>Ga0335082_10001097_pt1 | contig 28788 bp, 31 predicted proteins | sample Lox_Sample_41_FD_206718 | JGI IMG/M metagenome (GOLD analysis project Ga0335082, IMG submission 206718) | Soil microbial communities from Loxahatchee National Wildlife Refuge, Florida, United States - Lox_Sample_4.1 | ecosystem: Environmental > Terrestrial > Soil > Wetlands | place: USA... | reverse complement strand
TATACTCAATTTTTGATAATACTTGAATTAAAAAATACAAGGAATAGGTCATGATCATACTGCCACCGCATCTCTATACGCAGTATCGGATTTCTCTATCGCCATGCCTTGAAACGGGACTTCGGCGAACTGCGCGGCGTCTCACGAGCCAGGAAATCTCTTTACATTCCCGCGGTGCTTTCCCGAGAGGAGATAGACGCAATCCTGGAGCATCTCTACTATCCCTACAGTCTGATCGTAAACCTGCTGTTCGGTTGCGGCCTGCGGCTGTTCGAATGCCTGCAGTTGCGGGTACGCGATTTCAACTTCGACGCCGGAATCCTCACGGTGCACGGCAAGGGGAAGAAGGACCGCACTGTGCCGCTGCCGGAAGCGATCACCGGCCAGCTGCGGATGCAGATGAAACGGGTGGCTGCGCTCCATGCGCGGGACGTGACCGAGGGGTACGACGGGGTCTTTCTCGACGATGCGGTGGAGAAGAAGTTCCCAAGGCGCCGAAGGAGCTTGTGCATCAGTGGTTCCTTCCCCAGAACACCCTCACGCTGGTGGAGGAGACAGGAGAGCGGCGACGCTGGCACGTGCATGAATCGAAGCTGCAAAAGGCGCTCTACATAGCCGTGCGCAAGGCTGGCATCCCCAAGCGGGTCACCGCCCGCACCTTCCGCCACTCCTTTGCCACCCATCTGTTGCAGGCCAACTATGACATCCGCACCATCCAGAAGCTCCTCGGCCATGCGAGCCTCAAGACCACCATGATCTACACCCATTGTGTCCCCGTCCGGGCCATCAAGGAGCCGAGAAGTCCGCTGGATTTCTGACGGTCAGGTCGAACGTCGAAGGTAGAAGAAACAAAAAAGCCCGCAGAAATGCGGGCTTTTTTGTGAAGCTATGACGACGAAGCGTGTGCCGTTACTTCCCCTTGCCGGTCAACCGCACCAGCGCCTCCATGTACTTCTCCCCGGTCTTGCGGACGATCTCCGCGGGGAGAGGGGGGGCAGGGGCGGTCTTATTCCAGTCGAGGGTCTCCAGGTAGTCCCGGAGGAACTGCTTGTCGAAGGAGGGCTGGGGGCCACCGGGCTTGTAGGTGTCCTTGGGCCAGAACCGGGAGGAGTCGGGGGTCATGCACTCGTCGATGATGATCAGCTCGCCGTTGTAGATGCCGTACTCGAACTTGGTGTCGGCGATGATGATCCCCTTGGCGTCGGCGATGTCCCTGGCCTTGGCGTAGATGGCGAGCGTCGCCTTCCGCACCTTCTCGGCGATCTCTTTGCCGCACATGGCCACCATCTGCTCGAAGGAGATGTTCTCGTCGTGGGTGCCGAGTTCCGCCTTGGTGGAGGGGGTGAAGATCGGCTCCGGCAGCCGGTCGGACTCCACCAGTCCCGCCGGGAGCTTGATGCCGCAGATGGCGCCGGTCGCCCTGTAGTCCTTCCACCCCGATCCGGAGAGGTAGCCCCGCACGATGCACTCCGCCGGCAGGGGCTTCGCCTTTTTCACCAGCATGGAGCGCCCTTCGAGCTGGTCGGCGTATGTGCGGCAGACGGCCGGGAAATCGGCCACCTCGGTGGAGATGATGTGGTTCGGGATGATGTCTTCCATCTGGCGGAACCAGAATGCGGATATCTGGGTCAGGACGTACCCCTTGTCCGGCACCGGCTCGTTCATGATCACGTCGAAGGCGGATATCCGGTCGGTGGTCACGATGAGGAGGGTCTCCCCCAGATCGTAGATATCGCGCACCTTGCCGCGACCGGCCAGTTTCAGGTCGGGGAAATCGGTCGTCAAAACAGGTGTGGACATAGATCCTCCTTGCTGCTCAAGTATCTGCAGAATAAATCAGTCGGACAGCAGCGCTTCGTTCTTCTCGATCTTGGCCTTGGCCCGCAGCTCCTTCATCCAGTTTTCGAGGGCTTCCTGCTGTTTCTTGGGAAGCATTGCCTGCTTGATCTGCTCCTTGGACTTCTGGAATTCGGCGGTGTCGGCCGCGGTCCGGGACTTCAGCTTGACGGCATACCAGCGGTCTCCCACCTTGAAGGGGGTCTTGGCCGCAGGTGCGGCAGTGGTGAGGCCGAAGGCCGCTTCCATGACCTCCGGCGCGGCGCCGATATGGGGGATATCCCCCTTGGCGGAGTAGCCGAAGCTGCCGGTGTCCTGGGTCTTGAGGCCGGCCCCGCCCTTGGCAAAGGCGGCAAGGGCTTCTTCAGCCTTCTTTTTGGCCAGTTCCCGCGCCTTCTCCTCCGTGGCCAGTTTCGCCACCTGGTCCTTGATCTTGGCAAGGGGAGGAACGGCGGCCGGGACCCTTTCCTTGATCTTCAGGAGGTAGATCCCCTTCCGCGTTTCCACCGGGCCACCCAGTTCACCCTGCTTGAGGCTGAAGGCCCGCTTCACGATCTCGGCCTCGCCGGCCAGGGCCGCCGGTCCCGCCTGGGCAGTGAAGAGGGGGGTATCCTGGACCTTCACGTCGAGGGCTGCCGCAGCGGCGGCGATGTCCCCTGCCTTCAGGTTCCTGTTGAGGGCGTCGGCCGCCTTCTCGTAGGCCTCCCGCGCCGCTTTCGCCCCCAGAGCGTCGGCACGGGCCCGGGCCTTGACGGCGTCGAAGGGGAGAATCTCTCCCTTGGCCTGGTAGCGGTCGATGTTCTTCTGGTAGAAGCTCTGGGCCTCCTCGTCGGTGACCGTCACCTTGTCGGTCATGCGGGCGGGGTCGACGACGCAGTAGGAGAGGCTGATCTGCTCGGGGGTCCTGAACTGCTCCTGGTGTCCCTGCAGGTATCCGTTCAGGTCCTGCTCGGAGAGTTTCACCTCTCCCTTCACGTCGGCGGCGGAAAAGGAGGCGAACTGGAGGTCCACCTTGTCGTGCTCCTTCTTGAAGGTCTGGAGGGCCTCGTCATCGCTTACCTGGGCCTGGTCCTGAATCTTCTGCCGGGCCTTCTTGATGAGGAGATCCTCCCGCTTCCCTTCCTCGAAGGCCGCAGGAGTGAGCCGGTTCTGTTTCAGGATCAGCTCGTACTGCTGCAGGTCGAAGCTGCCGTTTTTCTGGAATTCGGGCATGGCGGCAATCGCCGTCTTGACGTCGTTGTCGCTGATGGTAACTCCCATCCGCTTGGCTTCGGCACGGATGAGGGTGGCGTCGATGAGGTTATCGAGGGCCATTTTCTTGATCCCCAGCGCCTTTTCCATATCGGGGGTGAGGGATCTGCCGTTGATCTGGCCGTAGAGGTCCCGCAGGCGGTAGTACATGCGCTGGAAATCCTCAAGGGGGATCTTTTTGCCGTCGACCTTGGCGGCGTAGGCCGAACTTCCCGAAACCTTATCAGACCCTCTTCCCCATACGAGGAAAATAGTGCCGACGAAAGAGAGGACGATGATGCCGAAGACGACCTTGATGATGATCGAACGCTGATGCTTTCTCATGATGCCGAGCATTGAAAGACAACTCCTTTGGAAGGGGATTTGCGTGTGAACCGTTTAAGGCAATGGAGGTGCATAGTAATATAATTGCCGCCCAAAAGCAACAACAAGATTACCCTTTTTCCCCTGCGGTCATTGCCCTTCGAAGCGTATCATCCCTTTGTCTGACAGCTTCCGCGGGGGTTGTGCGGAGTATTTTTCTTGCATGATTTCGACGGGTTTGCTATCATTCACTACTTTGCGATACCTCACCGTGTGCCACGAAAGCGAAAGGAGCATTCATGCTTAAGATATTCGACTATGTGTTCGGGATGTTTTCCAACGATCTCGCCATCGACCTCGGTACCGCCAATACCCTCGTCTACCTGAAGGGGAAAGGGATCGTCGTGCGCGAACCGTCGGTGGTCGCCGTCCAGAAGACCAACAGCGGCCAGCAGAAGGTGCTGGCCGTCGGCTCCGAGGCCAAGAAGATGCTCGGCCGCACCCCGGGAAGCATCACCGCGATCCGGCCGATGAAGGACGGGGTGATCGCCGATTTCGACATTACCGAAGAGATGCTCCGATACTTCATCCACAAGGTGCACAACCGCAAGACCCTTGTCCGTCCCCGCATCGTCATCTGCGTCCCGTCGGGCATCACCCAGGTGGAAAAGCGGGCGGTCAAGGAATCCGCCGAATCGGCGGGCGCCCGCGAAGTCTATCTCATCGAGGAGCCTATGGCCGCGGCTATCGGCGCCGGGCTTCCCATCACGGAGGCTTCCGGGAACATGATCGTCGATATCGGCGGAGGGACCACCGAAGTTGCCGTCATCTCCCTGGCGGGGATCGTCTACACCAAATCGGTCCGGGTGGGCGGCGACAAGATGGACGAGGCGATCGTCCAGTACATCAAGCGCAAGTACAACCTCCTCATCGGCGACCGGACCGCCGAACTGATCAAGATCGAGATCGGCGAGGCGTATGTCGGCAGTGCGGTCAAGAACATGGAGGTGAAGGGGCGTGATCTGGTCTCCGGCATTCCGAAGACCGTGGAGATCAATTCCGACGAGATTCGCGATGCCCTCTCCGAGCCGGTCAATGCCATCGTCGACGCGGTCAAGATCTGCCTGGAACGGACTCCCCCGGAGCTGGCCGCGGACATTGTCGACAAGGGGATCGTCCTTGCCGGAGGCGGCGCGCTTCTCAGGAATCTCGACGTCCTCCTCAGGGAGGAAACGGGCCTGCCGGTAGTGATCGCCGAAGATCCCCTCTCCTGCGTCGTGCTCGGCTCGGGCAAGGTGCTGGACGAGTTGAATCTCCTGCGCAATGTGGCCGTCAGTTCCTGACCCCGGCCTCGCCGGGACCGATCCGGCCCAGCGCATCGCCCAATAACCGTCGCGGCCTTACTCCCCGGCCCGTCCCGGGAGACGCCGCGTCGGGCGGGTGAAGGACGCCGAGGCCGGCGTCCCGGCCGTCGCCGCCCGTGGGTCATTCCTACCTCCGGAACAGAGAACCGGAATAACGCCACTCAACAACGAAATGGGCACTCCCGAAATCGATATAATCGTCCCGGTCTGGAACCGGCCGACCGAAACGCGCTGCTGTCTGGTGAGCCTGGCGGAGCATTCCCCCACCGCCCGCCTGATCCTGGTGGACAACGGCAGCGATCGGGAAACGGAGCGTCTGCTCCAGGAGTTCGCGGAAATCCTCGACGACCGGGCACTCTTGTTGCGCAACGAGGTTAACCAGGGGAACGTGAAAGCGGTGAATCGTGGGCTGGCCCGGGCCGAAGCCCCCCTGCTGGCAGTCGTCAGAAACACCACCGTGGTTGCCGACGGCTGGCTTGAGCCCCTCGTGGCGCTCACACGGGAAAACCCCGCTGCCGGCCTCATCCTCCCCCGTCTCGTTCCGGCGGGGACAGGGAAAGGGAAAGCCTCGCCGGCTCCCTCGTGGGCACGGCGTGAAGAGGACCACGGTTCGCTGGCGGCAATGCTCGTGAAGAAAGATCTTTTCGGCCGCATCGGCGGTTTCGACGAGGAGCTGGACGGGGGAGTCTGGTGCCTGCGGGACTATACCCGGCGTGCCTACCGGGCCGGTTTTCTCACCTTCTCCGTGGACACGGCGCCGGTCCTTTTCACCGAGGAGACGCCGCTCGGTTCGGTGGCCAGGCGGGAGGAGACAGCCAGGCGAAGCGGTGAAATCTACCGGGAACGGTGGGGAGAGGGGTGCTCCTTCTGCGTGTATCTCCCCCGTGACGTGGATGCCCCGGCGCTGCGGCACAGAATGGACGTTGTCCTCGAAGGGGCGCGCCAGGGGCACGTCTTTACGGTCCTCGCCCATCCGCATCTCCACAAATCGGCGCTGGTGGCCGCTGGTTTCGACAGCCTCCACGGCAACATCCATTGCGAGCAGCTGCCGGTCCTCTTCGCGCCGGCGGCCGTCCGCAGGCGCTTTGCGCGGCTGCGGGCCACCACGCCCGGGATTCGCGCGGTCACCGGGGTCGACGGCCTGCCCTTCCCGGGAGTCGACGATGCTCTCTCTTTTGCCCGGCTGACGGAGACTATTGCCGACGCCGGGTCTTCGAAGTACCACCACTGAAGGAGAAGTCAATGGAAAACGAAATCCTGCGCCGTCTCGCATCCCACCGTGAGGTAATCACGGCCATCGAACGGGAACTGGCGCCGACAATCGCCGCGGTAGCCGAACTGTTGTGCCGTGTCTTCGGTGAGGGGAAAAAGCTGCTCGTCATGGGAAACGGCGGCTCGGCGGCGGACGCCCAGCATTTCGCCGCGGAGATCGTCGGCAGGTTCGCCATGGAGCGGCGCGGGCTGCCGGCAATCGCCCTTTCCACCGATACCTCCATCCTCACCGCCGTGGGGAACGATTACGGTTTCGACGACATTTTCCGCCGGCAGGTGGAGGCGCTGGCCGCGCCGGGGGATGTGGTGATCGGGATTTCCACCAGCGGCTCATCGCCCAACGTGCAGAAGGCGATGACGCTTGCACGGGAGATCGGCTGCCGGACGGTCGGGCTCCTCGGCCGCGACGGCGGGTCCATCCGCCCCCTCGTCGATATCGCCCTCACCGTGCCGGGGCACGATACACCCCGCATCCAGGAAGGGCACATCACCATCATCCATATCCTGTGCGACCTGGTGGAACGGCGGCTGTTCGCGGAGTGCTGAGAAACAGCCGCCGGACCGACGACCGGTGAAGGGTCTCCGAAAACGGGATGACGGCATATTCTGGGGAGTTGTACATGGAACGCAGGGACGTTGAATCGCTTTTTACGAAGGCACAGGGAATCCGGGCGCTCGTCATCGGCGACCTGATGCTCGACGAGTACCTGTGGGGGAAAACGGACCGCATCTCGCCGGAGGCGCCGGTGCAGGTCGTGGATGTTACCCGCGAGGAATTGCGGCTGGGCGGCGCCGGCAACGTGGTGAACAACCTGGCGGCACTCGGGTGCCGGGTGACGGTCTGCAGCGTCGTGGGGGGGGACGAGAACGGCACCATCCTCCAGCATGTCTTCAGCGGCAAGGGGGTGGACGTGAGCGGGGTCTTCGAGGACCCGGCGCGGACCACCAGCAAGAAGACCCGGGTGGTTGCCGTCAACCAGCAGATCGTGCGGATCGACCGGGAATCGCGGGACAACATTTCGGGGGAATTCGAGGAGAGGATCCTGGGGTTCCTCGCCGACCGGGGGAACGAGTTTCAGGTTATCCTCGTCTCCGACTACGCGAAGGGGGTGCTGACCCCCCGGCTTCTGGCGGGCATAACCACGGCGGCCCGCAGGCTGGGCATACCGGTGGTTGTCGACCCCAAGGGGAGCGACTACTGCAGGTATCGGGGCGCCACCATCATCACGCCGAACCGCAAGGAAGCCGAGCAGGCTTCGGGGGTCGCGATCCGCGACGACGACGGTCTTGGCCGCGCCGCATCGGTCCTCCTCGAGCAGGGGCAGTTCGCCGCCCTCCTCATCACCCGGAGCGAGCAGGGGATGTCCCTGTTCCAGCGGGACCACGGTACGGTCCATATCCCGACGGTGGCGCGCGACGTATTCGATGTGACCGGGGCCGGCGACACGGTGCTGGCGGTGCTGGGGCTCGCCCTGGCGTGCGGCCTCGGTTTTGCCGAGGCGGCACGGCTCGCCAATGTGGCGGCGGGAATCGCCGTCGGCAAGGTGGGTACCGCGACGGTCTCCCCCGCCGAGATCATCGCCGAAATCAGCCATACCCACCGGGACAGCGATACGAAGATCAAGAACATCGACGTCCTCGCCGGCATCATCGCCGCCGAGCGGCAGCAGGGGAAGAACGTCGTCTTTACCAACGGCTGTTTCGACCTTCTCCACGTGGGACACGTGAAGTACCTGCAGAAGGCCCGCACCTTCGGCGACCTCCTGGTGCTCGGCCTGAACAGCGATGCCTCCGTGCGCCGCCTCAAGGGGGAGAAGCGCCCCCTCATCGGCGAGGCTGAACGGGCCCACATTCTCGCCGCCCTCGACTGCGTGGATTACGTGGTCGTCTTCGACGAGGATACCCCGCTGCGGCTCATCGAAGCCCTGCGTCCGGCAGTCCTCGTCAAGGGGGGGGACTACACCCCGGAGGGGGTGGTGGGGAAGGATGTGGTGGAGGCATACGGCGGCCGGGTGGAACTGGTCGAATTCGTGGACGGCCGGTCCACGACGAACATCATCGACAAGATACTGAAGAGTTATGGCTAGGGAAAAGTCGCGGGACGGTGGAGGCCGGCAATGTCTCTGAAGGCGGGGCTGGACAGAGCGGTCTTTCTAGACCGGGACGGTACCGTCAACGTGGAGCGGGAGTACCTCCACCGCCCTGAAGATTTCGCCTTCATCCCCGGGGCGCCGCTGGCGATCAGACTCCTGAACGACGCGGGCTTTACCGTCATTGTCGTCACCAACCAGTCGGGCATCGCCCGGGGGTATTACGACGAAAGTGCGGTGGAAAGGCTCCACCGGTACATGGACGACGAACTGGCAAAGCACGGGGCCCGGGTTGACGCCTACTATTTCTGCCCCCATCATCCCCGGCACGACAACGGCGGGCGCGGAGGTGAATGCGCCTGCCGCAAGCCGCTCCCGGGGATGCTCGTGCAGGCGGCGGCCGATCTTGCCGTAGATCTCGCCGAGTCCTACATGGTCGGGGACAAACTTTCGGACGTCGAGGCGGGATTTCGTGCCGGTTGCCGCCCGCTCCTGGTACGGACCGGCTACGGCGCCGGCGAGGAGCCGGTGCTGTCGCCATCGGTGCCGGTGTACGACGATCTGCTGGCGGCCGCCCGTGCCATCGTCGCCATGACCCGCGCCGCCACATAGTCGTTGACGGTTTCGGTCCCACTGTGCTAATAGAAAAAGTTGCAGAATCATCCGGTTACGGCAGGAGCAGGCAGCCACCGCCGGGATTCCCCCATGAAAGGTCTCGACAGATGGGCATCAAGAAAGGCATTGTTCTCGCCGGCGGTGCGGGCAGCCGCCTGTATCCCCTGACGCTGGTCGCCAGCAAGCAGCTGCAGCCGGTGTACGACAAGCCGATGATCTACTACCCCCTTGCCACCCTCATGATGGCGGGGATCAACGAGATTCTCATCATTTCCACTCCCCACGACACGCCGCGCTTCGAGGCCCTGCTGGGGAACGGCTCCCGCTGGGGGGTCAGCCTCACGTATCGGGTGCAGCCCGAGCCGAAGGGGATTGCCCAGGCGTTTCTCGTCGGAGAGGATTTCATCGACGGCGACCCGGTCTGCCTGATCCTGGGGGATAACATATTCTACGGCAAGATGGGGCTTGACCGGGCTGCCGCCGAATTCAACGGCGGGGCGAAGATCTTCGGCTACTATGTCCAGGACCCGGAGCGGTACGGGGTGGTGGAGTTCAATGACAAGGGGGTGGCCATCGGCATCGAGGAGAAGCCGGCGCATCCCAAGACCCACTACGCCGTTCCCGGCCTCTACCTCTACGACCACAAGGTGGTGGAGATCGCCCGCAACCTCCGTCCCTCGCCCCGGGGAGAACTGGAAATAACCGACGTGAACCTCGAATACCTGGGCCGCGGAGAACTCCAGGTGGAAAAACTCGGCAGGGGGGTCGCCTGGCTTGACACCGGAACCCACCAGAGTCTCCTGGAGGCAAGCCATTTCATCGGCACTCTCGAGGCCCGGCAGGGGCTGAAAATCGCCTGCCTGGAGGAAATCGCCCTGCGGATGGGGTACATCGACTGCCAGGGGATGAGGGCTGCCATCGCCGATACCCCGAAATCGTCGTACCGTGAGTACCTTTCGAGGGTGTTGAAGGAAGTCACCGACCTGGTGTGACCGGTCCGCGGCGCTGGAAGGAATGCCCGCACAACACACTGCAGCATACTGGTAAAGGAGAAAACCCGTGACGGATCAGCGTGCCGGATATACCAAAGGGAAAATCCATGATGTCATCGTCCGCTCCATGACCAAGTTTCTCGATGAGCGGGGCTGGCTGGCGGAACTGTTCCGGAGCGATGAACTGGCGCCCGAGGTGATGCCGGTCATGGCGTACATTTCCATGACCCAGCCCGGCGTGGCCCGGGGTCCCCACGAACACCTGGACCAGACGGACTACTTCTGCTTCATCGGTCCCTCCAATTTCAAGGTGTATCTCTGGGACCACCGGGAGGGGTCGCCAACCCGCGGCACCATGCAGGTCGTCTTTGCCGGGGTTGACAACCCCCTCATGATGATAGTTCCGCCGGGCGTGGTGCATGCCTACAAGAATATCGGGGTTGAAAACGGCATCGTCTTCAACGGGCCGAACCGTCTGTATGCCGGTGAAGGGAAACGTTCCCCCGTGGACGAGATCAGGCACGAGGAGACGGCGGATTCGCCTTTTGCGCTGGAGTGAACGGTTGCACGGAAGTGACCATCGGGCACTTTGCCCGCTTTTGATCGGAAGGGGGGACGCTTGTTCCCCCTTGCCCGTTCTGGGACACAGTACGTTTTCGCAAGCATGGTAGACCATTCATGAGGGATTTTCTCAGAAAATACCGCCTGCAGATCATAGCCGGGGTCCTCCTCCTGGCGGCCTTTGTCTTTTACAGCCTGAACCTGACGAACAGAGGCCACGCCAATGCCTTCGAGAGGGGTGTACAGACGGTATTTTCCCCAATCGCCCGGGTGGTGGCAAAGGTGAGCGGCGGTCTGTCCGGCGTCTGGAACGACTACATCAATCTCGTCGATGTCCGGCGGGAGAACAAGGAATTGCGCGAGAGCGTCAAGAAGCTCAATACGCGTCTCCTGGAAAGCACCGAGGCGGAACTTGCCAACGAAAGGCTGAAGAAGCTGCTGGAGATGAAGACCTCCCTGAAGCTCCCGGCAATCGCGGCATCCGTCATCGGCGAGGATGGCGCGCCCTGGTTCAAGACCATTCTCATCGACCGGGGACGGGCCGACGGTCTCAGGGAAGGAATGGCGGTCGTTGCCAGCGAAGGGGTGGTGGGACAGATCGTCAAAGTCGCGGGCAACAGTTCGCGGGTGCTGCTCATTTCCGATAACGCCAGTGCTGTAGCCGTCGTTGTCCAGCGTTCCCGCGCCAGGGGGGTGGTGAAGGGGAAGGGTGGAGGCCGTTGCGCCCTTGAGTTCGCCGTCCACGGGGAAGACATAAAGGTCGGCGACATGGTCATCGCATCCGGCATCGGAGGCCTGTTCCCCAAAGGGTTGCCCGTCGGCGAGGTAACCATGGTGAAAAAAGGGGAATACGGCATCTTCCAGACCATCGATGTCCGGCCGGCAGTCAACATTACCAGGCTCGAGGAAGTGCTGGTGCTCGTATCGCAGAACGATGACTAGAATCCTCAAGATTACCGCAATTCTCACGGCTCTCCTGGTGGCCCAGGTAACCCTCCTGCCCCCACGACTCCTCGACCCGTTCAAGCCCGACCTGCTGCTCATTGCGGTCACCTACCTCGCACTCACGGGGACGGTGCGTTTCGGAGGCGGAGTCGCGTTCCTTCTCGGACTCGTCCTGGATTGCTTCAGCGGCCAGTATCTCGGGCTGAACGGCTTCTCTTTCCTGGCGATCTACCTCGTTCTGGAGGCAATTGCCGACCGTCTCTACACGGACAATCTCTACCTGCTGATCCTCGTCGTCTTCCTGGTGACGGTACTCAACGGCATGCTTCACCTTATCCTTCTCGTCATCTTTTCCGTGGCCGATGGCGTGTACGCTACCCTCCTTCCCGCGCTTCTCCCCCAGGGGCTGGTGAATGCCCTGTCCGTCTCCCTCCTGTCCGGATTCCTGATCATGAAGGGAGCGGAGGATGAAAAATGAGCGAACAACGCTACATTCACAATGAGAGTGAATCCGGCACGCGGGTTTTCGGTCTGTCGATTGCCGTTACGGTGATGTTTTTCATCCTCCTGGCGCGTCTCTGGTATCTCCAGATCATCGATTCCGGCCGTCTGCAGGAGCTTTCGGAGAGCAACCGGCTGCGCTTCGTCCCGGTGGCCGCTTCACGCGGGTCGCTCTTCGACCGCAACGGGAAGGTCCTCGTGACCAATACCCCTTCTTTCAGCGTGGCGGTTATCCCCCAGGACGTGAAGGACAAGGATCTGCTCCTGACGAGGCTCTCCAAATACCTCGGCATCGACCGCGACGAACTCCAGCGGCGCTGGGACAAGGGGAAGGGGCGGGCAAAATACATGCCGGTCATTCTGGCGGCAGGGATCAGTCGTGACCAGCTGGAATTTCTCGAGGAGAATCGTCTCCGTCTCCCCGGCCTCGATATCGAGATGAAGCCGGTCAGGGAATACCCCTTCGGACAGATGGCAGCCCACCTGTTCGGGTACCTCGGCGAGGTGACCGACGAGGAACTGGGGAGGAAGGGGTTCGAGGATTACAACCCCGGCGACTACACCGGCAAGAACGGCATCGAGCGCAGCTGGGAGGGTGACCTGCACGGCGCCGACGGCGGCAGACAGATCGAGGTCGATGCCCGGGGGAGATTTCTGCGTACCGTTGCCGAAACGTCTCCCACCATCGGCAACAGTGTCGTCCTCACCATCGACAACGAGCTGCAGAAGTCAGCCGAGCAGGCCTTCGGGGACAAGGCGGGGGCTGCCGTCGTCCTCGATGTCAACAGTGGGGAGGTGCTTGCCTTTGCGAGCAATCCCGGCTTCGATCCTTCCCTGTTCACCGGGAAAATGTCCGCCAGTCAATGGCAGAGCTACCTGGACGACAAGCGCCACCCCCTGGAGAACAAGGCGCTCAAGGGACAATATCCCCCCGGCTCGACCTTCAAGATCATTACCGCGCTTGCGGCACTGGAAGAAGGGATCGTCGACCCGAACACCACCGTTACCTGCAAGGGCTCCTACACCATAGGGGAGACCACGTTCAAGTGCTGGCAGAAACATGGCCATGGGGTGGTAAATCTGAAACAGGCGCTCAAGGAGTCGTGCGACGTCTATTTCTACCAGCTGGGAGAGAAGCTCGGAGTCGACCGGATTGCCCGCTATGCCCGGGAATACGGTCTTGGTTCTCCGCTGGGGATAGGGTTGGACAACGAGAAAGCCGGGCTCGTCCCGACAGCAGAATGGAAAGAAAAAAAGTACAAGAAGAAGTGGTACCGGGGAGAAACGCTGCCGGTCTCCATCGGCCAGGGGTACGTGCTGGCAACACCTATCCAGCTCGCATCCATGGTTGCCGCAGTTGCGAATGAGGGGACCCTCTACCGGCCCCATCTCGTGAAGAAGGTAGTGGACCCCGACGGCAAGGTGCTGAAGGAGTTTTCTCCCCAGGTCATCAGGAAAATCAGCAACAAGCCGGAAAATTTCCGGGCGGTGAAGGAAGGGTTGCTGGCTGTCGTCAACGAGCCGGGGGGAACCGGTGGCGCATCCCGCCTCTACGAAGTGAAGGTGGCCGGCAAGACCGGCACGTCCCAGGTGGTCAAGCTGCGTGACAGCAAGGGGGGAACGCCCTACGAATTTCGCGACCATGCCCTGTTCGTGGCGTTCGCGCCCTTTGACAAACCGGAGGTGGCGGTGGCGGTGGTGATCGAGCACGGCGAACACGGTGGTGCCGCGGCGGCTCCCATTGCAGGTCGTATCATGCGCACCTACTTCGAGGGAAAGGGGGTCATCAAGAGGGCGAGACCGAAGGATGATTCGCTGAACGAGGATGGCGGGGAGGCGCCGACGCCCGACATGGAAGAGCGTTCAACAACGGCAAGGGGCGGCAGGGGGGAGCATGATTGACAGGAGGCTTTTCACCAATTTTGACTGGACCCTTCTGGTGCTGGTATTCCTCATGGCAGCCGTCGGGGTCCTCAATATCTACAGTGCGACCGCTCCGTACAAGATCGTCGGCGCACCGTACTACCTCAAGCAGGTGTACTGGATACTGACCGGCCTTCTTCTCGCAGTCCTCGTGTGCAGCATCGACTACCACATGTTCGAGGACTTTTCCTACTGGTTCTACGGGGTTGTGCTCATTCTCCTCTGCGTGGTGCTCGTGGTCGGCAAGACTTCCATGGGCGCGACCCGCTGGCTCCACCTCGGCTTCGTCACCATCCAGCCCTCGGAGCCGATGAAAATTGTCATTATCATCACGTTTGCCCGCTATTTCAACCGGACCCCCGTATTCAACGGGCTCCGGATACGGGATCTCGGCTATCCCCTGCTTCTGCTCGGCGTGCCGGCGCTGCTCATCATGAAACAGCCCGATCTGGGGACCGCCATCCTGGTCGCCCTCATTGCCTGCTCCATCATGCTCTACGTGGGTGTGAACTGGGGGACTCTCCTCACGGTCACATGTGCCGGGATACCCGTCGCGTTTGCCGGCTGGCATTTCGTCCTGCGTCCCTACCAGAAAAACCGGATCCTCAATTTTCTCGACCCGGAACGGGACCCGCTCCGCAGCGGCTACCATCTCATTCAGAGCAAGATTGCGGTGGGCTCCGGGGGTGTTATCGGCAAGGGATTCCTCCATGGCACCCAGTCGCAACTCCGGTTCCTCCCCGAGCAGCACACCGATTTCGCCTTTTCGGTCTTTGCCGAAGAATGGGGATTTGCCGGGTGTCTTGTGGTTCTTGCCCTCTATCTCTTTCTCATCCTCTGGGGACTCCAGATAGCGGCACGCTGCAACGACCGGTTCGGAAGCCTCCTGGCGGTGGGAGTGACGGCGATGCTTTTCTGGCATATCGTCATCAACATGGGAATGGTCATCGGCATCTTCCCGGTGGTAGGCGTCCCCCTGCCGTTCTTCTCCTACGGCGGCACTTCCATGGTCACCTCCATGGTCGGCGCCGGGTTACTCCTGAACATCAGGATGCGCAGATTCATGTTCTGAGGGTCGATGCCGTCGGTGATAGCTCTCTGTTGGCGTGTGCTCAGGGGATTGAACCGGAACGTTCGTGGGATCTGACAGTTTCCGGGGCCGCTGCGAAGGGAGTGCACGAAAAAAATCGCCAGACCATCCCTCCCGGCGATTCTTGTATCAGCGGAGTTTTCGATGGGAGGAACCCCCTCAAAGGAGGCCCCCATTTTTCAGGTCATCCTCACGCCACCTTCTTGTTGAGGAGGACGATGCCATCGATGGTGGCTGTCCAGAGCGCTTCGCAGTTGGCGCACTCCAGCAGGTCCTTCACGTACCCGTCGGAATGCATGTCGATCTCAATCCCGGTGCTGTTGCCGCAGATGGGACATTTCATGACTATATCTCCTTTCCTGTCTCTCTGTTTTATAGTGTACGCCTTGTGAATCGGGATGCAAGAGGTAAAATTCGGCAAAACACCATTAAAACAGCATGTTGTGAATTTGGTGGGTGTGAGGGAAAGATCGCCATTTTAAAACAGTCGTCGCGACCCTTTTCTGATGATTTTGTCTGTTGGTTGTAATTACCTGTATTTACTGTTGATTGCTCTCACCAAACAAAAGTATACAAATTTACAGCTTGCCTGATGCCCCGGCATAAATAAAACAGGGTGAGAAAAATTTTTTTCGCCAAGCAGATTCCAAACCCGGGTTTGATTTTTTCCGTTCCCAGCGGCACCTTGCTCTCTCGTGCCGCTTTGATATACTGGCGACAAGGGGAGCGCCGGATATGAAAGAGGCCATGTTCTACGAGAAGGTGGGCGGAAACAAGGTCAAATGCGGATTGTGCCGATTCCGCTGTCTCATTGCCGACGGTGGGCGGGGGATGTGCGGTGTGCGGGAAAATCGCGCGGGAACCCTTTTCACCCTGGTGTACGGGAAAGCCGTGGCCGAACAGGTTGACCCCATCGAGAAAAAACCCCTCTTCCATTTCTATCCGGGAAGCCTCTCTTTTTCGGTGGCCACCGTCGGCTGCAACTTCCGCTGTCTCCACTGCCAGAACTACACCATCTCCCAGTCCCCGCGGGAAAGCTCCGCCATCGCCGGCTACAGCCTTCCCCCCGAAGAAATCGTCAGCAGGGCGCTGGCTGCGGGGTGCCGCTCCATCTCCTATACCTACACCGAGCCGACCATCTTCTATGAATATGCCTTCGACACGGCAGTGCTCGCCCACAAAGCCGGCCTGAAGAATGTTTTCGTCACCAACGGCTACATAACGGCCGAGGCCCTGGCCCACATCAGCCCCTATCTGGATGCCGCCAATATCGACCTCAAGGGTTTCTCCGACAAATTCTACCGTGAAGTGGTCCATGCCATGCTGCCGGAAGTGCTCGACTCCATCGTGGCGTACAAGCGGGCGGGGATATGGATCGAGTTGACCACCCTGATCATCCCCGACCTGAACGACAGCGACGAGGAGCTGCGGAGCATCGCCCGGTTCATTGCCGACCGGGCAGGGGTAGACACCCCCTGGCATGTGACCCAGTTCTATCCCACCTATAAATTGACCGACCGACCGCGTACCCCCGTAGCCACTCTCCGCCGGGCCCGGCAGTTCGGCCTCGATGCGGGGCTGCGCTTCGTGTACGAAGGGAACGTCCCCGGCTCCGGCGGAGAAAACACCCCCTGTCCGGCCTGCGGGAAACTCCTCGTCCGTCGTCACGGGTTTTCCATCGACGAAAACCTGATCGCCGGAGCGAAATGCCCTGCCTGCGGAGAAAGCATCCCCGGCGTCGGCATGTGAAGGGGAGAGCCTCCGGCAGCCCCCTTCTGCCGAAACCCGTTTCAGCAGTACCATCATCGCGCAGTCCCTGGAATTGGGGGTCGTCCTCCACGGCAGAGGACCTCCCCAGCCCCTTGCCCGCATTGATGCCTTCGTCGGCGGTGATGCCGTTCGACTCTCACCCTTGGCGGGCTGCAACTCCAGACGCCCTCCTGTCCCGCATCCTCCCGAACAAAGAGGAATTCTTTGCAAGCGAATAGAAATGTTGTATAATAATAATTAAAAATATATAATTTAACGACGATCCGTAGCGTGCTTCCCTCACAGAACCGCCATGAAAGGTTTCGCGAAAGAGGAGGCGCATTCCCTGTTTGTCACCGGCAAGGGGATGATCATGAGCTCACGGCGTTTCGAAAAAAGGAAGGTATACCTGAAACGGCTGATCTTCGCGGGCATCGGCCTGTTTGTCCTTTTCTGGTGTGCCGATGCGGTGATCGACGGCCTGTTCGACCGGCGGGACTTTTTCGAGACGTTCTTCACCCCCAGCCTCCATGAGGCCGCAGGTCGGGGAGCGGCAACAATATTTCTGCTGCTTCTGACCATCTTTCTCATCCGGGCAAAAGGGCTTCGCAGGCAGCTGGAGGATGAACTGGAGGCTGCCGTCACCGCTGCCGGCGAGGAAAAGATACGCTCCGAAGCGATCATTGCTGCCATTGGCGATGCCGTCAGTATCCAGGACACCGAGTTGCGCATTCTATACCAGAACCAGGCCCACAGGGAGATGATGGGGGAGCACGTGGGGGAGTTCTGCTATGCGGCGTACCAGGGAAGAGAAAACGTCTGCGATGACTGCCATCTCATGATGTCCTTCCAGGACGGGTTGGTGCACCGTCGTGAAACGTATACTCCGAAAGGGGGTGGCCGGTACGTGGAGATCATTTCGTCCCCCCTGAAGAACGCGACCGGTACCGTTATTGCCGGTATCGAGACGGTGCGGGACATTACCGGCCGGAAGGAGCTGGAAATACAGCTCAGGAAACATATGGCGGCAATAGAGAGTTCCATGGACGGCATCGCCATCCTTGACGCCGATGAAAACTATACCTACGTAAACCCGGCCCATGCCCGCATCTATGGCTACGATTCTCCTGCCGAGCTGATCGGCAGGAGTTGGCGGATGCTCTACGACGAGGAAGAGGTTGCCCGGTTCGAACGGAATGTGATGCCTGCTCTGAGGGAAACGGGACGTTGGCAGGGGGAGGCGCTCGGCAGGAAAAGCGATGGGAGCTTTTTCCCCCAGGAGGTATCTCTCAACCTCATTGAGCATGGCGGTCTCATCTGCGTGGTGCGCGATATCGGGGAACGGAAAGAGGCCGAGGAGGAAATTCAAAAGCTGAATGAAAGCCTCGTGGCCCGCACCGCGGAGCTTTCCGCCAAGAACAAGGAACTGGAGTCTTTTGGCTACTCCCTCTCCCATGATCTGCGCAATCACCTGACCCGTCTGTCCATCGCCGCCCAGGCGCTGCATGAAGACTACCGGGAAGGACTGGGCGATACCGGCAGGTATTTTGCGAAAAGTCTCAAGGATGGAATCTGGCAGATGGAGGAGCTGATCGAGGCCATGCTGGTTCTCTCCCGGGCCTCCCGCAGCGAGATGCGCCACATGGACGTAGATATGAGCGGCATCGTCGAGGAAATCGCCGCAGACCTCCGGATTATGCATCCGCTGAGAAACATTGAATTCATTGTCTCCCCGGGAGTGTCGGCCAATGGTGATCCCGAGCTGCTGCGGGTTGTGCTGGAGAACCTCCTCGATAATGCCTGGAAATATACGAAGCATTGCTCGTTGGCCCGGATTGAGTTCGGAGTGGCCGAATCGGCAGGGAAACGGGCCTTCTTCATACGCGATAACGGTATCGGTTTTTCGAAGGAAGATGCCGAACGGATATTCAAGCCCTTCGAGCGGTTGCACCGGACCGATGAATTTCCCGGGACCGGTATCGGCCTGGCCACCGTCGCGCGCATCATCGAGCGGCACGGCGGAGAAATCTGGTGCGAAGGGGAAGTCGACCGGGGCGCCACCTTTTACTTTACCCTTCCGTAGGCAGCTGGGAGCCAAAAAGCCGGTTGCCCTTTTTCCGACAACCATGCTATACATAGTGCATGCTTGCCTATTTTCCCCGCCAGAGGTTTTCTTGAAGGTCTCCTTTCTTCGTCGTTTCTGGGCCACTCTTTCCGCCTATGTCATCGGCTTGTATGCTTCCGTCCTCAACAATTTCCGCACCAAGGGGGTCGAAAATATCCCCACCACGGGGGGGGTGCTCATCGCCTCCAATCACATCTCCGCCTACGAGACGATCTTCCTCCCCTGGGCTGTCATCAGGCAATTTCCCCTGCAGATGATCTGGGCGCCGGCCAAGGAGGAGCTCTTCGCCAAGCGCTTTACCGGCTGGCTCTATGCGTCGTGGGGGGCCTTCCCCGTGAGAAGGGGGCGGGACGTCCGCGCGGGGAAGGTCATCAACGATCTCCTCCGTGACCAGAGGGTGATGCTGTTTCCCGAAGGGACGCGCCACAAGGATGGTGTCCTGGGCAAGGGGAATCGCGGGGTGGGGAAGATCATCTATGATACCCGGCCGGCCGTTGTCCCCACGGCCCTTATCGGTCTCAACCGGTGGAAGTTCCCCGGTTTCGGCCAGAAGGCGCTGGTGGTCTTCGGCGCCCCCATCGACTTCGACGATCTCTACCGGCTGGACGACGTCAAGGAGACCCACCAGCTCGTCGTCGAGAGGGTGATGACGGCCATTGCCGACCTTCTCAAGGCCGAGGGTGCCTATGTCAACGAAGGTTGAGATATTCTGCGACGGTGCCTGCAGCGGCAATCCGGGGGCAGGCGGCTGGGGATGCATCCTGCGCTGGAACGGACAGGAAAAAGAGATGTCCGGCGCTGAAGGACATACCACCAACAACCGGATGGAGCTGACAGCGGCGATAGCGGCACTGTCCTCCCTCAAGCGACCCTGTGACGTGATGATCACCACCGACTCCCAGTACCTCACCAAGGGTATGACGGAGTGGATCACCGGCTGGATACGCAAGGGATGGGTAAACAGCAAGAAAGAGCCGGTCCTGAACCGCGACCTGTGGGAAAATCTCCTGGAGCTGTCCAAGGTCCACCGGGTGCAGTGGGAGTGGATCAGGGGGCATAACGGGCATCCGGAAAACGAGAGGTGCGATGCCCTGGCACGGAAGGCGATCGAAGAGTTCAGGAGGGGTGAAGGGTAACCAGTGAAAGGCTAATGATTCAGGAGGGCTGTGCCTGCAGCGGCGACCTTCCCACTACACGGGGTACTTGTTGGACTATTTTATCAGCGAAGTGTCCGAACCTGAGATCAGGCGGGAGAAGGAGAAGGCCCGGGAACTGCGGGCAAGCCAGTGGTGGAAGAACCGTATCGCCAGGGGTGTCTGTCAGTACTGCGGCGGCACCTTTCCCCCTGCCGAACTGACCATGGACCACATCGTCCCCCTCGTTCGCGGCGGCAGGAGCACCCGCGGCAATGTTGCGCCGGCCTGCAAGGAGTGCAACAACAAGAAAAAGCATATGCTCCCTGTGGAGTGGGGGGAATACCTGGAAGCTTTGAAGGAAAAAGAGTAAAGGGTACGTACAAAGGTCATGGCGGAACGCCGCCACCTTTTTTTCACCAGTCATCCCTCGTGATATGCGGAGCGTGACGTGGGGATGTTGAGCCAGCGGGGAATCCAGTGGGGCAGGAGCGGTATAAAGCGGTAATCTACGATTGCGACGGGGTGATGTTCGATTCCTTCGAGGCGAACCTCACCTTCTATGACCGGATCATGGCAATGCTCGGCAAACCTCCCCTCGACCGGGGGAACCTGGAACAGATGCGGGTTCTCCATACCTATGCCAACCGGGATGTCCTCGCCTGGTTCTTTCCCCGTGAGGACGACTTCTCTGCCGCGGTTCATGCAGCGTCGGCCATCGATTACCGGGAACTCGTGCCGTTCATGCGGATGGAGGAAGGGTTCCGCGAAACCCTCGAACTCCTTCACGACCGGGTCGGGCTCGCTGTGTGCACCAACCGTTCCACTTCCATGGACACGGTCCTAGCCTCCTTCGATCTCGCCCAGTACTTCGGGATCGTCATGACTGCGTCACGGGTGGCAAATCCCAAGCCCCACCCCGAGCCGCTCCTCAGGGTACTCGACCACTACCGGATCGGGCCGGGGGAGGCTGTCTTCGTCGGAGATTCCCTCGTGGACCGACAGGCCGCGGAGGCTGCCGGAGTCCCCTTCGTGGCCTACAAGGCGGACCTCCCTGCCTTGGCCCGCATCGACAGGCACGAGGAAATACTCGGCCTCCTCGCACCACACTAACCACCTGCCGTTTGCCGGGTATCCCCGATCCGCGGGGGTAATGCCGGCGCCCATACCCCGCGAAACCTGCAGGAAGCGCCTTCCCATCCGGGTGGCAGTGGTACGCTGTCCGGTCCTTTCCACCCACCCAGCCCGTCATCACCATCACTACGAACTATCCTCCTTCCCGGCCGACGCGGTCAGGGGGTGAGGATCACGAATCCCAGGCGCATCGTGTAGCCGGCGGCCAGGCGGTAGGGCGCTTCGGCGTAGGAGGGTGAAGCCGGCCTCGCCAGGGGGCCAAAGCTCTTCAGGAGAAACGTTTCGAGCTCACCGGGCATCGCCGGCTTGCCTTCGGCATCCCACACGACGAGGACAGGCATGGAGAAGGGTGTTGTGAGCGGTTCGACGAGAGGGGTGTCCGGCGCGATGATTCGGGCAGACGGGAAATGGGGCCGGAGATTTCCCGCCAGGTACCGGCCCTCCGCAACGATCACTCCCCTGGTGAAACCCTTCCCGGCAATCTGTGCCGCCAGTGACGAGTACGGTTCATTCTGTGATGTCGGTTTGAAATACGAGGCGCAGAGGATCCTCCCGTTCAAGAGCAGCAGGACCGCGACCGCCGCACACGCCGCAATCAGCCGGACCGCGCTGAAGGCCCGATCGCTCAGTTTCTCCCGGACCATCAGGGAGAGGAAAACCGGCAGGGGGAGAAGGAGCGGCTGCATCCACCGGACCCGGAACTGGGTGACCCGGAAAAAGAAGACCAACAGCAGGCAGATGGTAAGGGCGATGAGGATTGTCCGCCCGGTGAGCCTGGCGTATTCCCTGCTGCGGGTGTCCGCCGGGAGGACCTGCGGCGCCCGGAAGAAGATGAGCCCATAGAGGAGAAGGGGGACTGAGGCGAAGGCAGCGGCCGAACCCGCCAGATTGACCATCCCCCTGAGGTGTCCTGCCGGAACGCCGCCCCCCCCTGCGGCATGAAGCTTGTAGCTTTTGGCCATGGCCAGGGCGGGGTGGAGAGCCATCCAGGAAAACGGGACCGCGATGACGATGAGGCAGACGGCCAGGGCCGCCCCGCTCTTCCTGTCGGCCAGGGAGGGGCGCAGGGACGGGATCGACAGGGCGGAGAGAAGAAGGGCCAGGAGGAAGATGCCGAAATTGTACTTGGCCAGCATGCCCAGGCCTGCAGTGAAACCGAACAGCAGGTAATAGCGGAGTTCCCGCGAGTTGGCGAGCCTCAGGAAGAAGTAGAGAGCCAGGGCGGCCAGGGCGGTGGCAAGGACCATGTGGGTCAGGACGCGCTGGGACTCGAAGACGATCTGGGGAATGAAGAAGAGGGTGAGCATCGCGGCGGAGGCGCATCGCTCGTTGCCGGCGGCCTCCCGTGCCCCGAGATAGGTGAAAATGCAGGTGGCGAACAGGAGGAGGTTCTTGAGGAGCGCCACGGCAAAGATGTTGGTCCCGACCAGGACAAAGAGGGATGCCTGAAGCCAGGTGTACAGGGGGAGCTCGGCCCCGTATCCCAGGCGGAAGTCCTGGGCCCAGAGGAACTGCTCGGCCTCGTCCAGTTCCACCCCATCCGCCAGCAGCACCTTGAAGAGGAGGTGCAGGAGGAAGTAGCATCCCAGAAAGATGAAAATCCGCCGATTATCCCGAGGATTCACCGTCCGAGCTCGGCCGGTACGGGGGGATGCGCGGATGCCGGAACGTTTTTGCGTTCCCTGGTGATGAAGTAGATGTTGCGCAGATAGATGAAGACCCCTGCCGCCTGGCCGGTGATAAAGACCGGGTCCTTCTTGTGGATGGCGTAGGAAAGAAGGACGACCCCTCCCGCGATGCTGAAATACCAGAAGGCCGTGGGGACGATGCTCTTGCGCATCCGCTCGCTCTGCAGCCATTGGACGACGAAACGCATCGTGAACATGAGTTGTCCGGTAAAGCCGATTACCAGCCAGATATTTTTCTCATTCATGGCTCAATTTCTTTCTCAATGGCTACGTTACGGTCGGAAGAGAAGCTCTCCTCACTGACAACGGGGAGTTTTGCCCGGCGCTGCAGCCACAGCACCCCGCAAATATCGACGATGCCGACCCAGAGCCGGTTGTGGAGACCGTATTTCGATCTGCCGTGAAGCCGGGGGCGGTGATTGACTTCGGCGGCGATGACCGTCCCGCCGGCACGCTGGAACAGTGCCGGGAGGAAGCGGTGCATGTGGTCGAAGTACGGCAGGCGCAGGAAGGCGTGCCGGGAAAAGACCTTGATGCCGCAGCCGCTGTCGGGAGTATCGTCCCCCAGGAGACGGCGCCGCACTCCGTTGGCGATCCGCGAGGAAAGTCGGCGGATCCCGCTGTCGTGCCGGTTGCGGCGATACCCGCAGATGCAGGCGACAGGGTGCCCCTCTTCCGCGGACATCGTTGCCATGGCATACAGCCGCGGGATGTCGGCCGGATCGTTCTGCCCATCACCGTCCAGCGTGGCGATCCATGGGGCACGGGCATGCTCGATCCCGCTCCGGATCGCCGTGCTCTGCCCGCATTTTTCCCCGTGGCGGATAACCCTGAGGTTCGGGTACTTCGAGGACGCCTCCCGCAGGCGCAGGAGGGTGCCGTCATCGCTGGCATCATCGACGCACACGACCTCATGGGGTAGGTGACCCAACGCGCTCCGTATTTCCCCCAGGAGGGAATCTATGTTGTCGGCCTCGTTGTGGAGAGGGATCACGACTGAGAGTTTCATTGCTGGTTCCATCTGTTTGTCGCGGTGTGCCGTGCCGTTGACTGAATGATGCGGTTTGAGTGGCCGGCGGAGAGATATCAGATGGCTGCATTCTAATGCATTGAAATAATTTGTCAACCCCTGTTGTGGCCGCGCAGCAAGAATCCGTTGCAGCGGGGAAACAGGATTGTCACAAATTTCCGGGAGACAACCGGTTGAGAGCCTGCCGGTTCTCTACTTGAGCAGGCAGCCATGGATGTGGTAGAGTGCTGCTGCACCCTGAATCGCGAGCGGATCATGCCATGGAAGAGAGAAAGAACGACGACATAGGCGGCGAAAGCAGACAGCCTGCGGAAAATGCCCGCGTGGCAGCGGAAGCGGTGTCGCAGGCGCCTGCCGCGGATATCGAAGCCCCATCAGGGGGTGGCAGGCCGACCCGTCCCCTGTCCGGCCTGGCAGAGGGAGTCCTGACCGCCATCCGCGCCGGCATCCGGCTCGCCTTCTTCCTCCGGCCCGATCCCGCCCGCTTGCCGTCATCCGCCGGCACCTTTGCGGCGCTGGCGATCTTCGACGTCGTGCTCCACTTTCTCCTCGACCTGGCCCGGGTCGGTCCCTTTGGCCATTTCTCTTTCTATTCCTTTCCCTTTGCCATCCTCCATATCCCCCTCATGCTCCTGGCCGCTCTCTGCATCGCCCGGCTGGCGAAACGAAGCGAACTGGCACTCGTGCTTCCCCTTGTCTACATCGCCATCGGTATTCCCCTTGACCTTCTTGCCGCCCTCTACGAGGCGGCGATGACGTATGGCATCATCGAGGGCAGCGTCGACCCGTTTCCGGCGGACCATTTTTATCCCCTGTACGGCTGGTGGTTGTTGGCGTCGCTTGTGACTACCCTTCGCCTGTCGAAGACGAAGTGGCTCGGGAGGCTCCGGTCTTCGGCGATTTTTCTCGCTATCATCGTTCTTCCCCTCTGGTATCTGCAGAGAGGTGAGATGTGGGTAGAGGAGAACGGCCGTGGGGGCGAGGGGACCATGCCGTATGTCTGCAGCGAGGAGGTGCTCTATACCCAGCCGCTTCTCCTGGAGAACGCCCTGGAAAAGCTTCTCCCCGGCAGGAAAGGGACTGACGACCTCTACTTCGTCGGTTTTGCCGGTTATGGCGGACAGGATGTCTTCCTGAGAGAAATGGAAGTGGTGGAGCAACTCTTCCGGGAGAGATTCGACTGCGCCGGCCGCTCGTTACTGCTGGTCAACAACCCCTCAACCCTCCTGAAATATCCCATCGCCACGGCAACGGCCCTGGAGCAGACTCTCACGCGGGTGGGCGAGGTGATGAACCGGGACGAGGACATCCTGTTTCTGTACCTTGCATCCCACGGAGACGAGAAGCACCGACTGGCCGCAGACCTCCAGCCTCTGGAACTCCGGGACCTGGATCCCGCCATGGTCCGGCGGATGCTTGACGATGCCGGAATCAAGTGGCGGGTCGTGGTCGTCTCGGCCTGCTATTCGGGCGGCTTCATCGAGCCCCTCAAGGGCCCGGGGACCCTCGTCATGACCGCGTCGGATGCAACGAACAATTCGTTCGGCTGCAGCAATGACGCGGATTTTACCTGGTTCGGCAAGGCACTGTTCGACGAGGAGCTGCGTCATACCTTTTCCTTCGTCGCGGCCTTCGACCGGGCCGCGGCAGCCATCAACAGGCGGGAGGCGAAGGAGGGGGAAACACCCTCCCATCCCCAGATTTACATGGGGGAGGCGATCCGTCCCCGCCTTGCCCGCCTGGAAGTACGCCTGAAGGAGCTGGAGCGACAGCGGCGCCGGCAGACCGAGCGGGGAGGGATGGCGATGGGGGCGGGGAGCACCGCCGGAACGGATGGAGGGTAGATGAGGCTCGCCCCGATAGACATGTGACGAGGAGTGCTCATGACGTTATACGCCGTAACGGTGTTTCTCAGCTCGTTCCTCCTTTTTCAGGTGCAGCCCCTCATCGGGCGTTACATCCTCCCCTGGTTCGGCGGAGGTCCTGCGGTCTGGACCACCTGCATGCTTTTCTTCCAGACGGCCCTGCTGGCCGGTTACCTCTATGCCTACCTGGCCGCGCGGACAACGCCGCGCCTGCAGGGATATCTTCACGGGGCGCTCCTGGCAGCCGCCCTCCTGCTCCTCCCCATCGCGCCGTCGCCCCTGATATGGAAACCCTCGCCGGGTGAATCGCCGGTGCTCAAGATACTTCTCCTTCTCCTGGCGAATATCGGCGGGCCGTACCTTCTCCTTTCCGCCACTGCTCCTCTCGTCCAGCACTGGTTCGTTCTCGCCTTTCCGGGGCGCTCCCCCTACCGGCTCTATGCGCTCTCCAACGCCGGTTCACTCCTCGCCCTCGTCAGCTATCCCTTTCTGGTGGAACCGAATATTACCCTCGAGAGGCAGGTGACGGCCTGGGGCTGGGGTTTCGTCGTTTTCGTCCTCTGTTGCGGCTTGTGTGCCTTCAGTTTGTCCCGGCGAGGGGTTGGGGACACCACCGCAGCGACGGAACCGGCGGCGGCTTCCGACCGTCCCGGAGCCGGCCCGATCTCCATGTGGTTCCTCCTTTCCCTCTGCGGCTCGGCCGTCCTCCTTGCCACCACCAATCAGCTCTGCCAGGAGGTTGCCGTCGTGCCGTTTCTCTGGGTGGCACCCCTGGCGCTCTACCTGGTGACCTTCATCATTGCCTTCAACAGGCAGCGTCCCTATGACCGGGTCCTCTGGGGGATGCTCATGATCGGTGCGCTGATACCCGCCTGCCGGATACTCCACCTGGGGATCAATGTCGCTCTCCCGGTGCAGGTGCTGGTCTGTCTCTCCACCCTTTTCACCTGCTGCATGGTCTGCCACGGCGAGTTGGCCCGGTCCCGGCCCGATCCCCGACACCTCACGGCCTATTATCTGATCATCGCCACCGGAGGGATGGCTGGCGGCGTCTTCGTCGCTCTGCTGGCACCGGCGCTGTTCAAGGGGTTCTGGGAATATCCCCTCTCCCTCGCTGGTACCTGCCTCGTGGTCCTGTTGGCCTGGTTCCGTGGAGGCGCCTTTGTGGACACCACCCGCTGGTTGCCTGCGAGTCTGGTTGCCGGTCTTCTTGCGCTCTTCCTTTTTGTGGCTGGCTACGTGGCCGGCGACGTATCCCGGTTCCTCTCCGTTTCCCGCAATTTCTACGGGGTGCTGCGGGTGCTCCGGTTCGACGACACCAACGGAGAAAGACTCACCCTCATGCATGGGAAGGTCATGCACGGGACACAGTTCGCCGATCCCGGCAGGCGCCGTCTTCCCACCACATACTACGGGCCGGAGAGCGCTGCAGGTTTGGCGCTGCGCCTTCACCCCCGCCGTTTTGCTGCCGATCCCCGTCTTCGCAACCTGCGAGTCGGGGTGATCGGCCTCGGCACCGGCACCCTGGCGGCATACGGGAAGACCGGCGACGTGTTCCGCTTCTATGAAATCAATCCCGAAGTAATCAGAATCTCCGACTCCTATTTCACGTATCGCCGGGAAAGCGCGGCCCACGTCGAAGTGATTCCCGGAGATGCCCGGATCGTCATGGAGGACGAACTGCGGCGCGGCACCCCGCAGCGCTTCGACGTGCTCATCGTCGATGCCTTCACCAGCGATGCCATCCCGATCCACCTCCTGACCCGCGAATGTTTTGCAGTCTACTGGCGACATCTGCAACCTGACGGCCTGCTGTTGCTCCACCTCACCAACCGCTTTCTCGATCTGGTGCCGGTGGTACGCGCCCAGGCGTCGCCGGGTGGAGAGAGGGCCGTTCTCGTCAATTCGACTGACGACATAAAGGCAGGGATCAGCAGGGCCGACTGGATGATCGTGACCAGGAACCGGGATTTTCTCGGCAGCAGCGGGGTGAGGGAAAAACTGGCGCCGGAGCCGGCCACGACTTCAGCGGGGCGGCTCTGGACCGACGATTTTGCCAGCCTCTGGCAGGCGATGAAATAGGGGAGGAGAGGGTGCTGCACCAGGCTTGTGACGAGGGTGACTGACGTCGGGGGCTTCAGCGAAGACCCGCGAGGAGGAGGGAGAAATGACAAGGGGGCATGCAGCCCCCTTTTTCAATGGTGAGAGGGTCGTCCTGTTACTCGGTTCCCGTGCAACCGCTCTGGATGGCCCGGGCTACGTTGTTGTTGGAGGTCTGGTACGTTTCCAGGGTCGCTCCGCAGGCGTAATTGATGCGCACGAAGCGGAACCGGCGACTTGCCTTTTCCTCGACCTTGTCCACGATGCCGCTGCCGCACTCGATGCAGGTGTTGCCAAGTCTCTTCACTGCTCTTCCTCCTTCTTTTTCGTTCTGGTGATATTGATGCCCTTCCGGGCACGAAAAAGGGCCACCCGGATTGCGGAATGGACCAACGCTCCTGTTCGACTGTAAACTGAATGATGCGCCCTACCGCTGGCGCGAGATAATTACGAACAACACTTATATATACTCGGTACATGGCTGGACAGTCAACAAAAAACAGCTCCGGGAGCAGATTTTCTGGTGAGGTGGGTGCGCCGCAGCAGGGAAGGGGCCCGTGTTCCTGGCAGCGTCAATCATCGGCGCTGCGACGAGCGGTGGCCGGTCACGGGATAAACGGACCGCGGGAATATTCCATGGGAAAGGATTTTTATGAATATTAACTGGAAAACATTAACTAAATCTGGTACACATTACATGCCGGGAGGTGGTTGCCACAGGCACGGTACCTGCCTCCACGCCCCGGCGCAGTCTTTTCCTGAACAGGTGTGGCGGGGAAATGCCCGGTGGGGAGGCAGAATGCCGGACCTCATAGTTGATGACAGGGGGTTTACCTGCGAGTGCGGTTGCCGGAATGAGTATCCCGATTATGTCCGGGACCACCGGGAAGTCAGACTCGTCTTTTCGTGCCCGTGCAAAAGGCAATACGTGCTCTACCGCGGCAGCGTCCAGAGGGTGACGCCGGAGCTCCCCGACTATCAGGAGAGCGAGGCCTTCGGTGACTGATGCGGAGAGGGGAACGGATTACGCCGCAGGCTGCCGGGTAGCCGCCATTTTCAGCCGACGCCTGATGCGCCAGTACATGACCCCGCCGGAACAAGCCATCCAGAGGATGCCGACACCGAGAACCAGATGGTAGGCGTCGCTCACGAAACCCGGTCCGAAGTGGGCCTTGACGAGGAAGGCATCCCAACCGCTCCGCATCGGCGCGACTCCTCCTT
>Ga0335082_10001096_pt1 | contig 28793 bp, 45 predicted proteins | sample Lox_Sample_41_FD_206718 | JGI IMG/M metagenome (GOLD analysis project Ga0335082, IMG submission 206718) | Soil microbial communities from Loxahatchee National Wildlife Refuge, Florida, United States - Lox_Sample_4.1 | ecosystem: Environmental > Terrestrial > Soil > Wetlands | place: USA... | reverse complement strand
AATCGGTCCGTACTGGTCGATGGTGACGCCGGTGTTTTGACTTGCCGGACGGTAGATACCGGTCGTGCCCATGTCGGTGCTGTCAAAGCGCCGGCCGTTGGAGAATTCATAGATGCCGTGGTCGGGCGCGCGGAATTCAGATCCCCAGGACCGCTCAACCATCTCGAGCAGGCTGAAGTCGCGGCTGGTGACCTGGCGTCCGAGTGCGGGGTTAAGCGGCGGAAGTGGCATCGAGGATCTCCTGATGGGGGGGCGTTACAACACCTGCTCATCCGCTGCCATGCGCTCACGCTCACCGGCCTGCTCGCGCAGCTCGCGCAGCTCCTGGAGCAGCCGCGCCATCAGTTGACGGTTCGGGAGGCTCTGAGCGGCGAGCAGTTGCGCAAGTTCGTACTCGGTGAGCTGTTTCACACGACATCCGGCTCAATGTTGCGGGTATCGTAATTCTCAGGCGTGACCGGAGCCGCATCGTAGATCCGCGCCGTAGCATCCAGCAAATCGACCTTCCCGCCGAAGGGGAAGAAGTCGAACTGCAGCCGCAGCCGCTCGGCAACGTCGTAAATGCGCTGATCCTCGTCCAGGCGTCTAATCGGGCGGGCCACGCGGTAGTCATAACCGGCTGCGATCATGGAGCGCTGGAGTCGGGTGAGACGGTCCTCTTCGGTGGGATAGGGCAGGTAGAACCGATGCCCCTTCACATCCGGCACCAAGCGCTGGATGCGATCGACCTTCGATTCCTCCCCCTCGCGCGGCCAGGCCAGCTCCACGATCTCAAAGTAGTTGCCCTCAACTCGTTGACGTTCCTGGAAGTAGTCCAGGTCCGCCTGGGCGCCGTAGGTCTCATAGCCGCACACCAGGCCCACCATGCCGGGCGCATCCACCCAGTTGTTGTGCAGGTCGCGGAACCAGCGCCAGCGCTCCATCAGGTCCATCCGGTGCGCGACGCCATCCAGGAGGTACTTGTTCCCTGCCATGTCGATACCGACCACGACCATCGCGGTATCGGCTGAGTTTTTCTTCTTCGAGCGGGCCGGGTCGCACAGCAGGTAGCCCATGAGCGTGCGCGGCCGGGCCTCGTACACCTGCAGATCCCGAACATCGAACATGCGCTGGCTGCCGGCGAGCGGCGAGCACAGCATCTGGCAAGCCAGTGTCGAGTCCAGGGACGTGCGCTTGCGCTTCTCCCACTCTTCCCGACTGAAGAGCACCGGCCGGCCGTCCTTCGCCCCGTTGTCGGTAGCCGGGTGGATGCGCGGCATCGCGGCCTTGCGGTCCATGATCGTCTGGTAGGTGTCGGCGAAGTGGTAGCGCGTGCCGATGATCCAGGTCCGCCCGCCCTCCGTGGACAGGTTGCCGGCGAGTGACCAGGCCTCTGTGGTCTTCAGGATCTGATCGGGCGTGGTCACTGAACTGGGCACGACAACGTCATCGAGCACCATCAAGCGGAAGTGAGCGCCGATCGGGGAGCCATCCACCAGGCCCCAGGCCTCGAGGGTCCCCTCCTTGGCGTTGCTGTGGCGCTTCACCAGGAGTCCCTTCTGCACCGACCAGCGGGGACTCTCGGAGGGTGGATTTTTATACAGGATCTCGGGGAAGGCCCATTTCAGGATCTCGTTGGTCTCGAGTTCCTGCTTCACCTGATCGACGAACTTCTCCGCGATCCCCTTGGTATGGCTGAAGAGTCCAATGGTGATCTCCGGATCGAGCAGGATCTCCTGCACGATGCCGGCGAAAGTGATGATGGTGGACTTGTAGTGCTCGCGGGCCCAGATATCGATATAGCCGTCCGGGTTCGCCTCCACCTCCCGGCAGCGCTGGTACACCCAATCGTGCAGACAGTCGGTGCGCCGCAGGATGCGCACCAGCAAGTAAAACCGGTCAGCTTTGATCAGCCTTCGGACCGCTAGCCGGTCCGTCAGTCCCTTGTCCTCCCTTACCCACTCCCGGAGCAGCACTGGGATTGGCACCAGGGGCGCCACCGTTCGCTGGTTCGCCCTGCTGGCGCGAGAGGCGCTGATAGTAGGCCCCGATAAGCTCGGCCTCCCCAGGGGCGTTGTGAGCGACTTCAAGAGGCCGTCCCGGGGCTGTGGATAACTCGGTGGCCTTGAAGTCGCGCCATCGATCCTTGCGGCGGTTCTTCAGCCAGAAGATGCACGCGGTGTCCGACGGCGGGACGTGCTTGACGATCGGGGCGCGCAGGACGCGCTTCTCCTTGACGATGATCGTCTCCTTGCCGTGCTCGTCCTTCTTCACCTCGATATGGTCGTAGGGGATCAGCTCCTCGGAGTCGTAGCTGTAGCCGGTGGCGCGGGAGTACAGCGATCGCTCGACGCGATCGTCGGCCACGCGTTTGGGGGGTTTTAAGGCCCTCAAGAAATCCGGGTGTGTGCGCGCCCACAGTTCGACCGTTCCGAGGGAGACGCCGAGGGCTGCCGCCACCTCCACATCCGTAGCACCCAGTTTGGCCATGGCGCGCACTACGGGCAGCACGCGCTTCGGATCGTAGCTGGAGGGTCTGCCCCGGCCCCTGCGGGGCCCGCTCACCGTTTCTTCTTGCGGTCAGCCTTGGCGTTGTCAGCGGCCTCGAATTCGCGTGCGACACCCTGCGGGATGCCCACCTTGCGGGCGAATGCCGGGTTGTGAGCCGCCGCGCGCATCGTGCGCCGCTGCTTGGGGGTTTTCGATGGCATCACCCGCCCTCCAGCTTCTTTTCCAGCGCTTCCGTCTTGGCTGCCTGGCCCTTCTGATACGGCATCCATTCGGCGTGAGGCACCAGCGGCCGAGGCCCTTCACCGTGATACAGCGGGATCATTGTCGCGACGAAGGTCCGCCCGTCATGCCGAAAGCCGCCGACGCTAATGGTGTCATCGTCGTGCACGTAACAGATCGAGGCTGTGAAAGGCTGCGCTGCCGATTCGATGCCGCTAAGTGTCGGCATGGACGGATCGGGCCAGAACCACACAACACGGCCGATAGTGGGTTTGATCATGATTGCGGGCCCCCCTGAGGCGGTGCTGCGTACGAGCCCTCATGGTCTGTCGAGTAGTAACCCTGCTCAATCGCCGATTCACTCGTCGCCATCGTCGTCTCCCCCATCACCTTCTGGTTCGTAGGAAGTGGGCTCGCAGAAGGCAGGCGGGCACGCTTCATCATCATCGCCATCCGGGTCGTCGGCTTCCCGATCGGGATCAGGAATCACCACCGTAGTTGCGATAACCGCGGTAGCCGGAAGAGGGGCCATAGGCACGCTCCCCGCGCTTCACGTAGAGCGCCAGGCGCCTGGGTAGGTTTGGATTCTGTCGATGCAGGATGGTCGCATCCAGGTCGTAATCACCGACCAGGTTGGGCACATCGCGCCAGGCTGCCGGGCAGCAGTCGTGCGTCTCGCCCTGGCCATGCAGCCGCTGCATTTCGTCTTTGGTCATGCGTGCCCCCCTCCAGGGGGGGTGCTTTCTGAGGCCTGTCGCCGCTCGAGGTCAGTTTCGGGGGCCTCGGGTGAATGCCGGTTTCTGCTCGTTCCCTACATCCACGATCTGAGTACGTGCCGGGAGTTTTTCGTGAGAGTCGGCTGGTCTACAACGGACGATCCTTGCGGCACTACCCCATGTACAGCCTCCTGCTGACGGGTCGCGGCCTTGCGCAGGACTTCAGTCGTCCCGCGTGGCGTTCCTCGCGCGGTCCCCCTTGCACCAGCAGTTGGGGGCCTTACACCTTCGGGTCTCTCACGCCGTGGTCAGACCTGTCATCACCGTCATCGGCCCCCTACTTGCGCTTGTGGTATGGACGGAGCGTACCCCAGCTCAGGCTTGCGGTGGAAGGTTCACAGGAACGCTTCCTCGATCCGCTCGGCAAGCCCGTGCAGCCAGTGCAGGTGTGTCTCCTGCCGTTCGCCGGTGGTCTGCAGCTCCGGCCGCTCCGGCTCCAGCACCCGCATATGCAGCTTGTGCGCGCTCGCAATCGCCAGATTCACGTTGCGACTCTTGCCTGAGGTTGAGAGCGCAATAAGCACATCGCCCGGGGCCCCGAACGCCTCGACCTGCCGGGCGAACACGTTCTCGAACCCGAAGTCATTGGCGCAGGCTGTAATGACGGCCTGGTCCGCGGTCAGCGAGATGCACGGTAGAGCGCGCCGATTGCGGGCGTAGCGCACCACAAGTTCGGCGGCAAAATGGGAAGCCTCGGCAGCCGATCCGCCGTTGCCGCAGATCAGGATCTTGTGCCCGCTCTTTAACGCCTCGACGCAGATCGCCGCGGCGCTGTCCCCGGGGCGATAGAGCGGACAGTTGAGCCGGTGCTTGGGGCCGGCCTGAAGCTTCGGTCCGTCGCACTCACAGTGCAGCGCCGTGCAGAACTTGCGCGGCAGCTTGTGTTCACAGACTCCTTCGCCGCTCATACTGCTTCTCCCGTGGGCGGTGTTGAGGGGACGATCGAGAGCAGGGTGCCCGGCTCTTTCTTCTCCTCGAGCATCTCGAGCCAACCCAGGTACTGCGAGAACTGACCGCACACCTTGCCGTCGCGTTTGAACTGCAGCACGTTCTGCACCACTTCCAGATCATCAGCGCTCACCTGCACGGCATGCACCGGACTGATGTACACGTGATACGTGGTCTTACTCACGGTGTTACCTCGTTTGCGCGTTCGGCTTCCACTTGGGCGGCCTTCAGTTGGTTACGATGATCCAGGCACACCCCGCAGGGACAGTCCTCCTTGTAGACCCACTCTCCTTCGCCGCCCGAGAACCAGTGTCCGTTGACGCGCGCGAGCAAGCGCTGATTCTGACGAATGAGTGCCGCGTTCTGCGCCCGCAGCTCCTCCACTTCCCGCATGTGCGCCTCAAGCTCGTACCCCCGAGGCGCCTCCGGTTCCATGCCGTGTTCGGTCCTAAACGCGCGGATCGCCTCATCGCTCATCCCGTTCGCGCGCAGCGCTCCCCAGAGCACCTGATCGAGCTTCGCGACGTACTTCTCCAGGTCCCCGGAGACATGGTTCAACCGGTCCCCGGTGTTGTAGCGCAGGTACTTCAGTTCCTCGCGAAACGGCACCATCACCTCGTTTTTAAACTCACCCAGGCCCTTGTTGAGGTCATGGATGTTGGCGACGAACTGCTCAAAGCGCTGCGCGATCGCCCCGACGGCACTCACGAGCGCGGGTACGTTGCTGCCCGCCTCGGTTACCAGTTGCGTCGCAGATCGTTGGGAGGCCTCGCTCGCGAGAATTACCTGCTGAAACGGATTGTGAGGCGCTCGCTCGGCTCGAGCCTTCGCGATGGTGCTCCGGCGCCACACGGCGGCGTGGTCATCCGCATTGCCTTGGCCCTCCTGCTTACAGGCTGCACAGATCCACTTCGCAGCCGCTGCCTTTTTGGCTCGCCGTCTCATGATCCACCCCGAAAAAATGTCCACAAGGCAACCTCCCCCAACCAGATCACGTGACACACGAGTATGACGCACTGAACGAGTGCGGCCACGAGCAGGAGAGCTGCGACCGCGGTACCCCAGCGCGCACGCTCAGGCTGATGGAATGCCTGGCGCACGCCGACGACCACGACCGGATCTCCCCGAAACCCGTTTTTCTTGTTTCGCATTGGTCTCTCCATATGGCTTGTTGAGTAAGACACCCTCGATGAAGGCAAGCGCTCGTCCGTCCTTCGCCTCGTCAGTCGAGAACGTGAGGAGTCGCCAGCCCAGGCGCGCGCCCCAGTTGCGCTTTTCCATGTTGCGCACGATGGTCGTCGGGTGCGCATGCGCGCCCTGCACCCAGATCCCGCCGTCCACTTCGATCGCAAGCTTTTGGGCGACGTAGGCGATGTCCCAGCGCCAGTCCCGACCGATCGCCTCGCGCGCGAAGAGGTACTCAGTCTCAAAGTCCGGTAGGCCCGCAGCACGCAGCTGAAAACACAGCAGCCGGTGCGCTTTGTCGTCTTGACGCACACGGCTGCTGAAGGCTCCTGCTGTCAGCCTCAACCCTGGCCGGCTCATCAGTCCCCGTCCTGGATCTGAGCGGTGCGGATGATGTCCTGGTGGGTCTCCTCGCGCAGTCGATCGAGCAACCGCTCTGCGTGCGGGCGGGGAAGCTTACGCGTCGCCTCCTCCACTTCGAGAATCGTTGCGCACCCGGCCTGGAAAGCCTGCCGCATGGCCTCGTACTGCACCCGAGGGGCCCCTTCCGGGATAGCGGTCTTGGCGAACGCTTCCCAGCACCCGAGAAAGGTCAGCTCCTCAGGACGCATTGCGACGGCCCCGACGACCGGCCCCGAAATCAGGCAGAGGGGACTCCTCGGAGTCCTCCTCCTCGTCCTCGATATCGGTCTGCTCCCCTTCCTCCTCGTCCTCGTCCTCCTCGAGCGGCAGTTCAGGCTGCGCGCCGTAGTGCTCGCATTCGATCTCGGCATCAATCTGCTCGCCCAGGCGTGACATGAGCGCCTCCATCAGGGGATGGTTCTCATCCAGGTCCGGGACACACTGCAGCTGCACGTGCCACCAAATGACCCCCGGCTGCAGCTCGATCCGACAGCGATTGAGGGTGGCGTCGGTGACCGCAAGCACCCGTCGCCCGAGGTACAGCCGGCAGGACACCCCGATCACCTTGTGGTTGAAGGGGATGATCGAGGCCACTTTCCCGAAAGACGGCTCATCGGGCCGGCCTTTCTTCTTTGAGAACAGCAGCTTGTGAGCCTTCGGGTTCAGCATCACCTCGCCGAGTTCCTCGGACGAGAGCGCGATTTTCAAAAGCGGAACATCAAGCGCCGTGACGTTCTCATTTCCGTGCTTTTGAGTGCGCGGATTGATCGATCCCCCGAGGGAGATGGTGCGACGGGTCAGTTTCAGCGGCATGGAAAAGCTCCCCTTGTGCGGTTGTGGGTACTGGGTCGCCGGAGCTTCTCCTTCGGAGACTCCCCTGCGGTTCGGATTTAGAGTTTTCGGACTTCAGAGCTCGAATCTCCTGCCGGAGCCGGCAGCGCTTCCAGTGTGGGGTGCCATCGTCTGCATTCACGGTGAAGTACTGCGGTTGGCCTCGGACCACGAACCCAGGCCTTCTCTCTAGACGAATCACCGCTCCACACTTTCTGCAGGGAAATTCCCTCGGAAGTCTCATCTTCCTTACCTCATGTCGGGTGGTGGGCAGGGACGACGGTTCGCCCAACCCAAGACATGCTCAGGTTGCGCGCCGTCGCGGTCTGCCGGTATGGAGCCGCATACACCCCCGCTTCGCTCAAACCGCTCAAAGCGATCTGCCGGCTGACGCGCTCCCAGAGGTTCGACGCTGCGCGCTTCCTGGTGCCGGGCCCGTGGTCGGAAGGAGTCAGGACGCGCGCCACCGTGGCTTACCCGTTCCGCGCGCCTGGCTGCGGGGTCGGGGCCTACGTACGAGCAGAGGGGAGACGCAACGTCACAGTTACCGTTTGAACTGTGGATAACTCTGTGGATAATGCACCCACGAGTGGTGGTGTCGTCACCGCTCCGCATGTAGGACGGCCATCCGACCATGCAGCGAGCGCCCCGGCCGGTTAGATCACCGAGTCCGGGGCGCCGCATTATTACTACCGTTGCCTGGGCTGTCGCAAGCTGGATGCATCATCAGGCGTTGGTACTCAGCCAGCCGACGGGCCACTTCCCAGGTGCAGTGAAAGGTGTCTTCGATCGGCCCGAGCACCAATTTCTCTTGCGCAGCTATCAGCTCCTCGATTGCGCGCGTGATCGGAGTCGAGCTTTCCGCCTCTCCCATCACCGCTCGGAGCGTTTTGTTCGGGGCCTCGAGGTCGTGCACACACGCCTGGGTCGTTTTCAGCTCCGCGGCCAGTCGTGTCAGTCTCTCGTACCGGGCGCGGTTCCCCGCGATACTCATCCAGCGGTTGAACAGCTCCGTAGCGGTCTGAGACAGCGGCCCTTGATGATGCAGATTCAGCCAGTCGCAGGCTTGTTCTAGGCACGTTGACTGTCCTGCGAGCGCTTCTAAAGCGGCATCGCGCTCGGCAACAAGGTCATCAATCTTTTCGGCAAGATCACCGTCCGCAATGCCCGCAGCGCTAAGCACGTGATGAGCCTCTACGCAATTTCCGCAGCCGGTTACCTCGGTCGGTTCCATAGCTTTCTCAGGAGCTAAGACTTGCTCCAATTCCGTAACTGTCGGGCGTCGCAACGGCCGAGCATCATCACCCGATTGACGTAGTTCACGGGACGGTTCCACAGCGGGTCGATCGCGCAAGCGTTGAATGGCGTCGGCGATTACCCGGCCCATCTCATCGCGACCGCCATTGCTATCAACTTCGAGGATGGTGGCGATTGCCTGACACAACCGGTGCCACTCCTGGGCGTTCGCCAGACCAATTTGCGCCTCGCGATAGAACGGTATCCAGCCGGCATCTGCAGTGGGAGGGTCGTCACCTACGTAGGCTTCCCAATCGTGCTCAGGCGGCTCGTGGGGCCCGGCGGCCGAGGTAAACGCACGAGCCCAGCCGAACGGCATAGGAGCCGCTATCGTTTCGACCGATGAGCCTAGAGCTATCACGGCCCGTTCCCGCCAGTTCATTAGATCATCGTATTCCCACGCTCCCATGTTTGTGACGCCTTCCTGCAATAGGGCGCGCACATCCGTCGCCTTGGATGATGAGCCAGCTAGCGTTGCGCGAGCGATAGCAACACAGCTTCCGCAAGCGATCCGTTCATCAACGAGACGTTCGAGTCCCACCCGCAGCCGCTCGATCTCGCCGTCTTTCTCCCGCGCTATCTCCAGCCAGTGGTCACGTTGAGTCGTCATCTCGGCGAGCGCGTTTGAGGCAGCCGACGGCGTCTCGTCCGGCAGGCCTCTCGAAAAGACATCCAGTTTGAGCGCTGCATCTTTCTGCGCCTCGTTCAACGCGTTCCATATGTCAGCGTGATGCGCATTGGTGGTTGGTGAGCTTTCTTGGAAGCCGATGCGCGCGCAATCCTTTACGGCTCGGTATAGACGATCTAGGGAGCGCCAGAGCGTCACGGCCCAGCGACGAGATAACTGCTCATTTGAGGTCCGAACCTCCGGCGGCGGGGACTCGCGGACCTCCCGCGCGCCACGGTAGCCCATGGTGCCGTAGTGGCTCGAGGGGTTGCCGCACTGGCAGTAAATAACGCCCTCAATCAAGGGGCACTGTTCCTTGGTCATGGCTTCGCCCCCGTTGTGTTGGCGATATGGTCATTGAGGGCTTCCTGTTCCTTTCGCCCGCATGCGTCTTTCTCGCGGGCATATCGCGCGTAGTCGCGGGCACATTGCGAGCACAGAGATGGACCGCCGCAGCGCGCCTTCATGCCGTCAGGCCGAGGAAACACGTGCCCGTGGCCGACATTAAGATTCTCGGACTTGTGCTCTACCACGGAATGAATCCTCCCTCGACATCGTCTCCGTCTAGGTCGCAGACGCAGTTATAGCGGCCGCACTCCTCGCACTCTTCATCGAAGCAAGCGCACACCCAAAAGCCGCAGTCCGGACATTTGTCGTCGTCCTCTGGAGGTATCAGGTCCGGGCCTTCGTCAACAACCTCCGATGTCCGGTCAGTGTTGGTCATTTGCTCTTCCTGTGCTGCTCTGCATAGGGACAGGTTGCGAAATGGGAGACATGTCGCTTCAGATCCAACTGATGCGCGGCATCGGTGGGTTTGCAACTTGTAGCATCCACCGGCATGCGCTTGCCGCTTGCCGTGCGAAACCAGACGATGGGCGCGCCGCAGGAGCGACACTTCACCTCAAAGGGGTGTCTCTGACGCATCTGCTCACAATCACTCATGGATACCGGTCCTGTATTTACCGCAGCGAACGCACCGACAATTCAAAGTGGACGCAAGCGCGCCCCCTGGGATAGTCCATCGGTGGCCTAAAATCCAACAACGGAGCGAGAATCGCAGCCGGATCTGCTCGGTCATACCGGCCTCTTCCACTGAAAGGTGAATCCGAGCCAGTCGATGCATAGGCCTCGACACGCTCCAAAGTCCCATTCCCGGTAAAAGCGCGGGCGCACGTGGAAGTACCAGCGACAGCGGAACAGCCGCACGCTCATAGCAGCTCCGCAGGCATGCACTGCAGTACCCTGGCGATCTGCCGCAGCCGCTTCACCCGGGGAGTACGGGTGCCGGCCTCCCATTTGCGCACGGTCACCTCCGACACATTGGTGCGTTTCGCCAACTCGGCCTGAGTAAGGCCCGCCTTCTCGCGCAACTTTCTGATCTGTGACATGCGTCGGACTATACCGATACATTCAGTACTTGCGCAAATGAACCGATACATTTAGGCTCTGCTCCCCAGGTTGGACATCGGCGCAAATCAGGAGGGTGGAACCATGCAATATGTAGTCGTTCAGGCCTCCGAAGGGTGCTCCGAGGAATTCGTCGGGGTGGCTGAAAGTCTGGAGGAAGCTCGGGAGCTGGCTGCCCATCCAGGTCCGAGCACGCCCGCTCACCTGTACGCCACGGCTCGCGCGGCCGGAAGCAATGTGCCCGGCTGTGCGGCTCCACCGGACTGGTACCGCCCGAACGCGCAAGTGGATGAATGGATCGGTGACTACGCGATCGTCTCGCGGGCTGCCTGCATCACCGCGCGTTACGACTCGGAGTAACAGCAATGCCAGTGGTCAAAACTTGGATCTGCGTCCGCGTATACCGACCGGGGTGCGGTGAGATTTTCGAGACCAACGGGACCCACGAGGGAACCGCGTTTCCCTATGGTTCAAACGTCCGGTATCCCCTGGATGACCATCGGCGCGCCTACACGGACGAGGACGCAAAAGCCGTCGCCGACATGGTCAATGAATCAAGTTGGCTTGCGAGAGCTGGACGATGATCCGCGTGCCGAGACTGTTGGATCTATTGCGACTAAAGCGCATCGCACAGGCAGACGATTGCATCGTCTACCACAAGCTGCGACGCACGGGCGATGGTTCACACGCTCTGCACGTGTTTTCCCGCATGCAAACCCGACTGTGCGAGATTGAGGCGATGGAAGCACAACTCATTGAGGCTCAGCCATGATCGCTGATCCAGTTCGCTGACAACCAAAAAGCGAGTCAATCATGAGAGAGGAAATCCCGATTCGGATGGATACCGTTAAGGACGTACGCACCCTGCGTACGTGCGGCTCCTGCGGGGGTCTTGGCAATGCTGACGCCATGATTCACCGCAAGGTGCCTCTTGATGGAGCGGTAACCGTGTTGCGCGATGAATACCTGCACGGCCGCTGCTTTGTGAAGCGCTATGGTCGCGCCGAGCTGGTACACCTTCCGCGCGAACAGACGGACAAGTTGACCCTGGGCGACCTCGGTGTGCGGACGATGAAGTACCTGATCGACTACAAGACTCGCTGACCAACTATCATGTTCTCGCTAGACATCTACGAAATCAGATCCCGGTACACCACACCTGACAATGCATGCAAGCCGGATGTGATCCAGAAGATGGCCGCGATCGCCATTGCACACGACGTTGCGAGCCTCGTCGGCGAAGTCGAGGAGTGCCGAAAGCGCTCCACACTTTCTGCAGGGAAATTCCCTCGGAAGTCTCATCTTCCTTACCTCATGTCGGGATGAAACCGGATCAACCATGAGCGCCGAAATCATCTTCCACCCCAGGTGGAACGTGGTCCAAGTCGCAGACTTCTGTGAAGCCCACGGACTCACGGTGCAGGTCGATTTCTTAGGCAAACGCTTGAGAGTCGCCGCACACCTCAAACCGGAAGTGGAACCCGTCACGGGGTTTGTCTGTGAGCGTTGCGAGTGGTCGGGACCTGAGCCCGAATGGAAGAGCTGCGACGCTGGCTCACCGCAGGTGCCTGCGATCGAGTACCCGGTATGTGTTGCCTGCGGCTCAGCGCACGTCACCTTGACTTTGTTACCTGGAGAGTTGAATCCATGCCGATAAAGAATCCCTTCCTGCGCTTTGAGTGCACCCCGGAGCTGCTCGGGGAGTTGCACGCAGCGCACGAGGCGTTGAAGCGTGCACAGGTGCGCGCGAAGGTTCCCCAGGGTGCGCCTGCGCTCGAGCGGTTGATCGTGGCAATCCATGGCGCGCGCAATCGAGTCGCAAAGCCCTTCACACTGGATCCGCCTGAGAGTGCTCCCAATGCCAATGAACCCGGGTGAGTCGCTCGAGGACTACAACCGTCGAATGAATGCCCAGGCCAGAAGTGCCTGGTATCGCGCAAACCCTGACACGGGACGACTTGTTATGCCGCACGTCAATCAAATGCTCTCCTCGAAATACCTGGGGAAGCAGGATCTCCCAGGGCCGGTCATCGCTCACATCCGCGGAGTCGCCATGGAGCCTGCCGGACGTAACAACGAGGATCCGAAGTGGCTGATGTACTTCTCGGAAATCCGAAAGCCGCTGAAGCTCAACAACACCATCTTGAAGTACTTAGCCGAGCTGCTGGGCCCGAATTCCGACACCTGGGTTGGAGTGAAATGTCAGGTGTATGTGGATCACTCGGTGCAGTTCGGTGGGCAGATGGTGGGCGGGGTGCGGGTGCGAGTCGCCAAGAGTGCTCAGCGACCGATGGGACAGGTTGCGCAGGAATTCTATGCAGGGGCGACCGGGGCTCAGCCGCAAGGCTCCGGGGGCCCCGTGTTCGCCGGCATGAACCCGGCCCAGCCTTCAGCCGGCGCAGGCGCCCCCCCGCAGCCTGGTCCCGCGCCGATGCAGCCCCAGCAGGCGCCCCAGCCAGGCGCAGGATGGCCCGGACACGCGGCGGGCCCTTACCCCCAGGGTAACGCCCACCAGGCCCCGCAGCCTGGCGCACAGATGGCCTGGAGCGGTCAGGGACCGCCTCCGGCCGATGCGCCTTTTGATGGGGTGACGGGAGAGTTTCGACCGGCTACTGACCCGGACTTCGACGATGACATCCCCTTCTGAGGTCCCCCTCGAGCCAATCCTGATCCGGATCGTCCCGACACCCGGCAGTAACGCCGTTCCTGAGGTCTCAGGCTTCCTCGTGCCCGGGACGAACGGTCTGCTCGGAATCGATATGCGATCTGCGGCCGAGGGTGAATACCCTGAAATCTGGGTCGTGACGCACCTGCCCACAGGGCTTGAGATTCTCTCGCCGGTGGACACCCGCGCTAACTCGAAAGAACACGCGCTGCGCTTCGCACAGGGCTTCTTCCGGGAGTGGAGCCGGCGCGGCTGGGATCTGTCATCGACCGATAAAACTCAGTTGGTCACCGCGTATGTCAAATTGACTCGGATGGAGGCGCTGCGATTTTGGGACCAGGTCTACAGTTAAGCGATCAGGCCATCAGGGCCCGCGCGGGTGATTCCTGCGAGTGTAAGGGGGAGTGCAGCTCGCCCCATCCGCGCGGGCGCTGTCGCTTTGGAGGGGCCGGCGGGCGCCGGTTTGCCCCGATGGTGATCAGGGAAGGCAAGCAATATTGCGCGCAGTGCGCGCGTGGAGTTGACAGTCATGTTGATACTAACGCGTCGAGTGGGGGAGAGCGTGATGATCGGCGAGGACGTTCAGATAGCCGTACTGGGGGTGAAAGGCAACCAGGTGCGTGTGGGGATCACAGCGCCGAAATCGATCGCAGTGCATCGGGAGGAAATCTATGAGCGGATTCGGCGTGAGCAGCTAGATGCGCTGGAACGCTCGCGCGCCAAAACCGCTCAAGCGGATTCGCAGCCGGCCTGAAGCCGGTCGCTTCCCGTTGCACTAAATGAATGACTGGCATGGGAAGCACTGCATACGCGATCGGGACCGACGTACGCGTGTACGTCGGTCTCCTGGAGGGACTCGAGGGGCGCATCGAGCAGGTGATTCCTCGGGAACTTGGTGACTACGCAGAGCAGCTCGTGATTCGAGTCACCAAGCGCCCCACCACAGCGATACTCGCGCGTCTCGGGGATCTGGTGACGATGCCCGCTCACGACGTGCAACCGGTGGAGAAATCATGACGACGCAGGGTGTAACGCAGGCGTGTGAGAACTGCGGCAAGGTGGACAGCGGACAACTGTGCTGTCCACACAAAAAGCCCATTCCGGTGCAGGATCTTTTGAACAAGCTCTGGGGACTGGCCTATCCGCCAAAGCCGGTCCTCTGGGGCGGACAGTGGGATTGAAGCGGATGCGCACATTTGACACGCACTGGTTGAAAGCGTCTGTTGCTCGCGAGATGCGACGCGTCGCGCGCACCTCACGTTCTTACAACGGGCTTGCCACCCCGGAGAATCGGCGCCTGATGAGCGCGTGCACCGCCAAGCACGCAGCCACCGGTACGCTTCTGATCTTTACCCGAGATACCGGCATGCACTCGGGGGGATGGTGGAAGAATCCCGACTATGAGCGCTGCTGGCACCTGTCGGTGTCGTTCCACGATCCAGCAACGGGTGAGGATGCGCCCAAGGACGTGCGTCTCACGGATGAATGGCTCGAGGCCTTCTACGGGGATGACTGCCGCTATGTGTGGGCAGAGCCACCCTTTTCACCGGAAGGCAAGCGCGCGGATGTTTGGCACTACCGGGTGTTCTGTGACCCGGCCTGGTCACCGATCCTGCCTCGGGGCGAGGTTTATACGAAGGACTTCACCGAACGCGGCTGGATGTCCTTCTCAGAGTTGAAAAACGCACATCACACAGCGCTCGCCCAGTTGGTCGAGCAGCCGGGGGAACAATGAGCGACGGCGCGCTTCATGAGTGACTTCAACCCCTACTCAGTACTCGGGATTGAGAGCACCGCGACGGATGAGCAGATCCGCCAGGCATGGCGTCGCAAGATCAGTGAGTGTCACACCGACACCCACGGCGGGGATCACACGCAAGCCGCAGCGGTCAACCGGGCGCGGGACATCCTCTTGGATCCTGAGCAACGCAAGCGGTTTGATGCAGGCTTAGGCATCAACCGTCAACCGTCTATTGACGAGACAGCTCGCACGGTGATCTTGCGGGTGTTTGCAACACTGCTGCGCACAGCTGATCCGGGTGCCAATATCCTCGATTTTCTGTGCTTGAACCTGGAGGAGCAGTTACAACATTTGAATCGACAGCGCGCGCAGTGCCTGACAGATCTCTCGATCCTGCGGGCCCGCGCCGCTCGCCTGCGCGGTCCGCCTGATAACTTCCTGCAAGGCGCTATCCTTGCAGAAGTAGCTAAGGGAGAAGCGTGCTTGCCGATATTCGACGCGGACGAGCGCGTGCTACGACGAGCGCAGGCGATCCTGGATGACTACCACTATGCGCCCCTGAGCACCGTATCCCTCGTCCAGGTCCTCACCGGGCACGTCCCGGAGGGGCCCTTCAAAAGCTTACTCAGAGGCGAGTAAGGGCGCCCTCGGCGATCCGCCGACGCGTAAGACCGGGCAGGACTCGTCCGCCTGCCCGGTTCCACTTCAAAAGCTCGGCGGGCACCTGTGACCACTGGTTGGCGTTCACGCGCTTGCGCAACGTGCTCGAGCGCAGTCGGCCCACTCCCAGGTTGAATGCGAAGTCGGTGAGGGCTGCGAGCTTGCTCGCATCGGGCACCTTGGGACACAGGCTCATGACGCCGGCGAGCCCCTGGCGCCGCAGCTGCCACCGAGCAAGCTCGATGGCCTGCTCCCGGGTGAGGGGTGGGTCGGCGAGCGTGACCGCGACCCCGTTTGGGTACCGGGTGCAGCCGATGCCGATCGTCGGGATACCGGTCGGGTCCAGGTAGGGTGAGAGGTAGATACCCTCGAACTGGACAGCAAGGCTCAAAGCGAGTGTGACCGGATCACTTTCCACGGTGCACGAGGGAGCGATCGGCGACGTACATCCCGAGCACCGCGCCCACCAGCTCTAAGTCCCATGCGGTGGGGTGAAAGCCGTTGCGGATGAATTCCGCCACGACAATGGCCATCGCCATCGAAGCAAGCGCCGGTCGGATCGAGCCGTTCCAGGTATCGATCCAGCGGATGCCGGTCGCCTTGCCGATGTCCTTCACCGACTGAACCCAGGCGTCCAAGTCCGCCGCATTCGCAGTCGCTTCCGCCTGGGCGGCAATGGTTTTGATCCCCAGATCCGATTGGAGCTTCAGGCTCTCCAGCTGCCGGGCGTGGCTCGCAGCATCGAGGGTTTCCTGCAGGCGCATCTTCTCAAGCTCCTGGGCGTGCTCCTGGCGAGCTGTGATCCAGGAGGACACCTCGCCCCAGAGCATGCGAAACACCGAACCGCCCAGAAACGACACCAGTGCCGAGAACATTCAGACCCCCTCGTTCAACCTGTGATGCGTGCCGGTATCCCCGGAGGGGGGAAGTCCTGCACGGGTTTGTAGGACCGCAACCTTAAGCCCGATGGCATGGATCGAGTTGTTGATGCGCTCCCGGTGCTCGCGCGTCTCCTCGTCCTGCCGCTCGAGCATGTGCTCGATTTTGGTCAGGTGATCTTTCAGATCCTCCTGCCGGCGCTCGCAGGAGTGTTCATGATCACTCATGCGCTGCGCGGTGCGACCCGAGCGGCGCTCCAGGCGCAACAGCCAGCCAAATGCTGCGCTCACCATGGCGAGTAGGCCCTCAAGGAGAGTCGCATCCGGGATACGCACGCTAGACGGATCGGTTGCCATGTTGCACTCACGCCAGAAGTCCCAAGTTCCGCAGCGCCTTCACGACCTGCTTCAAGGTGTAGCCATCGAAGGTTGAGGCGTCATTGACCGCAGTTCCGGCCCCGGCTACGAACACAGCCGCGCCCACCCCGGTTGTGGGCTGCGCGATCGGAGTCGCCGAGATGCCGTAGAAGCCCAGCCCGGTGGCATTGGATGCAAAGTTAACCGAGTACATCGCGCTCCAGCGGTTGCCACTCTTGCCGCTCGAGAAGGCGTTGTCGGTGGCTGGGTAGTGTGCAACGCCATCCACGACCGTGATATCGGTGAGGACGTTGGAAGCTGCAGGACACACCGAAGCAATGACTTGGCCGGGCATGGCCGTGCCGGAGATGGTGCCGAGCACCTGACCGCGGATCTGCGCGCAGGTGATGTAGGTCGTGCCGTTGTAGGCCTGCCCTAGCGATGCAAAGACCGGATCCCCGGAAAGAACGGTTGTTTGCGCCTCGGCGGTCCCCCGTGCGTAGGAGAACTGCATGGACAGCGCGCCAGTGGTTCCAAAGGTGCTGATCACCTCGGAAGCGGGCTGACTCTGAATGAAACGCACATCCGGAACGCTCGCCGTGCAGTTCACATAGCGGTTGTAGGCGATGTGACTTTTCTGCCGTCCGGAGCCCGCGACATTGATCGGGGTCGTGACGGTATCGAAGTACATGTCCAGGACTGTGATTCCGTCCGGGGAGGCCGAGGCATCGATACCGACCGTCGCATCGGTGATGTTGCCGCCGCTTGCGGTGACGCGGCCTGAGGTAACAGCGATCGCCGTACCGTTCTGGGGGTTGAAGATGTCGCAGTTGATGATGCGCAGGTTGTTTGCAGCCGGGGCTGTGAGGTCAACCGTGATCCCCGTGCCCTGCCAGGAGCAGATGCAATTCTCCATCTGGTTATCGTTGCCGTTTCCGGAGAACGCAAAGCCCACACTGGTGGTGACAATGCTGTTGGGCATGTCCACCGAGCAGTCAACGAAATGCACGTTGGAGGACTGCGCGACAAAGCCGTTCTGGTAGCCGTAGGCGAAGCAGCGCTCAAAGATCATGAAGTCAGAGTTTGAAGCCGAATAGGCGGTGCCTGAGCGCGTTGGCTGTCCCCCCGGAGCGGTTCCCACGGTCACAAAGGGCCAGGAGTGACAGTCGGAAATGTAGGCGATGTCCAGACAGTTCGTGACCGAAATGTTGTTGTTGTTGTCCATCCACAGCCACGTGAAGCGTGGCCGCTGGAAGCCTGAGGACAGGATCGCCTGGTTGAATCCCAGGATCTGACAGTTAGACACGAACGTGTCATCACCATTGATGGTGATACAGGTGCCTGCGAACGAGGACGGGTCGAGCTGGGGGAACGTAAGCCCTTGCTGATACAAGAGACAGCCGAAAATGCCACTGCCCGAATCGAGCGTGATCGTGACAGAGGACGACACGATCAGTGCGCTCATCGACGCATAGTTGTAAGAGGCATTTGTGCCGTTGGTGCCTACGTACGCAAACGGTCCTTTCAGCGTGACCGAGGGGGGCACGGTCAGGTTTGAGGCAATGAGATATTGACCGGGGGGGAAGTAGACCGTGCCGCCCAGAGCTCCCAAGGACGCACAGGCATTTGCAATCGCGGCGGTGGAGTCCGTGACGCCGGTGTTGTCTGCGCCAAAGGCAATGACGTTCGCACTCGAGGTTCCAAGGTCAGCGATCGTCACCGGTGCGCGTGTTTTATAGATCGTACCTTGATAGGAGTACTGCAGCTGATACACCCCGTCGGGGGCAAAGAACTGCACCTGGCCGGTGATATCGGCGACAACCGTCGAATTGGCAATGGGGCTCGAGGTCGAATTCGTCGAGTAGATCGGCGCGGGAACCCCGCCCGGATAGGTGAGGACCTGGACGGTCGCCCCCAAGAGCGCGTTGCCTGAGATGTCGGTCAGATTGTCAAAGTACTGAAGCATGATGGCTCACAGCCCGTAGGTGATCGACCAGGTGTTATTCAGTCCCTTCGTGCCGGCTGCCGTCCAGGTGTTAGTGGAGGCGTTGTAGGAGATGTTAGGAGGGGTCGAAGCATCCGCCATGAAGAGAAACGGAGCGAAGGAGATGGTGCCGCTCGCATCCACGAGCGCGTTGCCAAAGTACTGAACGCCCGAGTCATTGATCAACTGCGAGCACATCACCGTGCGCGTCGAGGACGGACGCAACTCGGCAGGCAAGCCGGTCATCTCGAAATTCGTAGCGTTCGATGTGCCGGTGATGGAGGACTCGATCCACAGATGCACGAGCCGCCCGCAGCGGATGAATTTCACCGTGCCTTGGGTACTCGCCGTCATGCCGGTGAGGGTTGCGGTGAACTGCCCCACCGAGGCCTCAAATAAACGCAGATACCGTCCCTGAGCCGGAGCGCCGTTCGGAATGATGGTTGTGATCCCACCGTCATCGCTGGCGGTGGAGGTTGGCGCCCAATAGAAGAGACCACCCAGTCCGTCCCCGACCGTCACACCGCCTTGAATCGCAATGACCAGCGTTTGACTGGCTGCGATGGTCGGAGAGATGAGGGACTGCACGGTTGCGACCACGTCGTAGGATTTCACCGCGTTCGCGACCAGGTCCGCGCCATCACCATATGAAGGGTTAGCGAGCAGTGACTGAAGACCCGAGGAGCCGGACGGATCGTTGATGGCAGGGATGTTCGGCAGATAGACCAGGAGGTTCCCAGCGGCATCGGTCACCTGCAGGGTGAGGGAGACCCCGCCTGGATGCCAGAACGCGACCGGTGCCCCGGAGGCGGTCGCGGGCCGTCCGGCCTGGGACAGTGTCATCGGGTTCGGGTTAACGTTAAGCCCGGTGGAATCGGTGTACGTGGTGAGCGGAGTTGAGACCGTGCCGCCCTGGTACGTCACCAATGTTGCGCTCTGCGCGAGCAGTCCCAAATTGGTCAGGTACTGCACGATCAGTGAAGCGCCAGACATGTACAGGACAGTCATCGGTTCAGATCCTTATTCGTAGTGGAACTCGGTGGCGAGTCCGTGCAGCTGGAGCTTGGGGATCTCCTCCTCGAGCTTCTCCCCGATGTCATCGCGGTAGATCAGGTCTGAGACTTGAAGCTCGGACACCGTGTCATACGCGCGCGTGCAGGCCTGGCGCACGGTCTTACCGGTGCCGGTCACGACCATGAGGTAATCCCCTGCCGTGGCCCAGATCACCCGCTCGGTCACCTTCTCACCTTCCATGTCGGGGAGCTTTTCGCGCTTGACCGCCTGCGGATAGAGGAACTCACGGTTGGCGCGCGTGACGCCATAGATCGGGATGTCGGTGACTTCCTCACGTGTTTTCTGCGAGTAGGGGTAATCGGGCTGCGCGAGCACGACCCCGCAGGCCACCTTGTTGACCGTCTTCAAGGTGTCCTTGCCGTTGCACGCGTCCAGCATCCACTGGGCGGGATCCCCCGCATGCGTGGCGAGTTGGATATTGAAGGCAGGCCAGCCCAAGCGACAGGTGAACTCCAACGGCCAGGGCTTGCCGGACTCATCGACAATACAGTTGACATCGATATCCCCCAGGTGCCCCATCTTGACGAGCGCCTCCTCGAGCGGCGCCAACACCTGCTCGCCCAGGGGGCTCGTTGAGACGTACTTCTGTACCGTCCCGGCCTCTCCGCAGTTGGGCCCGCAGTTGCCCGACAGGAGCTTCTTGTGCTCGAAGTTCTCGTTGTAGGGACCGACAAAGCCCTTCGTGCCCATCCACCGCGAGACACCGATCTCCACCCCCTCGATCACCGATTGGAGCATCACAGGACCCTTGGGGTTCATCCCCAACTTCTTCCAACGCTGGATGCGAGCGATCAAGTCAGCCGGTGATTTCCCGACATACGACAGGCTCTTGTCTTCCTCATCCCCTAAGGTCTTGAACACGTAGCGCGCTTCCGTCTTGCGCACGTGAGCCTCGGCCTGGTCCAGGGTTTTGAACTGCTGCCACTCGGGAACCTCGATCCCATGGGTTTTGAAAAACTCCATGCCGAATGCGCGTTTGATCTCAAGCCGCGCAGAGGTCTCAGACGGACCGAACACCTTAATTCCAGCGCGTCGCAGCTGATCGAACTTAGGCAGAAACAGGTGATTGCCGGTCGGCACGATCAGATCCGCCCAACGGGCAGAAGGCAGCCATTGATCAACGCGCGTGATCTCGGTGAACCCCTCGCCCACATCAGGGTTATTGCCGCGGTGGAACCAAATACGGACATCGTGGCCGAACTTTGCGCACTTCAGCGCAAACGCCAGGCCCTCACCGACCGAGTCCATATTCACGATGAGCAGTTTCACGGGCGCGGCTGCCGTTTCAGGGCTTCCCCGATCGGTAGCGGTTGGGGTGACGGACTCTGCGGTAGTGTTGGACCACTTTGTTCCAGAGACTCGTACTGAGCGCGCCGTCGTTCGGCTGCGTAGTTCGGGCGTGTTTTCTGCACATCGCGAGCGGCTTGCTCCAGGGGCGATACACCCGCTTCTTGGGCGGCGCGCGCCGCGGCTCCCCGCTCGCCAAGCTCCTGCACGGCGTTCTTGGCCCCGACCACATACTTCCCCCCGGGCAGGTGTTTCAACACCTTCTCGAACAGCACCAGTGCATTGGGCACGGTTCCGGATTGCGTCGTGCGCCCGCCCACCGGTGAGCGCGTGGTGATGCGACGAGCGCGCAGGATGTTATACAGCTCGCGCACGTTCGCCTTGCCGAGGATCTCCTCCAGGTTCTCGCGTGGAATGCGATTGATCGACTTGCGCAAGGCAGCCTCGGTGAGCACCGCCCGCTCGGTCTCATCGGCTGTGGTCACGTTGCGCGCATCCTCCAGAATCCGGTTCACGGTCTCGGCTCGGATGTCGCGCCAAGCAGCGCGGCCTCGTGCGCGTAGCTCAGGGGTGCCCCCAGTCAACAAGGTCTTCTTGACCTGGCGGATCTGCTCGACGGGCCCGGTCGCGACCGTCTTCCAGGTCTTCTCCAGCGCAAGCGACCGATCTGCCCCGCCCTTTTTCTGGCTGACGAGCTTGCCCACAACCCCCTGGTCCTTGAACTCCTGCTGGTGCTTCCTGAAGGCCTCGTTCGCACGCTTCCAGGCAGCCGCCCCTTCCGGGGCTGCCTCCATGGCCTGATCAATCGCCTTGACCACCTGCCCTGCGTAGTAGCCTTCCTTGCCTCCGGTGCGGGCAATGTCATTGGCGGTTGAGCGCAGGTCGTGAAGCTCGGCCAACTTCGCATCGGTCATCGCAACCGGCTCCCCGCCCTCGGGGGCCTTTACGCGAGCGGCCTTACTCAACCAGGACTGCACCCAGCCCAGGTGTTGAATCTCCGGGTTGCTCGTCAGGAGGTCGGTCACAGGAGTGAGCGGCACCTGAACTTCGGGCTCGGTCTCGCGGGCGATCTTGTAGAGCGCCTGGTAGCCCTTCTTCGACCACTTTGCTTTCTCGCGCGCGGCTTGCTGCGCGGCTTCCCCGACCTGAGTGGGGGTTTTCGTAGCTCCCCGGATGGAAGCGGGGTTTACCTCTCCGCCCTCGGTGATCGGCTCCTCGGCGGTCCCGCGTCGCCCGCCGACCCGCCCGCGCAGAACTTCCAGGTTCGCTTGAAGGTCTCGGTTTGCTGCAATGTCCACATCCCGGATGGGCTGACCTTCGCTCGTATTCGACGCGAGCGCCTCTCGGCGTAGCTGTACGGGGTCGCGCTCCAGCTGTCCCCGAGTGGCTCGGACGGGCACTCGGAGGGATTCCAGGTGTGCCTGGCGCTTGACGGCTTCCGGGTTGAGACGATCAAGGGCTGTGGCGTCCTGGGCGATCGTCTCCAGTGCCTTGCGTGTCCCAGCACCCAGACGAGCCCAATCAAGACCAATGCGGCGTGCATACGCTTGGGCGCGCTCCTGGTGAGGTCCGACGGGGGGTTCGGCGGCAGGCGCTTGCGTTCCACGTGGAACCTCGCCCACCGTCGAGGGCGGTTGTCGCGGGGGCCCGCTGGCCTGCATGCCCGGTGGGGGCGTAGCGGCCTGGGGGGGCGTGGGCGCCTCCCCTACGGCAGCCGGGGCTGTCCGGGGGGCGCCTTCGGCGGTCATCCCTTCCGGGGCGATGGGACCTGTCGGAGGTCTTCGCATGGAGCGGGCGAGCCGCGTCAGGCCTCGAGCCCCGGGGATCAGGACGGCCGGGGCTGCCTGGATCGCCGTATTCACCGCAGCCCCCAGAGCCGGTGAGCCGGTCGCTTCGGCCACCTTGCCGCCTGCGACATCAGCACCCTTGGCCAGCAGCTCAAAGGGCTTGCCGACGATACGACTGGATGCCTGTCCAGTCTTCGTGCGCGGCTGGTAGGTGAGTGCTTCCTCGGTCGAGCGCACGTCCTGGGCTGCTTTCTCAGCGCCCTGTCCGGTCAAGAGGTCAAACGCGCCCCGCCAGCCCCCTGCAATCGCCCCCGCCGCTCCCGTCGCCATCTGCACGGCCGGCTCACCGATCGCCTCGGTAATGCGATTGTGGGCGCGACGGATGGGGTCTGTCGCCTCGATCCGCTGCTCGGTTGATGGATGCTGGCCTACCAGGTCATTGACGGTCTGATCCAGCTGATCGGGCGTGTCAAAAGTGACCTTGGCTCGTTTACCGTCCGGCAGTGTGACTATTGCACTGGGCATCGGCTCACTCCGGCAGGATCTCGACGGTGGCGCCGGAGGAGTGCCTGTATGTCTGTCCAGGGGCGAGGGTTTGGCCCGACGTAGCAGGTCCACCCGGAGCCGATGCGGGAGTGCCGGGAGGGGGAGCCCCCGGCCCTCGCGCACCCGCCCCGGGGGAGGGGGTTGAGGCAGCAGGCCCTGCCCCAGGAATCGCAGTTTCTGACGCCTCGGCGATCGTCCGATCGGCTGCCTCACGCGCACCGACCGCTTCTTCCTTCAGCGCCTTGACGAGCGTTGCGACCGCCTGCGGGGAATTTGCGGTGTTGAACAGCTCGTGGATGTGGGCACGTTTCTCAACATCGGTACCCGATCGTGCCGCCAACTGGTTGTAGGCGTTCTCGAGCGCCTGCATTTTCGCCTTGAAGCGCAGCAGCTGGGGGTCGGAAATTTTGGTATCGGCGTAGTTGCGCAATGTGTTCCAGGGCACGAATTTGCCCCGGGGCACAGCGCTCGAGGCATCCAAGGTCTGATCCCCGAACGTGTCGAGCTCATTGGCAGCGAGCGCAACCTTGCCGATCTGAGTCCCTGCCGTCTGGGCGCCCTTGGTCTCGGCAGCCAGTTTCAGCTTGCCGCTCTTGATGCCGTCGGCGATCTGATCCGGCGTGAGGTCTGCGTGCTTTGCAAGCAGCCCATCGAGCGTTGAGCGGATCTGCTGCTGACTGCGCAGCCCTGCCGGCAGAGACACGTTGCGATCAGCCAATGAGGCGAGCAGCTCAGACTGCCGATCATCAAACCCCTGACTCTTGCTCGCCTGGATCGCCTCCTGGCGCTGAGCGTGCGCCTCGGTCTCGCGGTTGTGCCGCTCGGTCTCCTCCTCCTTGCGGCTCTGAGTGTCGGCCTTGAACTGCTCCAGGCGCTGCCGGATGGCTGCCTGTCCGGACTTCGAGCGCGCCTCCCACCCCTCGAGCGTTGCGAGGGTGTAGCCCCCGGGGACCGAGGTCACCATCTTCAGCTGATCATCCGGGAGCGCTGCGGCTCCATCGGCAAGCTTCATCCCGCGCAGGCTCTGGATCGCTTGGGGCATCTGCTGCGTGATGAAGGCCCGTACGGTGAGGTCGGATGCGCCCTGATTCTTCATCTGCCGAGCCTGGGAGATAATCGGGTCGATCGCCGACACGATGAGCCCCTGGCGCTGATCGGCGAGCGTGAGCATGTCCAACTGCCGCTGGATCTCCCCGCTCTGGTACGTCTGGCCTTCCTTCAGCAGGTTCATCGCCAGGCGCGGGGAGACCTTGTTCAACTTGGCTGCGGTCTCGTGCAGCCCCTGGGGCGTGGTGTAGTCGGAGGCCTTCAGAATCTCATTGGCCTGGGAGGTCTCCTTCGCCTCGCGCTTCTGCTCACCGAGTGCCAGCTGATTTAGCTGCTCCCGATCCATCAGATCCTTGATGGTGAACGCGCGCTCCTGGGCTTTCACCGGATCGGGACCCGACTCCCCGATGCTTGCAATGACGGACGGATCGAACGCCATGACTAGCCTCCGGGTGGAACCTGGTTGTTGAGCGAGTTGAGCGCCGAGAGCGTGAGATAGTTATCCACCCCCCCCCCGATGGCTTTGGTGATGCCAGCGGCGGTGTTCGCATCGATACCGGCCTGAGTGTTGCCCTGATTGACGAGGGTGGAGGAGATGTTCCCGGCCGCGGTACCGATGTTGGATGCTTGCCCTGCTGCCGCTGCCTGGCCCAGACCCACCGCTCCCTGGAGATTTCCAACCTGCTGCTGGTAGGTCCCTTCGGCAAGTCCCGTATTGAATTTATCGAGCGCTGCGAGCGTGTTGCCGGAAACCCCGCCCGAGAGTGAGGCCTGATTCAGGATCCCCGTCTCACCCTGGGAGAGTGCGAACTGATACCCGGGGGTCTTCTGCAAGGCATCCAGGATCCCCGCCGAGCCCTGCGAACCGATCCCGAGCAGCGCCTCGTATTGGGGGAGCGCCGCGGTGCCCAAGTCCCGGTAGGGCTGCGAGAGGGTCGCCTGCTGCCCAAGCGCTGACTGTTGTTGGGCGATAGCGGCATTGGAAGCATCGCGCGTTGCCCCGGCTGCTTCCGAGCCTGCCACGGCCGATCCGACAGCCCCCACTGCAGCAGCGCCAATGACTGCAGCTGCAACCATCATCCACCTCCCAACCAGATGCTGTAGTACAGATCCGCAGGCTTCGCGCCGTAGTACTCAAAGAGTATCGAAGCATCCGTGTGCCACTTGCTGCCGAAGTAACAGCGCTTCACCCCTCGGCGCACCGATTCCGCAAGCACCGCATCGAAGAGCTGCTTAGCCAGCATGTCCGCCTCGATCTGCGAGAGAGAGTCCTCTGCTCGGTAATCAGGTGACAGCCAGAAAATGTCCTCGGTAAGGGTGAGTGTCGTGCGGTAGTGCAGTCCCGGGCACACGAAGCCTACAAAGTAGGCCACGATCGCTCCTCGATCGCGCAAGGTCACCAGCAGCACTTCCCCGCGCGCTTCGCGCTCCAGATACACCTCGTACTGAGGATCCAGCGGCGCGCGATCCTGATCCAGAGCCAGCTCGTGGAAATGAGGCACAAAGAGCGGCTTCAGCTCCTCGAGCGTATCGATCAGGCGCTCAACGGCTGCCGTGATCACGCAGCCTCCTCGACAGTGGTGGGCAAGAGGCCCTTGAACGCGACATGCGAGGTCCGGATGTCAATGATCAGGTGCATCCGATCGGCCGCGGAGTTGTTCACAACTTCGTGCTCGAGCGCGTTCTGGAACCACCACACCTCACCGGTTGCCATCGACACCTGTTCATCGCCACACCGAAACGTCACCCCGGGGGCGGAGGCGATCACGTAATGGAAGCGATCCCAGTAGAACGCGTGCTCAGGAGTGTCGGCGTGTGGGTAGATGCGCCCGCCCGGGCGGATCTTGTTGATCATCACCCGTCCCAGTCGCTCGCCTTGCACCTGGTTCATCAGGGCAAAGATCAGGGGACGGGCGGCGGGCAGGTGTAGCGCGCCATCCATCCACACGCACTCGTGCGGGTCGCGCTGGGAGCGCTCAAGCTCAGTGACGGAGGCGGGCGGGAAGCGCAAGAAGATCGTCTCCACGTCTGCAAAGGGACCTTGCGGGTAATCACGCAGATACGTGTCTTCGCGCCACAGGTGCCCCTGGCGCAGGATCTCTACAGCCAGCGGCACGACATTCACGTTCGCCCCGATGCGCAGGAAATTCCTCATACCACCGCTCCCGTGGCATCCACCCAGGTCGGGGGGCTGCCCATGGCGGAGAGCCAAATGGGCTTTCCGAGCGTGGTGTCGAAGTAGGGCTTGCCGATGTACTGATTGGCGGTCGGACGCTGCGCAGTCGTGCCGCTATTGCTCACGTCCTGGGCTATACCGTGCACGGTATCAACCCATCCCCCCCACACCGGATCCTCCCGTCCGGGTGCTCGAGGCACGCCCCCTAGCTTCGGGGAAGGCATCAGGCAGCTCCCCGGGTGCGTGCGGCGCGTCGGCCCGCGCGGCTCGAGGTCATCATGGCCCCGGAGGTAATGACGAACTTGACCGGATCGGTCATCCGAATACGCAGGTTCGCAGCCGTCCGTACCCGGCCCCAGCGACGGGAATTGACCCGCGTCGTGTACTGCCCCTGCTTGCCCAGGGGGATGAGCCGGGGGCTGCCGAAGTCGCGCCCGTCGCGCGCGACCGACAGTTGCACCAGGGGGTTATACCCTTGGGCAGACGGGCTTGAGAGACCGACGCCCGTTTCCATATCGAGGTAGATCTGGGCAATCCGGAAGGTGTTGAAGTCCTCCACCGCGGCGCGCGTCACCAGCTCCCGCACGATCACATTGCCGTTGTCGGTGTAGGTCTCCGTGTCAGGGGTGTAAATGTTGCCGTTTTGGTAGTCGGCAATGAATGTCTGAGAGTAGGCGCCGGCTGCGAGCGCGCCGATATGGCGGGAGGCATACCCGTTGGATACTCCGGACTGCACCTCACTCCAGAAGCCGGTAACCGTATCCAAGAGCAGTGAGCGGTTGGCCGCTGGGAAATTGAACTGCGCGAACAGGTGCTCATCGACCTGGTAGGAGAACGCCGTGCAGTCGCCGATGCCGGTCGTTTTCGCCATCTGCTGCAGGATGTTGTCAATGTCGGTCGTAGAGACCACTGACACCGTGTAGCCCTTGATCTTCGCGATCTGAAACGCCCCGCCCGCATTCTGAAAGCTCCCGCCGTTGGTGCGGGCGAGAAAGAGGATGGACTCTCCGCAGTGCACCCGGCCGTTCACCGCGGCAAGCCCCATCATCGAGGCTGAGTTTTGGATGTACTGAAAGGGCTCAGGCGTCGTTCCCACGTTCTGCCAAAACTCAACGTGTCCGCTCGAGAAGATGATCAGGAGCCCGCCCAGGGTATCGACCGCTTTGATGCCATCGATCGCCTGCACCGCAGCCGCAAACGACAGGCCATTCCATACGGTGCCATCGTTCAGTGCGGAGACGAAGAACTGGTTCGTGCCCGGCAGCTCCGCGATGAAAAATCCGTTGCAGTAGGTGATCGTCTGCGCCCCATTCGGGAAGGACGCACCCACCACTGTCACGTTGCCGGTTGTCGGATCAAACACGTAGCCAAAGCGCCCATCAACAACCATGAGCTGGGTTGGATTTAGCGCCATGCCGGTAAGTCCGGCCGAGGAACCGATCGCTCCTGAGCGGATGGTGCCACCAGTGGCGGACAGGAGCTTGATCTGGTTGGAACTGACGCCATAGAGCGCGGAGTCGTTACCGATCAGTCCGCGAAAGGGCTGATTCGCAGGGGTTGCCGCGTTGTAGGCAAACTTCATCCCCGGCGTGCCATAGCACACCACCGATGACTTATCGTTGTCTTTGCGCACCTCGAGGTAGCAGTTCAAGCGTCGCTGACGGGTGACGATCGGGGATTTCGAGTACACCCCCTCGCCAAAGAGCGGCACTCGTTTTAAGCGTGCGGTCATGGCCCGTACGGCTCATCGGAGTTGACCTGGAAGTAGACGGCCGACTCAGCAGGATTCCCCTGTTTGGCGATCGCAAGGGCGTCCTTGTAGTTCGCCTCCAAGTCATCGGTCCACGCACAATCAAACATGCCAGCGATATCCCGACCGTGTCCCAGCACGAGCGCGCGGTACCACTCCTGGGGATAGTCGGGCGCATCCCCCGGGTTTAAGAAATCCTGCGTGGGCGCCAAATACACACAGTGCAGGTGCTTGGTGATGTCCTGGGCACCCCCCACATCCAGATACAGCTGGCCGTTGGGCTGCTGATTCTTGAACTGCGACTCATAGAAGATCGCCGTGGGGTCGGCGATGTTGGTGGAGGCGGTCTTCGTGGGCAGCGACTCGTACTCCTCCACCGTGCGAAAGATTCGCAACGGTGTGTCGTTTGCATAGATGTCCCGCAGAATGCAGGTCACCATCACCAATGGCCGGATCCCCTTGTTGGTGTAGTTCCATACGTACGCATTGGTGAGCGCGCCTGGGGAAGGAAGCCCCGGGGAGGCAATCGTCACACTCGTGCTCCCGATCCCAGCAACGCGCGTCCAGTAGATATCAGAGCCGATCTGGACACCCAGGTAATCATTGATGTTGAACTGCGA
>Ga0335082_10001095_pt1 | contig 28794 bp, 25 predicted proteins | sample Lox_Sample_41_FD_206718 | JGI IMG/M metagenome (GOLD analysis project Ga0335082, IMG submission 206718) | Soil microbial communities from Loxahatchee National Wildlife Refuge, Florida, United States - Lox_Sample_4.1 | ecosystem: Environmental > Terrestrial > Soil > Wetlands | place: USA... | reverse complement strand
CACGTATCCGAACCCGATCAACCATGTGATCATCCTCGATCAGGAGAACCGCACCATCGACAACCTGTTCGGGAGCAACTCGCCCAGCAACAAATACTATCTGCCCGGCGTGGATGTGGTCCGTAGCGGTAAGGCCTTTACGCTGGTGAACAAGAAAAAAATGGATTTCAACGTCCAGTTGGTGTCGACGCCGCTGTCATCAGTCGTGGGCGCCGGAGATAGCCAACCCGCCTACGACTACGACCCCGGCCACACGCATGCCCAGTGGGTGACGGCTTGTGATGCCCCGCTCAAGACCAATCCGAGCAACATGTGCAAGATGGATGGAGAGAATCATGTGCCAGTCACGTGCGACAAGGGCGTAACGGGATGCCCGGGGCCCAAGTTTCCGACCTACGCCTACGTGCAGTACTCGGACGTGGAACCGTATTTCCAGATCGCTTCCGAGTACGGATATGCGAACTACTTTTTCCAGACGAACCAGGGCCCGACGTTCCCATCGCATCAGTTTATTTTCGGAGGCACGTCGCAGCCCGGTAACGGGGTAGAGCCGACCTGGTATGAGGTCGAAAATGGCGTGAACACATCGAATGGATACGGGTGCTCGGCTGCAGCGAATACCACCGTGCAACTGGTCAATCCGGCTACGCAGGACGAGAAGACCACGATGTATCCCTGCTTCAATCACTCGACGATGGCCGACGTTTTCGCAGCAGCCACCCCGCAGATTACGTGGACGTACTACACGCCGGGGCCGAAGTCGCTGGTGACGGCGCCCAATGCGCTACAAGCTCTGTGCACGGTAGGCAAAAGCGGCATCTGCACGGGAAGCTACTGGAACAAGGGCAAGGCCAACGGGTACATCGACGCCGTTCTTCCTGCCGACATTCTCACCGACATCAGCAAGTGCAACCTGCAGCAGGTGAACTGGGTCATTCCGCTCGGGCTGGAGTCGGACCACGCGGGAGAAACGGACGGCTCCGGGCCTTCGTGGATTGCGTCAATCATCAACGCGATTGGCCAGCAACCCAAGTGTGCCAATGGAGAAACCTACTGGGACAACACGGTCATCCTCGTCACGTGGGATGACTGGGGAGGCTGGTACGACCACGTCGTACCACCGGCACCTCCCGCGAGCGCACCGATTGAAGCGTCGTCGAACATTTACGGATTCCGCGTGCCGCTGCTCGTCGTGTCCGCCTATACACCGCGGGGGACGGTGAGCAACACGTTTGGACTCGACTTCGGCGCAATCCTCAAGTTCACCGAAGAGATCTTCAACGTGGGGACGATTCCTCCCGGCACTGGCGTCGATGCATACGCGTACGGCGATCTGGGAGACTTCTTCCAGTTCAGTCTGCCACCGCGGCCTTTCGTGGCGATCAACGCTCCGTTGTCGAAGGAAGTGTTTCTCGATCCGAAGCGGCCCGTGACCGCGCCGGATAACGACGACGAATAAAGTTCGAACGGGCAAGAGCGCTAACCACGGAGGAGCACAGAGCCCCCTGTTGGGACTCTGGCGCCCCCTGTGGTTTAAGGTGTGCTCTGCGTTACACGATCTTCATCGCATCCGGATCCCAGTTCATCACCGCCCCGCGCTCCATACTCACGTTGCAGAGCAACGCCGCTCCAGCGGCGCGGTAACCAAAGACCGCATCTTCGACGACCGGCTTTCGCGAGCGGACCGCCGCAAAGAAATTCTGGAAGTGGTCGTAGCTGTCGTGGTAGCCCTCGGGCGCAACAAACTTCTCGAATCCAGCAGACGTAGGCCCTGACGGATGCGTAGATGGATACTTCTCGTGGTATGCATCGCGGATCTTCTTCTGCATCGCCTCGGTGTAGGTCCCGATCATCAGGCCCGGCTCTTTCTCGCGCGGAGTGCGGCTGACGGTGACGAAGTTGTAGCCAATCTCCATTGTGCCTTCGGTGCCAGTGAAGATCAGGCCTTCGCTCTCCTCGCCGCCATCGACGAAGTTCACGCGCAGGCTGAGATTGAATCCCTCGCGATAGTCGAACAGGCCCAGCATGACGTCGTTAGCGTCGCGGCCGTCTTTCCAGAAGCGCAGTCCGCCGGTGGCCATCGCGCGCGTGGGGCCGTTACTTCCGGTGATGAAGTGAGTCCCGCTGAACAGGTGGACGAAAAGATCTCCGGCCACTCCCGTGCCGTAGGCTTTCCACTTGCGCCATTGGAAGAAATGCTCGGCGTTAAATGGAATTTTGGGCGCAGTACCCAGAAAGCGCGTCCAGTCGCAGGTCTCTGTTGACGCATCGAGAGGCACGGTGTAGTTCCATGCGCCCATGGCAGAGTTGCGGTCCCAGTGCGCACTTACCATGTTGAGTTGTCCGATTGCGCCCGATGCAAGTAGTTCCTTGGCTTTCGAATAAATGATGGAGCTGACGCGCTGGCTGCCGATTTGCAGAATGCGGTTGGTCGAGCGTGCAGCCTCGATCATCTCCGGGCCTTCCGAGTGCATGTGCACCATCGGCTTCTCGCAATAGACATCCTTTCCTGCCTTCATCGCGTCGACGGCGACCTGTTTGTGCCAGTGGTCGGGCGTACCGACGATGACGGCATCGATATCTTTGCGCGTCAAGATTTCCTTGTAATCGCGCGTGGTGAAGACGTCCTTGCCCCACAGTTCTTTACTGTGCTCGAGGCGTCCGTCATAGCAGTCGGCGACGGCGACCAGCTTCACTCCCGGCACCTGCACTGCTGTCTTCGTATCTCCCTGGCCTTGGATGCCGGCGCCGATGAGCGCGAGCTGAATCTGATCGTTGGCAGCGAAGCGCGGCGGAGCTTCCAGCCGGAATGTAGACGAGGCGTAGATTCTGGTTCCGAGGGCGGTCCCTGCGGTTGCGGCACTGGCGGCTTTAAGAAAATTTCTGCGATTCAACATGGAAGAGTCCTCCGGGATGAATTGGGCCGAAGGGCCACGATAATCTTTTTTCTGGAATTTTGCTGCAAATTTGATCGATTCCGCGGAGGCGGGATGCCGGCGCTACGCCAGCAGCGGGAGTTGCGGGCCGGCGCCGTCCAGCGAGTCGTCCGCCGGATCGGCGAACTTTCTCAGCTCGGGATATTTCTGAATCAGCGTCGGCGGGGCTGCGACTCTCTTCCCCGTCAGCAACGCCTTCAATTCGAGCGCGTTGACTCCGGCTTTGCTCTCGAAGTGATTGTTGGTGATGACGTACGTCGTTTGTGCTTTCTCGGCGACTCTCTCGATGCGATCCTGCCAGCCTTCGAGTTCGCGCTCTTTGTACAAATAGTTGTAGCGGTCGTTGCGATTGTCGGAGTCAAACCACTCGCCGTAGTTGCGGCCATGCAGGCGCACATAGGCGATCGGCGCGGTGACGTGCTCGGTGGGCCCGAGAGACTTGCCCAGCACGGGTTGATCAATATTGCAGAAAGCGACGTTCTTGCTGGTGAACTCCGCCAGAGTCTCCGGGTTGTTCCAGCTTGAGTCGCGGACTTCGACCACGCGCGGGTATTCGATGAACTGGCGCAGCAGCCGCTCCAGATATTCGCGGTTCAGCGGAGTGTTTTTGAACGACACGGGAAACTGGATGAGGAGTGCTCCCAGGCGGCCTTCGGCGGCGAGCGCGTCGAGGCCTTCCCGCGTCTTGATCTCATCCTCATCGGTGGGACGGATCGTGGCGGCTGACGTGGGCTCCATCACGGCAATCGGAGAATGCGTGAACGCACGGTAGAGCTTGGCGGTAAAAACGAATTGCGAGTTCACTGCAGCGACTTTGCGGCACCAAAGCTTGCCGTGCTCAGCCTTAAGCGGCCCGTAAAAAGAGGTATTGATCTCGGCCGTGTCGAAAAAACGCGCCAGATATTCGAGCGGATGCACCCTGCGGTTCCGCATCCCCGGTGGATAGAAGATTCCCTCCCAGTCTTTGTAGGACCAGCCGGCGGTGCCGATGCGAATTTCGCCAACGCGGTCTGAATAAGAGGGCGCCATGAAAACCCGGCCCAGCAGCGCTCAGCGTAGCACAACGAGTGGAATGATCACGGAAGGAACTTGCCGCCGTTGGCCAAACTGTGCGAAATACAAACATGCGAAAAATCCTATGGCTGGCTCTGGCCTGTCTGGCCGGATCGTTTATAACGGCGCAGGCGCAGAAGTCGGATGCGGACAAAGTCAGAGAACTCGAATCCAAGCTGATGAATGCCTACAAAGATCGGCAGGTGGAGGTGTTTGGCGCGATGCTCGATGAGGATTTCGTCAGCACCTTTGAGGACGGCAGCACCTACAGCAAGACCGGATACCTCAGCTTCAGCGTGACCTCCTCTTCGCATGTGGACCTGGTGGAAATGCCGGAAATGAAGATTCATCCGCACGGAAACACCGTCATCGTGACCGGCGTGTATCACGAAAAAGGCGAGAACAAGGGCGAGAAGTACGATTATCACGACCGCTTCACCGACGTGTGGATGAAGAAGGGCGGGAAGTGGCTTCTGATCGCGTCGCACTACGCGGTGCCGAGGAAACCGTAGGAGTCGATGGAATCGCACTACTCCAGCGTTAACACCACCCAATACACGCCCGTAGGATAGGTCTCTGTCCGGCTGTAGCAGGCTCCGATCGAGAAGCTGTGGAGGTTGTGGCTCGTGATCGCACGGGATGAGCCCTCCGGCAGCGTCTCCGGATGCACACTCGTGTAGGTCAGCGTGGTGTATTGCTCCGCGAGTTTGTGTACAGGTGCGGTTGCGAGTTTGTCGGCTTGCGCCATCGAGCAGGCGGCCGTGTCGGCGGATTGCAGATCCATACGCTTAAGCTCGGGCCGGCCGCTGCGCTGCCGCATCTGGCCGACTGCACTCGCAATGCGGTCCTTCACTTCCACATCCGAATAGCTGGGGAGGGCGTGGGCGAAATCCTGCACGATGTACAGCCGGTCTCCGCTACGAACCACGCCCAGCCCAACCACGTTGTAGGCCGGATTGAGCAGGTTCGCGCGATGCGGGGGTGAGTGCATGAGATGGTCGTGGCCGTGTTCGGCGTCGTAATCGAGCGCAACATTCTCTCCTTCCTGGTCGAGAAGGAGGTTGCTGGTGGCCGCGAGGCGCTGGGGGAGGGATGATTCGCCGCTGAACTGATGCGACAGTTGCTTCGCTTCAAGCATGGCCTGCGCGTGAATGCGCGCCGCTTGCGAAAGTCCATCGTCGAGCGTGAGGGGAGGGGCCCCGGCGGTATGGCGTGCCTGGTTGGCTAGAACGAGAAGCTGTTGTTCGACGTCGATGTCGCCGCGAAATGGGATATCCGGCGTCCTTGCAGCGGCTGGCTTGAGCGTGGCAGTCTGGCCATTCTGGTCGGCCGGGGGCGTCGCCGCGGCCATCAGCCGCACTGATGGCTGCACGGTCGCAACACCCGTTCCCAATAGAAACGCGAGCAATAGTCTGGGGGTTCTGTGCATCGAGTTCGTGCCTACGCAACCAGATCCTGGGAGGGATCAAGCCCCTGAAGCGGGCGCGAGCTTATGGGTTATATCGGCTCAAACGATGTTGCTGGTGCTAGGCTAGGGGTCAGGAGCGGACGGTAGAAGTTACTTGCGTCTATGGAACTAGGGATCAGTGGGGCCATTGGCCTGTTGTTTGGCAGCGTGCTTGCCTGGCTGGTGCTGCGGTCGCGCACCGCTGCGCTGCAGGTCCGGTTGTCCTTGATAGAAAAGGAATTGGGAACCGCAAAGACCGATCTGGCGCGGGTTTTGGAGGATCAGAAGAAGCTCGTCGAGAGCCGCGCAAGACTCGAATCTGCGCTCGAATTGGAACGAAAGGCCAGCAACGAAAAGATCGAATTGTTGACCACCGCGGGCGACCGCGCCGCCCAGGATCTGCAAAACGCCTTCAAGGCGTTGGCAGCAGATGCTCTCCAGAGCAACAGCACGTCCTTCCTGCAAATCGCCCAGGAGACGCTGAAGCGTTTTCAGAGCCAAGCCCAGGGTGATCTCGAGGCGCGACAGAAGGCGGTCGCCGATCTGGTCGCCCCGGTGCGTGATTCGCTCACCAAAGTGGATTCGCAGATTCAGCAGATGGAGATAGCTCGCGGTGAGGCGTATGGCGATCTGAAAGCACAAGTGCAGTCTCTGATCGCCACTCAGAAAGAACTGCAGTCCGAGACCGGCAATCTGGTGCGCGCGCTGCGCACGCCCAACGTGCGGGGGCGCTGGGGCGAAATCCAGTTGCGGCGGGTGGTTGAGATTGCGGGCATGCTTCCTTATTGCGACTTCAGCGAGCAAGAGACAATCTTCGGTGAAAGCGGGCGACTGCGTCCCGATCTGATTGTGAAGCTGCCGGGTGGCAAGCAGGTTGTGGTTGACGCCAAGACTCCACTGCAAGCGTTTCTCGACGCATTCGAAACGACCGACGAAGAGATGCGGCGTGCGTGTCTGGCGAACCATGCGCGCCAGGTGCGTGAGCACATCAACACTCTCAGCGGCAAGAAGTACTGGGAGCAGTTCGACTCGACTCCGGAGTTCGTGGTGATGTTTCTTCCCGGCGAGACTTTCTTCAGCGCGGCACTGGAGCAGGACACGGGTCTGATCGAGCACGGCGTTTTGAACAAAGTAATTCCGGCCTCGCCCACGACGCTGATTGCGTTGCTGAAGGCGATCAACTACGGCTGGAATCAGGAGAAGCTGGCGCGCAATGCGCAGGAGATCAGCGCGCTGGGAAAAGAGTTGCACGACCGCCTGCGCAATCTGGCGGCTCACATCACGAATGTCGGAACCAATCTGGATCGGGCCGTCGACTCCTACAACCAAGCGGTCGGATCGTTAGAGGGGCGGGTGCTCGTTTCTGCACGCAGGTTCGCGGAACTGGGAGCGTCGGTGGCTCAGGATATTCCGGAGCTCGAACCGATTGAAAAAACGGCCCGCACATTGTCCTTTGACTGGGATGACGAGCCGACCGAGATATCCAAGGGTAAAGGTTCAGGATCCTAGGCCCATCGAGCCGAACCCCATTTGCAAGCGAGACACGGTCCGACCGCCTTCCAACATCGGTTCGCCGCTTTCATTCATCATAATTACCTGGAAACTCTCGTCCAGCGAATAGGATTCGGGTGTGTAAGCCTAAGAATCCTAAGACAAAAGTAGATACGGAATCCCACAGAAACCTCCGAAAAGACATAGTTCGCGTTCGATATTGCATCTATAATTTTGGAAGTGTCTTTTTCTTAGTCACTTAGGGCTTCCACAAGCGGGGGCGAGCGTGGCAGCGAAGTTGCAGACTATGGGCCAGTTGGAGTCATCCGCAGTAGCTCCTCACCCCCAGGGTGGGTCGGGGCGAGTGTCGAAGTCTATGAACCGGGAAAGCCAAGCTCGTTTCGTCGCGGTCCTTCTGTTCCTGCTGACCGTGGCTGCGGTGATCTTCGCCAGCTTCAACTTTCAGAAAGAAGGCGAGTCCGCAGTGCCGGACGACGGCGTCTGGTGGGTAGAGCACAACGGGCAGTTGATGGCGGAACGCGTGGAGGCCAATGGACCTGGCGCCCGGGCCGGCATCAAGGTCGGCGACCAGCTCCTATCGATCAACGGACAGGATGTCAAAAGCACTCCGGCGCTGGTGCGCCAGCTGTATCACACAGGCGTTTGGCACAACGGAGCGTATTCGCTGAGTCGGAACTCGGTGGAGCTCGATGCCAGTGTGCTGCTGATTCCCGCCGATCGCTCGCTCAACAATTCCCTGCGCCTGATCGCGCTGATTTACCTGGGAATTGGCTTGTATGTTCTGCTGCGCCGCTGGACCGCAACCGGATCGACGCATTTCTACATTTTCTGTCTCGTCTCCTTCATTGCGTATTCGTTCAAGTACACGGGCAAGCTCAACGACTTTGACTGGATCATCTACTGGAGCAACGTCGTCGCCGGAGTGCTGCAACCGGCGCTATTCCTGCATTTCGTTCTGACTTTCCCCGAGAAGCGCAATTTTGTGAAGCGCAATCCGTGGCTGCTGGCGCTGGCGTACCTTCCCGGCGCGCTGCTGCTCGGACGGCACATCATCGCGCTGCGGCTCGCACAGGCGAGCGGCCTGCTGCGCTGGGACATGGACCGGCAGGAAATGGCCTACGGCACGGTGGTCTTCGCGGTCGCAGCCGCCGTGCTGTGGTACAGCAACCGTCTCGCGAGTACGACCATTCTTCGCCAGCAGCTGAAATGGGTCACGCGGGGCACGATTCTCGCGATCGTTCCCTACACTGTCATCTATGTAGTTCCGTTCCTCTTTGGCGCGCTGCCGGGAATGTGGATGAAATTGTCCGTCCTCTTCCTGAGCCTGCTGCCGCTGACGTTCGGCTGGGCTATCTTCCGCTACCGCTTGATGGATATCGACCTGATCTCCAAGCGTGTGGTGGTCTACACCGTGGCGGCCGCGTTGGTGGTCGGAGTGTACTTCGCGCTGGTCGCCGGAGTGGCGACGTTGGTCCACAGCCGCCAGCCCAACACGGGAACAACCGGTCTGATTCTGGCAGTCGTGGTGACCGCGCTGCTGTTCGATCCCGTGCGGAAATGGATTCAGGATCGTGTGGATCATCTGTTCTATCGCACGGTGTATGACTACCGGCGTACGTTGATCGAATTCGGCCGCGAACTCAGTTCGGAAACCGACTTGAACGCGCTTCTTTCATCCGTCGTCGATCGCCTGTCGCGTACGCTGTCGGTCGATCGCATTGCGATCTTCCTGGGTTCGGGCGAAGACGGCGAATCATTTGCACTCGCGAAATCGGTTGGGATGAGTCCGAAGCCGAAGCTCGACCTGACCTTCCTGAGCGCGCCACGTCCCGAGCCTGCGGGGCACATGTTCTTCGAGAACACGCATCAGGTACCGCGCGAAACCGCTGAAGCGCAGGACTCGATCGCCCGTCTTGATTTGAACTACTACATCCCGTGCCGTGCGCAGCAGAAGACGATCGCGGTCCTCGGTCTGGGCAAGACGACCAAAGGCGACTACCTCTCGAGCGAAGACGTCGAACTGCTGGAGACGCTTGCCGGATACCTCGGCATCGCCATCCAGAACGGACGCCTCTATGCATCGCTGCAACAGAAGGTCGCCGAATACGAGCGACTGAAGGACTTCAACGAAAACATCGTCGAGTCGATCAACGTCGGGGTGATGGCGCTCGACATGGAAGACCGCATCGAGAGCTGGAACGCGCAGATGGAAGTCATGTACGCACTGCCACGCTGGCAGGCCCTGACGCAGCCGCTGCGCTCGGTGTTCCCTGCTGAGTTCGTCGAAGAGTTCTACCGGGTGCGGCAGAACGCGGGCATCAATAACCTGTACAAGTTCCGGCTATCGACTCCCGCGGGCGAGACTCGGACGGTGAATGTGGCGATCGCTCCGCTGGTCACGCGCACGTTCCAGGTAATTGGGCGTCTCGTGATCATGGACGACATCACGGAGCGCGTTGAGTTGGAGAGCCAGCTTTCGCAGGCCGACAAACTCACTTCAATCGGACTGCTGGCGGCCGGTGTTGCCCATGAAGTTAACACGCCGCTTGCCGTGATCTCCTCCTACACGCAGATGCTGGCCAAGCAACTGCAGGGAGACCCACAGAAGTCGGGGCTGCTCGAAAAGATTACCCGGCAGACGTTCCGCGCTTCTGAGATTGTCAACAACCTGCTGAATTTCTCGCGCACCAGCGGCACCGAATTCGCCAACGTCGACATCAATAAGGTCATTACCGACACGCTGGCGCTGCTTGAACACCAGTTCAAGACCGCGAGGATTCATGTGGAGTCTGAACTGACTCCAGGAATCTCGGCGATCCAGGGGAATCCTGGACGACTTCAGCAGGTATTCCTGAACCTGTTCCTGAATGCGAAAGATGCGATGCCGGGCGGTGGGAGACTGTCGGTGGCAACATCCAATGGTGACATGGTGAGCGTTCGCGTGACCGACACCGGGTCGGGCATTGCGCCGGAGCATATCCAGCGCATCTACGACCCGTTCTTCACCACCAAGGCGACTCCCAAAGAAGGTCAAAGCCGGGGCACTGGACTTGGTCTATCCGTAACCTACGGAATCATTCAGGAGCATGCCGGAAAGATTCGCGTGGAAAGCAATCCGGGAGAAGGGACGACGTTCGCGCTGGACTTCCCCCTAAGCAGAAAGGCCGTCCATGTCTGAAGCAGCAGTCATTTCGCGCGGAACCGTCAATGGGGGCACGTCGCCCGCCGGCTCCGTGCTGATCGTGGACGATGAGGCAGAGATCCGCGAATCTCTGCAGACACTGCTCGAAATGGAGGGCTTCGAAGTCGATACGGCTTCCACTGGGGAAGACGGCCTTTCTCAGATGGCAGATCGCCCGTTTGACCTCGTGCTGCTCGATCTCACACTTCCCGGCCGCAACGGGATGGAGATTCTCTCGGAGATTCGATCGCACGATCCGAGACTGCCGGTCATCATGATCACGGCGTACGGCACGGTGGAGAATGCCGTCCGCGCGATGCAATCGGGTGCGGCGAATTTTGTCCAGAAGCCGTGGGATAACGAGAAACTCCTCGCTGACGTGCGTGCGGCCGTGGGTTGGCGCCGCGCTGAAGAAGAAAACGTTCAGCTCAAGCGCGCCCTCAAGCAGCGATACAACTTCGAAAACATCGTGGGCAAGAGCGAGCCCATGTTGAAGATTTTCGACCTGGTCGCGCAGGTGGCGAACAGCCGGTCCACGGTACTGCTGCAGGGTGAAAGTGGAACCGGTAAGGAAGTCATCGCGAAGGCAATTCACCTGAACTCGCCGCGGCGCGACAAGCCCTTCGTTCCCGTGAACACAGGCTCAATGCCGAACGATCTGCTCGAGTCCACTCTGTTCGGCCACGTCAAAGGAGCATTCACCAGCGCCATATCGTCAAAGAAAGGCCTGTTTGAAGTCGCCGATAAGGGTACGCTGTTCCTCGATGAAATCGCGACCATGGGCCTGGAGACGCAAGCGAAGATTCTGCGCGTGTTGCAGGACCGCCGCTTCATGCACCTCGGAGGCATCCAGGAAATTCAGGTCGATGTCCGCATCATCGCCGCGACTAACATCGATCTGCGGCAGATGGTGCGTGAAGGCCGCTTCCGCGAAGATCTTTTCTATCGGCTGAACGTCATTACGGTGGAACTGCCCCCGCTGCGCCAGCGCAAAGAAGACATTCCTCTGCTTGTCGACTTTTTCCTCAGGAAATACGCCGAGGAAAATGGCCGCCCCACACCGCGAGTGACGCCCGAGGCTCTGCGCCCGTTAATGGCTTATTCGTGGCCTGGCAACGTACGCGAACTGGAAAACGTGATCGAGCGCGCAGTTGTGCTCTCCTCAGGGCCGGAGATCAGCATGGACCTTCTGCCCGACTCGCTGATGGGGCGTGGATCATCGCTCTCGCTGCACGATCCGCCCTCCGACGCTTCTTTGTTCGAAATCGTGGAAGACGTAGAGCGGCGCATCATTACCGACATGCTGGAACGCTGCAACTGGAACCAAACCGAAGCCGCCGAGCGCTTCCACGTGCCGCTCTCGACTCTCAACCAAAAGATCCGGCGTCTGAATATTGAAATCAAGAAGAAGGGCCGGGGATAGAAGAAAGGCGTCAGGCGCCCGCCAATCAATTCAGGCTCCGATTCTCCGCGGGCTCTACAACCCCCTCTTTCGCCCCTGGTTGTGTCGTAACGCTGAAGCCAGGCGCCCGACGCCCGGGGTCTGACGCCCGATCTGTTATATTTCCCTCAAGCCTTGCGACATTGAGCCAGACGCGCAGGACTGGAACCGCATGGAATTTATTTCTCCCACGGAATACGCCAAGCAGAAAATATCTGCGGTTCAGGAATACACGCTGCTGGCGCTGGAATCCATCGCCAACCTCTTCCGCAAGCCTCTGTATTTCGCCGATATGGTGCAACAGGCAGACTTGATCGGAGTTGGCTCCCTGCCCATCGTTCTATCAGCCTGTTTCTTTACGGGCGCTGCGCTCGCAATGAATAGTGCGTCGACGCTGACACGGTTCGGAGCGCTCACCGTCACTGGCCAATTGGTTTCCATCGGAATCGTCCGCGAACTCGGGCCCGTGCTTGCCGGCCTCGTGGTCGCCGGGCGCAATGCATCGGGCATGGCCAGTGAATTGGGATCGATGGTCGTGACGGAGCAGATCGACGCCATGCGCGCTCTCGGAACTGATCCCGTGAAAAAGCTGGTTACGCCGCGGGTGGTCTCAACCGTCATTATGCTGTTCTTTTTGACCATCGTCGGGGATCTCATGGGCTTGATCGGCGGGAGTTTTGTCGCAAGCGGCCTGCTACGGCTGGACTTTCGTGAGTATTGGACGAACGCCTGGCAGACCCTGGAGTCCTCCGATGTAACGATGGGACTGGTGAAACCCGTCGTGTTCGGATTCCTGGTGGCTACGATCGGCTGTTATTACGGAGTCTCCACCAAGGGCGGCACGCAAGGTGTGGGGCGCTCCACGACGGAAGCTGTGGTCGCGGCTATGATCCTGATCATTGCAGTGGATGTGTTCGTCACCCGTTTCCTGATGCTGCTTTGGGGAATCTAAAAAACAACGGCCAGTCCGTGTGGCCGCGAGAAAATCGCTTGAACACACCGACTTTACCCTCGGAGCCGGCATCGGCTGCATCTCTTGTTCCTCCAACTGGGGACGCGATTGTTTTTGAGAACGTCTGTCTTGCGTTTAACGAAAACGTCGTGCTCGATGGGGTTTCGTTCCGCTTGCCCTTCGGCGAAACGAAGGCGCTCTTCGGTGTCGCGGGGTCCGGAAAGAGCACTATTCTGAAGCTTGCTCTCGGGCTTCTGGCGCCCGATTCAGGGCGAATCACCGTGCTGGGCAACGAAATCACGCAAATGCCCGAGCAGGATCTCTTCGCCATGCGCGCACGGCTCGGGATGGTATTCCAGGAAGGCGCGCTTTTCGACTCCCTCACAGTGCGCGAGAACGTCGCTTACCGATTGATGGAAGAGCACGGTATTTACGACGACGAGATCGACCAGCGGGTGCGAGAATCCCTGCGGTTCGTCGAACTGGAACACACACTGGATTTATTTCCTTCCGAGCTTTCCGGCGGCATGCGGCGGCGCGTCGCCATCGCACGTGCCATCATCACCCAACCGGAGTTGCTGCTCTACGATTCGCCTACCGGCGGACTCGATCCGGTGACATCCAACACCATCGTCGAACTGATCGTGAAACAGCGGGACGTGTTCCGCAGCAGTTCCCTGCTGGTGACGCACCGTCTACAGGACGCCTTCACCATGGCGACGCATCAGTTTGATCCGAAAAACAGTCAGCTTCGTGCCCTGCCTCGCGGACAATACTGCGACGTGCCCATGAGTTTTCTGATTTTGCGCGACGGAAAAGTCACCTTCGACGGAGATATTCACCAACTGGCTCATACCAAGGACGAATATATCCGCGAATATATCTCCTAGCTTTTTCCGAGGGGAGTCACTTCCCTGCCATTGCTTTTTCCACGTCTTCTGCCTTCGATGGCAACGCCCCACTCAAGTTGACGAGCTTTCCGGTGGCATCGACGTAGAAGTCGTCTTCAATGCGCACCCCGATCTTTTCTTCCGGAATGTAGATTCCAGGTTCAATCGTGAACGCCGCACCCGGACCGAGGGCGATGGTACGGTCGCCCGGATCGTGGACATTCAGTCCGATGTAGTGGCTTAGTCCGTGGATGAAATACTGATCCAGACGCTTGCCGTGCAAGTCTTTGCCGTGCGCCGCGATGTAGTCGCGGGCAACTTTGTCGAGAGACGTGGCGGGATCGCCCGTCAGGGTGGATTTGCCGGATTGAAAAGCCGCGATCGCGGCATCGTGCGCGGCCAAAACAATATCGTAAATCTCACGCTGGCGCGCGGTGAAATGCCCGGTGACCGGGAGGGTGCGCGTGATGTCGGCGGCGTACATGGAGTATTCACCGGCGGCGTCGATCACGACCAGGTCTCCGGCCTTCATGGTGCCGGAGTCATCGGAGTAGTGCAGAACGGTCGAGTAGAATCCGGAGCCGACGATGGGAGCATATGCAGGACGCTCGCAGCCACGCTTTCCCCATTCGTATTGCATCAGGGAGGAAACCTCGCGCTCGGTCACGTTGGGCTTCACGGCCTTGAAGGCCGCGAGGTGAGCCGCTACGGAGGCGTCGACGGCTTTGCGGATGAGGGTCGACTCACCAGTATCTTTTGTCGTACGCAACGAAGAGAGCGCGGGCTTCACGTCCTGGAACGAGAGAAATCCGTTAGTGCGTTTGAGGAAGGCGAGCGGGCCGGTACTGGCTGTAGGTTCTCCGTTGGATTCGACCTCTGTAAATGCGACAGGCCGTGCGCCGGCAAGCACTTTTGCTGCTTCATCCGGCAATTTCCCCATTTCTTCGACGCGATCGAAACCGGTGATCGTTGCAGCTTCGGGATTCTCCGCGCCCAACTTGGGTCCCGTCCACTTCTCCTGAATCAGATTGCGGGCCGGAAGAAAGAGGATTTCAGTATAAGGGCGGGCGGGAATGTCGCCCTTCGCGTCGACGGCCGGTGCAATCAGCAACGCTGAGCCGGGTTCAGTGATTCCCGAAAGATAGTAGTAATCGTCATCCTGCCGAAATCCGTACAAGTCGTTCGGCCCTTCGTTCTCTACGCCGGCAAAGAGGATGACGGCGCCAGCGACTTTCTTGGCCAGCGCCTCGCGGCGCGCGTGATAGTCCGCGCCAGTCTGGCGTTCCACCCCATAAGCAGGCAGTGCAACAACGGCCAATATGAGGGCTAAAAGAGAAAACGCAAGCGACCTCTTCGGCATCGAGTCTCCAGTTTGCGAGTTGATATGAAAGAGTTTCCAGACTTTACTTCGGCGCGGTAAGGCTCTTCCCCGCCTGCATGAACGCGTCTACGTTGCTCTTGTCGATTAGAGCCGAACCGGTATCCATGAAAGTCGGAATCGGCGCAAAACTGTCTTTCGACCAATCCTTGTCGAGGGAAGACGGTCGATGGTGGTAGAGAGTGTCGAGCATCTGCATGCCGACGAACGCCATGGTGTAGGGCTTCTGCCCGATGGTTGCGGCAATCATGCCCTTCTGGATCCAGTCGAGAGTTTCCGGATCGGTGTCCATTGCGATCACGATTTTCCCAGATACATGGTAGCTGTTCAGGACACCGGCCACCTCTTTTCCGGACTGTGCCTCGAGGCACACAAATGCATCGACCTTGTCGCGTTCTTTGCCGACGATCTGCGTCGTCGTATCAAATGCAATGCGTGGGTCGCCTTGAATATCGACCACTCGCGTGATCTTGATGTCGGGCGTCTTAACCAAGGCATCTTTGTAGCCGCGCAAACGGTCCTGCAGGTTGTGCTGGTCGGGCATGGTGAAAACCACAACGTTGCCCTTGCCCTTGAGTTCCTGTGCCAGACGCTGACCGCCGGTGAACCCTGCCTGATAGTTATTGGTGCCGATGAAGAAAAGACGCTTGCTGGAAGGCGCGTCGGAGTCGATCGTAATCACAGGAATCCCGGCCGCCACGGCTTTGTCAATGCCATCCTTGAGAATTGCGGGATCGACGACCGAGATCAAGATGCCACTCGCTTTCTTCTGGATGGCTTGATCAAGCGCATCACGCTCGGCCTTGGGGTCAAAGGTCTGCGGCCCGAAGAAATCAGAGCGCACCCCCTTTAACTGTGCACCCGCGTTGGCAAAGCCGCTGCCGGCTGTTTTCCAGTAGGGAATCTGAAGATTGGTCGAGACCAGTACGTAATACTCGTCGGAACCGTGTTCGCTGCCACAACTGAGAACTGCGAGTGAGAGCGCAACAACCAACGCGGAGTGGAGAACCCTGGGCGAGGAACTCATGGCATCCTCCTCGAAAATTCTCTGGGCTGGCGCGAGGGACGAGAATTTTCAGCGACAGGATTGTAACCGAGTAGTCAACAGAAAGACCAGAATCAACGGAGGGCTTTGTCGAACCTGCCTGAAATGACCGTCGTGTCGACCTCTCCCGAAGCGTTGTACAGAGCCTTTCCAGAGCCATCCAGTACCAACACGTGCGGGATGTAGCCAGTGTAGTACTTCTGCTTCAGGTCTTGCTGTGAGGGCGACAACCGCTGGTCGAGATCGATCACGACAAACTGCACTCGACCTCTGTATTTTCCATAGAGTTCCACGGTGCGGCGAGCTTGCCGCTTTGAGTTGTAGCAACCTTCGCCATACATGATCACGTAGGCGGGCTTACCCGCGACGAACCCTTCGTCCATGTTCTCGCCGGTGATGAGTGGGCCGTCCTGGCTATCTGAGTTGTAGTCGAGTTTGGGATTCAGTTTCAGATTCTCTCCGGCAAATGCGGGGATGGCGGCGACGAGGATGACCGACATCAGAAGCCACTTCATAGAAACACTCCGCGACTGTACGCGCATGACTCGATGAGATGCGGAAAGAGTCCAGAAGTTACACGCCAACCGGAAACGGCTTGGTGTGAGTGGTCGTCCGAAGGGATGCTCCGCCGAATCGTCCCTGCAGCAGCGACATCAAGCCGGTATACCAGTAACCCAGAACGAAGAGCAGGAGGAATGGAACCGTGATGTAATTTTCATTGTCGACGGCGTAGTACACGGTGAGAGCGAAATAAGTGCCGATTGCAAGTTCGAGCCATGGGACCCATCCCAGGCGCTTACGGTACTTTGTGGCTCCGACTTTGTCCTGCTTCGACACGACGCTGTATTTCGGCGTACGGGCGAACGCGCTCTGCTTGCCGATCAGCGCTTCGATCACCGCCTTGGTGTTGGTAATGGTCAGGCCGATTCCCAGCGCCATCAAGAAAGGTAAATAGAGCAACGCCCGCGGCCAACTGCGCGGAAAAAGTTCGCGTTGCGAGACCAGGTAAAAGCTCGAGATCGAAAACGTCGATGCCATGAACAGCGGCAGGTCGATGTAGAGCATCTGGAACCACCCCTGGTAGAAGCGGATGATCATGGCTGGCAGCAGCAGCACCGACAACATGATCATCAGTGGGTAACTGATGTTTGCGGTCAGGTGATACCAGGCTTCAATCTTGGTGTGCAGCGGCGCGTCGCTCTTCAAAACGCGCGGCAGAATTTTCTTGCCGGTCTGGATCAGGCCCTTCGCCCAGCGCGCCTGCTGCGTCTTGAAGGCGGTCATTTCTACCGGCAATTCCGCCGGGCATTCCACATCCTGCAGGTAGATGAACTTCCATCCCTTGAGCTGGGCACGATAGGAAAGATCCGTGTCTTCGGTGAGCGTGTCGTGCTGCCATCCGCCGGCTTCTTCAATCGTGGCGCGCCGCCACATCCCGGCGGTGCCGTTGAAGTTGAAAAACAGTCCGGTACGCGCGCGGCCGGAGTGTTCGAGCACGAAGTGTCCGTCGAGCAGAATGGCTTCGACTTCCGTCAGAAACGAGTAGCTGCGGTTAATGTGCGTCCAGCGCGTCTGCACCATCCCGATTCTCGGATCCGTGAAGTGATGGATGCAGCGCTTGACGAAGTCTTCCGGCGGCGTAAAGTCAGCATCGAAGATCGCGATGAACTCGCCCTTCGCCGACTGCATCCCCTCAGCGAGTGCGCCCGCTTTGAATCCGTGGCGATTGGTGCGGTGGTGATAGCTGATGGGATTGCCCAGAGCGGCGTACCGTTCGACCAGGCCACGAGCCACATCAACAGTTTCGTCGGTCGAATCGTCGAGCACCTGTATATCGAGTTTCTCGCGCGGATAGTCCAGTTTGCAGACCGCCTCGAGCAGGCGCTCCACGACGTACTGCTCATTGAAGATTGGGAGTTGCACGGTGACGCGTGGAAATTCTTGAAAGTGCGCCGCCGGTTCCGTCGTGCGGTTCTTCTGATGCTTGTAGTAGAGATAGACCAATACGTAGCGATGCGCCCCATAACCGGCCAGCAGAATCAGCACGATGAAGTAGGGCACGAGCAATGCAACATCGAATGCATTCGCGTGGTAGATTCCGCGGAACGTGGTATCTAGAAAATGCTGGCGGATGTACGCACCGACACCCTTGGGTGCGGCAAGCGCCGACGAGCATGCGGCAAGAATGAGGTCCGTCGTCAAACAGGAGTCCGACCAGGAAATAAACATTCTACCGGATTCGGGAAGGGTGCCCCACTTCTCGCCAATTCTGCGATAAGTGGGGATTTGACGCTGTCGTTGATTCTCGGGGCTACTGGTTCTGCGCGACTTCGGCCCGGCCCGGCATGATGAACGCGTCGACACGCAGGCCGTCGGGCAACTTTTCGCCGGCATCGAGTTCCACCAAAGTCTCGAGGATCTTGGTGTCGACTTTCTCAGTTGGCTCGTCCGTACGCACGTTCTTGGGACCGAGTTGCTGGCCCACACGGACGACGTGTCCCCAGAACTTCTGCTTGCCGAAGGCGTCGGCGGTGACGTATGCCCTCTGGCCGACGCTCACTTTACTCACGTCGGTCTCATCGACGTCGACTCGAACGCGGAGCGTTTGGCGATCGCCGATCGTCAGGATCGGATCTGGCACCGTGGAGGAGTTCGATACGCTCTCGCCGCTGCGATGATGCTTGCGCAGCACGTTGCCGTCGATCGGAGAGCGAATGAATGTCTTTTCGTAGCGCGCCTGGGCCTCGGCCAGCTGTGCTTGCGCGAGCTTTACATCTGCTTCCGCCAGCGCCTGGTCTTCTTCTCGGGCATGGTCGTCGACCAGCGCATGCTGCTGCACCGCGGTTTCGTACTTGGCCTTGGCGACGTCGGCCTCGCGCGCATACCGGTCAAACTCTTCGCGCGACACCACGCCCGCGGAGAAGAGTTCCTGGCGCCGATGGAGTTCTGACTTCGCATTTTCCATTACGACCTTCGCTTCGTTCACTGAGGACCATGCCTCGGCCCGCTCCTGAAACCGCGCGCCGTTGATCACCTTGCGCAAAGCCGCTTCCCTGGCTAGAACGTTGGCTCGCGCCGATTCGACCTGCGCGCGATAGTCAGCGTTTTCGAGTTCAGCCAGCACCTGACCGCGGTGAATGGCGTCTCCTTCTTCCACGATTACCGTTTTCAGGCGACCGCTCAGTTCGGAGCCGATCTTGATGTCCTCGGAAGAGGGCTCTACGCGACCAGGCCCGGCGATCGGTAGAGGCCCTCGACTGGACTGCGCCGTCTGCGTAGCCGCAGCGGTCTCATGCGCCCTTCGGGAGGCCACCACTAGCGTCGCAGTTAACAGGAATACACCGAGACCGACGAATAAGGTCGTGCGGCTCTTCAAGATCGAAAGCGAAATTTGCTGACTCATGACCTTCTCCACTTCCCCACTGACGTGGTTCGTTCTTCAGGCCAAGCCCACCGAGGCTTGGGGCAGATTGTGCGCCAGGAGCGAGGTCGGAACGGGCTCCGCCTCCGTGCTACTGGCAATGCCGCCGTCTTCGATCCGCACGATGCGGTCGGCGAAACTCAGTACGCGCGAATCGTGCGTCACGATGACGACGGCGCGGTTCCGCTTGCGCGCGAGGTCGCTCATCATCTCCATCACGTTGCGGCCGGTGTGCGAGTCGAGCGCAGCCGTCGGTTCATCAGCCAGAATGATTCCCGGATCGCCCGCGAGAGCCCGCGCAATCGCCACGCGCTGCTTCTGGCCTCCGCTCAGGTCGGCGGGAAACGCACCGTACTTTTCGCCGAGCCCCACCTGGGAAAGCAATTCCTGCGCGCGTTTCTTTGCTTTCGCGGTGGACGCACCTTTCAGATCGAGCATCAGTTCGACGTTCTCTCCCGCGGTAAGCGTGGGGAAGAGATTGAATCCCTGAAACACAAAACCGATGTGCTCGAGCCGCAGCCCAGGGAGCTGCTTCTCGCTCAGGCCAACGACTTCCCGGCCTGCGACGCGCACACTTCCGGAGGTCGCCGTTAGGATGCATCCCATGACCGAAAGCAGCGTGGTCTTGCCGCTGCCCGAGGGCCCCATCAGCATGAGCAATTCTCCGGCGTGGACGTCGAGATCAACACCGCGCAGGGCAAGCGTGCCCGTGGCGCCTTCTTCGTATTGCTTCGTGAGCTGTCGAACTGAGATCGCGGACTGCATATTCCCCATCCCCAGCGCCTGAAGGCGCAGCGCTTCACTTCTTCATCGGCACGCCTGAAGGCGTGCCCTGATACGAACCCTTACCCCTTGAACACCATTGCCGGATCGATCCGTGTGACTTTATTGATCGAGACCAGCGCGGCTCCTACGCACATCAGCAGAGTGACGAAGAACATTCCTATTGCCATCTGCGGTGGCATCAGGATCGCCGCCCCGCCCTTCTGGCTGCCGTGAACGACAAAGACGCTAACAACCATCCCCAGGGCGTATCCCAGCACAGCGGCGATTGCCGCCTGCTTCATGATTACCTTGTAGACGTAGCTGTTCGGTGCGCCCATCGCTTTCAGCGTGCCGAACTCTCGAATGTGGTCGACCGTGGTCGCATAGATCGTCTGCGCTACGACGACAAAACCGACCACCAACCCGAGCACCGCGGCAATCAGCACCGCGACCCCGGCACCCGTGGTAAACATCCAGTAGAAGGTTGTCATGCGGCTGAAGTCGGAGGTCCTGAAAACCTCCACGTCTTTCACATGATCGAGCAGATCGCGGCGCACCTGCTGCAAATCGGCGCCGGGCGCAAGTTTGACCAGAATGAACAGGGTCTGGTCCTCGCGCAGGCCTGTATAGTTCTGGGCATTCTTGAACGTGGTGAATACATAGGGCGACGTCGTGAACGAGCGAATGCCGCGGGTGAATCCGACCACGCGGGCTCGGTGCCCACCGATTTCGAATACTTCGCCAACGCCGGTCACGCCCAGCTTCTGCTTGTAGAGTTCGTCGAGAATCACGGCGTCGGGAGACTTGAGATCTTCAACGCGGCCTTCGACCAGATTCCACGGCCGCTCCATGGAATCGTCGACGTTGATGCCAACGAGTTGTACGGAATCCTCGCCGCCATCGTGGCGCTTCCACTGGGTCCAGCGGGCGATCATCTTTTGGGCGTCGCCGACGCCCGGCACGGCGCGCACCTGGTTCAGTTTGCGCTCGCTGAAGGCGACTCCCTGCTCGACGTAGGGAACGTTCTTCGACGTAATCCACAGATCTGCGCCGGAATGATCAATCAGATTCGACGTCGCGGTCGTGAACCCCAGAAACAGTCCCAACTGCACCACGATCAGAACGACCGAGAACACGATCCCGGTGAGCGTGACGGTCAGCCGCACTTTGTCGTGGAACAGATTTCGTTGCGCCAGGGGAGGCATGGTTATGCGCCTCCCTTCGCGGGACGCAGCAGTCCACGCAGGGTCACGTCGAGCATCATCTCGGCGCGTTCCCGCAGCGGGCGCCACTCCACCCACGGATCCTTGCACTTCGCGATGTCCAGAGAGATCACGCCATGCACCGAGGCCCACAAGGTCTGCGAGACCAGTTCCGCGTCCTGTATTTCCTCTCGGAAGCATCCGTCCTTGATCGCGGCTTCTACCGCCCACTTCAGCAACGCGTAGGCGTCCATCTCAGGATTCCCCATGATCTCGCGATCTTCCTCGTCCGGTTCGTGCGGCGGGTGCGGGGTCATGAACATGAACTCGTAGTGATGGGGAAAGTGGACGCCAAAATCGACGTAGCGTCGTCCAATCTGGCGAAGCCGCTCGACTGGGTCGATGGGCATTTGCGCCGGAGCCATCGCTTCTTGCAGGCGGGCGAAATCCTGACGGGTCAACTCATGGAACAATTCGTTCTTGTCGGCAAAGTGAACATAGATGGCAGTCGGCGAGTACTCGATCTTCTCAGCCACCTTCCGCATGGAAACGCCCTCGAAGCCCTCGCTGACGAACAATTCGCGGGCCGCATCGAGAATCTTGTCGCGGGTCTCGGACTTCTCTCTTTCGCGTCGTTCTTTGACTCCCATAACAATGATTCCTCGGTTAACGATGTTAAGTTAACATCGTTAAGTTACAGCGCGCCGTTACGATTGTCAAGCTGATTTTGTCGTGATGTCGCCTAAGTCTTTGAAACAAAAGTTAATATAGTTCAAGAGTGCAAGGTTATTTTCCGCTCAGACCAATTTTGGTTCGATGGAACCAAGCATCTGCTCGCGGGTTCCAATTCCATAGGTTCCGATGCATGTCACACGGAGGGCCGTGAAGAAAGCGCTCGCTATCGTCTTGGTCGTCGCGTTGTATTCGTGGCTGGAGACGGTATTTCTCTTCAGTATTCTCACCCCTTATCTCTTCGGCTTTCGCTACGACGTTTATCAAGCATTCGTCGGTTGGAGCCAATTCATCGTGATTCCCGGCTTCGCTGCACTCTTTTCGCGCCTTATGTATGGGACGCAGGGGTGGAAGAAGCGAGCGGCCGAGATCGTGCTAGCAGGAGCGCTGGGCGTTCCTCTGCTGATGACATTGGTGATTTCATCGGTGGCCGCCATCGCGTGGGCTGCTTCGAAGAACCCGATTCTTGGCGTTATTTCCTTCTTGGTCTTCGCCTGCGGGATCGTCAGAGGTGCCGTGTGGATCGCGGGCAGGATGAACCGCCGGACCGTTGCGATTGAAGGTGCACGGTGGTTGAAAGAGCGACAGCTTCTACCTGTCGATCGCAAGCGGCGTAGTCAGGGAATCCGCTTCGCCCTTTGGATTCCGTTATTGACGGTGCTTCTCGTGGGCACGTTCCTGCTACAGATCTGGGGTGTCTTCTCGCATGCGATTCAACCGGATTCCGGAAACCTGGGCCGATTTCAAGTTCCAGTTCCAGTTACCTCCGTCGTCTTCTACCGCGATCGGGATGCCACAACCGGCAATGCGAGGGCAAGCTTCATGAGTGGGCATGGTTCGCCGCTTCTTGGAATCTTCTATCCCAGCCACGGTCTGCGGCTGTCGGAGTGGGGCTTTCGGACAACTGCCACCAGAGACCCAAACAACGTCGCTCACGTTCCGACATACGACGAACCCACGGGCCGCCGAAGCTTTTTGATTGGCGACGAGAACATCGAGTGTCTGGAATACAGCAGGTCGTATCTGCGACAACATTATCCGGGAGAGCGCAAGCCTCCGGACTACTCCTCGATCGTCTTCGTCAACTGCGGCGGGCCCGGCCGATTCACCGCAAGTTTCGGCGGTGAGAAGAGCGACCTGCCCGCCTTCTATCGGATGTTGGCGGGCACAAAGGAACTGCAATAGAAGTTCCGGCGATGCTCCATCTTAAGCCGCGCGCTTTTGGGTTGCGGCAGGCGAACTTCCTACGATGCCTGCATCCGGACGGAAGCGCTTCACCGCAAACACCGTCGCCACCACAAACAGAATCAGCAGCGCCAACTGGGTGATCTGGAATGGCGGCTCCTTCTGCGTCGGCGCGAGCGCTCGCAAGGGCGGCACTTTCTCGAATGACTGCACCACGAATACGAAGCAATTGAAGTAAAGGGCAATCGCGGCCGTGATCACGTACACCGGACGCCACAGGCCGCGGATCCGCAGTCCGTAGCGCGCCGCTGCCGCGACCGCCAGGATGATCATCGACAGGATGCCGATGACAATCCCCGGCGTGATGTGCTCATTCGGAAACAAGAAACCAGTGAGGCTGGTCAATGCCGTTGTCGCAAAGAACAGCAGGGTCCCGCGGTCGAACCCGTTGGCGTGGAAGAATCCGTACATCACGACAAGTCCCGAAGCAATCCCCACAAGACTGATCAGAACGTGCAGCGCGGTGAACGTGGCAGTGGACATCCCCAGAATCATGACGCACCTCCAATACGGTTCGAGCATTGTACGCCTCACCCGTAAATCCGGCGTGAACACCCCGCTCGGTTGCTCGAACCGCAGCGCTCAGTTACAAATAGATTCACCCATGGAACACGCATCGGCGAACCGCACGCCCGAGGCTGGCGCGCTTTCCCAGGTCTGGGCTCGGATCCGCAACTCGCCGTTCTGGATCGTTACGATTGCACTCTTCCTCCGCGTCAGTTGGATCCTCATCGGACATACCTATAAGTTCAAGACCACCGACGGCAATTTCAGCTTCGGCTGGGAAATGGGCAGCATCGCGGCCTCTGTGGCCTCCGGGCACGGCTTCGGCAACCAGTTCGGCGTGCCCACCGGACCGACCGCCTGGGAACCTCCGTTGTACCCGTACCTGACTGCGGGCGTGTTTCTGATCTTCGGGGTCTTCTCGAAAGCATCCGCATTCGTGCTGCTGACGATCAACAGCATCTGCTCGGCGCTGACGTGCATTCCGATCTTCCGGATCGCGAAGCGGATGTTCTCCGAGAGAGTAGCCGTAGGATCCGCGTGGGCTTGGGCGCTGCTTCCCAATGTGATGTTCTGGTGTACGCGCGCTGTCTGGGAGACCAGCCTTTCCGCGCTGCTGCTGGCCACTGTTTTGTGGCTGACTTTGACCCTCGAAGAGCGCGACGGATGGTGGCCGTGGATCGAATTCGGGCTGCTCTGGGGGATCGTCGCGCTGAACGGCACGTCGCTGCTGTCGTTCCTGCCCGCAGCGGGACTCTACGCCTGGTGTCGGCGCGCGAATTTGGGCAAACGATCAGTCGCTGGGGTGGTGCTGGCATCCGCCATTTTCTTTGGCTTCATCACGCCGTGGCTGGTCCGCAACCGCCAGACTTTCGGTAAATTCATTTTCATTCGCGACAACTTCGGAGCAGAGCTTCGTTTGGGAAACGGCAACGGCGCCGACGGTACCCTGATGCTGTACCTGGACCCCCTTCACGATTCGTACGCGATGCATCAGTTTCAGACGATGGGTGAACTGAACTACATCGCGATGCGGAAGCAGCAGGCAGTCGAATACATCAGGGCGGACTACGGGCGATTCGCGATCCTTTCTTTCAAACGGTTCTTGTGCTTCTGGGCGGGTCCGCCGCGCGTCACCAATCCGGCCTGGATCGGCATGGCGAAAGATTCCCTGTTCCTGGCGTCTTCCGTTCTCATGTTCTGGGGATTAGGTCGGGCTCTGCGGCTCGGTCGGCCGGGAACGTGGCTGATGTTCTGGCTGGTACTTCTCTATCCCGCAATTTATTACTTTGTTTATGCAATCCCGCGCTACCGGCACTCCATTGAGCCGGAGATCGCGATCTTCAGCGTCTACGTGCTGACCGAGGCCCGAAGGAAAGCTACGGCTTCTCTTCCAGATCGATCTTGATTACGTGAATCTGATTCAGCTTTGCATCGAGAATGCCGTTCACTACAACGCGGCGACCTTCAAAACCATGCACCAAGTCAGCGCGATCCAGTCGATACACATTCTTCCCTGCCGACAAGACGAGGTAGCCCCCGAGGTGCTCGATGCAATACACGGCGCAGGTATTGGCCGTGCCGCCCATCGACTTTGATTTCAGCATTTCCTGATGCGAACGCGTGAGCGAGTGGACATTCAGGGCGCACTGGCTGTCGGAGACTTCTCCGTGAAAAGTCCGCGGGTTCTGACCCAAGGCGGCCGCTGCCAGCGCCCAACATATAGCCGCACTCCAGATGATTGGTCGATACATGGCCCCTCCTTCTTCCGGAAATGATTTCTTCTGCCGGACGATATGCGCCCGCTTTCCTACGGCAATACTGTGAACTTCATGTGCATGCCTTCGTGTTCTTCACTACAGATCACCGTACAAACGACGACATATTCCCCAGGTTCGGTGGGAGCAGTCATCACAAATTCCTGTGTCCCCGACTTGAACAGAAGGTCCCATCCTTCCACGCGGGTTCGATCCTTGACGCGCAACAGGGTAAACCCGTGAATCGACCCATCGCGGTTCCACGACTTGGCTTTGCGGGCTGTGACCCGCAGCACCACTTGCTCGCCGGCTTTCACCGTGATTTCCGGAACGCGCATGCCGGCAATCTTGTACCGGCTGTCCCGGTCGGCCGTCACCTCAATGATTCTGGCCTGCGCGTGTCCCGAGGACACCCAGGCGAGCACGAGAGCGCCGACTGAAACTCCCCTCAAGATACGATGAAGCTGGGATGGATTTGTCATAAGTCGGGATCAGTAATCCGGGTGGTTACTGGGTCATGTAGGACAGGATGAGGCGCCGGTCTTCTTCCGTAATGGTGGCGCGGACGCGCATGTGGCGCAGGACGGTTGCCATCATGCGCGGAGGAAACTTCTGAGGTGCGGCATGGCATCGTCCGCAGTTCGCATGAAAGCGCCTCTCGCCTTCGATCCGCATATTGTCGGGATTCGCCGCGTGGACCACGGGTGGTGCCGATGCATCCTTTCCCTTCGAAGCCGAGTCGGCGATGGGAGATCCTGCGAATACAAGAGAGCTCATCGCCAGCGCCGCAAAGAGCAGCACAAGCGGGATCAGCCCCCGCAGATTCAGCGTTGTTTTCATTGCGCCCCCAACTTCGCGCCGGTGGGGCCGAGCGGAATCAGGAAACGGTAGGCCAGCCCGAAGCTCCATTGATTGAAATTGCCCTCCGAACTGAGCTGGCGGCCGTAACTGACGATGCCCTTGAATCCGTCGGTGAAGAAATAGTTCACACCGAAATCCGCCTCACGGATATTTGCAGAAGGCAAATCGAGATCAGCCTCCGCATCGGAGCCGATGGCGCCCACGAAGAACTGTTGACCGCGCGCGACCAACTCGGTGCGCCGCATGGCTTTCTGCCAGAAGTGGACCTGGCTCAACCGGTATGCGCCCTCCGCCCAATATCCGCTGCCGTCGAACGAGTGCGCATATTCCGAGCGGATGCTCAGCGGCAGTTTCGAGGGCTGCCATCCCATGTGGAATCCGAAGGCGTTCTTGCGGTCATCTTGCAGAGTCTTCTGCCACGAGCCGCCAATTTCCAGACGCGGTCCGGGAAAGAAGAAGCCGATGCGTCCGCCAACGTGCCGCTCGGAATCGACGCTGTCGATGCCGATGTGGGTCAAGGAACCGTAGATCGCGTAATTCAAGTTCGCGGCAGGGCTCACCGCAAATCCGCCTCGGAACATCGCGCCATCGCTCGGAGCCGTGTTGATGGGGAGGATCAAAGGATCGGGTTGCAGAAAGCGAATCCAGACCGGATACAGGCGCTCGTTGAAAATGCCGAACGGCGTCAGGAACCGGCCCACCGTCACGGTCACATACGGATTCGCGATGTAGTCGACTTGGGCGTAATCCACGTGCTTGTCGACCGGGCCGGCATAAGGCCCACCGCCCGGTAGGCGCTGAAACTCGCCTTCGAACTCCGCGCGCGATTCGATCAGCCAATGCTCGCCCATCGGCACCAGCAGCACAGGGTTGATCTGCGTATCGATCAGGTTCTGCCCGCCGGTAACAAAGCTGAACGTTCCGATGTTGCCGGTGAGGATCGGAATGGGCTTATCCTCATCGGTCTGAGCCAAACCCCGTGCCGCAATCGTCATTACAACAAGCAGGACTGTCAGGCCAGAGAGCGCAGTCCTCCGTCGACACACGGACACGGATTTTCTGACTCGATACGACAAGACAAACCCCACTAAGCCATTGCAGGAATTGTCGTTCAGGCCAAACCCGGAGGGAACATCACCGAGGTAACGAGCCGCAAGCCACGGGGCCGGGGCCAACTTTTTGCTGGACCCCGTCCTCACCATTTTCCCCTGTTATCGTCTAAACCATTGAAAGCGGAGGGAGTCATGAATCGTCATTGCCAATCTGCCACCTGGTTGGGAGCCGCATTGGGAACTGTGTGCGCCCTTCTGACCCTTGTCCTCAGCGCGCATGCCTCAGATCACCGCGGCGCCCTCACCGAAGAATTTCATCAGACCTACGCCATCTCCTCCGATGGCCGCATCGAACTCGACAACATCAACGGCGACGTCCACATCTCCAGTTGGGACCGCAACGAAGTGAAAGTCGACGCCGTGAAGTACGCTGACACCAAAGAGCGGCTGGACGAAGCGAAGATCGATATCGACTCCGGCAAGGACTCTCTTTCCATCCGTACGAAGTATCCGCAGCACGACCACAATTGGAATTGGGGATCGCACAACAATCCCGCCAGCGTGGATTACACTCTGACGGTCCCACGCTCGGTGCGTCTGGACGAAATTAAGCTGATCAACGGCGAACTCGACATCACCGGCATAAAGGGCGAAGTGCGGGCGTCGTGCATTAACGGGAAGCTTGTAGCCACCGATCTTTCCGGACGCGCCAAACTTTCGACCATCAACGGTCATCTGGATGCGAAGTTCAGCCAGCTGAGCGGACAGACTCTGGACCTCAACTCCGTCAACGGCTCGCTGGACCTCACGATCCCATCAGACTCGAATGCTGAAATCGAGGCCTCGACGGTCTCGGGCGGAATCAGCAATGATTTTGGATTGCGCGTAAACAATCACCGCTTCGTCGGCCATGATCTGCGCGGAGACCTGGGCAGCGGCGGGGCTCGCATCCACCTGTCGAATGTGAATGGGCACGTAGACATCCATCACGCCAACGACGGCCATGCCATGAGCCCGGTGAAGGATCGCTCACGTCAGAACAAAGACGACGACGATGAAATCTAAGAGTAGGGGCTAGGATCCAGGGAATAGAGGCCAGTTGCACACGACAGGCAGGTCGACCTACTTGCCGCATCCCGACGCGATTGCTAGCCTCTAACGCCTAATCCCTAGTAGATCGTGTATCCCGGCGCCGGAGTGCGCAGATCGGGTTTCGATGCGCTTAAGAGCAGCGCTCCCTCTCGCTTGAACGCTCGCAGATCTTCCAGACTATTGAACGATTTCGTCTTGTAGTCATCGGGCGTGGGCGTGTCATCTGGGATGCGGCGCGCCTCAACCTTCTCGAAGGCATGCTTCTTCAACAATTCAGCGTACTCTGCCGCCGAGCGAACGTGCACGGGAACCTTCAGCTTGTCGACCC
>Ga0335082_10001093_pt1 | contig 28805 bp, 27 predicted proteins | sample Lox_Sample_41_FD_206718 | JGI IMG/M metagenome (GOLD analysis project Ga0335082, IMG submission 206718) | Soil microbial communities from Loxahatchee National Wildlife Refuge, Florida, United States - Lox_Sample_4.1 | ecosystem: Environmental > Terrestrial > Soil > Wetlands | place: USA... | reverse complement strand
TTCATTTAAACCCTTTGGCGGAATCTGGCCGCCGCATTGCATCCAGGAAACGCCGGGGGCCGAGTTTCGTCCCGGTCTGAACCTTCCCGCCGAGTCGAAGATCGTTTCAAAGGGGACGGACGCAAAGCATGAAGCCTATTCCGGGTTTCAGGGCACGAGCCTGGCCGAGTGGTTAAAGGAGAGGGAGGTCGAAACGGTGTTTGTGGGCGGATTGGCCACCGACTACTGCGTGAAGAGCACCGTTCTGGATGCCTTGAAGGCCGGATTCAAGGCGATCTATCTGGCGGATGCGTCGCGGGGGGTGAACGTGAAATCCAAAGACAGCGAACAGGCCGAACAGGAGATGCAGCGGGCCGGGGCAACAAGGACGGTATTGGATGAGATCAAATCATGAAACAGACTGAAATTAAATGTCGGTTGCAAGGTTCGAAGCCGACCGGGCTTGGCGTGCATAGGCTGGCACGGGGATCTGGATGAGATCGGGTGCCGGAGTCGTAACGCCGCTGAAGAAGTAACCGCACTGAAAATTTACGTCGGCGAGGTCGCGCTCATCGATTGGAAAGGCGACACAGGGTTTGGGCCGTCCTTCATAGACCATGCATCGCGGATTTTCATCCGTCCCTCCGAGAAACGGGCATTTGAAAACCAGTTTGCAACATTTGCCGCATTGAACGCATTCACCCCCGCGGTGCTGGATCATTTCTTGAACATAGCGGGGTTTTACGGCGCAGAGAAAAAACCGTCGGATTTTGTTACCCAGTCGTGTCAGTTGGGTTGCGGAAGCGCTAGGCATCAATTTCCTCAACCGTCGGTTCGTCATATACACCTCCAGTCAGAGATATACAAATTTTGCCATTTTTAGCACAGACGCATCCATAGTGCAAGAATTTTTTTAAGTTAAGGCCTATAACGTATTCTCCTCTCTGTCCGTCCACGCCGATCAGACGGTCTTGACAGTCGATCGGATTATTGTCCGGAAAATTACTCTTTATGAAACCGCAGTATATCGAAAAAACTTTCGGCGGTTGATTTTGTGTCGTCCGAATCGATCATCAGCGTGATCCCTCCGACCGATGGCGGTTCCTCTCCGAACAGGTCGCGGTAGTCTTGAAGGACGTCGCGTTTTTCCTCCTGCCACTGGCCGAGGGGATCCGAATGGTTTCGGAGAACGACGTAACGCGTATTGGAAGATTTCTGGCTGGTGACATGGAGGCCCTTTGGAGTGAGGTTCTCCCAGATGTAGCCCACCAGCCGAGTATTGACGGCCGACGGGAATTTGGGAAAAAGGACGTAGACCTGGGCCGCTTGATCGTCCGTTTTTTTGTTCCGTACATCCCCGCCGGGCGGAAGGACCGTGACCTTCCATCGCCAGGAAAGATAGGGAAAGTCATGAATATCGAAATTCAAATTTTTGTAAATTCCGAAACTGTTTCCCTTCGAAACCAGGTGAAGAACCGGTTTATCGTCGTTCTTCTCGATCCGAACATCGTGGCCGCCGCCGAACCACTGTTTGAGGGCCCAGCCGTTCGGCAGCCCGTCGGCCCCAAGACCCGCGCTGACCGGGTCGACGATCAGGACGTCCTCACCGGCCGACGTATCGGCCGTGAAAACGATCGGGGCCAACAGCAGAATTAGGAGTGCCCTGGAAAGCCGAATCCCAACCATGATGCAAAATTATATCATACGAAAAATAATAAGAAAACACTTGATAAATTGGACGGACTTGTGTAAAAGTAACCCAACTGGCCATTGACCCATTGATCCGAACAGAAATCCCGGCCCTCTTCTCCGGGGCGGCCAGGCGGATCAAAAGCGGACAAAGATAGGATGTTCTCCACTCGGATCGAGGGATCGCCGACCGAAATGTCGGGATTCTTCAAAGACAGGGGATGCAGCTTCGGGATCCTTCAAATTTGACCAGGGGCGAAATCTGGGCGGTCGGCGGCGGTAAAGGCGGCACGGGAAAAAGTTTTCTCGCCGCGAACGTGGGGATCGCGCTTTCCAACCAGGGAAAACGCGTCCTGTTGATCGACGCCGATCTCGGTTGCGCCAATCTCCACACCTGCCTCGGTATTGATTATCCGGAAGCCACGCTGTCGGATCTTCTCACCGGACGCATCAAACGGATCGAGCAAGCCATCGTTCCCACGGGCATTCGTCACCTGAGCCTCATCAGCGGGGCGCAGGATATCCTGGAGATGGCCAATCCCAAACACGCCCAGAAAATGCGTCTTCTCCGTCAGATCCAGGAGCTGGACATGGAGTATATCATCCTGGACCTGGGGGCCGGCACGTCGTTCAATATCCTCGATTTCTTCCTGATCGCCGACCAAGGGATACTGGCCGTCTTGCCGGAGCCGACTTCGATCGAAAACGTCTACCGCTTCATTAAGAGCGTTTTCTATCGGCGATTCCGGAAAATCGCCCGGGTTGATTTCGTAAAGGAGATCATTGCAAAAGCGATGGACCAAAAGAATGAATACGGAATCAGGACGCCTTACGATCTGATCGAGCAGGTGGCCCGGATGGATCAAGCGGTCGGGGAACAGCTGAAGAAAGAGATGTACGGCCTCCGGCCGAAGTTGGTGGTGAATCAGGTCCGGTCGAAGGACGACATCACGCTGGGGTTTTCAATGCGGAGCTCCTGCACCAAGTATTTCGGCATCACCGTGGAATATGTCGGTTATGTGGAATACGACGACCATGTGTGGCAGGCCACGAAACGTCGCCGCCCGATGTTGTCCGAATATCCGATGTCCAACTCGGCCCGAGGCATCCAAAAAGTGGCGACCAATCTGGTCAAACGCGAACAGTTGACGATCGATTACCTGGTGGACACCGTTCCGCGGCGATGAAGCCCATCGGGGAACAGACCTTTTACGAGATTTTTGAGATCCCGACGACCGCAACGCGAGAGCAGATCGAGCAGGCCTATGCGTTGGCCAAGAAGACGTACGGCGACCAATCGTTGGCGACCTACTCCCTGTTTGATACCGAGGAACGCAAAGAGATCATCCGGAAGATCCATCTGGCGTATGAAACGCTTTCGGATGAAAAACGGCGAAGGGCCTATGATCAGGAGCTGTTGGGCCGGGTCGGTCCCCCAATTCCCTCTTTGCCCGTCTCCGAGCCGTCGGTAGCCGCGGAGCCGATCCTCGGATCCGAGCCGGAAAAGGCGGCCGCCAGGACCTTCGAGCCTGTCGATATCGATTCCATGACGGGCCTCGAACTCCGTCAAATCCGGGAGCGGCGGGGCATCCCGCTTCAGGAAATCGCGAGCAAGACCCGGATCAATATCACCTATCTGGAGTTCTTGGAAAAAAACCAGTTCCGGTCCTTGCCGCCGGCCGTCTATCTTCGAAGTTATGTGATCCAGTATGCACGCCTGTTGGATCTCGACGCCGGCCGGGTGGCGGACCGCATTTTGTCTTTGGTGGATCAGGCCAAGCGCTCCGAGTCGGCTTAAATCCGGCGACGTTGCCATGAGAGGGAACCGTATGGCGGAAGGCTCTGAAGATCTCTATTTCAAAGTGTCCCGGTGCGATTTGTGCGGCCGAAAACTCTGGAAGGGCTACTTCTTGCTTGTTCCGGATGAGGTTCAATCCATGGCCATCAAGGTGGTCTGCTGGCGGTGTAAATTGTTCGGGAAAAAAAAGTCGGCGGGGAGCGGCCTGCCGCGCCCTTAATTTTTGGTAGCCGCCCGAACGGATTCATTCAGAATCGAAATCATCTTTCGGAGTTGCGGGATTGTCACGGACAAGGGGGGGATGAGCGGAACGACGTTTCCGATGGGTCGGAGGACCATCCCGCGCTTCAAGGCCTCCTTCGCCACCCGATGGCCCCGTCGCTCTTCCAAGGGGTAGGATTCTTTATTCGATCGGTTCTTCACGAGCTCGACGGCGGCGATCAGGCCGATTTGTCGAATCTCCCCCACATGTGGATGACGCCGCAGCGGTTTCAGTCCTTCGGCCAGCGCCCCGATCTTCGGTCTGAGTCGCGACAGGACCCGTTCCTTCCCAAAGACCTCAAGGTTGGCCAGGGCCACCGCACAGCCCAGTTGATTTCCGGTATAGCTGTGGCCGTGGAAAAAAGTCTTGAATTCCCCATACTCGCCCAGAAAAGCCTCGTAGATTTCCTGGGTCGCCAGCGTGGCGGCCAACGGCAGATACCCCCCGGTCAGACCTTTCGCGATTGCCATCAGGTCCGGCGTCACCCCTTCGTGCTCGCACGCAAACATCCTTCCGGTACGCCCGAATCCGGTAAACACCTCGTCCGCGATCAAGAGAACGCGGTATCGCGTGCAAAGCTCCCGGATTTTTCCGAGGTAGCCGGGGGGCCAGGTGACCATCCCGGCCGCGCCCTGGATCATCGGTTCCACGACCACGGCCGCGATCTCGTCGGAATGCCGTGTCAGAACCCTTTCGACTTCATCCGCGCAGGCGAGGCTGCATTCCGGATAGGTCTTTTTTAGAAAACAGCGATAGCAATACGGGGCGCCGACCTTGGCGGTCGGAAAGAGAAGAGGGGAGTAGAGCCCGTGAAACAACTCGATGCCGCCCAGACTGACCGAGCCGATGGTGTCTCCATGGTAGGCATTGGTCAGCGATAAGTATTTTGTCCTTCCGTTCTTTCCACGATGGCGCCAGTACTGAAACGCGATCTTCAGGGCCACCTCCATGGCCGTCGAGCCGTTGTCCGAGAAAAAGACCTTCGTCAATCCCGGGGGCGCGAGAGCGACCAGTTTTTTCGCGAGCCGGATCGCGGGCCGATGGGTCAGTCCGAGGAGCGTGGAGTGTGCGATTTTATCGATCTGGTTTATCAGCGCGCGGTCGAGCGCGGCCTTGCGGTGTCCGTGGAGGTTAACCCAGATGGATGAAACGCCGTCCAGATACCGTCGGCCATGTACGTCATATAGATATACCCCCTTTCCTTGTTCAATAATGATGGGCGTTTCCTTTTCCCACTCGGCCATCTGGGTAAAGGGGTGCCAGATGTAACGCGTCGCGTCCTCTTCCATGCGTTCTATTCGGTCTTGATTCCGGGCGCTTTCTTTTTTCATAAGGCCTTCATTATACTGTAGGACCCGCGGCCAGTAAAGCCATCGGTTCGGCGGCAATTCGGCTTGACAATACGGACCCATTTTTGTTAACTTTACATGCTCCTGCGTAAGCTGTCCGCCTTTGCGTTTTTATCCGAGTTTGGAGAGATAGTCGATTGACTTTTCAGGAGATTATTTCAGCTCTTCAGGAGTTCTGGGCACGTCAGGGCTGTGTTCTGCATCAGCCCTACGACCTGGAAGTAGGGGCGGGTACTTTTCATCCGGCCACCTTCCTCCGGGTGCTCGGCCCGGAACCTTGGAAGACGGCCTATGTCCAACCCACCCGCCGACCGACGGATGGACGATACGGTGAAAACCCCAACCGCTTGCAGCATTACTACCAGTATCAGGTCATCCTCAAACCGTCGCCTGAGAATATCCAAGACCTCTACCTGGACAGCCTGAAAAAACTCGGGTTCGATGGCCGGGTTCACGACATCCGGTTTGTCGAGGACGACTGGGAATCGCCCACTCTCGGGGCCTGGGGTCTGGGTTGGGAGGTTCGCCTCAACGGGATGGAGATCACCCAGTTTACCTATTTTCAAGAGGTGGGGGGCGTTGAGCTTTCGCCCGTCTCGGTTGAACTGACCTATGGCCTGGAGCGGCTCGCGATGTATTTGCAAGGTGTCGACAGCGTATTTGACCTGCGATGGAACGCCACGGTGACCTACGGTGACGTGCATCACCAGACGGAAATCCAGTTTTCCAAACACAATTTTGAGTTGACGGATCCGAAGGACATCCGTGAAGTCTTCGGCCGGTGGGAGTCCCAATGCAAGACATTGTTGTCGGCGGGCCTGCCGCTTCCGGCGTATGATTACTGCGTCAAGACTTCGCACCTCTTTAACCTCCTCGATGCCAGAGGCGCGGTCAGCGTGACGGAACGCGCCGGACTGATCGCACGGGTACGGGACTTGGCCAAACAGTGCGCCGGGGCCTACCGCGAGAGCCGTGAGAAACTGGGTCATCCCTTGCTGCCCCGTTCGGGCACCCGGGTACGATCATGAAGCGGACCGCCACTCAGACCGATAGCCGCGGCGGCGAGTTGCTGCTTGAGATTGGAACGGAGGAGATCCCCTCAAGAGTTCTCCCTCCGGCGCTAATCGAGTTGAAGGAGAAGGCCGCCCGGATGCTTTCCGATGCAAGAATCCCTGCCGAGCGTGTTGAGACATTTGCCACCCCGCGACGCCTTGTCGTCCGCGCGACGGGGGTCCCGACGCATCAGACGACCCAAGTCACGGAGGTGACCGGCCCGCCCCGGTCGGCGGCTTACGATGCGGAGGGGCGCCCCACTGCGGCCGCGATCGGTTTTGCAAAGGCTCAAGGTGTTTCGGTTGAAACCCTGAGGATCAAAAAAACCGAAAAAGGGGACTACGTAAGCGTTGTTCAAAAGCAGCCGAGTCTGCCCTCGAGTCGAATATTGAAAGGTCTCCTGCCCGAATTGATTCTGTCCTTGGGATTTCCGAAAATGATGCGATGGAACGGACAGGGTGTACGCTTCGCCCGTCCCATACGACGGATCCTGGCCCTGCTCGACGGTCGAGTGGTTCCCTTTCATCTGGCGGGGCTCCCCAGCGGCAACCGATCCTGGGGCCATCGCTTTATGGCGAATCGATCCTTCCCAGTGAAAAGTTGGGACGGCTATTGTCGAGATCTAAAACGACATCACGTGATCCTGGACCCGGCCGAACGCGAGCAGATGATTCGGCAGGGCCTCGTGAAGTTTACACAGCATAAAAGAGGCTGCCTTGCGGAAGATCCCGACCTGCTCTCACAGGCGGTCTTTCTCACTGAGGAGCCGGTCGTGATGCTCGGGGGCTTTGACAAAAAGTATCTCGATCTCCCACCTGAAGTTCCTATAACGGTTATGAAAGAACACCAGGGTTACTTCCCCATAACAAAAATGAATGGAACGCTCCTTCCATATTTCCTCTTCGTCAGCAATGTGAGATCCAAGGATTCCGGCCTCGTTCGAGCCGGAAACGAGCGCGTAATCCGGGCCCGGTTGGAGGATGCCCGGTTTTATTTCGAGCAGGACAAAAAGCAAACGCTGAATGAACGGGCTGGACAACTCGGCGGGATAGTCTTTCATCAGAAGCTCGGCAGCGTTCAAAAGAAAGCGGAGCGGATTAAAGAGCTGGCTGGGGCCTTGCTGCGCGAGTCTGGAAGAGGCGAGCAGGAGATGAGCCGTGTTGAAAAAGCGGCCCTTCTTTGCAAGGCGGATCTTTTAACCGGAATGGTGCGGGAGTTTCCCAGCTTGCAGGGTATCGTGGGCCGAGAGTACGCTCGGATCCAGGGGGAGGATCCCGAGGTGGCGGAGGCGATCGCGGAGCATTATTTTCCGCGGAACGCAGAGGATCAGAACCCGCCGAAGACTCTGACTGGAAAGTATTTGACGGTGGCCGACAGGCTGGACACACTCGTCGGCTTTTTCGGCGTGGATTTGCCGCCCAGCGGTTCCATGGATCCCTATGCCCTCCGCCGGCAAGGGCTCGGGCTGGTCCATGTCCTGCTGGATGAAACCTTCAAGGGATTTTCTTTCGCCAAGGCGGTTGAGAAGGCAGTCGGACTGTATCAATCTCACAGTATCCGATTGACGAGGGACGCCCGCGCGATCGTTGCGGCGCTTCAGCCCTTCATGGTCCAGCGGATGGAGACCTTTTTAAATCGCCAGTCTCGAAACCTGACGGGAGGATATCGCGCAGACTTGGCCGATGCGGTGCTCTGTCGTCCTTTTGATGAGCCGCTTGATTTGTATAAGCGTTTTGCTGCGTTGAGGGCGATTCACAATCAGCCGGACTTTGATCCGCTGATCGTGGCCTTCAAAAGGGCCTCACGAATTCTACCCGCCGGATTCAAGGGGACGGTGCATCCGGAGACGTTTAAAGAGCCGGTGGAGAAGGATCTGTACCAAAGCTTTCTCGGGGCAGAAAAGCAGGTGGGCGGATTAATGATGAAACGAGATTACCTGCAGGTTCTGCAAGTGCTCTCGTTGCTCCGTCGGCCGATCGATAATTTTTTCAACGCGGTCATGGTGATGGATAAGGATCCCGAAGTCCAGAAGAACCGGCTGGCTCTTTTGCAAGGGATCACAGAGCTTTTTTCCCGATTCGGCGATTTCACTCGGGTCACGGTGGAAGAACAAAACAAAAAAGAGGTAAAACCTCAAAAGCAGGACTAAGATGTCGGCTCCCCCGGCAGACGACGAGCGACGACGGCTGGAGTTGATGATTTATGCCCGCCGTGTGACGTGGGGGCTCGTGTTCATCGGGGGCCTGCTCTTCATGGGCGGGCTTCGATTCGCCGGGGTGGATCTCGATGATTTGGAGGGGCGAGGAAAATATTTTATGCCCGGAAGGTCTATATGCGTAAATACAGCCTGGTTGGAGACAACCGTTGGAGAAAAAGATCGCGCCCAATTCTGTGTGGAATGGCTTGATCCGAGCGACACGAGCGGAAACACCCACAAATTGGTTCTGACCGACGTGGAGATTGTGAAAGATAAAGACGGCAAGATTCATTCGCAACATAAATGGAGGATGAATTTTGCATTGATCGGAACGATCCTATTTCTGGCGTCTCTGATCGTCATTGGAAAACGGGTACAGAAAAATTTGATTGAGACACGGCGGGTCCGGCTTGGCCTTGCGGAATCGATAAGGGAATAGTCCGAGGGGCGACGCAAGCCCCTACAATCGGAGGCGTCTGTGAAACAGAAAAAATATGTCTATTATTTCGGGGGCGGCAAGGCCGAGGGGCGCGGCGATATGAAAGACCTTCTCGGAGGAAAAGGCGCCGGCCTGGCCGAGATGACCCGATTGAAAATCCCGGTGCCGGCCGGTTTCACGATCACCACCGAGGCCTGCGTTGAGTATTTTAACAATGGAAAGCGCTTCCCCAGAGGAATGTGGGAGGAGGCCCTGCACCATTTAAAAAGTGTCGAACGGGCGATGGGCATGACCTTGGGCGATTCCGAGCGGCCGTTGCTGGTTTCGGTCCGGTCGGGGGCCAAGGCATCGATGCCGGGGATGATGGACACGGTGCTCAACCTGGGAATAAACGAGCAGACCCTCAAGGGAATTATCCGGAAAACCGGGAACGAACGCTTTGCCTACGATGCCTATCGCCGTTTTATAACGATGTTCGGAAGCATTGTCATGGAACTGAAGCGCGATCGGTTCGAGCACCTTTTAGACGAGGTCAAGAAGCGCAGGGGGGCCAAGCTGGACACCGACCTGGGCGAGGAGGAAATGAAATTCCTTGTGGCCCAGTACAAGAAACTGGTGAAGCAGGAGACCGGCCGCGAATTTCCGGAAGACCCTTTCGAGCAACTCAAGATGGCGATCAATGCCGTTTTTAATTCATGGTTCGGGGCCCGCGCGGTGACCTACCGCCGACTTCAGGGGATCCCGGACAGCTGGGGCACTGCGGTCAATATCGTCGCGATGGTCTTTGGGAACATGGGGGACACCAGCGGAACGGGCGTAGCGTTTACGCGAGATCCTTCAAACGGTGAACGGCGGTTTTTCGGGGAATGCCTGATGAACGCACAGGGGGAGGATGTCGTGGCCGGGATCCGGACGCCGTTGCCCATCGAAGGCCTGGCCCAAACGGTTCCAACCGCCTATCGCGAGCTGTTGGACGTTTTCAAGAAATTGGAGCGCCATTACCGGGACATGCTGGACCTGGAGTTCACCATCCAGGAAGGAAAGCTCTATATGCTCCAGACCCGCGTCGGCAAACGCACCGGGCTGGCGGCCGTCAAGATCGCGGTCGATATGGTCAAGGAGAAACGGATCACGAAGGAAGAGGCCATTCTTCGCGTCTCGCCGGACCAGATCGCCCAGTATCTTTATCCGATCTTTGATTCCAAAGCCGAATCGGCCGCCCGTTCGGTCGGCAAGGGATTGCCGGCAGGACCCGGTGCGGCGGCCGGGAAGATTGCCCTGACCCCGGACAAGGCGGTGGAAATGCGCGCGAACGGGGAGCGCGTGATCCTGGTCCGGCGCGAGACCAGCCCCGACGACATTCAAGGGATGGATGCGGCGATGGGATTTCTCACGGCCAAAGGCGGCATGACTTCCCATGCGGCCGTCGTGGCGCGGCAGATGGGAAAAGTCTGCGTGGCGGGTTGTGAAGCGGTCGAGGTCAAAGAGCCACAGCGAATGGTCAAGATCGGCCCGGTCGCACTGAAAGAAGGGGACTATCTCTCGATCAACGGTTTCACCGGCCAGGTCTATGCGCAGGATTTGCCCGTCGTGTCCTCCGAAGTGATCCAGGTCATTCAGGGGAAGATGAAGTCGCAACAGTCACAGAAGTTCCGGTACTTCGCCACGATTCTGAGCTGGGCCGACCGGGTCCGGCGGCTCCGCATTCGGGCCAATGCCGATATCCCGGACCAGGCCGCTATCGCAAGAGGTTTCGGCGCGGAGGGTATCGGACTGTGCCGTACGGAGCACATGTTTTTTGCCGAGGACCGCATCCCGATCATGCAGAAAATGATCCTTTCCCGGACCCGCGAGGAACGGGAACAATATCTGAACAAGCTCCTTCCGCTTCAAAAAACAGACTTTCTCGGCCTGTATCGCGAGATGCAGGGTTATCCCGTTACCATCCGGCTGCTGGATCCTCCGCTGCATGAATTTCTCCCCAAGCGCGAGGAATTGATGGTCGAGATCGCCCGGCTGGAGACATCGAACGGGGATCAGGTTATGCCGGAACCTCAAGCCGGGTTGCTGGAGGAGAAGCGGAGACTCCTCGCGCGGGTCGAGGAGCTGCACGAGTTTAATCCCATGCTGGGCCTGCGGGGATGCCGGTTGGGAATTACGATGCCCGAGATCACCCGGATGCAGGTCCGCGCGATCATGGAGGCGGCCTGCGAGATCGCGCGCGAGGGGAAAAAGATCGTGCCGGAGATTATGGTCCCGCTGGTCGGGATGCTGACCGAAATGAAGGCGCAAAAGGACCTGGTTCGGAAAACCGCGGAGGAGGTCATCAAGCAATACGGCGTACGGCTCAAATACCTCGTCGGCACGATGATCGAGCTTCCCCGCGCGGCCGTGACGGCCGGTGAGATTGCGAAGGAGGCCGAGTTCTTCTCGTTCGGGACGAACGACATGACCCAGACGACCTATGGTTTTTCCCGGGACGACGCGGCCAAGTTCATCCAGTTTTATATGACGACGGCCGATCTCTGCCCGAACTGCCACGGCTCCGACGTGGACAAAAAAACGAACACCTGTCGTACCTGCGGATTTGTCATTACGGAGTCGCCCGCCAACATCATCGAGTTCGATCCCTTCGCCACTCTGGACCAAGAGGGCGTCGGCTATTTGATGCGGCGGGCGACCTGGGACGGAAGAAACACACGGAAGGACATCAAGCTCGGGATCTGCGGCGAGCACGGGGGAGATCCGGCCTCGATCGAGTTCTGCCATCGGATCGGCCTGGACTACGTGAGCTGCTCGCCCTACCGCGTCCCGATCGCGCGCCTCGCGGCCGCGCATGCGGTCTTGAACAATAAGAAACGGAAGGGTGAGAAGGACATCTGAAATTAACACGACTCAATCCCGCCAAATGACCGACGTTTCGTTTCTTCCACCCCATGGTGGATATCGTTCATGTTCCCCGGGTGAGCATTCAACGGGCCAGGATTTAAGTTTCTTGACTCTTTAAGTCCCTTCCCTTATAACATGGTCAGGCCATGTCAAAAAATTCCGATACTACGGACGAAGTCTACATCCGGCGGGCGTTGGAGCTGGCCGAAAGGGGACGGGGCCGGACGAGCCCGAATCCGATGGTCGGTGCCGTCGTGGTCAAATCCGGCCGGATCATCGCCGAAGGGTATCACCGTCGGGCGGGCGGACCCCACGCCGAGGCCGTGGCCTTGAAAAGGGCCGGCCGCCGGGCCAAAGGCGCCACGCTTTACCTTAACCTCGAGCCCTGTTGTCATCTCGACAAACGCACCCCGCCGTGCGCCCCCCTCATTATCAAGAGCCGGATCCGACGCATCGTGGTGGCGATGCGGGATCCCAATCCGCGCGTGAACGGGAAGGGAATCGCACTTCTTCGTCGTTCCGGTGTCGAAGTTTCCCAAGAGGTTTTTAAGCGGGAAGCGCTCCGGCTCAACGAGGTCTATGTCAAGTACGTGACGACCGGCAGGCCGTTCGTGATCTCAAAGACCGCGATGAGTCTTGATGGGAAAATATCAACCTCAAGAGGCTCGACAACTTGGATTACGGGTGAGCAGGCTAGACTGGAGGCCCATCGCCTCCGGGACCGCTCGGACGCCATCCTGCTTGGGATCCAGACCGTGTTGACGGATGATCCCCGGCTGACCACACGACTTTCAACCATGAAAGGCCGGGACGCGCATCGGGTCGTTGTCGACAGCACATTGAAGATTCCTCACACGGCTCGTCTATTGACGCAGAAATCCAGGGCCAAGACGATCATCGCGACGACGCGTCGCGCGCATCCCGGCAAGATACGGGCCCTCGAGCAAGCCGGGGCGACGGTCTGGGTCATCAAGGATCATGCCGGCCGGGTCAGCCTCCCGGACCTGATGAGCCGGCTCGGCGACATGGGGGTCGCCAGCGTTTTGGTCGAAGGAGGCGGCGAGTTGAACGCTTCGGTCTTTCGGTCCGGCATCGTGGACAAGCTTGTATGGTTCGTCGCTCCCAAGATCATCGGTCGGGCGGATGCCGTGCCCGTTATTGACGGAACGGTGGGCGGTGAACCGGGCGAAGGCATTCCGATCCGTGATCTTGCGTTGAAACGGGTCGGCGATGATTTCATGCTGGAGGGGTATCTATGAGGATCTTCGTGACCGGCGGCACGGGCTTCGTCGGGCGGGAGGTCGTCCGCCAGCTTCACGGGGTCGGACACAAGGTCCGCTGTCTCGTCCGGGATGCCGAGCGGGCGAAGCGATGTCTTCCGCCGGCGATCGAACTCCATCCGGGGGATCTCACCGATCCGAGCACCGTGAAGGCCGGTCTGAAAGAATGCCAGGCCGTGGTCCATCTCGTGGGGATCATCCTCGAGAAGGGGCGATCGACCTTCGAACGGATTCATGTTCAAGGGACGGAGGATCTTCTCGCGGCGACGGCGGAGGCCGGGATCCGTCGGTACATTCATATGAGCGCGTTGGGCAGCCGTCCGAACGCCCCGGCCCGTTACCATCAAACCAAGTATCGGGCCGAGCAAGCGGTGACCCAGAGCGGCCTCGACTGGACGATTTTTCGACCGTCGGCGATTTTCGGACCCGGAGATCAATTTATCAACCTCCTCGCCCGCGTCATCCTGTCCGCTCCCGTCGTCCCGGTCATCGGTCGGGGAGAGTCCCGGATTCAGCCGGTCAGCGTCCGAAATGTGGCCTCCTGTTTTGCGCTGGCCGTCGGGAATCCGCTGAGCTATCGAAAGATCTACGAGCTCGGGGGTCCTCGCCGCCTGACCTATAATCAGATCTATCAAATCATCGCCCGAGTTCTCGATAAAAAAAAGGCCTCCGTTCATATTCCCGTGCCCTTGGTCAAGCCCGGCGCGCTGATCTCGGAATGGCTGTTGCCCAATCCGCCCATTACGAGAGAGCAGTTGATCATGATTCAGGAGGATAACGTTTGTGATCCGTCCGATGCCGTTCATGATTTCGGCCTGGAACTGCAGGATTTTGAAGAGGGGATTCGCGAATTTCTCAAACCGTAGCATTCAATATCCATAAGGCGGTCGCGGATCGCCGCGTCAAATTCAACAAGGAGGGTGTGATGCGAAAGTTAATCCCGACTTTGCTTTTCGTGTGTCTGGCGGGCTGGATGGGTCCCGGTCGGGCTGTTGCGGAGGATAACAGTTTTGAGACGGTCTTCAAAAACGGGCTGTACGGCGGACTGGCCGGTGCCCTGGTGGGCGGTGCGGCCCTGGCTTTCAAAGACGATCCCGGCGATCATCTCAACTATCTCAGTTACGGCGCCGCCATCGGCGTATTCATCGGCGTCGCCTACGGACTCGTGACGATCAACCGCTCGCTGGTTGAGCTCGACGATCATCGGCTGGTCTTCCGACTTCCGACGCCGATGGTGACATCGACGCCACGGGGCCCGACATCCCACGAGGTGATCGCCTCCGTCGGCTTACTCGATATCCGATTCTGAAGACCGACCCGCCATGATACCGAATGCCGCCTTCCCTTCTTTTCGACTGCTCTGCCTCATCGGTTTCCTCGCCTTTGTGAGTTACGATCTGATCCGATCGCCTCTGCTTCCGCTCTTTGCGGAGGGGCTCGGGGCTCGTCCGGAAGGGATCGGGTTGATCGTGGGCGCCTCGACCTTAACCGGCATCCTGCTGAAGCTGCCGGCCGGGACCTTGTCGGATCTCATCGGCCGCCGTCGGCTGCTCTTCATCGGGTTATCGGTTTTTGTGCTGGCCCCGTATTTCTATTTTGGCGTTATGCAGGTCTGGCCGCTCATTCTGCTGCGGGCCTTTCATGGCCTGGCCACGGCGCTCTTCGCACCGGTGGCGATGGCCGTCGTCGTGGATTTGTTTCGGGAGGCGAGGGGCGAGGCATTGAGCTGGTATTCCTCCTTCACCCAAGCCGGAAGGCTGTCGGGCCGAATGATGGGGGGATATCTCGTGGTCTGGTTTGGATTCCAGCAAGTTTTCGCGGTTTGCGCCGTGATCGGCCTGATTCTAATTGTCCTGTTTTTAATGCTCAAGTTGCCGGAGGATCGTTCCAAAACGTCGGGGGGGCATGAATCCTTTGCCGCTCTCCTCCAAGGACTCCGGGAGGTGGGGCGGGAGCGTCGGGTGTTGGTGACCAGTGCGATGGAGGGGATTCTGATGACGGCCTCCGGGGCCCTGATGGCCTTTCTCCCATTATATGGGATCAAAGTCGGACTTAACGCAGGAGAGGTTGGACTGTTGTTCGGCACAATGGGAATTGCTTCCATCCTGGCCAGGCCGATGATGGGTCGCCTGTCGGATCGCATCGGCCGGCGGCCGCTCATCCTGACGGGCCAGATCCTCTGTGCGGCGGTCATGATCTCCCTTCCCTGGACCGCGGGTCTCGTCGGCCTTCTCTTTCTGTCGTTGATTTTCGGTCTTGGAGAAGCCGTAATCGGATCGTCCACTTCGGCGCTGGTGGCCGATCTTTGCAAGGAGAAGTCTCTGGGCTCCGCGATGGGCGTTTTTGGAACGATCATGGACATCGGCCATGCCGGCGGACCAATTCTAACCGGCTTCTTGATCGGACTCTCCGGTTATACCGGCGCATTCGGGGGGATCGGTGTTATTCTCTTGTCGGTGACCGCGTTGTTTGCCGCGACGGTCCGGGAGGATTAATTAATGGACCTGTGGTTGCGCGCCGGGCCAAAATGTCTATCCCCGCTCTGACACGCCAAACCCGCGAGCAACTACTTCCTCTTGTTGGCGGCCGTGTTCATCCCAAACAAATGGTTGACCGGGCAGTAGCCAAGCAGGCTTGTCCCGATTCCGAGAACGGCGACGAGTCCCAAGAGCAGGCGGAGCGCCGTGTCTTCGGTCGCGAAGGAAAACGCGGCCGATGCGAAACCGACGGCCAGCCGGAAAAGACGATCAAGACCCCCGACGTTTCTCTTCACGACTCCTCCCCTCCGAAAGGTAAAAAAACGACCCGGCCGGATTATGCGACGGGGAACCAGCGTCTTGGATCCAGCCCTCGTCTCCAAAGATCTTGATAGGTCAATCGGCCCTGGAGAACCTTTCCGTACCCTTTCAGCCATTCGGGATGCCGGGCCGTTAAATTGAAAAAGAAACGGGGCAAACGATAAACGACCCCGGCAATTCTGGAAGCGACCCGGAGTTCGGGATGGATTTCGTTTCGGACCCTCTCTTCATAGCGGGCCAGCGGCGTCTTTCCCTTCAAGAAGCCTGCGACCGCATCGGCCGCCAAGCGGCCGCTCCAGACCCCATAATAGATTCCCTCTCCCAGCAACGGGTCCACCAGACCGGCCGCGTCGCCGATCAGGAGGGCGCGGTTTCCCGCCAAGGATCCGGCTTTGGGAGAGAAGCGCGGGATGAGGTGGCCGACGATCTGCTGCCGGTCCGGAGATGGAAGCCTGGGTTGGCCCTGCACCCATTGACCGTAAAGAAGACGGAGATCCTGCCGTTCCCGACGGAAAGTGGCCACGCCGCTTGAAAGATGCTCCGACTTGGGAAAGATCCAGGCATACCCTCCCCGGATGATGCCGACATCGATGAGCAATCCGTCATCGGACCAGGACCCACCGGCCGACGCGGCCGCTTCGCCTTCCAGCGCGATGCCGAAAGGAAGGGCATTCATCGGGAAAAGCGTCTTCGCCACCCGGCTGGGCGCTCCATCCGCTCCGATGACGGTAAGGGCTTCGTATTCTCCGAGCGGGGTTCTAACCACCACCGAATTTCTCAAGGTCTCGAATCCGGTGGCCGCTTCGTCCTCGCGAAGGTCGCATCCCGCTGTCTGTGCCTGTCGGATTAAATGGGCGTCGAGTCGGCTCCGCATGCTCATATACGCCAGCGGCGCATCAAATGAAACTTCAAAGGACGCTGCGCCGCCGCAGGTGATTGTCATCCGCGTGACGGTCTTCTCTATGACGGTATGGTAATGTCGGCCGAGCAGATTATCGAGCCGTACAGAAAGTCCCCCGCCGCAGACCTTGTAGCGGGGATGGCGCTTCTTCTCCAGGGCGAGCACGCGGCAGCCCCTGCGGGCCAATTCAAACGCTGCTGCGGAGCCGGCCGGACCGGTACCTATGATGATCGTATCATAGATCATGGGACCCCCTCCACGCCTGGATTTTAACAGGGTCCAGGTCCCGCATTCAATACTTACCATAGGTTACGGTTCTTGAAGGCACTCAGGAAGTCATTTCCTTCCACCCAGGCCATTTTTGTTCATCTGCTATACTTATTTTAATGGGATCAATGGGTTAAACTGGTTTTTCATCAACAGTATCATGACGGAGGAACCGGGGTGAATAATAACCGTTTGGATAAGATACTCAATCTCATTAGAAATAAATCATTTCTGATTGGTTTGGTCATTCTTGGGATTTTCCATGGAACCCCCTCCAAGGCTGAAGACCAAAGCCAGCCCCAAATCAACACCCAAAGGCAATCCTCCAACGGCGATCGGAAACAGGAGGAAATAAACCAACTACGCCAACGAATACAGGCTCTAGAAGACAAGGCTTCCATGGAGAACACACGCCCGAAATTCGGGATCAATCTCGGGGCGTATGGCGACGTTAATTTTTTTACAAAAGACCGGACGGCCAACCACCCGTCCTTTTCCCTGGGTCCGTTGGATTTGTACAGCACGGTCAATATCGGGCCGCGCCTGACCTTTCTGGCCGAATTTGACATTGACTTCGATCAGGAGGCCGGCGAGGGCGATGTTGAAATGGAAAGACTATGGGTCGGGTATACGATTAACGATCTTCTGACCATTAGGGCTGGTCGGGAGCATACGGCCTTGGGTTACTGGAATAACACCTATCACCATGGAAAGCTGCTATTTCTTACGGTTGACCGTCCGTTTTTCTTGGCATTTGAAGACGACGGAGGGGTCCTCCCCGTTCATACCGTTGGAGTTGAATTTTCCGGATCTCAACACCGTCCGGAATATCGATGGATGTATATGTTGGATATCGGAAACGGTCATCGGATCGATTCAACCACCCATACGCTGGTGCCGAATGTGACCGCAGATAACAATAATTCGAAACAGGTCGCATTGCGCCTGTCAATTGAGCCCTTCCGACTGCCGGGGTTGACTCTCGGAGTATTTGGAACTTCGGACAAGGTCGGTACCGATTTTAATGGAGACATTAATGAGAAAATCTTCGGGGGCGATCTTTCCTATATTTATGACAAGGTGGAATTTATTTCAGAGTATTATCGGATGTTGAACCCGGGCCATCAAGCCGATGCCTACTACATTCAGGTGGGATATAAAGTCGCCCGCGACATCACGCCGTACGCGCGTTTCGAAAATTTGAAAGTCGATCCGACCGATCCCTATTTTATGGAGCTTGTGAATAATACCTCTCGTCATCAAATGATCGGGGGTGTGCGATACGATATAGACGAATTAAGGAGCGCCCTGAAGCTTCAATATCGGCTGGATCGAAAAGTCGGGAGCGAGACTTTTCATGTGTGGGAGGCGCAGTGGGCATTCAGTTTTTAAAAAACGATCCCATCGTTGTGAAAATCCGGGGCCTAATATTGAGCCTGTTGATCCTCGGTGGCCTGCTGTGCAGTGCTTTGACCGCCTATGCGGAACAGATTGCGGTGGTCGTAAACAAGGACAGTCCCTTGAGCCGTCTTTCCAAAACCGAAATCCGTGGGATTTATCTTGGGGAAATTCGTTTTGTGGGCGGAATGCCCGTCCGCCCGATCCAATATCCGGAGGGACCGGTGAAAGATGTCTTTCTGTCCAATGTCATCGGAATGTCCTCCAAGGACTATAAATTGTATTGGGTCAAGAAATTATTCCAGGACGGATTAAAGCCCCCCTTGGTCAAGGGAGATCCCGCGCAAATTCTGAACGCCGTTCAAGAAGACCCGTGGGGAATCGGGTATCTGCCGAAAAAATATCTCCGAGACAACGAAGAATTTCAGATTATATATATCATGCAGGACGATCAAGAATGAAATTCGGCATTCGAACAAAGGTCCTCGGCTCCTTTCTCGGCCTCAGCCTTATTTTTTTCATGGCCCTGGGGATCGTATTGCTGGAGGTGCGGGAAATTAACATAACGACCGGTGCGGTTCAGGAGGAGGCCCATAAGTTCGAGTTGTCGGATCGTCTGCAACTTCGTCTTCATATGTTCCTGGATCCGGCCAACAACTACCTGATCACGGGGAATGTCGATGAACGGGACCGGTTCGACCAGCTGAGCAACGAGATCTTCCAGATCACCAAAGACCTCCAGGGCTACCATGGGGATCAGCGGTGGGAAGCGTTGGCCACAGACCTCAACCATGACGTCCTCCGCTTGAGTGAAATGCTGGTCACGATTCTGTTTATCGATCGGCCCGTCGGGAATCCCAAGGGAGCCAAGCTGCTCCACGAGGCCACTATTTTCTCCGGAGACATGATCAAGAAGGCCGACGAATTTCGAGTCCTTTCCGAAAAAGAAATGATCCGGATGGTCCATGAGGCGCAATCCAAAAGCCAGAATGTCACGTGGGTCTTTTCCGGAATCGTGGGAGCGACTGTTATTTTCTTCGCCCTGCTCTCTTTTTACCTCACCCGGTTTGTGATTTGGCCGATCCTGGATCTCCATCGGGGCGCGAAGACCGTCGGTCAGGGCAATCTGGATTATCGATTGACGATAAAGACCAACGACGAAATAGAGAGTCTGGCCGGTGAATTCAACCAGATGGTGGAGGCCATCTCCGGCATGAAGAAGGAGCTCGATAATAAGATCGAGTTGACCCATCAACTGGCGATTACGGATTCGTTGACCGGCCTGTACAACCGCCGCTTCTTTATGGAGAAGTTGAGGGAAGAGATCAAACGTAACGAAAGGTTCGGCCATCCGCTCTCCCTCATTCTTATCGATGTTGATGATTTTAAGACCTACAATGACACCCAGGGTCACTTGAAAGGCGACGATCTGTTGAGAAGTTTGGCGGTCATTTTCAAAAAGCACGTCCGGAGCGTGGACTTCGTCTGCCGGATCGGCGGAGAGGAATTTATGGTGATTCTTCCCGAAACCAACTTTGACGCGGCCGTCAAAATTGCCGAGGGATTAAGAACCGCGGTGGAATACTACCCGTTTGCGGATCGGGAGAAGCAGCCCGGAGGGAAGTTGACGATCAGTCTCGGTGTGGCCAGCAGTACGAAAGGAGAAAAAGACATTCTCAAAATTCTCAAAGCGGTGGACGACGCCCTTTATCATGCGAAGCGTACGGGTAAAAATAAAATTGGAATCATCAAGTAGGACGTTCCGCCCCGTCTCACCCCCGCTCTCCTCCAATCGAATGCCCATTTCGGGTTCATCCGGTTTTGACAGTCTGAAACGGCCTCTGGTATGATGTTTTTATGTTCACGGGAATCATCGAAGAGATGGGTGTCGTCCAAGGATTTCACCGCGATAAGAAATCCGGACGCTTGACCGTTCTGGCCAAGACCGTCTTGGAGGAATTGGCCTTGGGGGACAGCATCACGGTGAACGGGGTCTGTCTTACCGTGATAGGGAGAACGGGCGGAGATTTCACCGCGGACGTGTCGTCCGAGACCCTGACCGTCACGAATCTGGGTTCCTTGAAAGTGGGCGATGCCGTAAATCTCGAGCGGGCCGTGCGGGTGAACAGCCGATTGGGCGGCCACCTGGTCAGCGGACATATCGACGGCATAGGCCGGATCAGGGACCGCCGCCAGGAGGACGAGGCGCTTTTCCTCACGATCGAAATCCCAAAAGAGCTGTCGCGGTACTGCGTGAAGAAGGGATCGATCGCCGTGGACGGAGTCAGCCTGACCATCAATCATGTGACCGACAAGGATATTCAGGTGGCGATCATCCCCCACACCGCAAAGGCGACATCTCTCGGCCTGAAAGGGGTCGGGAGCGGGGTCAATCTGGAGTGCGATTTGATCGGGAAATATTTGGAGCGCCTTCTTCTGGAACCCGGACCGGAAGGCGCCCCCCAAAAAATCGACCGGGAATATCTGCGGCGGCGGGGATTACTATAGAGTTGACAAACCGTTTCATGGTCTGGTATAGATAAGCCCACATAACACATTCAGGCCAAGGGAACCCCGTTAGAATCGGGGGCGGTCCCGCCGCTGTGAGTGGGGACGAAGCCCGCAATAAAGTCACTGTCGGACGACGGGAAGACGCGGGTGGAGGACGATCCACAAGCCAGAAGACCTGCCTGAATGCGCGGCCTATTCCGTTTCGATTGAAGAAGGCGGATCGGCTCACCTTAGGGTGAAGAAGCAGGGTGCAATCCTCAAGGGCTGGGTGTTTTGCCTTTGGGGATTTTTTATGCCCTCTTGCAAACTGCTGAAAAAGTCCATCTGCTTTGTTCTCCGTCCCTCGGTGTCCTCACGTACCTATTGCCTTACGCTCCGGGCTCCTCGGTCCCTGCGGCCTCGCGGCCCCCTTCCAGTAATACGAAATGTGGAAGTCCCCGGAGGGGGCATCTGGAGCTTTTTGAGCCGTTCGCCCATTCTATTTATTGCTCCTCTTTTTCTCGTCACTTCTCACGCCGTACTCCTCACCCCCATGTCCGCAAACGCCGAGCCGCTCACCTTGACGGATGATCTCGGTCGCTCGGTTCGGTTCCTGAAACCTCCGGAGAGGATCGTTTCTCTGGCGCCCGGGCTGACCGAGATCCTCTTCGCGCTCGGTCTCGGCGACCGGGTCGTCGGCGTCACCGATTACTGCAACTATCCGCCGGAAGCCTTGTCTAAAACGCGGGTGGGCGGATTGAATGCCAATATCGAAAGCATCCTGGCCTTACGTGCGGATCTGGTGGTCGGCGTCGCGGGATTGTATCAGGAAGATAACTTGACCCGGTTTGAGCGTTTTCAGATCCCGTACTTCGCCGTCGACCCCTCTTCGTTGGAAAAGATCTTCGGGACCATTCTTGTTTTCGGAAGGATCGCCGGGGCCAAGGAGACCGCCGTTGAAAAAGTGCGACAACTTCGTGAACGGCTGAATCGGATTCGACAGGCCGTGGAACCGTTTCCGCCGGTCCGTCTTCTTTATGTGGTGGATAAGGAACCCCTGATCTCGGTCGGAAAGAGGAGTTACCTCGCGGACCTGATTCATGAAGCGGGTGGAATCAACATCGCCGGGGGGTTAGACAAGGCCTATCCCATGCTGTCGATGGAATACGTCATTCAACAGGACCCGCAGGTGATTGTTCTGGCCATGGACGCGGATCGCTCCCTTTCCGATCAGGAGAAGCGGGACTGGAGCCGTTGGTCTTCTCTGTCCGCCGTGCGGGACGGGAAAATCTACAAGGTCGATCGGGACCTTTTGAACCGACCGGGGCCGAGGGTCATGGACGGTCTGGAAGAACTGGTTCGTTTGCTCCACCCTCCCGTCGATTTTACGCCGGGGAGATGACGTGCTCACTTTCAAACGATGGATAACCGTGTTATCGCTTCTGTCGCTGATGTGGATCATCACGGTCATAATCTGTCTTCTTCACGGCACGGAGCCGATCACGCTGTCGGAGGCCGTCCGGATTTTCGGTTCGCGATTCTCGGACGGGTCCGGGTATGCCGCGGACCCCGGCAAGGAAATCATTCTTCTGGATGTGCGCCTGCCTCGCGTTTTGCTCGCCGGACTGGTGGGCGGGATGCTGTCGATGGTGGGGGTCGCCCTTCAGGCGCTGCTTCGAAACCCGCTGGCCGATCCGTTTGTGATCGGTATATCGAGCGGGACCGCCCTGGGCGTCGTTTGTTTTCTTTTGTTGGATGTCGATGTTTCCTTCTGGGGAATGACCGCTTCGCCGCTGCTTGGCTTTATGGGCGGTTTGTTCACGTTGTTTTTTCTCTATAGTCTGTCTCGGGTCCACGGCCGGATTTTTGTCCAGACGCTTTTGCTTGGAGGGGTTATCCTCAACTCGATGCTCTCGGCCGTGATCATGTTCATCACCTATATGGTGGATGCCAACAAGGTGATGGGCATCGTTTACTGGTTGATGGGAAATCTGGGCTCTCTTGATTATAGGGCCTTGTCGGGGGTGGCTTTGTATGCGGCGGTCGGGACGGCCGTGCTCTTCAAATCGGCGAGAGGGTTAAACCTGCTCGCCCTTGGGGATGAGACGGCCGTCACGCTCGGTCTGGATGCAGAGCGGACCAAGCGGATCGCCTTTTTCGCCTCCGCCTTGCTGATCGGGGCGGTGGTGTCGGTCAGCGGGCTAATCAGTTTCGTCGGGATCATGATTCCGCACGTTCTGCGGATGCTGATCGGTCCGGATCATCGGCTGCTGCTCCCGGCCTCGGTTTTGGGCGGGGGGATTTTCTTGATGGCGGCCGATACGATCGCCCGATCACTGATCTCGCCGACCGAGATCCCGGTCGGGGTGATCACGGCGCTGTGTGGCGGACCCTTCTTTCTTTTTCTCCTCTGGAGGGGAAGAACCCGTTATTTGAATCCGTAAATCGAAGAGGCGACCCGGCGAGAATAGCGAGCGGGAGGGGCGACGCGAATCACTATAGGAGGCGGTCACGAAACGGAGATGGCTACGATTTATACATTGCAAGACGTGAGTTTTCGCTACGAATCGGCTTGGGTTCTAAAAGGGATCAATCTGGCGATCGAACAGGGAGAGGTCCTGGGTCTGATCGGCCCCAACGGTTCCGGAAAGACCACCCTTATGAAAATATTGGGCCGGCATCGGAAACCCGGTGAGGGGGGAATATGGTTGGGATCGGAAAACCTCTCGACCGTTCCGCTGGGCACGCTGGCCCGGCGTGTGAGCATGGTCCCTCAGGAGTTTCCGGCCCCGTTTCATTATACCGTTCTTGAAATGGTTCTGATGGGACGCTACCCGCATATGAAAGGATGGGCGTTTGAGAGCGCGGAGGATTATCGCATCGCCCGGTCCGCGATGGAGCGCATGGGCGTGGATTCGTTCGCCCGCCGATTTTTCACCGAGCTGTCGGGCGGGGAAAAACAACGCGTGATCATCGCCCGCGCGCTGGCGCAGCAGGCGGAGGTCCTTCTGCTGGATGAGCCGGCGACGTTTCTGGATCTTCACCACCAAGCCGGGATTTACAAACTGCTTGGAGAACTGAATCGGCAGGACGGTATGACGGTGGTGGTCGTTTTACACGACCTGACCATGGCCTCCCAGCTCTGCCGGAGACTGCTCTTATTGAATGAAGGACGGGTGGTCCGGGTGGGAACACCCTCCGAAGTGTTGACGGAAAAAGTGATCGAAGAAGTCTACCGCTGCCGGGCCGCGGTCGATGCGCATCCGACAACCGGCCATCCAAGAGTTACCGTGATTCCGGAGTAGAAATGGACGGGAATAAACCGGCAGCTTGGAAATTTGTCGCGGCTTCGGTCGGGTTTCATTTCCTGATCGGAGGGCTGTCTCTCTGTATTCTATGGAAGCCATGGTCATCGCATCAGCCCGTCTCGGTGGTGCAGGTCAGCCTGGTCGATCCGATGGATACTCGGCCGGCATCGGTTAGGTCGTCGGGGCCCTTTAAGAATCGGCCGATTTCATCGGCGCCTTCACGGGGTCAGCCGGACCCCGTCAAATCATTCGTGCCCGTACCTCCGGATTCCGCTAAAGAGAATCGTGAATCCGCGAGCCTTGAAATGTCCAATGAATCATCTGTCCAATCGCAGGAGGAAGAGGTTCAACCGTTATCGACCGATTCACCCGCGGTTGATAGCACGCGGGCCCAATATGATTCTATCGCGGAAGACGAAACGCGGTCGGATGCGCTATCCCATTTTCTCTCGGATGTTCGGGATCGTCTGGAGCAGGCCAAACATTATCCATGGTTGGCCAGAATTCAAGGGCAAGAAGGAACGGTTCGGGTTCAATTTGTGATCGATGCGACGGGCGAGGCGCGGGAGATCCGTCTCCTCGAATCCTCCCGATCGAAGATTCTCGATCAGGAAGCGGTCGAGACCGTTAGGCGGGTGGGGCGCTTCGCTCACTTTCCCGTTTCATGGAATAAAACGATCCAGGTCCAGGTGCCGTTGGTGTTTCAACTGAATCCGCCGTGACCGGAGCCGAAAGGAGGTGCGGATGAAGTTTGTTTTCGCGGGAATATTGGCGGTATTATTATTTGGAACCGGTTCAATCGTTTTGGCTCAGAATGAAGGAGGACCCATGGAATTGGGGCCGGTCGTGGTCACGGCCACACGGCAGGAAGAGCACGTCCTTGATGTTCCGTCCCATGTTACGGTGATCACATCGGAGGACATTCGACGGACGAACGCGACGAATGCCGGGGACCTGCTCCGAACGGAGGCCGGTCTCTGGGTCACCAACACCAGCGGCTCCACGCCATCCGGAATCATGATCGACGGCCGTGGATTCAACGACGGGGGCGGCAACGGCAGCCGGGTGCTGGTTCTGATCGACGGCCGTCGGGCCAATGCGGTCGACACGAGCAATCCGGACTGGGCCGCGATCCCGGTCGAGGCGATTGATCGGATCGAGATCGCCCGCGGCCCGGCCACGTCGCTCTATGGGGATAACGCCATCGCAGGCGTCATCAACATCATCACCAAGTCCGGGGCCCGTGAGCCCTATACGGATCTTTCCCTCGAGCGAGGCAGTTATGATTATTGGAAACGCAAGGCGGCCATTTCTCAAACGTCGGGAGCCTTGGGATATTACCTGTACGGGGGCTTTGATACAAGCGACGGTTACCGGGAGCACAGCGACTACCGGGCCTCCAATTACATCGGAAATTTCAATTACAAAGTCAGTGATTTTTCGACGCTCCATCTGCAGTCCGGGTACCTCAGCAACGATTATTTGCTTCCGGGCAGCCTCACCCAGGACGAAATCGACGCGGTCGGCCGGCGAGGATCGGTGACCCCCCTGGATAACGCGGGTGTCCATCAAGGTCGGCTCGACCTCTCGTTTGATTCGTACCTGGATCCCAATCACTGGATCGAATTTTCGACCGGCCAGACCCTTCGCGGAGACGGATCGCTGACGACCGTTCCGAATTCGGGTTCGACCGATCTGAGCGACGACAGCCGATCCGTGTCCTTGGCCGGAAAATACCGTATCACCGGACGGCTCGCCGGACGGGAAAATCGTTTCCTGGCGGGAACCGATCTCCTCAAGGAGGAGATCCATGCCCAGAGCGCGAACAATTATCCCGATCCCGCATTCCCGTTCGTCAATCTCGAAAAAACGGATTACACGCGCCGGTTGATCGGGGCCTATGCGAGCGAGGAACTCCCGATATTATCCGCGCTGACCCTTAACATGACCGGCCGCATGGATTGGTCCCGGTTTACGTATTCACAGGCGACGACGGACTTGACGACGAATTCAACGACCGACTCTTCCGGGAATCGGTCGTTTCGTGTCTTCAGCCCCATGATCGGGCTGACGTATCTGACAACACCCTCCACGAGTCTGTTCGCAACATGGTCCCGGAATTTCCGCTTTCCCAATCGGGACGAACTGACCGGCATTTTCGGCCTGACACCGGCACTCGATCCGGAGCAGGCGACCACCTATGAGGCGGGGGAAAAGTTCCAGGCCGGATCGGCCTTCGAAGGAACGCTTTCCATTTTTCGGACCGATGTGAAAAATGAAATCCTCTTTGTGCCTCCGGCGCTCGGCGCAGCGGCGTTCGGCGAAAACGAGAATGTTCCCGAAGTTCGACACGAGGGGATCGAGGCCTCGGCGTCGGTCCGGCCATCTTCGACCCTTCGCATCAAGGGGAGCTACACGATCACCCGAACCAGGATACAGCAGGGTCCGTTCGAAGGGAGTCACCTTCCCATCACCCCGAAACATGCCGGAAGTGTTTCGGCGGATTGGGGGAAAGATAAGGGGCCGCTTCTTTCCGCGACGGGTCGATTCGTCGGATCACGGTATTTGGCCAATGACCTGGCGAATCAGCAGGAAAAACTTCCCGAATACATCGTCGTTGATGCTAAACTTAGCTATCGATTTAAATCCGCCGAGGCATTTTTCGGGGTTAACAATATCCTTAACCGGAAGTATGATGATTTCGGAGGAGTTGGAGGCTTTCCGTTCGGGAGCCGAATCGGATTCAACCCCTCACCGGAACGGAATTTCATGGGCGGATTCACCGTTCGATTCTGAGGCGGGCCACGGGCCGATTTCATTCGGGGGAAAGATGAGAATCACACGGGTCTATACACGGACCGGCGATAAGGGCAAAACCCGACTGGCCGGCGGGCAAATGATATCAAAGGATCAACTTCGAATCGAGGCCTATGGGACGGTGGATGAGTTGAACTCCGCGGTCGGCGTGGTGCGGGCTTTTAACCGGCCGGATGCGAAGCGTCTCGTCCAAGCCCGGAGGCTTGAGACCGAACTCCACCGTATTCAGAATCGTCTGTTCGATATCGGCGGGCTGCTGGCAACGTTGCCCAAGGATCAGAAGCGGTTCAAAAATTTACCCCGGATCGGTTCCGAGGAAGTTCTGCACCTCGAAAAGCTTATGGATAGGTGTCAGAAGGATTTGAGGCCGCTGAAAGAATTCGTCCTGCCAACCGGGGGTCCGCTCACGGCCTTTCTTCATCTGTCCCGGACGATCTGCCGGCGGGCCGAGCGGCTTTGTGTTCGTTTGGATCGCGTGGAAGGGGTTGACCCGGAGATCCTCAAATACCTCAACCGCCTGAGCGACGCCTTATTTGTTCTGGCCCGGTGGATGGGCCGTGCGCACCGGGAGCCGGAGACGCTTTGGGATCGGTGAGTCCGGGGGGCTTGCGTCGTTCCTTCCACTGCGGTATGATTATTTCATGGACCTTCCTTGCCCGATCTGTCATAAATCACTGGAGTGGACGAACAATCCATTCCGCCCGTTTTGCTCCGAGCGCTGCCGGCTGACCGATCTGGGAAACTGGGCCGCCGAGAAATACCGGATCAAAGCGGACCAAAAAACCGAACAACCGGAATCCCAGAATCCCGCCGATGCCGAAATTCATCACGGTCAAGAAAACTGAACAGGAGCAACAGCAGGCCGCGCGGTATCTGAAGAACTCGCTCGTCTATTCTTCGGCCCTGATCGGATTGATTTCCCTGATCCTGGGATACGGCGGGGTGATCTATCTCATTTTCAAGAGTGGGCCCATGGCGCCACTTCTGACCGACAGTCTGATTCTGTTGTCGGTCGGCCTGATTGCCGGACTTTTGCAGGCCGGCTATCAACATTATCTTTATAAAACCCATCCGGCCTATTTTGCGGACCGCATGCGCCGGGCCGAGCTGAGACTGACCCGCCAGCTTAAGAAGCTCGGAGATCCGGTGCGGGTGGAACATCCCGGGCGCTGGGCCGTGCCTTACCTGTATCTCGCCGCATGGGCCGGGTTTCTGGCGCTGATCGCCCTCTATCTCTCAAAATTAAATGTCGTCTCGGTTGTCTTTCTCCCGCTGGCGGGTTTTTTCAACGCGAGGTTTTTTTATTTAAAGCGTTTTGTTAAAAAATAGTCTCGCCGAACCTTGTCCGTTTGTGCTGATCCAGGCCGGGTCTATGAGCCTTGGTTTCCGGAGTTAAATGTTATGCCCCACCTCCAATTTCTCCAGGACCTGGTCGTTATTTTCGGCTTTTCGATCATCGTCGTCCTGATATTCCAGCGGATTCACCTTCCCTCCATCATCGGATTTCTGATCGCCGGCACCCTCGTGGGACCCTACGGTCTGAACCTGATCGACGATGCGGATCAGGTCAGTGTCTTGGCCGAGATCGGCGTTGTCATGCTCCTGTTCACGATCGGCCTGGAATTCTCGCTCGCGCGACTCTCGAACGTGCGGGCTTTTATCCTGACGGGGGGAGCGCTTCAGGTGGGGCTCACGATCCTCATCACGACCGTGGTCTTTCTGAGCCTCCAGGTATCGTGGAAGACCGGGATCTTTTGGGGATTCCTGCTGGCGTTGAGCAGCACCGCGATTGTCCTGAAGATTTTAATGGATCGAAATGAACTGGACGCGCCGCACGGGCGTCTTTCGGTGGGAATCCTGATTTTTCAGGACCTGGTCGTGGTTCCGATGA
>Ga0335082_10001091_pt1 | contig 28816 bp, 38 predicted proteins | sample Lox_Sample_41_FD_206718 | JGI IMG/M metagenome (GOLD analysis project Ga0335082, IMG submission 206718) | Soil microbial communities from Loxahatchee National Wildlife Refuge, Florida, United States - Lox_Sample_4.1 | ecosystem: Environmental > Terrestrial > Soil > Wetlands | place: USA... | reverse complement strand
CATCCCGACCCGGATGCCGATGTCGACGACCAGCACGCGGCCGGCGTGCGCGCGGCCGGGCTCGAAGAGCAGCCCGGGCTTGCGCGCCGCGAAGCAGACCGTCTCGCGCGCGCGGACGGCAACGGTGGCGATTTCCCCGGTCGTGCCGTCGACGCCGGACGGGATGTCGACAGCGAGCACGGGAAGCTCCGACTCGGTGAACGCGTCGGCCACGAGCGCGCCGTCGCCGGTGAGCCCGCCGCGAAAGCCCGTGCCGAACATCGCATCGATCACCAGGTGCGCGCGCCGAAGTGAACGCGTCAGCGCGGAGGCTTCGACGCCGTTGGACAGGGCGTACACGTCGACACCGATTCCGCGGCCGCGCAGCTCCCGCGCCGCGACCACACCATCGGCCCCGTTGTTGCCCTTTCCGCAAACCACGACGACCCGGCGGCCGTAGGAGCCGCCGAGCATCTTCTGCGCGTGCGCCGCAACCGCGCGACCCGCGCGCTCGACGAGGACCGCCTCAGGCGTTCCCGCGGCGATCGCGCGCCGGTCGGCCTCGGCCATCTCTTGCGGGGTGACGACGGGCTGCACGCGGGTCACTCACGCCAGTGGTCGGCGAGGCGTACAACGGGCTCGGTGAGGACGTCGATGAGATCGATCGTGCCGAGCACGTCGTCGCGCATGACGGGTTCGGTCTCGGTCACTTGGTCGGCGATCGCACGGTACCGGTCGCGATAGCCCTCGAGGACCCGGCGCACGGCATCGCCCGCGAGCCGGTCGCGGAAGCGCGCGTGGAGCAGGGTGAGCCCCGTCGTCTGATTGTCCTTGACTTCGGGCACGAAGATGAGCGTGCGTCCGTCGAAGCGGCCGCGCGCCACCGTGACCTCGCGTTCGGTCGCCACGCGATGCTTCGTTCCTCGTAACAACGGGCTCGCATCGGTTCGCGACGGAATGTCGCGTGCGATGCCGCCGCGGTCGATCACGTTGATCGTGTCACCCGCGATGTTGTAGCGCGTCCATCCGACGATGCCCGCGACGGCCGGATCGAGCGCGACCAGCGTACGGAGCGCCCGGTACGTGAGACGATCGCGCGGGGTGCCGGCCGCGAGCACTTCCTGCACGAGCGGAACGAGGAGCAGCGTCTCGTCGGAGCGCGAGATCCCGACGGTCACGGTCTTGGCCTGGTGCTTGATCGCGTCGATCGGTCGCGTGAGCTCCTCGATGGCCTTCGTCAGCGCGGCCGTGAGGTCTTCCACGACCGTGCTCGGTGTGCCGACCTTCCCGAAGTCGACTTGATACGCGTCGAGCGGTACGACTCCGGTCGCGTACCGCAGCACCGACGCGAGCCGCACGGCCGTCGCCGCCTCCAGGCAACCGTCGTAATTGCCGGTGCGGAGCTCGTCGAAGAACTGCGCGGTCAACGGACGCAGGCTGTCGGCCAGCGCTTCCAGCGGGTCGTCGCCTACGCGGGCGGCCGCGAGCGCGGTCTCGATGCAACCGCGCGCCTCTCGCAGGGGACGCGCCGACGCGTCGATCGCCAAGGCGGCTTCGTATCCGAACAGATGGCCCGCCATCGTGCACAGGACGAACGCGAGATCGGAGTGCACGACCGGGACCGGGATGGTGTCGATCGCGGCCGAGAAGCGCGACTCGCCGTCGTCGACGACCGCGATCGCCGCGGCCTTGTGCGCCCGATAGATCGCGAGCTCCTTGGCGACGTCGTCGGCATTCGAGCCCCGCAGACCCGCCGCGCACACGACGATCATCGGTTCGGCCGACAGGTCGATGTGCTTTTTGTCTTCCGTCACGTCGCACGCGATCGACTTGTAGCAGAGCTCGGAGAGCTTGATCCTGATCTCCTGGGCCGCGACGCGGTTCACGCCGTTCCCGACGACGGCCCACGACCGGCGAGAGAGCGCGTGACGTTGCGCGGCGGCGCCGATCGCCGGGCGCCGGCCGACGAGCTCCGTCATCAGAGCGGGGAGGGCGCGGAGCGCGACGAGTCGCTCGTGCCGGTACGCGCGCGCGCGTTCGTCGTCGGCGCCGGCACTCGCCGCGATCGCGAACGCGAGAAGAAAACCGGCCGCGACCTGCGCGTAGAACGCCTTCGTCGACGCGACACTCATCTCGACGTCGCGCCCGTCCGACGTGTACAACACGCCGTCGGCCTTCTCGACGAGATCGCTCTGGCGCCGGTTCACAATCGCCACGACGCGCGCGCCGCGCGACCGAACGAGATCGACGGTGCGATTCGTGTCGGTCGTGGTACCCGACTGTGAGATGGCCACAACAAGCGTGTCGGACATGTCGGCCGCGAGTCCGAAACCCGAGAGCTCGGTGGCGGTGCTCGCCTCGACGCTGAGCGCTCGGTTGCCGAGTGCGCCACGCAACGCGTGCGCGAGGCTCTGACCGGCAATCGCCGCGGTGCCCTGCCCGATGACCAGAATTCGCTCGATCGCGCCCGACTGCAGTTCGGCGACGACCGTCGCGGGCAGCGCGTCGGCCGGAAGCCGAACATCGAGGCGGCCGTCGAGGTCGACGATCTTGGCGCGCAACGTCTTGCGGAACGACGCCGGGGCCTCGGTGATCTCCTTCAGGAGATAGTGCGGCGCGCTGCCGCGGTCGACGTCGCGCGTGGTGATCCGCGCGACTTGGAGCTCGCCCTCGCCGACGAGCAATTCCCGACCGTCGTACGAGAGCCGGCGGATCCCCGCGAGCGTCCCGGCGCGACGACGGTCGAGCGCGACGACCTGTCCCTGACTCGCCGGATTCCCCGACTCGAGCATCGTCTCGCCGTCGAGCCGGAGGTAGGTCGGGCACTCGGCGACGAGGCCGTACGGTTCGCTCGCAACGACGAATGCGCCGGGCGCGAGTCCGACGTACAGCGCCTGGCCACTTCCGCGCTGCGCAAGCAACACGAGATCGGGCTCGTCGGCGACTTGCACCGCGATCGCCACCGAGCCTTCGAACGACGCGACGGTGGAGCGAAACGCTTCCACCACGTCCGCGCCGGCCGCGATGCGCCGAGCGGTGAGGGCCGGGATCACCTTCGCGTCGGTGGTGATCTCGGACGGCACGCGCAGGCCGTCGAGGGCCTTCAGATCGGCGTAGTTGTCGACGTCGCCGTTCAGCGCGGCGGTGACGTAGGGCCCGCCACCGTTGAGCCGACCATCGACATCGAGCTCCTCCTGGTTGAGCGGGTGCGCGTTCGCCTCCGAGATGATCCCGATGCTCGCCCAGCGGGTATGCGCGAGCACCGAGGCCTGCGCGGTGTCGGCGCGCAGCGCGAGGCGAAGGAGCTCGTCGGCCCGGATCTGCGCGCGCAGACGCGCGGTGTTGTCGCCGAGCTCACCGATCTCGGCCGCAGTCTTGTACACGAAGCTGAGATGGCCGACCGGCGTCCGTACGGATTCGGCGGTGAACAGCGGATCGCGCGACCGCTCCGCAACAAGCGAAGCAACGGTCGGGTCGCCGAGGTCGAGCCCGTGCCCGGTCACGAGCACGTGCAAGCCGGCGGAGTCGCGGCCCCGCACCTCGAGCCGGTCGAGCGCCGACAGCGCGATCTGGATCGCGTGGAACGCGTCGATCGCGGCTGCGCCCGAGGGGGTGCCGCCCGCCAGGTCTTCGACTCCGCGTGCCGCGCCGATCCGGTCGTTCCGGATCGCCCACAGCGCATCCTTGGCTGCGATGAGCGCGGCGTTGATGGCTTCGATGTCGTCGCCGTCGGGGGTGCCGGCGTCGAGGAGCAGCTCGAGCGCACCGAGGAGATCGGCGCCGCGTTGGGCAAGGTGTTCGAGCGCGACGCGCGCAACCGGGTCGGCGATCAGCGCCGCGACGCCGCCGTCGACGTGCAGCGCGCGATCGACGGCCGCGAGTTGGGTGGCGACCGCTTCGAGCGCGGCGGCCGTCGGCACGTCGAGCGCAGCCAACCGCGCTTCGACGTCGGCCATCGCTGCCCGCAACTGGGTGAGGTCGGGGAGAGCACGATTGCCGCGCTGTCGCACCACCGAGACGATCCCGCACATCGGCGCAATTCTAGGGTGCGTCAGGCCGTGCCGAACTCTGCTGCGACCACGTTCCGCAGCCGTTCGGCCGTCTCCTCGGCCACGGACGGCACATCCGCCTCGACCATGATCCGCACCAGCGGTTCCGTGCCCGACCCGCGCACCAGCACGCGACCTGACGCGCCGAGCGCTCGTTGCGCCTCGGTGATCGCGGCGGCAACGGCACCGGATCCGTCGAGATCGACCCGACTGGCAACCCGGACGTTGACCAACACCTGCGGTACGCGCACCATCGGCGCCGCGAGCTCGGAGAGCGCCTTCCCGGTCCGCTGGACGAGATCGCACACGAACAGACCCGTGAGCAGACCGTCTCCGGTCGTGGCGTTGGCACCGAACACGATGTGACCCGATTGCTCCCCGCCCAGCCCGAGTCCGCGTTCGAGCATCGCCGCGACCACGTGCCGGTCGCCGACCGGAGTTTCCACAACGTCGATTTCGGCGGCGCGGAGCGCGCGCATCAGACCGAGGTTCGACATGACGGTTACCACGATCGCGTCGCCGGGCAGCGCGTGACGTGCGTGAAGATCGAGCGCAAGCATCATCATGATGCGATCACCGTCGACGAGCTCGCCCTGTTCGTCGACCGCGATCACGCGATCGCCATCGCCGTCGAGCGCGAGACCGATCGCCGCGCCCCGGGCTCGAACCTCATTCTGCAGAGACTCCGGATGCGTCGATCCACAGGCTGCATTGATGTTGCGGCCGTCCGGCTCGGCGTGCAACACGGTCAGGTCGGCGCCGAGCGCGCGAAGCGCGCGCGGCCCGAGCGAAAAGGCGGCACCGTTCGCGCAGTCGACCACGACGCGCAAACCATCGAGGGTCCGACCATCGAGCGCGTCGATCAGAAACGCAACGTATGCGTCGCCCGTATCGAGATCGCGATGCTCAGCTCTTCGGGCACCGTCCTCGAACGGTGCTGCGATGAGATTGCGCAGTTCATCTTCGATCGCGGCTTCGAGCTGATCCGAGAGCTTGTATCCGTCGGCGCCGATGACCTTGACGCCGTTGTCGGTCCACGGGTTGTGACTCGCGGAAACGATCAAGGCGGGAGCGTTCGCGTGCGTCGCGGCAAACGCGATCGCCGGTGTCGGCACCACGCCGAGCAGTTGCGCGGCGGCGCCTTCGCGCTCGAGGCCGATGAGCAGATGCTCCTCGATCCGGGGCCCCGACGCTCGGGTATCCCGTCCGATCAGCACCTGCTCCGGGCGCAGCACGCGCGCGACGGCACGACCCAGTGCGACGATGAGCTCGTCAGTGAGATCGGTGTCGGCGTCACCACGAACGCCGTCAGTGCCAAAGCGCAGCACGCGCGCTGCCCGGCGCTACCGCTTGGAGTACTGCGGCGCCTTGCGCGCCTTCTTGAGGCCGTACTTGCGGCGCTCCTTCTCACGGGCGTCGCGCGTGAGCAGCCCGGCCTTCTTCAGCACGCCACGCGTGTCGGGATCGAGCGCGACGAGCGCACGGGCGATCCCCAGACGGATTGCACCGGCTTGTCCGCTCACACCACCGCCGTCGAGTGACGCGTCCACGTCGTAGACCTCTTCGGTCTGCGTGAGGCGGAGTGGTTCCTTCGCGATGACCTGGTGCGTGAGGATCGGGAAGTACCTCCCGAACTCGCGCCCGTTGACCAGGATCTTGCCCGTACCCGGCCGCAACCGGACGCGAGCGACGGCCTCCTTGCGGCGACCCGTCGTTTGAATCAGCGGCTTGCTCACGAATCCCTCTTCGTCGTCACGCGCTCGTGCGCGCCCTCGACCGTTCCGGCAGCGGCCGGGTCACCGGCTTTTGCGCCTGGTGCGGGTGGGTCGGCCCGGCGTACACCTTCAGTTTCCGCAGTTGCTGGCGCCCGAGCGGTCCGCGCGGCAGCATGCGCTTGACGGCGAGGCGGACGACGCGCTCCGGATTGCGCGCGAGAAGGTGCTCGAGGCTCTCGCTCCGAATGCCGCCGGGGTAGCCCGAGTGTCGGAAGTACGTCTTCTGCTGTGCCTTGCGCGGGTCGATCGCGAGCTTGGCGGCGTTGACGATCACGACGTGGTCGCCGGTGTCGACGTGCGGCGCCCAGATCGGCTTGTGCTTCCCGCGCAGCAGCGTTGCGACCTCGGTGGCGAGCCGTCCGAGGATCGCGCCGTCGGCGTCGATCACGTGCCACTGACGCGTGATGTCACCCGACTTGGGCGTAAAGGTACGCACGAACAAGCAACCTTCTGTCGATCTGCGCTGTGATTCAAGGGGCCCGGGCGCGCGCAGCACTCCGGGCGAACCCGGAAACACTACCCGTACGCCCGCCCCGATACCAATCTCCCCCACCTGACGCCTGGTGCGCCCGGGACGAGCCGCCGAGCGGGGATCGGGCGCCTCGGTCGCGCCCATCGTGGCGGAGCGTAACCGGCGACCGAGCGCCTACCCTCACTCCGTGACCGGCCCCCGCACGCCGCACGAGATACCGGATGCGCTCCGCGGCGCAGCCGACGCCGCGCTCGACGTCTTGCTCGACAGCTCACTCTCGGCCATCGTCGACATGGTCTGCACGGCTCGCGACGGTGCATACGAGGCCCTCGCCCACGACGGCCGCGTCCGTTTCCGTCGCACCGCCGCCGACACGTACGAGCGCATCGCGGTCGAGGGCAACGACCCGCTCGCCGATCAATCGACCGACAAGTTCTCGCCGCTCGCCGACGAGCGGGCGCACCCGCAGCCCGACCGTTCCCACAACGCGTACCCGCACGCGTTCGCGCAGATCGCCCAGCTCTTCGACGCCCCAGCCGCACCCGACCTGTGCGTGCTGCACTCCGCCTCCCACAACTGGGAGGACCAGGGTGGCCATCTCGGCGAGCACGGCTCGCTGGGCGTCGTGCAAGCGCGCGCGCCCTTCGTGCTGGGCGGCAAGGGCGTGCGCAAGCTCGGCTCGGTCGCGCGCGCGACTCGGCTCGTCGACGTCGCGCCAACTGTGTGCGCGCTCCTCGGTTGCGCCCCCCTCGACGAGGGTCGCTACCTCGCGACCCAAGACGGCCATGCGCTCACCGACGTCCTCGAGCCGCAGGAGCGCCCGGCGCACGTCGTCGGCTTCTTGTTCGACGGCACGAATGCCAACGTCCTCTACGACATGGCGCGCCGTGGGGAAGCACCGAACGTCGCGCGGTTGATCGAGATGGGTGTGTCCTTCGAACACGGTGCAATGGCGTCGCTCCCGACCGTCACGCTCGCGAACCACACGACGATCATCACCGGCGCGCATCCCGGTCATCACGGCATCTTGCACAACGCGTGGTACGACCGCGCGTCGGGCCAACAGGTGATCACGAACTCGGCGGCGACGTGGCCCACGAGCATGCAGCACCTGAATGCGGGCATCGAGACGATTCACGACGCGGTGCACCGAACCTGGCCCGACGCGTTCACCGCGGCCGTCAACGAACCGTGCGACTGCCGCGCCGACTACTCCACCTTCGACTTCTTCCGCCGCGGCGACGTGCCGCCGATCCCGCGCGATCCGGTCGGGCTGCCGAACACGACCGAGCGATTCGTCCGGCCGTCGAAGGACTACTCGTCGTGGTCGGTCGTCGACCACATGGGTGTCGATCAGGCGCTCGGCTTGATCGACGGCAAGTACCGCGACACGAGCTACCCGTTTCCGCGGTTCATGTGGTGCAACTTCGCGCTCACCGACACCGCTATGCACGAAGGCGGGCCCTACTCGGAGATCGCGGCCGCCGGGGTCCGCGACACCGACGGGCGCGTCGGACGCATTCTTGACGCGCTCGAGCGGGCCGGGCGGTTCGACGATTGCGCCTTCGTGCTCGTCGCCGACCACGGCATGGAGCAGAACGACCCGTCGTGTCGGGGTGACTGGGACGTCGCGCTCGCCGAAGCCGGCGTCGCCGCCCGAGACGAGGCGTACGGATTCCTCTATTTCGGCGTGCCCGGCGCATAGCATCGGAGCCTCAACGGGGAGGGAGACCTCATGCGCAGGATCGCAATCGCGATGCTCGCCGCCGTGCTCGTGCTGGCGGCGTGCGGCGGAAGCAGCAGCAACAAGTCGAACGGAAACAACAATTCGAAGTCGCTCACGAACAGCGGTTCGTCGGGCTCCGGCTCGGGCAGCGGCTCCGGTTTGGGGTCGGGCTCCGGATCAGGTTCGGGCTCGGGCACCGGGAACTCCGACTTCGACAACCTGGTGTCGCAGTACGCCAAGGCCAACGTGAAGGTCACCTACACGTCGAGCGACGGATCAACGATCACCGTCGCCCAGGACGGCAATGGGAAGAGCGCGTTCACGAGCAACGGCAGCACGATCTACACCGACGGCAAGAGCACGGTCTCGTGCGATGGCACCGGCTCGTCCGCGAAGTGCACCGACCTCGGCAGCCTGGGAAGCAGCGTGGGCGGCACGCTCGGGAGCTCCTTCAGCGCGATCTTCGCCGCGCTCGCGGGAATGCTGCGCCAGCTCGGCGTCGGCAACAAGTCGTCCACCAACATCGCCGGACGCGACGCGACGTGCGAGACGTACAAGGCATCTGATGTCGTGAGCAAGCTCGGCGGCATCTCACTCTTCAAGGGTGCAGCGAACTCGTCCGACTACGACCCCAACGACACAGCGACCATCTGCGTCGACAATCAGACCGGCTTCGTGTTGCGCGTCGAGGACACGAAGAAGGGCGCCAAGGAGTCCGTGTTCGAAGCGACGTCGTTCAGCACGCCGACCTCCAGCGACTTCACGCCTCCGGTGACACCGCAAACGGTGCCGAAGGTCTCGTTGCCGCCGGGCGTCACGTTGCCGCCGGGCATCACGTTGCCGGGGAGCAACGGCTGACGGTCAGAAGCCGACTTCCCACAAGCACAATCCACGCGGCGGGGCCAATGGCCCCGCCGCTTCGCGATCGCCCGCGCGGAGAATGCCCATGATGTCGCCGGGCCGCCGCTTGCCGAGCCCGGCGTCGACCAGCGTCCCGACGATCGAACGCACCATCTGCCAGCAGAACGCGGTACCGCAGATCTCGTACGTGAGCACGCCGTCGCCCTCGTCGATCCACTGCGAACGCAAGACGCGTCGCACCAGCGTCGAGCCTTCCGGGCCCTTGCGGCAGAACGAGGAGAAGTCGTGCTCGCCGACGAACGGATCGGCCGCGAGCCGCAACGCGCGGAGATCGAGCGCGTCGGCGACCCACCACGTGAACCGATCACGAAACGGATCCGGAACCGGCCGGTTGACGATCGTGTATCGGTACGTCCGCGACGTCGCCGAGTGGCGCGCGTCGAAGGGCGGCGCAACGAGCTCAGCTGAACGCACCACGACCTCGGGCCCGAGTATCGACGTCACCGCCGTCTGCAGGCGCCACGGGTCGAGGCCGGGCTCCGATGCGAAGCTCACGACCTGACCCCACGCGTGCACGCCGGCATCGGTACGACCGGCACACGCGAGGTGCACGTCGTGGCGCAGGATCTTGCCGATCGCCTGTCCGAGAACGCCTCCGACCGTACGTACGTGAGGCTGTGCGGCCTGGGCGGCGAAGCCGCTGAAATCGGTGCCGTCGTACGCGACGACGAGCTTCACCTGCGCCGGCCCGGCGTCGTGGGGGCCCGATGCCGCGTCGAACAGCGTCACACGCGCGAGTCTCGCGCGCCGACCTGGTCAGACAAATTCGATGCGGGCCATCGGGGCGTTGTCGCCCGGACGAGTACCCAGCTTCAGAATGCGCGTGTATCCGCCGTTGCGATCGGTGTAACGCGGCCCGATGTCGACGAAGAGTCGGTGTGTCGCGTCCTTGTCGTGGATCGTCGCCACGACCTGGCGCTGCTTGTGCACACCACCATGCTTCGCCTTCGTGACGAGCTTCTCGACATACGGCCGCAACGCCTTCGCCTTGGCCTCGGTTGTGACGATCGCGCCCGCGTCGGAGATGATCAAATGCGACGCGAGGTTCGCGAGCATCAGCTTCTGGTGCGAAGCACTGTGACCGAACCGCTTGCTCTTCTTCGGCGCGGGCATCGCGTCGTTACTCCTTCACGCGCAACGACAAGCCGCGCTCGTCGAGCTTCTGGATGACCTCTTCCAACGACTTCGCGCCGAAGTTCGTGATCGCGAGCAAGTCGTCTTCGGACTTCTGCACGAGCTGGCCAATCGTGTCGACGCGTGCCCGCTTGAGGCAGTTGCGCGGACGCTCCGACAAGTCGAGCTCTTCGATCGGAAGGTCGAGATCGGGCGAGGTCGACGTCGGCGATGCCACCTCTCCCAGCTCGAGACCACGCGGCTGCTCCGAGAGCTCGGCCACCAGATCGACGAGCTTGCGAAGTGTGTCGCCGGCCGACGCGAGTGCGTCGCGCGGCGTGATCGAACCATCGGTCTCGATCTCGATCGTGAGCCGGTCGAAGTTCGTCGACTGTTCGACGCGCGTCGGGTCGACCGAGAACGCCACGCGGCGTACCGGCGAGAAGATCGCGTCGACCGGAATCACGCCGATCGTCGTGGTGCGCTTGTTGCGCTCCGCCGACAAGTAGCCGCGACCCTGCTCGACCGTGAGATCGAGGGCAATGCGGCCGGTCGCGTTGACCGTCGCGATGATCAGCTCGGGATTGAGGATCTCGACCTCGGAGGTCGTCTGGATGTCGCCGGCGCGCACCTCGGCAGGCCCGCGCTTGTCGAGGCGCAGGGTGACCGGCTCCTCGGCCGAGCAACGAAGCACGAGATCCTTCAGGTTCAAGATGATGTCGGTGACGTCTTCTTTCACGCCTTTGATCACGTCGAACTCGTGCAGTGCGTCGTCGAAACGCACCTGCGTGACCGCCGCGCCGGGAATCGACGAGAGCAGCGTGCGCCGCAAGCTGTTACCGAGCGTGTGGCCGAAGCCGGGCTCGAGGGGAGAGATCGTGAAGCTCTGGACGTTGCCGTCGGCCTCGGTTGCTTCGATCTCGGGACGCTGAATGATGAGCATGAAAGGCGCCTTCTTCGTTTCTTACTTCGAGTAGAGCTCGACGATGAGCTGTTCGCGCACGGGAATGTCGATCTGCTCGCGCAGCGGCAGGTCGCGCACGGTTGCCTGGAACTCGCCCGCGTTCACATCGAGCCACTGCGGCGCGATGCGGTCGAGCGTGTCGATGTTGTGGCGAATCACGATCATCTTGCGCGCCTTCGCCGAGAGCGACACGACGTCGTCCTTGCGCAGCGTGTACGACGGTATCGTGACGCGCTTGCCGTTGACGAGCACGTGCCCGTGCCGCACGAACTGGCGGGACTGGTTGCGGCTCGACGCGAAACCGGCCCGAAACACCACGTTGTCGATGCGCAGCTCGAGCAGACGCAACAGGTTCTCACCGGTGATGCCGGGCTGCTTGTTCGCGCGCGCGTAGATCAGCTGGAACTGCTTCTCGAGCAGTCCGTAGATGCGCCGCGCCTTCTGCTTCTCGCGCAGCTGCAGCAAGTACTCGCTGTCGCGCACGCGGCCGCGACCGTGCTGACCGGGCGGATACGGCCGGCGCTCGATCGGGCAGCGCATGGTTTCGCACTTCGTGCCCTTGAGAAACAGCTTCATCCGCTCACGCCGGCACAACCGGCAGACGGGACCCGTGTAACGCGCCATGACTCCCTCGACCTTCAGACCCGGCGGCGCTTCGACTGACGGCAGCCGTTGTGCGGGATCGGTGTGACGTCTTTGATCCCGACAACCTCGATGCCGGCGTTCTGGATCGAACGGATCGCGGTTTCACGCCCGGAGCCCGGGCCCTTCACCATGACGTCGACCTTCCGCACACCGTGTTCCATCGCGCGCCTCGCCGCGGCTTCCGCGGCGAGCTGCGCCGCGAACGGCGTGCTCTTGCGCGAACCCTTGAAACCCACGTTTCCCGAGCTCGCCCACGACAACGTGTTCCCCTGCTGGTCGGTGAACGTGATGATCGTGTTGTTGAACGACGACTTGATGTGCGCGACGCCGTACGCGACGTTCTTGCGCTCTTTGCGCTTGGGGCGTCTTCCCCCAGCTGCAGGCTTTGCCACCGCGTTCCTTTACGCTCGAGATGTCGACAACGACATGATCAGTGCTTCCGGGCCTTCTTCTTGCCCGCGACCGTCTTCTTCGGGCCCTTGCGCGTCCGCGCGTTCGTGCGCGTGCGTTGGCCGTGGACCGGCAGCCCCTTGCGGTGCCGGAGCCCCTCATAGCAGCCGATCTCCATCTTGCGCTTGATGTTCTGGCTGACCTCGCGGCGCAGGTCACCTTCGACCTTCAGGTTCTGGTCGATGTACGTGCGCAGCCGCGCGACTTCCTCTTCGGTCAGATCGCGCACCCGCGTGTCGCGCGACATGCTCGTCGCGTCGCACACCTGCTGCGCGCTCGTGCGACCGATGCCGTAGATGTACGTGAGCGACACCTCGAGGCGCTTCTCACGGGGAATGTCGACACCGGCGATACGAGCCATACGAAACGATCCTTCCTAACCCTGGCGCTGCTTGTGGCGCGGGTCTTCGCAGATGACCCGCACCGAACCGTGACGGCGGATCACCTTGCACTTGTCGCACATCTTCTTGACCGACGGACGGACCTTCATCTTGTCGTCTTCATCTTTTCTGGGTCGACTCCACGCTCCGCTCCCGATTCGACGAGTCGATTTCCGGCTGCGCCTCCCGTTCGGTCGGCTCCGCCTTCATCTCCTCGGTCGCTGCGCTGTCGTCTCCCTATTTGTACCGATAGGTGATACGACCGCGTGACAGGTCGTACGGCGTGAGCTCGACCTGGACGCGGTCACCCGGCGCGATCCGGATGTAGTGCATCCGCATCTTCCCGGAAATGTGCGCCAGCACCTTGTGCCCGTTCTCCAGCTCGACGCGGAACATGGCGTTCGGCAACGGCTCCACCACCGTGCCTTCCACCAGGATCGTGTCGTCTTTGGGCTTGGCCAGAGAGCATCACCTTCAGAGCTGGAAAACGCGCGCCGAAGCGCGCAGAACGTGCCGAGGGCCGACCGAAAAGACTACCTGACCAGGGCTCCGAGGAACAAGCGGGCGCTCAGGGCAGGGTCAGGATCTCGGGACCACTGTCGGTGAGCGCAACGGTGTGCTCGAAATGCGCAGCGCGCGAACCGTCGGCGGTCACGACGGTCCACCCGTCAGCCAGCGTGCGCGTCGTCGCTTTTCCCGCGGCGAGCATCGGCTCGATCGCGAGGACGATCCCCTCGCGCAGCCGCATCCCCCGTCCGGCCGGCCCGTAGTTGGGGACCTCGGGTTCCTCGTGCATCTCGGTGCCGATGCCGTGCCCGACGTACTCCCGAACCACGGAGAACCCGGCGGCCTGCGCCGTCAGCTCCACCGCTGCGCCGACGTCGCCGAGGTGCGCACCGACCTCCATCGTCGCGATCGCGAGGTCGAGCGAGGCCTCGGTCACCTCGAGCAGCCGCTGCGAGGCGGCGTCGATCGTGCCGACGCCGATCGTGATCGCGGCGTCGCCGTGCCAGCCCTCGACGACGGCGCCACAGTCGATCGACACGATGTCGCCGTCTTCGAGCACCCGGTCGCCGGGGATCCCGTGGACGATGACCTCGTTCGGCGAGATGCATGCCACGGCCGGAAAGCCGTGATAGCCGAGGAAGTTCGAGCGGGCGCCCCGGCGGTCGAGCACGTCGCGTGCGGCCGCGTCGAGATCCGCGGTCGTCGCGCCGGGCTTGGCCGCGAGCCGGCAGGCATCGTGCATCTCGGCGACGACTCGGCCGGCGCGCCGCATAACCGCGATCTGCGCGGGCGTCTTGCGCAGCACCATGGGAAGCCTCTCTTCCGCTCTTGGCGGCTCCGCCGCCGGTCCGCTCGAGTCACGCCTCGCTGCTCGGCCGGACACCGGCCTCGCGGACACTCGGCTCAGGTCGCCAGGTTCTCGTCGATGACTTTGACGAGCCGCTCGAACACGTCCTCGCCCTCGCCCACCCCGTCGATCGACACGAGCAGCCCGCGCGCGCGGTAGTAGTCGAGGATCGGCCGGGTCTCGGTTTCGTACAGCTCGAGTCGCCGGCAGACCGCCTCTTCGATGTCGTCGTCGCGCTGGCCCACGTTCCCGCCACACGTGTCGCACACCCAGCCGTTCGCGGGCGGCATGTTCACGTGGTAAGTCCGGTGACAGCTTTCGCACACCCGCCGGCCCGCGATGCGGTCGAGCACGACATCGGTGGGAACTTCGAGGTCGATGGCCAGCGCGAGCGGTGCGCCCGCGAGCACGCGATCGAGCTCACGCGCCTGGTTCACCGTGCGCGGAAAGCCGTCGAGCACGAAGCCGGTACCCAGCGGGCCGCCCGGCGCGGTGCATTCCTCGATGACGCCGATCACGATCCCGTCGGGAACCAGCTCACCCGCGTCCATGTACCGCTTGGCTTCGAGACCGAACGCGGTGCCCTGCGCGGCTTGCGCGCGGAACATGTCGCCGGTCGCGACATGGGAAATGCCGTAGTGCGCGGCCAGGCGTACGCTCTGCGTTCCTTTGCCGGCGCCCTGCTTCCCGAGCAGAACGAGACGGGGCTGGCCTGCCATCGCCCTAGGAGAGGAAACCCTCGTAGTTGCGCATCATCAGCTGGCTGTCGATCTGCTTCATCGTCTCCAGCATGACGCCCACCGCGATCAGGATCGTGGTGCCTCCGAACGGGAAGTTCTGGATGTTCCAGAGCTTGAACACGACGAACGGAACCAGCGCGATCGCGGTCAGGAACAGGGCACCGGGCAACGTGATGCGGTTCAGCACCTTCGCCAAGTAGCGCTCGGTCGGCGGCCCGGGCCGGATCCCGGGGATGAACCCGCCCTGCTTGCGGATGATGTCGGCCTGTTGCTGCGGGTTGAACGCGATCGCGGTGTAGAAGTACGAGAAGAACAGGATCAGCACCGCGAAGCAACCGATGTAGAACCAACTCGTCTGGTTCTGGCCGACGAGGTGGTCGTTGATGAACTTCTTCGGGCTGTCGGGCAGCACCGTGGCCGCGAGCGCGGGGAACGAGAGCAGCGACGTCGCGAAGATCACCGGGATCACACCGGACTGGTTGACCTTCAGCGGGATGTAGGTGCTCTGGCCGCCGTACATGCGGCGGCCGACGACCCGTTTTGCGAATTGCACGGGTATTCGCCGTTGCCCCGATTCGACGAAGACGATCGCGAGGATCATCAGCACCGCGATGCCGAGGATCACCACGAACTTGAAGACGTGCGACTGCCGCAGCACGAGATCGCCCTGCGACGGCATCCTCGACACGACCGAGGTGAAGATCAGGATCGACATGCCGTTGCCGATGCCGCGCTGGGTGATGAGCTCGCCGAGCCACATGACGAGCGCGGTGCCGGCCGTCCACGTGACGACGATCATGATCGCCTTGAACGCGGTGAAGTTCGGGATGAGCACCTTGCCCGCAGGCAGGGTGTAACCCGACTGGCCGAGCAGACCGCCCGTGCCGCTCTTCAACACGAACACGAAGGCGGTCGACTGCATCAACGCGAGCGCAACCGTGAGGTAACGCGTCCACTGCGTGATCTTCTTCTGACCGGTCTGGCCTTCGTTCTGCCATTCCTCGAGCTTCGGGATCACGACACCGAGCAACTGCATGATGATCGACGCCGTGATGTACGGCATGATCCCGAGGAAGAAGACCGACACGGCAGTGAGCGCGCCGCCGGAGAACACGTCGAGGAGGCCGAACACGCCGCCGTGGCCGCCCTGGTTGGCTTGGTCGACGATCGACTTGACCGATTTGAAGTCGACGTACGGCACCGGGATGTGCGACCCGAGCCGGAAGATGAAGATGATGAAGATCGTGAAGAAGATCTTCTTCCGCAGGTCGGCGACGCGGAACATGTTCTGCAGACGCGCGAGCCCTGCCATCAGCGGCACCTCATCGGGAAGACGAACCTCTCGGAAGAAGTATGCATCTCAGATCGGGATCGCCCAGTCTACCTAGCGGTTCGCGTGGGCGTTCCCGCGCACCGGCGGACGGCCTGTCGGCCACGGCAGCGGCAGGACCTGGGCGGTTCCGCCGGCGCCTTCGATCGCGCGGACCGCAGCAGCCGAGAACGCGTGGGCGCTCACGGTGAGCGATTTCGTCAGCTCCCCCCGGGCGAGCACCTTGACGAGCCCGCGCTTGGCGACGAGACCCTGCGCCCGCAGCGTGCCGGGACTGACCTCGGACCCCGCGTCGAATCCTTCGAGCGTCGAGAGGTTCACGACGTGGTACTCGATCCGGAACGGGTTGTTGAAACCCTTGGCCTTCGGGGTGCGGCGGTGCAACGGCGTCTGTCCACCCTCGAACCCGACCGGCACGGTGTTGCGGGCACCCTGGCCCTTGCTGCCGCGGCCCGCGGTCTTGCCGCCCTTGCCGCCGATGCCGCGCCCGACGCGCCGCTTGGGCTGGCGCGATCCCGGCGCCGGTTTCAGATCGTGGATCTTCATAATGGCTCCCTCGCTTCGCCGTCCCTGGCTTCGCTCGTCCGCACGGTCATACTTCTTCAACCTCGACGAGATGGGGGACGCGCGCGATCATCCCGCGCACTTCGGGCCGGTCGGGCAACACGTTCGACGAGCCGATCTTGCCCAGGCCGAGCGCGCGCAACGTGCCGCGCTGCTTCGGCTTGATGCCGATCTGCGACCGAACGAGCGTAACTTTGATGCCTGTGGTTCGGGTGCTCACGCGACCTCCGTGACCTCACGCTTGGGCCGCTGCGTCTCGCGGTACGCGTCGAGCATGCCCTTCGTCGACACTTCCTCCGCCGACTTCCCGCGCAGCTTCGCGACGTCGTCGGGGCGGCGCAGATCGCGCAGGCCCTGCATCGTCGCGCGCGCCACGTTGATCGCGTTCGACGACCCGAGCGACTTCGCGAGCACGTCGTGGATCCCGGCCGCCTCGAGAATGGCACGCGCCGCGCCGCCCGCGATCACGCCGGTACCAGGCGCCGCGGGCTTCAGCAGCACCCGGGCCGCGTCGTGCTCGCCCAGCACCACGTGCGTGATCGTCGAGCCCGCCAGGGGCACGGCAAACAAGTTCTTCTTCGCCTCTTCCATGCCCTTTTGGATCGCGGCGGGAACTTCCTTGGCCTTGCCGTAGCCGAGCCCGACATTGCCGCTGCCGTCACCGACGACCACGAGCGCGGTGAACGAGAACCGCCGGCCGCCCTTCACGACCTTGGCGACCCGGTTGATGGCGATCACTCGCTCGTCGTACTGACCTTCGGGCATGCTTCCTCGTCCCTCGCTACAACGTGAGGCCGGCTTCGCGGGCGCCGTCGGCGACCGCGGCCACCCGGCCGTGATACTTGAACCCACCCCGGTCGAACACCACGGTCGTCACGCCGGTGGCCTTCGTGCGCTCGGCGACCAGGCGTCCCACCTGCTTCGCCGCTTCGACCGTCGCCGTCGCGCCACTGCGCAAGTCGGCTTCGGTCGTCGACGCGGCCGCGATCGTGCGCCCGCTCATGTCGTCGATCGCCTGGGCATAGATGTGCTTGTTCGAACGGAACACCGCGAGACGCGGTCGCTGCGCGGTGCCTTCGACCTTCTTGCGCACCCGGCGGTGCCGCCGGACGCGGTGCTCCGATTTCGTGAGCGCCATGACAACTACCTCGATTACTTCGCCGACTTGCCGGCCTTGCGCCGTACGCGCTCGCCGACGTAACGGATGCCCTTGCCCTTGTAGGGCTCGGGCTTGCGGATCTTGCGAATGTCGGCCGCAACCTGGCCGACGAGCTGCTTGTCGTGGCCGCGCACGACGATGCGCGTCGGTTGCGGCACTTCGAACGTGATGCCCTCAGGCGCCTGGACGCGAACGGGATGCGAGTACCCGACCGCGAGCTCGATCGCGTCCTGACCCTGCGCCTGCGCGCGGTAGCCGACGCCGATGATCTCGAGCTCCTTCACGAAGCCTTCCGACACACCGACGACCATGTTGGAGATCAGCGTGCGCTGCAGCCCGTGCAACGAACGGTTCTGGCGCTGGTCGTCGGCACGCGTGACGTTCAGCACGTCGCCGTCACGGGCGACGGTGACGTCGCCGACCAGCGCGTACTCGAGCTGGCCTTTCGGGCCTTTGACGCGCACCTTCCCGCGGTCGATCGTCACCTCGACGCCGCTCGGCACGGTGATGGGTTGCTTGCCAATACGGGACATGATCAGACCTTCGTTACCAGACCTGACAGAGGACCTCGCCGCCGACCTTGCGCTCGCGCGCTTCCCGGTCGGTCAGCAGACCCTGGTTCGTCGACAGAATTGCGATGCCCATGCCGCCGAGCACCCGCGGCACGCCCTCGGCCTTCGTGTACACGCGCAGACCCGGACGCGATACGCGCTTCAGTCCCGAGATCGTGCGCCGGCGGTCGTTCGTGTACTTCATCTTGATCGTCAGGCGCTTGCCCGGACGTCCGGGCTGTTCCTCGACCGAGTAGTCGGTGATGTACCCCTCACGCGCCAGGATCCCCGCGACGGCCTCTTTCAGCTTCGACGACGGCATCGCCACGTCGTCGTGGAAGGCGATGTTCGCGTTGCGAATGCGGGTGAGCATGTCGGCAATGGGGTCGGTCATCGTCATTGAAGCGCGCCTCCCCTCACCACGAGCTCTTCGTCACGCCGGGAATCTCGCCGGCATGGGCCATTTGTCGCAGGCACAGCCGGCAGAGGCCGAAGTCGCGGTACACCGAGCGCGCGCGCCCGCACCGCCGGCAGCGCGTGTACGCGCGCACTTTGAACTTCGGCGTCGCCTGCTGCTTGTTGATCAGAGCCTTTTTGGCCATGGATTCACCCCTGCCCGTCACGGCGGAAGGGAAAACCGAGCGCCCGCAGGAGCGCACGCCCCTGGTCGTCGGTCTTCGCGGTGGTCACGATCGTCACGTTCATGCCTCGGACCGTGTCGATCTTGTCGTAGTCGATCTCGGGAAACACGAGCTGCTCGTTGAGACCGAAGGTGTAGTTGCCGCGCCCGTCGAACTGGTTCGGCGGCATGCCGCGGAAGTCGCGGATTCGCGGGATGGTCAGGCTCACCACTCGGTCGAAGAACTCCCACATTCGGTCGCCGCGCAATGTCACCTTGGCGCCGATCTCGTTGCCCTCGCGCAGCTTGAAGCTCGCAATCGACTTCTTCGCCTTCGTCACCATCGGCTTCTGGCCGGTGATGATCGTGAGGTCGTTGACGGCGCCGTCGAGGAGCGACCGCTGCTGCGTCGCCTTGCCGACACCCATGTTGACGACGATCTTCTCGAGGCGCGGGACTTGCATCACGTTGCCCAGGCCGAGCTCGCTCTGCAGCTGTTGCTTCAGCGTCGAGTCGAAGTGCTCCTTGAGACGAGGACGCGTCGTTGCTCCGGCTGCCATCAGATCTCACCCCCGCACTTCCGGCAGATGCGGTGCTTCGCGCCCTCGTTGTCGATCCGGAAGCCGGCTCGGGTCGCGCCACAGTCCTTGCACCACAGCGCGACGTTCGAGACGTGAATCGGCATCTCCTTGTCGATGATGCCGCCCTGCATCACTTGGCCACGCGGCTTGGTGTGACGCTTCACGATGTTGACGCCGTCGACGATCACTTTGTCGGCGGACGGGAGCACGCGCGTGATCGAGCCTCGCTTGCCGATGTCCTTGCCCGCGAGCACGACGACGTCGTCGCCCTTCTTCAGCTTCACAGTTACAACACCTCCGGCGCGAGCGAGACGATCCGCATGAAGCGGCGGTCGCGCAGCTCACGCCCGACCGGACCGAAGATGCGCGTGCCCCGTGGCTGCATCTGGTCGTTGATCAACACCGCGGCGTTCTCGTCGAAGCGGATGTAGCTCCCGTCGGGCCGCCGCTTCTCTTTTTTCGTGCGTACGACGACGCACTTCACGACGTCGCCCTTCTTCACCGATGCGCCGGGCACCGCATCCTTCACGGTCGCGACGAAGATGTCGCCGATACTCGCGTAGCGACGCCGTGTACCGCCGAGCACCTTGATGCACAACACCTCGCGCGCGCCCGAGTTGTCGGCGACCTTGAGTCGTGACTCTTGCTGGATCATTGACTACTCGCTCGTTCACGCGAAACCGAGGTTGCAGCACTCATCGGGCCCTCTCGAGAACTTCGACGATGCGCCAGCGCTTGTTCTTCGACAGCGGACGCGTCTCGGCGATACGCACCCGGTCGCCCTCGCGCACCTCGTTGGTCTCGTCGTGCGCGTAGAAGCGCGTCGTGCGTTGCAACGTCTTCTGGTACCGGCGGTGGCGGACGCGATCGACGACGGCGACGACGACGGTCTTGTCCATCTTCGTCGACACGGCGATGCCCTCGCGCACCTTGCGCGGGTTGGCTCGCGGGCTCGTGGTCTCGTCGGCCATCACGCCTCCTGGGCCTCGTGCGCGGCGATCTCGCGCTCGCGGACCAACGTCTGCAAGCGCGCGATCTCGCGGCGGTACTTCGGGATCTCCGAGGTGTTGTCGAGCTGACCGGTCGCGAGATCGAGCCGGCGCTTCCACAACTCCTGCTTCGCCTCGTTGAGCCGGTCCGCGAGCGTCTCGTCGGTGAGCTCGCGCAGCTCATGCGCTTTCGTCATGACTGCTATCCCTCTTCTTCGCGCACGACGAAGCGCGCCTTCATCGGCAGCTTGTGGATCGCGAGCCGCATCGCCTCACGCGCGGTCGATTCGTTCACGCCCGACAGCTCGAACAAGATCCGGCCCGGCTTCACCACCGCGACCCACTTCTCGGGGTTGCCCTTCCCCGAGCCCATGCGCGTCTCCGCGGGCTTCTGGGTGATCGGCTTGTCGGGGAACACGTTGATCCACACCTTGCCGCCACGCTTGATGTGACGGGTCATCGCGATACGAGCGGCTTCGATCTGGCGGTTCGTCAGCCACGCAGGCTCGAGCGCCTGGATGCCGTAGTCGCCGAACGCGAGCCGCGTGCCGCCCTTGGCCATCCCGTTCAAACGTCCTCGCTGCACCTTGCGGTGGCGGGTCTTGCGCGGCATCAACATGGTCAGTCCTCGTCGCCGCGGAAGTGCGGCGTCTCGTGGTGCTGGCGCGTGCGCCGCTCGATCTCTTCTTCCTCGGCGAGCAGTCGTTCGAGCTCGGGGTCGGCCTCACCGAGCAACGGCTTGGCGGTCGCCGCTTCGTCGTCGCCTTCGGGACTCTCGGGCACCGCGGGCGCCGCACCGGCCTCGCCCGCCTCGCCGTCTTCGGGCCGCCGACGACGACCGCCGCCCGCGCTGATCACGCGTCGCCCGCCGGGCACGCCCGCGGTCTCGCCCACGGCCATCGCGGCTTCGCGCGCGATCTTGTCCTCGACCGCGCTCTTGTAGGGCAGGATGTCGCCCTTGTAGATCCACACCTTCACGCCGATGCGGCCGAACGTGGTGCGCGCCTCCGCGAGCCCGTAGTCGACGTCGGCGCGCAACGTGTGCAGCGGCACGCGACCCTCGCGGTACCACTCTTTGCGGCTCATCTCCGCGCCACCCAACCGCCCGCTGCACTGCACGCGCACGCCGAGCGCGCCGGCCTTCATCGCCGTCTGCACCGCGCGCTTCATCGCGCGCCGGAACGAAACCCGCCCCGTGAGCTGATCGGCGACTCCCTGCGCCAGCAGCATCGCGTCGATCTCGGGCTGCTTGATCTCTTGGATGTTGAACTGAATCTTCGGGTTGCCGCTGATCTTGCGCAACCCTTCCCGCAACCGCTCGGCCTCCGCGCCGCGGCGACCGATCACGATGCCGGGACGCGCGGTGTACACGTCGATGCGCAACCGGTCTCCGGTGCGCTCGATCTCGATACGACTCACCGCTGCGCGTTCGAGCTGCTTGCGCAGGTAGTCGCGGATGCGCCAATCCTCGATCAGCGACTCGCGGTACTCCTTCTTGCCCGCGATCCAACGCGACTTCCAGTCGGTCGTGACGCCGAGCCGGAACCCATAGGGATTGACCTTTTGACCCATCGCTAATCCTCTTCGCCCTCGGGCTCGGGTTCTTCTTCCGTCTCGTCGTCGGCCTCGACCTCGGCGGCGGCGAGCTCTTCGGGCTCGATCTCTTCCTCATCTTCTTCTTCGCGCTCCGGCTCGGCCTGCGCGGCACGCGAGCGGCGCACCCGCTCGGCGCGCGACCGCTGCGCAGCTGCGGCGCCGCGACCCGACGCCTCTTCGCGCCGGCGGCGATCTTCGAGCTCGTCGACCGCGAACCGCTCGAGCACGATCGTGAGGTGTGTCGTGCGCTTGCGGATCCGGAAGTACCGGCCGCGTGCTCGCGCCTGGCCCCACTTGCGCGTCGGTCCCTCGTCGGCCCACGCCCCCGACACGAACAGCTCGTCGGCCGGCAACTCGTGGTTGTGCTCCGCGTTCGCGACCGCGGAATTGAGCACCTTCAGTACGTCGTCGGCCGCGTCCTTCTCCGAGAGTTGCAGCAGCCGCTCGGCGTCGTCGACCGGAAGGCCGCGCACGAGCTGGAGCACCTGGCGGATCTTGTACGGCGACGTGTGGAGGTACCTGGCCGTCGCGCGCGCGCCGGGTCCGGAGGTCGTGGTCGCCATCAGCGCCTCGCCGACCTTTCCTGACCCGCGTGGTAGCGGAACGTGCGGGTCGGCGCGAACTCACCGAGCTTGTGCCCGACCATCGCCTCGCTCACGTACACCGGCACGTGCTTGCGACCGTCGTGCACCGCGAGGGTGTGGCCGACCATGTCGGGCGTCACCACGCTCCGGCGCGACCAGGTCTTGATCACCTTCTTGTCGCCGGCCGCGTTCATCGCCTCCACCTTGTCGTGGAGGTGCTTGTCGACGAACGGACCCTTCTTGAGACTGCGGGGCATGTTGGTATCTACCTCCGTGCGCCGCGCGTACGCCGGCGGCGGATGATGAGCTTGTCGCTCGACTTGCCCTTCTTGCGCGTGCGGCCTTCCTTCTTGCCCCACGGCGATACCGGGTGCCGCCCACCGGAGCTCTTGCCCTCGCCACCACCGAGCGGATGGTCGACGGGGTTCATCGCCACGCCACGCGTGTGCGGGCGCTTGCCCTTCCAGCGGTTGCGTCCGGCCTTGCCGATCGAGATCAGGCCGGCCTCACTGTTGCCGACCGAGCCCACCGTCGCGCGGCAGTCGATCGGCACGCGCCGCATCTCCGTGGAGGGCAGACGCACCGTCGCGAAGGCGCCTTCCTTCGCGATCAGTTGCACCGCCGCACCCGCGCCCCGGCCCATCTTGGCGCCGCCGCCCGGCTTCAGCTCGACGGCGTGCACCGTGGTGCCGACGGGGATGTATCGCAACGGCAGCGCGTTGCCGACGCGGATCTCCGCGCCTTGGCCGCTCTGCACCATGTCGCCGACCTCGAGACCCTGCGGGGCGAGGATGTAGCTCTTGTCGCCGTCGCGGTAGTGCAGGAGCGCGATGCGCGCGTTGCGGTTCGGGTCGTACTCGATGGCCGCGACCTTCGCGGGCACGCCGTCTTTGATTCGGCGGAAGTCGACGATGCGGTAACGCTGCTTGTGACCGCCGCCCCGGTGGCGCGAGGTCATGCGACCGTAGGCGTTGCGGCCACCCGATTTCGGCTTCGGCTTTGTCAGCGACTTCTCGGGCTTGGCCTTGGTGACCTCGGAGAAGTCGGACGACGTCTGGAACCGGCGACCGGCACTCGTGGGCTTGCGCTTGCGAATGGGCATGCCGCGTCAGCTCCCGAAGATGTCGATGTGATCCTCGCCGGCGGCGAGGGTGACGATCGCCCGCTTCTGCCGGGCCGGCGCGTTGTAGCCGCCAGTCATCCGGTTGCGCGTGCGCTTGCCCTTGCGGTTGATCGTGTGGACCTTCTCGACCCGCTTACCGAACAGTTGCTCGACCGCATTGCGGATCTCGATCTTGTTCGCGTTGTTGGCCACGATGAACGTGTACACGTTGGCGTCGTAACCGGCGTACGACTTCTCCGACACGACCGGTCTGATGATGATGTCGCGCGGGTCTTTACTCATCAGCCGAACCTCCACCGAGCCGTGCGACCACGGTGTCGAGTGAGGCCTGCGAGAAGACGAGCCAGTCATTCACGACGATGTCGTAGGTGTTGAGCTCGCGCGGCAGCACGATCTTCACGCGCTCACCGAGATTGCGCATCGACTTCCAGACCGCTTCCTCGGTGTGGTCGAGCACGACGAGGACGCGCGGCTCGCGCTCGCCCTTGGTGCGAAGCCCGATGGCCCCGAGCAGCTTGGTCGCTTCCTTGGTCTTCGGGGCGTCGATCGCCCAATCGTCGACGACGACGATCTTCTGCTCGGCGGCGCGATCGGACAGCGCCGACAACAGCGCGAGGCGGATCATCTTCTTCGGCGTGCGCTGCGAGTAGTTGCGCGGTTTGGGCCCGTGCGCCACGCCACCTCCGCGCCAATGCGGCGCGCGGATCGATCCCTGACGGGCCCGACCGGTGCCCTTCTGGCGCCACGGCTTCGCGCCGCCGCCGCGCACTTCCGAACGCGTCTTCGTCGAGTGCGTGCCGGCCCGCTTCGCCGCGAGCTGCGCGGTCACCACCTGATGCATGACGGCGGTGTTCGGTTCGATCCCGAAGATCTCATCGGGCAGCTCGACGGTCGCGCCGTCGTCGCCGGTCGCGGTCTTCATCGTCAGCGAGCTCACGAGGAGACCCCCGCCTTCACCGCGTTGCGCACGAACAGCAGCCCGCCCGACGGACCGGGGACTGCGCCCTTCACGAGCAGCAGGTTGCGCTCGGCGTCGCCCTCGACGACTTCGAGGTTCAGCGTGGTGACCCTCGTGTTGCCGTATTGGCCCGCCATGCGCATGCCCTTGAACACGCGCGCCGGCGTGGCGCACGCGCCGATCGCGCCGGGTGCACGGTGCTTTTTGTGGTTGCCGTGCGCGGCGCCTTGGCCTTGGAAGTTGTGGCGCTTCATCACACCGGCAAACCCGTGACCCTTGCTGATGCCCGTGACGTCGACGCGCTCGCCCGCCGCGAACACGTCGGCCTTCAACACTTGCCCGAGCTCGAAGCCGGAGAGATCGACGACGCGCAGCTCCGCGAGGTATTTCGTCGGCGCGGCGTCGGCGGCCCTCAAGTGACCGAGCTCGGCCTTCGTCAGCCGGCGCGCCTTGGTGTCGCCGAACGAGAGCTGCACTGCGGCGTAGCCGTCGCGCTCGGGTGTCTTCATTTGCACGACGCGACAAGGACCGGCCTCGATGACCGTGACCGGCACGATGCGATTCGCGTCGTCGAAGACCTGGGTCATGCCGAGCTTGCGGCCCAGGATCCCTTTGTTCGCCATGTTGACTCCCGCTGCGTCGAACCCCGCAGCGCTCACGCGAACGCTCCGCCGAGGCGGGGCCGCAGCGGAGCGTTGTCTCGGTTGTGCCGCGCGGTTCCCCCGGGAAATTCCCGAACGGGCCTGCGCGGGCCTCGGTTGGTGTGGCGCCGCGGCCCGAGGCCGGGGGCGGCGGCGCTGGCGGGCGGCGATGCACGCAGCCCGTAGAGCCGGATGATGTTAGCGCGACAAATTCCCCGCTGCCATCCGCCGGGATGCACCCGCGCGAGGATTGGGCGGTGACCGAACCGACCACCGAGGAGCCCGAGGCACCACCCGGGGACGTCGAGCCGGCCGTCGATGTCGAGCCGGCCGCCGACGTCGAGCCGGCCGCCGACGTCGAGCCGGCCGCCGACGGCGGCGGCGAGTGGGTCGATCGCTTCGAGGAGTTCCTTCGCCGGCCGGGCACGATCCCGTTCGGGCTGATCGTGATCATCGCGCTGTGGTGGTTCGTGCGCTTCTCGCAGCTCGTGATCCAGCGCCACAACAACTTCGGGAGCTTCGACTTCGACTCCGGCATCTTCGACCAGGCGGCATGGCTTTCCGCGCACGGCGCGCAGTTCGACACCGTCCGTGGCCTTCCGCTCTACGGCCACCACGCGACGTTCGGGTTCTACCTGTTTGCGCCGTTCTACTGGCTCGGCTTCAACGGCCCCACCGTGATGAACGTCGCCCAGGTGCTCGCCCTCGCCGTCGTGCCGCTCGTCATCTACTGGGTCGCCCGCCGCGTCGGCCTCGAGCCGTGGATCGCGTGCGTCGCCGCGTTCGTGTGCCTCGCACACTTCTCGAACACCTGGCTCGCTCAGGAGCTCTTCCATCCCGAGGTCTTCGCGATCGCGCCGCTCCTCGCCGCCTTCGGGTTCTCGTTACGCCGCCAGCTCCGTCCCTACTGGGCCTGTCTGGTGTTTGCGATCATCTGGAAGGAAGACGTCGCGCTCGCGATCCTCGGGCTCGGCGTCGTGCTGTTCATCCTGGCCAAGGGCGACGACGCCCGCGAGCAGCGCAAACTCGGCCTGTACACGTCGATCTTCGCGGCTGTGTGGTTCGTGCTCGCCACCCAAGTGCTGCTGCCGCACTTCAGCCCGACCGGCAAGGCGTTCTACGCCGAGGGCTTCTACGGCAACCTCGGCAACAACTTCACGAGCGTGGCGTTCTCGTTCGTGTCGCATCCGAGTCGCGTCGCCACGCACCTCCACAACGCGCACACGTTCGGCTATCTCCGCAATCTCTGGGCACCCTTCGCGTTCGTGAACCTGCTCTCGCCGGTCACGTTGATCATTGCGATCCCCCAGCTGCTCGCGAACCTGCTGAGCGTCAACAACTTCACGTGGAGCCTGCGCTTCCACTACGTCGCGCTGCCGCTGATGGCGAGCATGCTCGGCTTCGTGCTGGGGCTCCACAAGTTGCGGGGCAACTGGCGCACGTTCGCGGCCGGGCTCGCGCTGGCCGCCTCGATCGGCACCGCGCTCTCATGGGGCGTCGGGCCGTACAGCGCGAACTACCGCGCCGGGTACTGGCCGCTCACGGCGCCCGCCGATAAGGCCGCACTCGAACACGCAGTCTCGTTGATCCCGCCGAACGCGTCAGTGAGCGCGTCGTACCACCTCGTGCCGCACCTCTCGAGCCGCAAGTTGATCTTTTCGTACCCGAACCCGTTCATGCCGCGGAACTGGGGCATCAACGACGGCAATCAGCGCAACCCCAAGGACGTCAAGTGGCTCATCGTCGAGAAGGGCGACCTGGGCCAGTCCGACCAGGACCTCCTGTCAACGCTCCTCCGTCCGAACGGTTTCCAGGTGGTGTACGACAACGGCGACGTCATCGTCGCGAAGCGGCCGTCGGCCTGAGCCGGCGCGGCGACCACACGTCTCGAATCCGCTGCGCGCACCGATGATGTCACCGGCGCGCGCGCCCGTACGCGCGGAGCAATCTCACATCACGGCGTCGGGCGAGAGCGAGCCGATCTTCGCGACCCTCTCGTCGAACGAAAGGGCCAACTAGCCCTGCTGCATCTTCAATTCGATGTCGACGCCGGCGGGGAGATCGAGACGCTGCAACGCCTCGACCGTTTTGCCGGTCGGTTCCACGATGTCGATGAGGCGCTTGTGAATGCGCATCTCGAAGTGCTCGCGGCTGTCCTTGTCGACGTGTGGTGACCGCACGACCGTGTACTTGCGGATCTCCGTGGGCAACGGCACCGGGCCGCGCACCTTCGCCTGCGTGCGCACGACCGTCTCGACGATCTTCTTCGTCGACTGGTCGATCACCTCGTGGTCGTAGGCCTTCAGCCGGATACGGATCTTCTGACCCGAGTTTGCCGCCATGACTACTCGCTCGCTCTCTACTTCTCGATCTTGATGACGCGGCCGGAGCCGACGGTGCGGCCACCCTCGCGGATCGCGAACCGCAAACCTTCGTCCATGGCGATCGGCTTCTGCAGCTCGACGGTCATCTCGGTGTTGTCGCCGGGCATCACCATCTCGGTGCCCTCCGGCAACGTCACCGTGCCGGTCACGTCGGTGGTCCGGAAATAGAACTGCGGGTGGTAGTTCGTGAAGAACGGCGTATGCCGGCCGCCCTCCTCCTTGGTCAGGATGTACACCTGCGCCGAAAAATGCGTGTGCGGCGTAATGCTGCCCGGCTTGGCCAACACCTGCCCGCGCTCGACCTCTTCCTTCTTGGTGCCGCGCAGCAACGCACCGATGTTGTCACCCGCCCGGCCCTCATCCAACAGCTTGCGGAACATCTCCACACCGGTACAAGTCGTCTTCTGCGTCGGCCGCAGACCGATGATCTCGATCTCCTCACCGACCTTGACGATCCCCCGCTCGACCCTCCCGGTGACAACGGTCCCGCGGCCGGTGATCGTGAACACGTCCTCGATCGGCATCAAGAACGGCTTGTCGACATCACGCGTCGGCTCCGGCAAGAACGAGTCGACCGCGTCCATCAACTCGATGATCTTCTCGCCCCACGCCGCGTCACCCTCCAACGCCTTCAAGGCTGACACTCTGACGACCGGCGTGTCATCACCCGGGAACTCGTACTCGTTCAACAACTCGCGCACTTCCAGCTCGACGAGCTCGAGGATCTCCTCGTCGTCGACCATGTCAGCCTTGTTCAACGCGACCACGATCGACGGCACACCCACCTGCCGCGCCAACAGCACGTGCTCCCGGGTCTGCGGCATCGGCCCATCCGTCGCCGCCACCACCAAGATCGCGCCGTCCATCTGCGCCGCACCCGTGATCATGTTCTTGATGTAATCCGCGTGACCCGGACAATCCACATGCGCGTAGTGCCGGTTCTTGGTCTCGTACTCGACGTGCGCGATCGAGATCGTGATCCCCCGCGCCTTCTCCTCCGGCGCCTTGTCGATCTGATCGAACGCCGTGAACGCATTCTTCGGATCCTGATCGTGCAGCACCTTCGTAATCGCCGCCGTCAACGTCGTCTTGCCATGGTCGATATGACCAATCGTCCCAATGTTCAAGTGCGGCTTCGTGCGCTCGAACTTCTCCTTGGCCATAACTCT
>Ga0335082_10001090_pt1 | contig 28816 bp, 20 predicted proteins | sample Lox_Sample_41_FD_206718 | JGI IMG/M metagenome (GOLD analysis project Ga0335082, IMG submission 206718) | Soil microbial communities from Loxahatchee National Wildlife Refuge, Florida, United States - Lox_Sample_4.1 | ecosystem: Environmental > Terrestrial > Soil > Wetlands | place: USA... | reverse complement strand
CGGCGCCACCATTGATGCCGTTGTCGATTTCGGTCCAGGTCTTACCGCCGTCGTGCGTGCGCCAAAAGTGCGGGTTCATGTCATCGAGCCGCAGCGTGTTGGCAGCCGCGTACGCGGTCTTGGTGTCGAAGTGGCCCGCTTCCATATTGAAGATGCGCGTCCACGGTTTGATGGCTGCTGGAGTGACATCGGTCCACTTCAAGCCGCCGTTGGTGGTGACTTGCAGAAGACCATCGCCGGTGCCCGCCCAAAGCACGTTTACATCGAGAGGCGAGGGTGCAAGCGCGGTGATGGAACCCAAAGCCGTAGGCTTTACGGTGGAGCCGTACTTGCCTGCGTTCGTAGGGACATCCCAGGATTGGCGGGTCAGGTCGCCACTGATTGCGGCCCAGCTATGTCCGCCGTTGGTGGTTTTGTATACGCCGGCGGTCGCGTAGAAAAGAAGATTCGGATCCTTGGGCGACCAGATCAGTGGCTGCGTGCGAACTGTTCGAGTAGGCGGTCCGGACGAGGGTGCAGCCTCGCCACCACCACGTCCGCCAGCGACGGGGCCGACTGCTGCCTTTTGACCTGTGAGTCGATTGTAGACGCTGACCTTCCCGCCGTAGACGAGATCGGGGTTCTTCGGATCCGGCGCAGCCTCGCCGTATTCCTCGATGCCCACAGGATGCCAATCGTGGAAGGTGATTTCGCCGTCCATACTGCGGCTCTCCACGCAGGCTGAGCCGGAGTCCTGCTGGCCGCTGCAAAGGCGATATGGGAACGCATTGTCCGCCGTCACGTGATACATCGCGGCGGTCGGCTGCGTGTACCAGTTACTCCACGATTCGCCGCGGTTGGCGGAAACGACGCCGCCCTGATCGCTGACGAGCAGAATGATGTTCGAGTTATTGGGGTTGACCCAGCTCTTCTGATAATCGTCGCCGCCGGGCGCGCCGCGTACAGCGGACCAGGTGAGCCCACCGTCTTCGGTGCGCCAGAAAACCGTGGAACAGCTATAGACCACCTTGTCGTTCTTGGGATCGACCGTGATAGTGGGCAGATCGCCGCCGCCAATGCGGCCGAGCGGGCGATTATCGGGGGGGTGTCGCTGGGAACCAGTTTCCGCGATACGTGGATCGTCGGTGGCGAGAATCCAGTGGTCGCCGCCGTCTGTGGATTTGTAGAACCCAATGCCGCCTCCGGCGCCGCCACCGCGACCACCGCGACCTCCGCCGGGTGGAGCGATCGCTGGTGAAGCGACCATCGCGTAAAGTGTTTTCGCACTACTTGGAGCAATCGCGAGGTTCGCTTCGATAATCGGTGGGAGACCCCCGGTCAGTTGCTTCCAGGTGGAGCCGCCATCGGTGGATTTGTAGATTCCTCCATCGGCGCCGCCAAACGCGCCGTTCTCGTAGAATCCCTGCTGCTGCTGCCAAAGCGCGGCATAGATTGTGTTCGCATCCCTTGGGTCGATAGCGACGTCGTTACCGCTGGTGTAGTCGTCCTTAAACAGCACCTTCTGGAATGTCGCGCCGCCATCGGTGGATCGGAAGATGCCGCGCTCGGGATTGGGACCGTAGGGATGTCCAAGCGCGGCAACGTACAGCCGGCCAGGATTTCGTGCATCGACCGCGATGTTGGCGATCATCTGCGAATCTCGCAAGCCAAGATGCGTCCAGGTCTTGCCGGCGTCGATGGATTTGTACATGCCGTCGCCGGTCGCGAGATCGGGACGGATGATGCCCGCGCCGCTGCCTACATAAATGATGTTGGGGTCTGACGGCGCCACCGCGATCGCGCCAATCGATCCAGTGGGTTGATTGTCGAACAGCGGGGTCCAGGTGGATCCGAAATCGGTGGACCGCCAGACGCCGCCGTTGTCGAAGCCGATATAGAACACGTTAGGCTGGCTGGGCACACCGGCGAGGGCCCGAGCGCGTCCGGCTCGTGGAGGACCGATGGAGCGCCAATGCATTTCGGAATAGAGCCGAGAGTCGATCGACTGGGCTGATAGCAAAGGCAGCGAGAAAGCAAGACAGGTGAAAAAGCGGAGCGGTTTGCGCGTAAGAGACACGTGACGAATTCTCCTGAACTCCCGAGTGTATACGATCGCGATAGTAGACGGCAGGGCCGTTCTTTATTCGAGCACTACGGTGGCCACGACATCCACTTTGTCAATGTCAACGCCGGTGCCGTCTTCGACCGGGTACACCTGCAATTCCTTCGAGGTTCCATCGGGGGCGAGAAGGCGCGCGTGGTGGTAAGCGCCTAGCACGTGGGCGGTAATCGACTCGATTGGAAAGTCTGTGTAGTTCACGAGGTGCAGGACCAGTTGCTTGCCGCCGGGCGACTCAAGCAGGTTTGAAAGCATGCTCGAGACGTTGAAGAGACGGGCGCCTAGATTGTTGCGGCCGGTCATGCCGTTCACTTCTTTCCAGATCTCGTCCAGCTTGGCAAAATCTTCCGCGGCGAGCGTGATCCCGGTGTCCTTGGGCAGAGGGAATTTCCAGCCGGGAGGAGCGCTCAAAAGCGTACCGCCCGTGCGCGTGAAGTTGCGGAGTACGTCCTTCTGCGCGGCAGTGAGCGACGACGGATCGACGTCCACGGCCATCTTCGTGTCCTTCATCGCTTCGTTGGTGAGCTTCGGATTGGGAACCGGACGGACGGGCGTATGTTTCACCGCGATCATGTCGAGCACGCTTCCCGACAGCAGAGCGCCGCTCCCGACGTCTTCCACGAGCGCAAGGTTGGAATGCGGACGCATAACGCGCCAGTCCTTGTGCGACTGGTAGAACAAGAGTTCCGCCGCGATGCGCTTCCAGTCCGCGAGCGCCTTGGATTCGCCTTCCAGTAATCGGCGGTTGAAATCCCGATCTAAGGCGATGACCCAGCGCGCACCAGTGATCTCGGCGTCGGCGATGGCCTGCAAATAGTGCTGGATGAGAACCACCGTCTTTTCAGGCGGGGTGTTGGCGATCCAGACAGACTTGGTTGTGTAGGCGCGGACGAATCGCAGAAAACCGGTGTTGGTGTCGATCCAGGGTGCGCCGCTCGGCGCGGATTTGGCCGAGCCGTTTTGTTCGATTCTTACGCCCGGCCAGACACCTTGAAAAGTACCGACGACTGGCGCAACGTTGTCGTCGAGACGCATCCGGACGCGCGAGGGCAGCTCAATAGTGGCGATTTTCGAGTCCTGCAAGGCGGTGCGGACCTTTGGATCGAAGTCGCCTTCGAGCACCACGCCCGATACGCGCGTCGTTGCAGCTTTGCGAGCTTGGTCGACCGCGTCCGGCCCTGGATGGACCACCCCCAGAGTTGCGATCCCGCGTTCGGAAGCCGCGCGATTGAAGGCCTCGGACCAGTTGTCGCGCTCGAGGAGGACGCAGTTGATGGGTGTTTTCGCGATAAGATCGAGACTCGCGGGATCGCTTGAATACCAGCGGGCAGGCACCCAGTCCGGTATTGCGGCGAGTAGTAGAAACGCGGCGATCATGTCTTATCGTAGAACAAGCCTAGGCGCGTTCCCGCCTTTTGCCTCCGGCTTGCGCAGTCACGCGTTAGCGGCACGAGACGGAAGAATTGTTCTACAAGCCTTCGGCGCCTTGCCTGGACAAACCAGAGGTTTGTCCTACTCAAGCTCATTGACTGGTGTTTCGGAGAAGGTGATTTTGGGGAAGACTTCGGGGATGTGGGAATCGTAATGGCCGTGACGGTTCCAGGTCCAGCCCGCGCACGGATCGAGAATCTCCCGATTCCGCCCGATCTTTTCAAAGCGCGAACAGTCGATGCGCCAGATGTCGCCGTCACGCGGCGGCAGCGAACGTCCGTCCGCCAGGTGGTCCATTCCTTTCCAAGGCAGGGCCAGCTCGACGGTCCATCCGCGATCTACGTCATCGCGCTTGTTCAAAGTACCGTCCACGTGCACGGCGTGCCGTAAACCCGGGAAATCCCAATCGAGAAAGCCCCATCGTTCGCCTCGAGAATGTACGTGGCCGCCTACACCATCAAGAACCATGGTTCGCTGAGTCGCCGGGTCGAATTCGGAGCGGCCGTAATAGTGCGAGCCCGGCTTGAGCACATCTTTCCAGATCCAGAAGACTTCGTAGATGGTGTTGAGCGCGTTGATCTCGAACTCGTAATAGGCGTCGCGGGCGGCGATAAACACCTCGACGTCGTTCTCCTCATAGATCTTCGAATCGCGTTCCGTCAGCGTACCCCAGACATCGGTTTCCTGGAGAGTGAACCCGAAGTACAGGTAGTCGTCGTCCCAGAGAAGTGCGACGCGGGTGTCGAACCAAGCCGGTTCCCCGGTGACGATGTCAACGAACGGCTCCGAGCGTGGCGCTAACCGCCAGGACGGCTCATCGAGTTTTCCGTCGATCAGGATCGGGCCGGCGGCGCGGTAGCAGGTGTACTCAGCAACGCTCACTAACGCTCTGGAGGATGCTCGGGGGAGTTTCTTGCGTCGGCGCTAACCTTGTCCTTGTCGTTATGGAAATTGGACCATTCGCCTTGTTGCGCCGGCTGCAACCTTACAGCACATCCCATGCTGGCAAGACAGAAGAGGACAAGAGCCGTGAACGCCAGAGTTCGCATACATTGGCCACTCTAACACACACGGCTCGCGATGCGAAGTCTTACTCTAGAGAGATTCGGTGAAGTCGTCTTCGAGGGGGAACGAGTCCCGCTGACCGGCGGTTACGGCGGCAGGCGGCGGTTCCTTAACGCTGCGGCGGGATGGAGCCGATTTGAGCGCATTCAGAAAACTCCTGTTGGTTGGCTTGGCGTCAGGCTCGGGCGAGGGAGGCGCGGGGCGTCGTGACATATCGCTATTGCCACCGACCATGGTGCGGAGTTGCGAAACGATGTTCTTCATTGCCTCGGCCTGGGCGGAGAGTTGCTGGCTGGCGGATGCACTTTGCTCGGCGCTTGCCGCGGTGCCCTGCGTTACGTGGTCCATTTGAGAAATCGCGTTGGCGATCTGTTGAATGCCGCGGGATTGTTCCTGACTGTCTGCGTTGAGCTCGTCGACAATTACCTTGACCTTGGCCGAGCTCTCGGTAATGGAGCGGATTACGTCGGATACTTTTCGCAGCTTCGCGCCTCCCTCCGACGACTTGGTAACAGATTCTTCGATCAGTGCGGCAGTATCCTTTGCGGCCTGAGCCGATCGTTGGGCCAGGTTCCGGACTTCGTCGGCCACCACTGCAAAGCCCATGCCCGCTTCACCTGCGCGCGCCGCTTCCACCGCGGCGTTCAGGGCGAGGATATTGGTCTGGAATGCGATTTCATCGATGACTTTGATGATCTTGGAGATCTTTTCACTGGAAGCATTGATCTCGTTCATGGAAGCGACCATCTCCTCCAGAGTACGGTTCCCATCCTTGACGTTTTGATCCACGGTTGACATCACGTCCGCGGCCGATTGTGAATTACCTGCATTCTTTTGGGCTATGGAGGTGATTTGCTGAGTGGATGCCGAGGTTTCCTGCAACGAGGCAGCTTGCTCGGAGGATCCCTGTGCCAGCGACTGGCTGGAGGAGGCGACCTGCGAGGCGGCGCTGGCGATCTGTTCGGCGCCCTGGGCGAGATCGGTGGTGGACTGGCGTAGCGTCGTGCTCACTCCGCGCGTGATCCACAGACCCAGGCCGGCACTCGAAACCAGAGCAAGCAGCAAGATGCCGCCTATCCACCACATTGCGGCCGAATACGCGCCTAGTGAACCCTTGGTGCATTCATCGCCGTAATTCTTGTTTTGCTCTACCTCGTCCGTGACGCTCTTGGCCAGTTCATCGTAGGCGGACCCGACGGTTTTTTCGAAAGCGGCTAAGGCTTCGTGCTCTTTATGCTGCCGGCTCAAAGATCGAACGGAGTCCCAGGTAGCATAGTAACGGGCAAGCGCTGGCTCGATTTTCGTGAACATCTCGCGGTCTGGAGCGCGGAGGATGGTCTTTTCGTACTCTTTCAGGATTGTTTGACATTGGTTGTGAAACCCACTGATCTCGGAGTCGAAGCGGGCCTTCTGCTCCGCCGAGTCTGAAGCAATGTGCAACAGCATGCGTCCACGCATGTCCCTGGCGACGCCCTCGACGCGGCTAATGTAGTAGATGCCCGGCAAGGCGTCGTTGACAGTCGCGTCTTGATAATGATTCATCCACTTCACGCTGACTAGCGCTGCCGTACCCAAAGCTACAGTCAACGCTATCTGCGCGGCCGAGAGACAGGCGATCTTCTTACCTACGGTCATAGTTTTCATCGAGTCGATATCCTAGATTGAGGAGAGTCCCGAGGAGCCCTGAGAACTTCCCGCTGGTTCCCTTATCGGCCGGCTTGTTTGATGTTCGACCACAAACTCAGTATGTTTTTTTGAGCGCCAACCGATAAGCAAGCTTTGAAACGGCTATCGCTTGCTCTCACTATCGGACTGACCGTGTTGCTGGCGCAGAATGAACCAACGCCGCCAGCCAACCCAGCGCCTCTCAAGATCACCGGCGTACTCGACGCGTTTTATTCCGCCGATCTCAACCACCCTAAGTCGAATCTCAGCCAGTTTCACAACTTCGATTGGAAGCAGGGTCTGGAGCTGAACGCGGCCGAGGTAACTGTGGAACGCGAAGGCGATCGTTTTGGATTCCGGCTGGACGCCGGATACGGTGAGATGTTCCGGATCATGAACCTGCCCGATCCCTGGTCCGGCCCGAATCGTTATGTTTCACAAGCCTACGTTAGTTACAAGCCACTCGCGAATGGACTTCGTTTCGATATCGGAAAATTCTATAGTCCCGCGGGCGCGGAGTCTGCGGAGACCTACAACAACTATGATTACTCGCGATCGCTTCTGTTTGTCCTCGGGGGGCCTAACTATCACTTCGGATTCCGTGCGGCAATTCCCTTATCGAAGTCCTGGACAGCCGGCGTGCAGGTAGTGAACGGGTGCAACGATGTACGAGATAACAATTCGGGGAAGACGGTAGGATTGACGTCCACGTTGACACGTGCGAAATGGGTGTGGACGGAGAGTTACATGACCGGACCCGAGAAGCCCGGAACGAATTCCGGGTTTCGCAAGCTTTACGACTCGGTTCTTACATTGAATCCCACGTCCTGGGCTAGCGCCTATCTCGAAGCGCTTTGGGGCATGGAACGAAGGATCAGTAGCGGTAAGGATGAATGGAGCGGGGTGGCGGCCGCGGCCAAGTTTTCGCCCTGGAAGAAGTACAGCTTAAGCGTGCGGGGAGAACGGTTCAACGACAGTACAGGGTTCAACACGGGCACGGCACAGCACCTCGAAGAAGGCACGTTAACGTTCGATTACCGGCCGGCGAGTTTCCTGGTTGTGCGCTCGGAGTACCGCCGGGATTGGTCAGATCAGGCGGTGTTTGACCGGGACGGAAAGCCGCGATCATCGAAGAGCCAGGCCACGTCGCTGGTAGGGTTGATCTTTGTGTTCAAGGGCGAGAGATAGCTGCACAGCAGTCAGGCGCACATTGGCGTTGAGCCTTGCGTCGTCAATGGACGTGCATCGGATCGCCAAAATGGCCGATGATCCGTTCCGCGCACAAGCGGCAAGCTTCGTCCTCGTCGGCATCGCGTCCCTCACAATGCAGCAACTGATCGTTTCCATCCGCCATGGTCCGGCCGCAAACCCAATCGCCACCGTCGCGGGAGTGTATATGGTTGAAGTCGGTCAACGCGTAGGTCCTCGAATGGATAATACTATCAGCCCCGAAAGAACGACGTCCGGAGTGCTAAGATGGAAAGCTCGGCACCATGGGAACACGCAGTGTGAAAGTTGTTGTGATCTATCCTCGCCCCCAAGACGAGGAAGCGTTCGAGACCGCTTACCACGAAGAGCATATGCCCATGGTCGAAGAGAAGCTCAAAGGCATGACTCGCTTTGTGGCCAGTAAAGTCGCGAGTTCACCGCAAGGCAAGGTGATGGCTTACCGTCTTGCCGAGGTCCACTTCTCCAGCATGGAGGATCTCACCAAGTGCATGGACTCCGACGCGGCCAAGGAAGTGGTGGCGCACGCGACGAAAATCTCTACTGGTGGTCCGCCGATCATCCTGATCTGCGATGAGGAATCGTTCGTCTACTGGTAGGTCGCAGCGCCGCGCGGCGGATCGGAAAACGAGAAACTAGGAATATGAAGTTCACTCTGTGGGTCTGTGCGTTCGCGTGCCTTGTCTGCGCGCAGAATAATCCACTGGCTGACCGCATTGGCGCCACCGGATTCATCCAGGTTGAGGCCAAGAGTTTCGTCAACCTTACGCCGCAGCAGCAGGCGCTTGGATATTGGCTGACTCAGGCGTCGATCGCGATCAATCCGATCATCTACGATCAGCTCTCGCGTTTCGGGTTGCGTCAGAAGCGGCTGCTAGAAATGATTGTGGCCCATCCGGAGGGTGTGAATCGCGACAGCTACGCGAAAATTCGGACATTCACGAAACTGTTCTGGGCGAATCGAGGAAACCACAATGAAATCACGGCGCAGAAGTTTCTTCCGGATTTTTCGTTCGAAGAATTGAAGGACGCTGCGCAGGCGGCGCTGAGCCATGGTGGCGCCGGATTTTCAAAGGAATCTCTAGCGAAGGAACTGGATGCGCTCAAGCAATCATTGTTCGATCCGAACTTCGAACCGACGGTTACCGCCAAGAGTCCCAGTGGCGGCCTGGATATCATTCAAGCCAGCGCGAACAATTTCTATTCCGGTGTGAACCTGGCTGATTTGACGGGCTTCACTGAACACAATCCGCTCAACTCCCGGCTCGCGAAGATAAACGGCAAGCTCGAGGAACAGGTGTATCGGGCGGGCACGCCGGATCGTAGCATTCCGCCCGGCATGTATGCAGAATATCTGGCGCGAGCGAATTCGTATCTGGAGAAAGCCGCTCAATCGGCTGATCCCGCGCAGGCTCAGGTGATTCGGGAGCTGATCCGTTATTACCAGACCGGCGATCCGAAGGATTGGATCCGCTTTGGAATCGATTGGGTGCAGAACAACCCGCCGGTCGATTTCGCGAATGGCTTTATCGAGGTGTATCGCGACGCTCGAGGCGCGAAAGGGACCTCGCAGAGCTTCGTCAGCGTTACGGACGCGCGTCTGAACGCGCTGATGCTGAAGATCGCCGCCAACGCCCAGTACTTCGAGGATCACGCGCCATGGAAACCGGAGTATCGGAAGCAAGGTGTGAAGCCGCCGCTGGCCAAGGCTGTCGAGACTTTGATCGAGGCCGGCGATTTCCATGTCACTACGACCGGCGACAATCTACCGAACGAGGACGAGATCCACGAAAAGTACGGCAGTAAGAGTTTTCTCTTCACCGGCAGCTCGCGAGCGCTGGCGCGGGCTTCGGGGAACAGCATTGCAGAGGAATTTGCAGCAACGAAGGAAGAGGCCGAGATCGCTGGGAAGTATGGCGATGAAGCCGACGACTTGTTGACCGCGTTGCACGAGATCATCGGCCACGGCTCCGGGAAAGTGAACCCGAAGCTTACGCACGATCCCGCCTTCTATCTGAAGGAGTACTACTCGACGCTCGAAGAAGCTCGGGCGGACCTGATGGCGCTGTGGAACGTGTGGGATCCGAAGATGGAGCAGTTGGGTCTGGTGTCGAGCCCCAATGTTGCGAAGGCCATGTATTATTCGTCGGTGCGGGTCGCCATCACGCAGCTTCGACGCATCCCGAAGGGAGACACGATCGAGGAAGATCATGAGCGCGACCGGCAGCTCATCGTCAACTATATTCGGGACAAGACGGGCGCCATCGGCGAGGAGCATCGCGACGGCAAGACGTATTTGACTATTCATGATTTTCAAAAGATGCGGCAGGGCGTGGGCGAACTATTGGCGGAGTTGATGCGCATCAAGGGTGAAGGCGACTACGCGGCGATCAAAGCTCTGATCGACAAGTACGGTGTGCATTTTGATCCTTCGCTACGGGATCAAGTGATGACGCGCTACAAGAAGCTAGACTTGCCGACGTATTGGACGGGCATCAACCCGGAATTGCATGCGGATCTGGATTCCCAGGGTAACGTGTCGAAGGTGACGATCTCATACCCACGCGATATCGTGAAGCAGCAGTTGGGATACAGTGCGATGGGGCGGTAGGGTTGTGGGTTGTAGGCGCTTTTATTCAGCTTACGTGCACGCTCAGGACTTCTTTGACCTTGTCGAGCAGTGAGCCAAGCGTGAACGGTTTTTGCAGAAACGCAGTTCCGGCGGGGAAGTTCGCAGCGTAGATGGTCGTATCGTCGGTGTAGCCGGAAACGTAGAGAACCTTGATGTCGTGACGCATTTCGCGCAAACGATCGGCTAGTTCGCGGCCGCCCATCTGCGGCATCACTACGTCGGTGATGAGCATGTCGATCGAACCCGGATATTCCCGCGAGAGCGCTAGCGCTTCATCGCCGCTGGCCGATTCGAGTACCTCGTAACCTTGCCGGTGCAGAATCTTCCGGACGAGCGCGCGAATGCCAGCTTCGTCTTCGACGACGAGAATCGTCTCAGCCTTGCGCACCGGCTCGGCCGGAGGCGCTTCCGGTTCGACGGGCTGCGGCTCGACTACTTCCAGTACGGTGGGCTGCACGACGTACTCTTCGACGCGCTGGAGATAAATCCGGAAAACGGATCCATCTTCCGGATTGCCGGAGACCGCAATGTCGCCTCCCCACTGTCGCACAATGCCGTAGGCGCGGGTGGCTGCAGCAGCAGCTTCATCCCAAGTTTCCTTGGTTCCGAGCACAGTTTCGAACAGTGCTATTCTGGCCTCGCCTTCGAGCGCCCGGCCGGTGTAACTGATCGTAATGACGGCATAGGGTCCGGGGCGGAGCGGAGCATCGGCACGTCTCAGATCTTCGGTGATATGGATGCTGGACGTTTCGACTGTTATCCGTCCTTCTCCCGATATCGCATGGCGCGCGCGTTCGACAATCGCCACTACCACTTGCTCCAACTGTCCTGGATCGGCGTGTACGCGGCTGGGGTGCTCGGCGAGTTTCAACTGCATATCGATCCGGTCGCCGGTCAGCACGCGCATGCGGTCGGCAAGCGGAACCAAGAGCGCTTCCAGAGCGATCGGATTCACGGCTACGGTTTGACGGCGGGCAAAGGCGAGTAATTGGTTGGTCAGCGCACTCATGCGCTCGGTCGCGGTGATGATTTCCTGCACATCGCCGCGCAACGAACTGCCTGCTGGGATCGAGGTCAGCAGTTCCTCGCCATAACCGGTGAGAATCATGAGCATGTTGTTGAGGTCATGCGCCATGCGGCTGGCCAGACGGGTCATGGCTTCGATTCGCTCGGATTGAACCAGTTGGTCTTCCAACTGGCGGCGCTCGGTGACGTCGACGGTTACGCCGATCAGGTAGTTGGCGCGGCCTTCGGAATCTTTCAAGATCCGGGCCCGCTCGCGCAACCACATCAAGCGGCCGTCGGCAGCCACTGCGCGAAACTCGCAAGCATGGCCTTCGCCTTTATCGATAGCGCGTTGGTAGGATTGCGTTACCCACTCGCGATCGGACGCGAATACGCGGTCGCTCCAAAAGGAGGTGTTGCCCGTCCATTGGTCCGTTGCGAATCCGAGCATCAATTGGGCGTGCGCGCTCACGAACAGAAAATGCATGGAGGGAAGCTCAACAGCCCAGACGATCGCGTCCAGATTATCAATGAGATCGGATGCCGGGAACGCCTGTGTTTCGGCAACCGGTACGGGCTCCTCGGGGATCTGCACGGGTACCGGTGCTTCCTCCACGGGTTCCGTTACGACGGTTTCGGCTACGTTTTCGGCGACTGGCTCCACTGGAACAATGACTTCTTCAACAGCCGGAGCCGGGGCGGGCGCCGGAGTCTGCAGTCCGGTAATGTCTTCGATACTGAGCAGCGCTTCCTGCTCCGCTTCGTCATCCCAATTGCGGATCGGCAGAATCCCGACGCGAAGCGTGCGCTTCATTTCGTGCTCGGTCTCGACCAACACTCCCGTTTCAGGCGCGCCGTTCTCCAGTACTGCCAGCACCCGGTCGAGTACCCAGCCGGGAAGCAAAGTATCCAGCCGGCCACGCACGGAATCGCCGCTGCGCAAGCCGAAGATTTTCTTGATAGCTCGGTTCGCCGAGATGATGGCTAGGTCGGCTGAGAGCACCAGCAAGCCAACGGGAATGGAAGCAACAATTTCCTGATAATAGCGGCGCTCGGTTTCAACTAGCGCAAGGAGACGCGCAACTTCCCTGGCTTTCCACTGCTCGAGATCCGCTCTTTCCATGGTTATCCTAAGTATCCAGTTTTGACTGCGCTGGATAGCTCGGACAACGGTACTTTCAGGTCATACAGTACCTGGTACAGATGACGGATTCGCTTACTGCTGCTTCTGCGCCTCTGGGTTGAGCGATTTCTCCAGCTCCGCAAGCTGCTTCTTCACAATTTCTACGTCCGATGCCGTCGGAGCAAATTGCAGGTAAGCGCGCAACTGTTGAGCTGCGCCCGGATAATCCTGATGTTGGGCGAGGATCACGGCCAGAATGCGGCTCATCCGGGGATATTTATGCGCTGTGTCGCGATTGAGTCCTTCGCGCGCACTCTTTTCGGCTAGATCGAATTTGTTGAGGTTATAATTTGCCAGTGCATTGAAGTACCAGGCTTGCGGAAAGTCGACTGGATTCAGATGGACTACGCGATCGGAAGTATCGGCCGCTTCCTGCCATTTTTGCTCGCGCATATCCATTGCAGCCAGCTCGAGGTAGGGATTCACGTACTTGGAATCCGCATCCAGCGCCTGTCCGAAGGACTTGCGCGCACCCTCCATATCCTTCTTGTTCTCCTGGATCAACCCCAATTCGAACCAGGCCTGAGCGTACTTGGGATAACTGCCGACGGCCTTCTCGAACTCTTTTTCCGCGTCTTCCGGTTTACCCTTTTGCGCATCGGCGCGACCTTTTTCAAAAGCCTTCTTGGCGTCCTTTGGGGCCATGGCGCTGGTGGCGCTAATCGTCAGCCCTTCCACATTGCCCAGGCGGTGCAGGATAATCGTGCCGATTTCGGGATTATCGAGCGACCGGCGCGCATCGAGATGGATCTCATCGGAACGGAAACCCGGAAGAGCTGCTCGGATATCGCAACCCATGAAATCGCGGCCGCCGAAAATACCGGTGCTTTTCGCGCTCGACAATGAATCATTGGGGGTCATGGAAGGCGAGTTCGTGGCTCCGTAACCAGGCGTGGAAGCCTGACTGGCGTCCAGGTAGAGCGAACTTGTGGCACGATCGTTGAGGTCCACTCCAAAGTTGCCTTTGCGATCGGTATATCCGATGTTGCGCGGATTGGCCCGGCAGACGAGCTGAAGCATCACCGGCTCCGGTATTGGCGAGCCATCATCCATTTGCACTTTGCCGGTTAGCAACAATGGACGCTGGATAGCGCTATCCGGTGAGCCTGAAGTTGGGCCAAGCGGAATGCTGGTAGTCGAATTGCCCCTCGAGGGAGCCGCCGGCGTGCCTGTGCCCGGATTCGAGGGTTTGGTCTGAGCGAATACACCCGTAACGATCGCCAGCCCCAGGGAGCAGCGAATTAGAGATTGAATTCTCATTGGGGAACCTCTGCGTAACGATATTATAGCCCCTCGTGGCAAGTTGGGTTGTGAGGCGCTTAGCCTATGTGAAAATAGGGGGATGTCTATTGTCTCTTCGGTCCGGTTCCTGTTGCCGGTCTGTCTCTTTTTGGCGGCTTGTTCGGAGGCGCCGAAGACTGAGACGGCCAAAGAACCAGCAAAGCCACCGGAACCGTTGACCGGGCGCCAGGCCTTTCAGAGAATGTATCCGCAGGCGCGGTTGTGGGCGCCGGATGCGCTACCTTTGCGCGTTCGGAATCTGCCCTTGGCGGAAGTCAAGGCTGAGAAGGCGAAAGCCGGCGCTTGGGAGGCGACGTTCGTATCCGCATCGAAGCGCAAGTCCCGCATCTTTACTTATTCGGTCGTTGAAGCGGAAGGAAATCTGCATCAGGGCGTTTTCGGAGGACTCGAGGACGCCTATTCGGTGAATACCAGCAGCGCATCGCAGCCGTTCGAAGTCGTGTCGCTTAAGACCGATTCCGATCAGGCCTACGACGTAGCAGTAGCAATGAGCGCGGACTACATGAAGAAGAATCCAAATAAGGCTGTATCTTTCTTGTTGGAGCTGAATCCGAAGAGGCATCCCGATCCGACCTGGCGGGTGTATTGGGGAGAGTCGATAAGTACGAGCGATTATTCGGTGTTCGTGGACGCGACGACAGGCAAGGCCGTCGAGAGAGCACATTGAAGGATGTGGGTTGTGGGTAGTAGGTTGTGGGCTCGCTACCGGGGAGCTTATTTTCGGGTATCCGCTTTCTTCTTGCGTTCGGAAGCCTGCGCGACGGCGCTCATCTGAATCACGGGGATCAGCGAATTTCGGGGTTCACCCGCCGGGCGGCGCGCCTGGTGCGTTAGCTCACGATTCAACGTTGCTACGAACTGTTCGATCTCGCTCTGCATTGCGGCCATCTTTTCACGCATGTTCAGGATGATCTCGACTCCCGCCAGATTCACGCCTAGCTCACGGGTCAGTTTTAGAATCACTTCCAGGCGTTCCAGATCGTCATCGGTGTAGAGGCGCGTGTTTCCTTCACTTCGTGAGGGTGCAAGCAGTCCTTCCCGTTCGTACAGCCGCAATGTCTGGGGATGAATCTGGTACTGCTCCGCTACGGCGGATATCATGTACGCGGCCTTCGAGCGGATTTTTGCCATATCGCTACCCTATACCTTGCTCCACATTTCTTTCCGTGGATCTTCCTGGTTCACCTGAGCCAAGTCTCGCAAGAGTTCCTTGGTTCGCTCGTCCTGCACCTTGGGCGCTTGGATGACAACCTCTACGATTTCGTCGCCGCGCTTGTCCTTGCGCGCGTTCGATACGCCTTTTTCGCGCAGACGGAACTTCTGGCCGTTTTGCGTACCCTGCGGTACTTTCAGAAGCGCTCGCCCGTCGATGGTTGGAACTTCGATCTTGGCGCCGAGACCCGCTTCCCAAACGGTCACCGGTACGCGGATGTGTATGTCGTCGCCTTCACGAACGAAGAACGGATGCGGCTCGACCCGAACTGTAATATACAGATCGCCCGCGGATCCGCCGTTTCTTCCGGAATTACCTTTGCCGGGGACGCGAAGCCGCGAACCGGACTGCGCTCCGGCGGGAATCCTGACGTCAACGGACTCCTGCTTCGATAACCGGCCGTCCCCATGGCAGGTGGGGCAGACGTTTCGCAGCCGTCCTTTGCCGTCGCAGCGCGGACAGGTAAGGCTGAACTTCATCGCGCCAGCCATCTGGGTGACGTTTCCGGTGCCATCGCATTCCGGGCATACCGTCGACGATTTGCCGACCGACCCGCTGCCGCCGCAGGTGTCGCACACTTCCTGGCGAGTGACGTTGAGCCTGACCTGCGTGCCGCGGATGGACTCCCAGAAATCGATATTCATCCCGTACTCTAGGTCGGAGCCTTTTTCGGGGGAGGTGGCGCCATCGCCTTTGCGGCCGGAGAAAAACTGGCTGAAGATATCGTGGAATGCACCGGTGCCGGCTCCAGCCCCAGCACCAGCTCCGGCGTTCCCGCGGCCGGCCTGATTCATGAAATCTGAGAAATCGAAGCCACCGAAACCCATGCCCGGTTCCTGCTGCGCTCCACCTCCCGCACCGGGTCCACCTGGCGGGATGTTGTCCGAATAGAAACCGTACTGATCGTAGACTTGGCGCTTCTTGGGATCACTCAGAACGTCGTAGGCTTCCTGGACTTTCTTGAAACGCTCTTCGGCGGCTTTATCGCCAGGATTCAAATCGGGATGGTGTTTGCGCGCCAGCTTGCGATAGACCTTGCGGATTTCGTCTTCCTTCGCATTCCGCGCGATCCCCAGGACCTCGTAATAATCTTGTTTGGATGCCGCTGGCATAAGATTTGTCTCGCTTCCCGCTTCTGGCTACCTGTTCCGCGGGGAAGGCAGCCAGAAACGTGAAACTGGGAACGCAATTTAGATGTTGCGTTACTTCTTGTCTTCTACGTCGACGAACTCGGCGTCGACCACGTCGTCCTTTTCCTTCGGCTTAGATTGGCCGCCGCCCGGCGCCTGGTGGTCGCCGCCTGGTGCGCCCGAGGTTCCGCCGCCCGCTGCCTGGCTGGACGATTTGTACATCGCTTCGGCCAGCTTGTGGCTTGCGGTTTCGAGCTTGGACGTGGCTTGATTGATGCGATCGACCCCGCCTTCGGCCATCGCTTTCTTGGTCTCTTCGAGCGCATCTTCCACTGCTTTGGAATCGGCTGCGCTGACTTTATCGCGATGCTCCTTCAGCATCTTTTCGATGTTGTAGACCATCGCGTCGGCACGGTTGCGGGACTCGATTTCCTCCTTCTTCTTGCGGTCGTCGGAGGCGTGCGAATCGGCGTCCTTGGCCATCTTCTCCACTTCGTCTTTGCTGAGACCGGAAGAAGAGGTGATAGTGATCTTCTGCTCGTTATTGGTCGCCTTGTCCTTCGCCGTCACGTTCAGAATTCCGTTAGCGTCGATATCGAAAGTGACCTCGACCTGCGGAATGCCTCGCGGGGCCGGTGGAATGCCGACCAGTTGGAACACGCCCAGTAGCTTGTTATCAGCCGCCATGGCACGCTCGCCCTGGAAGACCTTGATCTCTACCGACGTCTGATTGTCGGCTGCGGTCGAGAAGACCTCGCTCTTGCGGGTCGGAATCGTGGTGTTGCGTTCGATCAGCCGGGTGAATACTCCGCCCAGCGTTTCGATACCAAGCGACAGCGGCGTCACGTCGAGCAGGAGGACATCTTTGACCTCGCCGCCGAGCACTCCGCCCTGCACTGCCGCGCCGACCGCAACCACTTCGTCCGGGTTCACGCTCTTGTTCGGCTCCTTGCCAAACAAATCGCGAACCTGTTGCTGAACCTTCGGGATACGCGTGGAACCACCGACCAGAACCACTTCGTCGATCTGGGCGGGCGTGAGTCCGGCATCGGCCAAGGCCTGCTTACAAGGTCCGATGGCGCGATCCAGAATGTCGGCCATCATTTGCTCGAGCCGCGCGCGGGTCAGTTTCACGTTCATGTGCTTGGGGCCGCTCGCGTCGGCGGTCAAGAACGGCAAGTTGATTTCGGTTTCGAGTACTGCCGAAAGCTCGATTTTGGCTTTCTCGGCGGCTTCCTTGAGACGCTGCAACGCCATCTGGTCCTTGGATACGTCGACGCCGGTCTCTTTCTTAAACTCTTGCACCAGCCAGTCGATGATCCGCTGGTCGATGTTGTCGCCGCCGAGGTGGGTATCGCCATTGGTAGACTTGACCTCCACCACACCGTCGCCCACTTCAAGATTGGAGATATCGAAGGTGCCGCCGCCGAAGTCGTACACCGCTATGGTCTCGTTCTTCTTCTTGTCTAAGCCGTATGCCAGCGCGGCCGCCGTTGGCTCATTAATGATGCGCATCACTTCGAGGCCCGCGATCTGGCCGGCATCTTTGGTTGCCTGCCGCTGCGAGTCATTGAAGTACGCCGGGACCGTGATCACCGCCTTGGTGACCTTTTCGCCTAGATAGGCCTCCGCGGCTTCCTTCAGTTTGCCCAGAATCATGGCCGAGATCTCAGGCGGGGAGTAGCGTTTGCCGTTAATCTCGACGCGCGCGTCGCCGTTTTCGCCGGAGACGACTTTGTAGGGCACCAACTTCATTTCTTCGGAGACTTCCGAGAAGCGCCGGCCCATGAAGCGCTTGATCGAATATACCGTGTTCTCGGGGTTCGTGACCGACTGCCGCTTGGCGACCGTGCCCACCAGCCGCTCGCCACTCTTGGTAAAACCGACAACCGATGGCGTGGTCCGGCCACCTTCCTGGTTGGGGATGACAACGGCCTGTCCACCTTCCATCACGGAGACGACGGAGTTGGTCGTACCCAAGTCTATTCCTATTATTTTGCTCATCTTACCTCAATCCTCCGGAGTAGGTTCCGGGTCCTCTATATTAGCCTGAGACCATTATCAAACTTTAGTGTGTTATTGTCAAGTCTACAAAGGCAAGCTTTCGGCTTGTCTGGGCAAGCCGGAGGCATGCCCTACAGGCTCGCTTGGACAATCGATAAGGCTGGGACCTTCAGGCGCACGTGGCCGTTTTCGACTGCGATCTCATGCGGTTTGGGGACCAGGACGTCGGGGTTGTCGAAGCTGTTGCAAGCGTTCAGGTCGGAGTGGTGCAGGATCTTGGCTGTTCCCGATTTGGCTGAAAACGATCGCAGCGCGCAGTCCACGTCGAGGTCGGAACCGCTGGGGTTGACTAAGGTAACGATTAGTTCTTGGCCGCTTTTCGACGCGGACATCGAGAGACCCAGCGGGTCACTGCTTTCCGTCTCGACGCGAACGGCCGTCTTCGAGCGGTGAGGCTTAAACAACTGGAACGCATAGTACGTGGATGTTCGAACGGAACGCTTACCCTCCGGCCCCTCGGTCAGCAGGATCGATTGGAGCACATTCACCAACTGCGCGATGTTGGCCATGTAGAGCTTGTCCGCCTGGCGGTTGAAAATGTTCAGCCCGAGACCCGCGGCGACAGCGCTGCGCATGGTGCTCTGCTGCCAGAGTTTGCCGTAGCGCTGTTCATCTTCGCGCGGGATGCGATCCCACACGCCCCACTCGTCCAGGATGACGCCGCATTTGCGCTGAGGATCGTAGCTGTCGAGTAATGCGCGTTGGGCAATGATCGTTTCCTCGACGCGCTGGAAGATGCGGAACTGCGTGTTCATCGCGTCCTCGGTAAACTGCGTCGAGGGGAGAGTTCCGGTCTCGTAGAAGTGAGTCGACCAGCCATCCGGCAGCTTGCGCGGGTCGAGCGTGTTAAGCAGCCCGCGCGACCAGTGCATGTCGTTGCCGTTCGGACCGCAAGCGACCAGGAAGGGCTTCGTGCCACCGAAGGTTCGCACGTAATTCGCGAAGATACGATATTGCTCGCCGTAGTGTTCGGGTGTCATCGGACCGCCGCAGCCCCAGTTTTCATTGCCGACACCCCAATAGCGGACGTTGAAAGGCTCGGGCGAGCCGTTCGCAACGCGCTCGTCGGCCAACGTGCTACCGGAGGGCTGGTTGCAGTACTCGACCCACTCGCGCAGTTCCGCGGGAGTGCCGCTACCGACGTTGCCGGCGACATACGGCTCCGCGCCGATCATCCGGCATAGGCGAATGAACTCGTGAATGCCGAAACTGTTGTCCTCGACGTAGCCTCCCCAGTGGATATTCACGCGTTTCGGACGTTTGTTGGCAGGGCCGATGCCGTCGCGCCAGTGATAGTCGTCGGCAAAGCAGCCGCCCGGCCAGCGCAGTACGGGAATGCCAAGGTCTTTCAGGTAGGTGATGGCGTCGCGCCGGTAGCCGTCGATGTTGGGAATCGGCGAATCCTTGCCGACCCACAGCCCGCCGTACACGCACGAGCCGAGATGCTCAGCGAAATGGCTGTGGAACTCCGGCCGGACGGCGCCGATTTCGACATCTGCCAAAACAGTAGCCTTGTAGCTTTTCGCGGGAGACGCCCAAAGTCCTTGTGGGAGCAGCGCGGCTAATGGTACCGCACCCATGCTCTCTACAAACTTCCGACGGGAAAACCTGGACCTTCTCAGCATCCTCCCAGTTTAGTTGGAACGCGGCGGAGCGTTCGAGGGCGGGAAATACCACAACCAGATTCCCTTACCGATTCTCTCGCCAGGCTGAGTTCGTTCGGGCCACGGCACGATATCCGGTCGCATGTTATCGAGCCCCATGCGGCGATTCTTCAGCACGCTCAGGCTTACCGCGTTCCAGCCTTCGAGTGGGTTAACAGGACTGGTAGGTTGGAATGGCGGGAAACCCATTGCGGCGAGATCCGCGGGCGCAAATGAAATGAATGCTACAGATGGTGCGCCTACTTCCTTCAGACGGCGCGCCAGCCGTTTGAGGTCCTGACCCCAATCGAGATCGGAATCGGACAGGACGTTAGCGGGTTCCTCACCGGCGAGGACGTTGAAATAGGACAGGTAGTCAGGATGTATGGCTAGTGAACTCCCCGCCATCCAGATCATGAGGCCAAACAGGAGCCAACCCGCCCATTTCTTGGCTTGGGAAAGGGCCAATAATCGCGCGGCGCCAACGGCGGCGACAATCGAGAATCCGATATAAACAGGCAGGATATGACGGACGCCAAGATTGATATGGCCGGTCATCGCGAACAACAAGATGCCGAGTGAGAAGGCGAGAGCCAGCGCGGCGCCACGGTACGAACTCCCGAGATCCTTCTTGTGGATCACGAGAACAATTCCGGAGAGCATCAATATCAGCAACGGAATTGGCGTCTTCACCGCAAGCACGACCAGATAGAAATACCACCAGCCCGTTTGACTGTGCTCCCCGAGCAAGTAGCTCTGAGCTCCGTTGCGATTGTGCTCTCTCACTTCCTGGATTCCGGTAAACAGTTCCGGCGCCGGCAGCTGGATTGATGCGAGAGATGGTACCGGTCCGAACGAGAAACGATAGCCCGCCCAGATGATCAAGAGACTCGTCAATACAGCGAGAAATAGGGGTAGTAGATACTTCCGGATGTTTCGCAACGCGGTCCATAGGCCCGGTCGATCGGCGGCGAAGTACCAAATAAGCGCCGCTATCAGCGCCATCGGAATAAATAGCAGCGATGAGAATTTGGAGAGAATCGCTAGGGCGGTTGTTGTTCCTAGCAGTACGCTGCCGAGCCAGCTCGGATTCGCAAGCCAGGTCAAAGCCGCAAGAAAAGTGGCGCCGGCAAAGGCTGTAAGCGCCATGTCGGTTGTGGCAAGTCCCGCGTGCGCGAGTATTGGCGGAAGAAAGGTGAAGAAGAAGACCGCAAGAACTGCGGCGAGTTCATCTACATACTTGCGCACCCAGAGATAAACTACCAGCGAGGCGATCCAGAAGAATGGCAATATCCCGAGCCGCGCCAGCGCCAGTCTGCGATCATATTGTCCATCTTGATAAAGGATCGCGAGACCGGAGTCCCACATCTTTTTGACGCCGAGATTGGCAAGTCCCAATTGCGCCATGGTCGGCAGGGTGTGCGGGCGGCCACTGGCAAGATAAGGTCCAAGCGCCGCAGCCACTCGCGCCAGTGGAGGATGTTCCGCTTCATATTGCCAGGTACCCTGCGCGAGCCACTCCATGCCGCAGGCGATGTGTGCCGGTTCGTCGAAGGTGTGGCTGAGCACGCTGTATGTGCTGATGATGCGCAGGGAACCGATCGCGACCAAAACGAAGAACATCGAGAGGGAGTGCTTTCGCAGCCACGCCGAGACCGGAAATTCCGCCGGCGGGACTGACGTCGTTATAAGCGTCGCCTGAGTACGAGTTTTTGTCCGTGCGGAGCGTTTGGCGGACATAGCCATCTATCGACAGGCAAACAAATGAACAACAGGCCTCAACGCAGGACTCGTCTCAATCGAAACTGCCCACCAACGCGAGCATGATAGTAGAGCGATCGGCCGTCTGGCGATAGCGTAGGTGCTTCGGCGAATCCCTGGATCGCACTGACGCGCTCAGGCACCGAGAATGGCTCGTCGACTTTCTTGCGGGCGGATCGAAAAATCGCTGGCTCGGCCGATGCCTCTATCTTCTTCACTCGTGTGAAGAACAGCTCCAGCTCATCGGCGGAAATATCCGGTGCATATTGCAGCCCCTCGCCATTCACATGAGCAAATATCCCCGCGCTCTCTTCCAGTCGCCGGAATCCGTCTTTCGATCGAACCGCAGCGACCAAGGTCGCGCTTTGGGGATTGTTGCCGGCGCCGAAGAACCCGTCGACGAAATAGAGCGTGTTGCCATCGGCCGAGATCTCGGCATCGAAGTTTACCCAGCCTGGCTTCAGAAGTGAAACGCCCTCTACTAGTTGCGCAGGATCAGCAACGCCATCGCGGAACCGGGCACGGTAGATCGTAGACAGGGACTGCGGATAACTGCGAGTCGAAACAAAATAGAGGTTGCCGTCCTTGTCGAGAGATGGCACGCCTTCCAGTGCATCAGTGTTGACGCCTTGAATTTCGCCACGATCAGAAAATTTCAAATCATTGACGCGGCCTGCCCAGCGTAGATTCGTGTTCACGGGAGGAGTGTTGCGGTTGTTGAACAGCAGGTAGCGGCCATCTCGGGTCAGGAATGGTTCCATCACATCTCCCGAGTAGCCGGTTATCTCGACATCCTCGCGCGTGTGGAACGCGTCGTAAGTTCGTTCAGCGGCTAGCGTGCTGATGTGACTTCGGCAGGCATCGAACACCACCGCCAACGCGAAAGGGACCTTGCGTCTAGCGAATGGGGCTTCAAACCGCACGTTCCGATGGTACTCCGAACAAGACGGAGAATCTGTTCACAAGGTCGGCGCTGCTAATGTTTCTCGGACTTGGACGGCGCTTGCTGGATGTCCAGCTTGGGATAGTATGGGCCGTCGAGCTTCTGGAATTTGTCCAGCCACTTCTTGCCGGCTTCTTGTGGCGTGAAGCTCCAGTCCTGGCGATGGTAGTTCCAATCGTCGGGATTGAGCTGTTGCGCTCGTGCCCAATACTTTGCCGCCAGCTCGTTGTTCTGGTTTTCATGGAAAAAGACCGCCAGCTTGAAGCTTGCGTCCGCTTCCATTTCGGAAGCCGAACGAGGCTTGGCGCGTCTGGCGAATTCTTCGTCAGATAACGTGAAGACGCTGTGCTCACCTTTCGCTACCCAATCACGAATTGCGGCCAGGTAGGCGTCTCCTTCGGTGACGATGCTCTTGTCGCCGATTTTCAGCGTGCTGTTCTTCGTCCAGGCAGGCTCGGCCGGGCGCACCACTTTACCTCGCTCATCCACCCAGATGCCCATTGGCACATTGATGAACTGGTAAGCAGTGCTGACGGCGTGCTGGGCGTCAATCAACGTCGTGAAGGTGGCCTTGGCCTGGTCGTACCACTTGCCCGCTGCTTCTTCTCCGCCCGTATCCTGTGCCGCTGCGACGATTTCGAAATTCTGACCCTTGAGCTCGGTGTAGAGTGTCTGCCAGCCCGGCAGATCGAGGCGGCAGCCTCACCAGGAGGCCCAGGTGACAACCAGTACTTTCTTGCCGCGAAAATCGGAGAGATGCACCATCTTTCCGCTGCGGTCCGGCACGGCAAAATCGGGTGCGATGCGGGTCGAATAATAATTGCCGCGGACTACCGGAATCTCACCGAAGCTCCAGACACTGGAATCGGCCACCACCGACTGTCCGATCTTGCGTGCAAAGCCCGTTAGGTTGAACCACTCGCCATTCTTCAGATCCTTCGAGACCGGGATGCAAAGGTCGGCCCGGCAGGCGCCTTGGGGCTTTAGCTCGAATTCGTTGATGCGTGGAAGGTCTGCGGAACGAACCCAGAGGTCGTTGCCCTGCGGTTGGATTTTGTCGAGCTTGACCGTGCGATCACTGTACAGCACAGTTCCGGAGGTTGAGGCCGGAGCGCCTAGCGCGATCGCGGCGCTGGTGGACGTCAAAAGAAATTCGCGGCGGTTCATAGGTAGCGCCATTATAAGCTGCCGGAATGGCAATTGGATAGCGGACGTTTAGCCGCCCACGACACTTTTGTCCACGCCACTCTACAATGAAGCCATCACCATGAGCACCATCCAACGCATCTCCCTGCGCGACCTCGCGGCGCGGCTCGGCTGCGAGGTCCACGGCAAAGGAGACATCGAAATAACGGGCGTCGCCGGAATGGAGCAGGCTGGTCCGAGCGAAATCACTTTCCTGGCCAATCCCAAATATGCGCCGAAAGCGAAGCACAGCCAAGCGGCGGCAATCCTGGTCTCCGAACCGCTTCAGCAACCGACGCCGATCAGTGTCGTTTCGAAGAATCCGTATGTGGATTTCGCCCGTGCGCTGGCTCTGTTCTATCAACCGCCCCGGCCAAAGCCGGGTATCCATCCACAGGCGTCCATTGCCCCCACAGCGAACATTGGTGACGGCGCTTCCATCGGAGCGTACGCGGTGATCGGAGAACACGTCTCGATTGGGAGGAATGCAGTTCTGCACCCGCATGTTGTGATCTATGAAGGCGCTCAGATCGGCGACGATTTCTACGCCCACTCGCACTCGGTCGTACGCGAGTATTGCCGCATCGGCCATCGCGTGATCCTGCAAAACGGAGTTGTCGTTGGAGGCGACGGCTACGGTTTTGCGAAAACCTCCGTAGGCACGCATTTGAAGATCGTGCAGTCCGGCGTCACGGTGATTGAAGACGATGTCGAGATCCAGTCGCTGACTTCGGTGGACCGCGCGACGGTGGGTGAAACCCGCGTCAAGCGTGGCGCAAAAATCGACAGCCTGGTGCAAGTGGGCCACGCCTGCGTCGTCGGCGAAGACAACATCATCTGCGCGCAAACCGGGCTGGCAGGAAGCTCGATTCTCGGCAAGAACGTATTGCTGGCGGGGCAGGTGGGGATTTCGGGGCATTTGACCATTCACGACAATGCCGTCGTCTATGCGCAAAGCGGCGTGGGCGGCGATGTCAAGGATGGCGCGGTGATTTCCGGCTCGCCGGCCTTCGACAGCCGCGAATGGTTGCGAGCCATTACGGCATTCCCAAAATTGCCAGAATTACTTAAGACAGTGAGACAATTGGAACAGCGTCTGGAACAGCTCGAAAGCGCGACGGCGTCTTCATCATGATTGAAGAAAAGAACAATGGCCGGCGGCCGGTGGCCTATCTCAACGAGACTTTTCTCGAAAGTCATGACGCTCGAGGGTTGCGCATTCTCTCGGAATACCTGGAGCCGCTATCGCATTTTCGGGACGAGAAAATACAGGACACAATCGTGTTCTTCGGATCCGCACGAATTGCTGAAGAAGGTCCGCTAGGCCAGTACTACAACGACGCAAGAACGCTGGCGCGGCTGATCACGGAGTGGTCGAGCAAGATCTCCACCAACCTGCATCGCTTCGTCGTTTCCTCCGGTGGCGGTCCTGGCATCATGGAAGCTGCGAATCGAGGCGCGAGCGATGCCGGCGGCAAGACCATCGGACTCAATATCGGTCTGCCATTCGAGCAGCAGCCCAATCCGTTTATCACGCCGGAGCTTTCGTTCGAATTCCACTACTTCTTCATGCGCAAATTCTGGTTTGCGTATCTGGCAAAGGCGCTGGTCATCTTTCCGGGTGGATTCGGGACCCTTGATGAGCTGTTCGAGATTCTGACGCTCGCGCAAACACGGAAACTCGAGAGCAAGATCGTGATCGTGCTGTATGGGTCGAAGTATTGGAAAGAAGTATTGAACTTCGATGCGCTTGTGCGCTATGGCACGATCGATAAAGACGACCTCAAGTTGTTCCAGTATGCCGACGATCCCGAGAGCGCGCTGGCTGTTCTTCAAGAGCAGTTGACGCGATACTTTCTCGAACCGGAGAAGCCGCTGCCGGAACCCGTTCCCTCCGAGACGCCGCAGATCGCGAAATCACGAGTGTGACGAGAAACGGGTTGTGGGTTGTGGGGTGTAGGCTCGGCTTCCGGTAAACTTTCGTGACTTTCGATCCTAAATCCTGGTGGCGCCGGCTTGGCAAGGTGGACAAAACGTTCGCTATTCTGCTGGTGCTCTACGTCATTCTGCTCGTAGCCGCACCCGGAAGCACGTTCGGTTTTCTTTTGCAATTTATCCTTTTCCTGCTGGGCGCGTGGATCGTATTGCGGCTGGCGCGGATGGGCCTGAGAAAAGCGATCTGGAGGCTACGCAACAGGCTGCTGGTGACGTACTTGCTGATTGCCGTGGTGCCGATCCTGCTGATTCTCACGCTGGCCGCGCTGGGCACATACATGTTGGCGGGACAAGTTGCGGTCTACCTGGCGCGGTCGGAACTAGACCGCCGCGTCGCCGCGATGCAAGCCGTCACCGATATCCTCAAGCGCGCCGACCGCTCCCATCGCGCCGAAACGATGCGCCAAACGGGCGAGATCTACCGTCAACGCTATCCCGACCTTGTTCTTCAGATCAACGATCACGAAGCGATCCAACGGTGGCCTGAAACGTCGGACTTCAAGATGCCGGCTGATGTTCCAACAGAAGCAAGCGGAATCGCCTCGCGGGAAACACACTACTTCGCGTGGTCCCAGGCAGCGCAGAATGACACGCGAATTATCGCCGCCGCGCCGCTCACGCGCCAGTATCTCAGCGCGATGGTGCCGGGATTGGGCGATATCTACTTCTTGCAAGTCTCCGCCCAGGTTGTTCGTAATAAGGGCGGCGTCCAGATCACTAAACAGAAGAGCCAGAGCTCGGGGCTCACAGTCGGTGAGCAGCAGTTTGAAATGGTTCCCGCCGGTCATGAAGCGCCGGGAGCCGCTTTGCCTCCGGCAGCTAACCGCTTTGACCTCGAGGTGCGTTGGCCATCCATCGTTCCGGTCCTGAACTGGGACGATCCGAGCCAGAGGAAGAGCGCTCTGTTGTTAGTCCACACGCGCTATTCCGCCATCCTGCAACTGATTCTCAGCCAGAAGATGGACGAGTTTCAAGGCGCAGTGCCCATCATCTTTATGGCGGTGGCCATCGCATTTCTGGTGGTCGAGCTGGTGTCGCTCATCATCGGCGTCTCGCTCACGCGAACCATCACTGGCGCGGTCCATTCGCTGTACCAAGGAACCACGCGCGTCATGGAAGGCGATTTCGCGCATCGCATCCAGGCTTCCGGCCGCGATCAGTTGGCCGACCTGAGCAGATCGTTCAACACCATGACTGAGAACCTGGAGCGGCTGCTTGCGGTAGCCAAGGAAAAAGAACGGCTGCAGGCGGAAATTGCGATCGCCCGTGAGGTGCAGGAACAGCTCTATCCCAAAGCAGCGCCGTTACTCAAGACCATCCGGGTGACGGGCGTGTGCCAGCCCGCGCGCATGGTGTCGGGTGACTACTACGACTACCAGAAGCTGCCTGGCGACAAGCTTGCCGTCGCCATCGGTGATGTTTGCGGCAAGGGAATCTCGGCGGCCCTGCTGATGGCTAGCATCCAATCCGCGATGCGCATGGAACTGCGCGCTTGTCTCGATTTCGCGACGCTCGTCCCTTCGTCGAATGGCTCGCGGTTCTCCACCGCCCGGATGGTGTCTGAGCTGAATCAACAGGTCCACGCCACTAGTTCGCCCGAAAAATTCGCGACTTTCTTCTTCGGCCTGCTCAACGAGGAGACGGGGATTTTGACTTACACCAACGCAGGTCATTTGCCGCCGATCCTCATTCGCGACGGTAATTCCAGCGTATTGCACGTGAATGGAACTGTCGTCGGCGCCTTTCCGTTTTCGAAATACGAGGAGAGCAAGATCCAATTGCTTGGAGGCGATATCCTGGTCTGCTATACCGATGGCATCACCGAGCCCGAAAACGAATACGGCGAGATGTTCGGCGAAGAGAGGCTGATCGAACTCGTCACCAAACACGCCGAACGTGATGACCAGCAGATCATCGACTCAATTATGGAAGCGGTCCGTCTATGGACGGGTTCGCCGGAGTTGTCTGACGACATGACGGTTCTGTTGATCCGAAAGCAGTAACACACCCATCGTGCTACGCTACTGCAATGCGAAGAATACACGTGTGCGCTCTGGCTTTTGCGCTCGCTGGCCTTTGCTTGTCAGCAGACAAACTCACTTATCCGAAGACTCGAACTGTAGATCAAACGGATACCTACTTCGGCGTAAAAGTTCCTGATCCGTACCGCTGGCTCGAGGACGATAACTCGCCCGAAACCGCGAATTGGGTAGCCGAGCAGAACAAACTCACGTTCGGTTATCTTGAGCAGATTCCCTACCGGCAGCAGATCCGGCAACGGCTCACCCAATTGCTGAATTACGCCAAATACAGCGCGCCCATCCGGCGCGGCGAGTATTTCTTCTTCACCAAGAATGACGGGCTGCAAAATCAAAGCGTTTGGTACGTGCAGAAAAGGCTGGAAGGCGCGCCGGAGTTGTTACTCGATCCCAACCAGTTCTCTCGCGATGGAACGACGCGGTTAGGCACAACCTCGATCTCGCGCGACGGCAAGTATCTCGCATTCGGAAAATCGTCCGGAGGCTCGGATTGGCTCGAAGGTCATGTGATGGAGATTGCCACCCGCAAGATGCTCCCCGACGAGTTGAAGTGGCTCAAGGCGACGGGCTTCGCGTGGTCGGGCGACGGGTTCTTCTATAGCCGCTATCCGGCGCCCGAAGCCGGTCACGAGCTATCTAGTAAGAACGAGTTTCAAACCGTCTACTTCCACCGCATCGGCACGGCACAGAGCGACGATCCGATCGTCTACGAAGACAAATCGCACCCGCAGCGTTTTCATTCGGTCAGCGTTACCGAGGACCAGCGGTATGCGTTGCTTTATATCTCCGATCGCGGCGCGGGCAAACGCGGCAATGCCGTATCCTTCCGTGATCTTTCAAAGCCCGGCGCAAGCTTCCAACCCATCGTCGCGGATATCAATAACGACTCGTATCGGGTAATCGATGACGTTTCCGGTAGGTTTCTCGTCGAGACGGACCACAATGCGCCTAATTCACGAGTGGCCTTGTTCGATCCCGCAAATGGCTCCTGGAAGGATGTACTGCCGGAAAAAACTGAGGTATTGGCCAGCGTCAGCACCGCCGGCGGCAAGCTTTTCGCGCTCTATGACAAGGATGTGGCCAGCCACGCCTATGTCTACACGCTCGACGGCAAGCTGGAAAATGAAATTACATTGCCGGGAGCCGGGACCGCTGGAGGCTTCTTCGGGCTGCACGACGATAAGTTCGTTTTCTACTCGTTCACGTCGTTAAACTATCCGCCCGCGATTTTCCGT
>Ga0335082_10001088_pt1 | contig 28851 bp, 29 predicted proteins | sample Lox_Sample_41_FD_206718 | JGI IMG/M metagenome (GOLD analysis project Ga0335082, IMG submission 206718) | Soil microbial communities from Loxahatchee National Wildlife Refuge, Florida, United States - Lox_Sample_4.1 | ecosystem: Environmental > Terrestrial > Soil > Wetlands | place: USA... | reverse complement strand
TGCGTAGGATCACGGGCGAGGGATCAATCGGCCATCTGGGAACGCTCGATCCTATGGCAACCGGGGTGCTTCCGCTGGTACTGGGGCGGATGACCCGGCTGGCCCAGTTCTATACCGCCTCAGAAAAATCCTACGAAGGGACCATCCGCCTAGGGGTGGCTACTGATACCTACGATTGTGACGGCGACCCAGTAGGTTCAGCACAGGAAGCTCATGTAACACTTGAGGAGTTACGCCAGGTATCTGCACAATTTGTAGGGCACATCCAGCAGATCCCGCCGCCGTTCTCGGCGAAGAAGATTAAGGGAGTTCCGGCCTATAAGCTGGCCCGCAGGAAGCAGGAGGTCGAGCTTGAGCCAGTGGAAGTTGAAGTGAAGGAGTTTACCGTTTGCAGCCTCGAGGGTGCTGCGGTGCACTTCTACTGCCGGGTGTCGTCGGGGACTTATGTCCGCGGCCTGGCCCACGAGCTGGGGCAGAAACTCGGGGTGGGGGCGCACCTCGCCAACTTGCGCCGAACGGCCGTAGCCGAATTCGCAATCGCTGGGGCCCATACCCCGGAGGCAGTCGCCGAGGCGGCCGATCAAGGTGTTCTGGAGGGACTTCTGCTTCATCTCCGTCGGGTGCTGCCCGAGTTCCCGTGCGTCACGGCAGATGAAGAAGCTATTGGCAGAATCCGTCACGGTCGCTCGGTGAACCTGCCGGAAATGTCCCGATCGCCGCTGGTGAAGGTGTTCGCCGGCCAGTCCGAGCTAATCTGCATCGCCCGCCGCGTGGCGGGTACGCTGTTCCAGCCCAAGGTGGTGTTGATTTGAGGGAGTGATGCACTCGCTTCAGTGGTGCATCATATTGCTGGAGATGGTGTACAATGATGCCATGCGAACCACAATCACCATGGACGACGAAACGGCGGAGATCGCGACTCAATACGCGCGTGCCAACGGTCTGTCTCTCAGCAAGGCCATCTCGGAACTAATCTACCGCGCCACCCGCCCCCGGTCGCGCATAAAGTACGTGAACGGCTGGCCTGTTTTCGACTTACCGAGGTCTGGAAAGCGAATTACAACGGAACATGTCAAGATGCTTGAGGACCAGGAGCTGTGAGCGGCTTTTTGCTCGATGTCAATGTCCTCATTGCGCTCGTTCATGAATTGCACGTTGCCCACGCCCAGGTACAGGCATGGTTTGATGAAACGCACCCAAAGCATTGGGCCACGTGTCCTCTGACAGAGTCCGGCTTTGTCCGTATCGCCTCCAACCTGCGTCTTTCTGATCATCCGGTCGAGGTCAGCGAGGCGCTAGAAATGATGGACCTGCTCAGCCAGCGTCCCGGCCATCGTTTTTGGCCGATGGATAGTACTCTAACTGAGGCGGTACAGCCGTTCCGGGAAAGGCTCTTCGGCCACCGCCAGGTTACGGATGCCTATCTACTGGGCCTCGCGATAAAAAACAAGGGACGCCTCGTCACGCTGGACCGGGGAATCGAGACCCTGGCAGGAAAGGACTATAGGCAACACGTGACGGTGCTTAACTCGTAGTGCTGCCCTCAAGCAGAGCTTCTCAAGGGATAATGTCCGATAACAGATATTATGTTAAATACTACGCAGAGACATCTGGACACGGGGCCATTCCGACGGCCTGCCCTTAAGTCGTTCATTTCATGCCGTCGCCGTCAATAACCGCTCTAGGTCTTCCCTGAACTTCCGTAGTGTCTCCATCCTTTCCGGCGTGGCTTCCACAAGCTCCGACTTGGCCTGGAAGACCTGGCGACCCTCCTTTTCCACCAGTACTCCCAGAACGTCTCCCATCCGCCAGCCCGGCGCGCCGATCATCTCCAGACCAGTCGGCGTGGCGCGCAGCAGCGCGACGCAGCCGTCACGAATCACGCCGACGGAGTTGGCATAGCGTTCGAACGTTTGCAGTTCGAAGCCCGCGAGGTAGAGGCGCTGTAGCTGTTCGGCGGGTTCGGGCATGAGGCAACTAACAATCAGCAACTAGACAGAACTTTACGGGACACGACACTCCCAAACGAAACCTGCAACAACCCAGACTAGATTGCAAGAATGCGAGAAGCAGGAGAGATCAACTAGTTGCTGATTGCTGTCTTTCTACATCTTGTATCGCCCGAGGTCGTCCTCACCCAGGTTCTCCAGCCACTTGCGCAGCTCCTCGCTTGAGACCCGGTCGCTGACCGCAGTAGCCTGCTTGCTGTTCTTCAGCACATCCTCTTCGACGAAGATCGGGCAATCCATGCGCAGCGCGAGCGCCAGAGCGTCGGACGGTCGTGAGTCGATACTGATCGCTTCACCGTCGCGCTCCAGCCAGATCACCGCGAAGAACGTGTCGTCGCGCAGTTCAGTCACCACCACCTTGCGCACATTGGTCTCCAGCCCGATCAGCAGGTTCTTGAGCAGGTCGTGGGTCATGGGCCGAGGCGTAGTAACTTTCTCGATCTCCAGAGCGATGGCATTGGCCTCGTAGATACCCACCCAAATCGGCAGCACCGTATCACTGTTGTGGTCTTTGAGGATTACGATGGGCATGTTGGTCACGGGATCCATCATCAGCCCGCGAATTTTCATCTCGACTTCCATCGTGGTCCTCCCCGAGGTGCTTGCCCTTTGATACTCCTTACTGGTACGCTCTGCAACCTCTTTCTGGATGTTAGACGGCCAGCTCGCCCAATAGGCTGTTCGGAAACGTCTGCGTAACCAGCACGGGCACATATTCGCCGATGGCCGGCTCGGCTCGGCCATTGAGCACAAAGTTCAGCGTCTTGTTCTGCGAGGTGCGGCCAATCGTCTGGCCACGCGCAGCGTTCTTCCCTTCCACCATGACTTCCAGCGTCTGACCCAAATGCCTGCGATAACTCATTCGCTGCAATTCGCGCTGATGCTCCTGCAAAACCTGCAGACGTCGCGACTTCTCGGCGTCGAGAATCGAGTCAGCATATTGCAACGCAGGAGTATTTGGCCGCGGCGAGTATTTGAATGAAAAGACGCCGTCATAACCGACCTCATCCAGCAGGTTCAGCGTTTCACCGAACTCTGTTTCCGTCTCGCCAGGGAAGCCGACGATCACGTCGGTCGTAATGCTAAGCTCGCGATTGCGGGTGGACTTCATCCACGCGATGCGCTCCAGGTATTCCTCTCGCGTGTACTCGCGGAACATGGATTCCAGCACACGCGAGGAGCCGCTCTGCACGGGCAGATGAACGTGGTCGCAGAGCGTTCGCACGGCGTCGATCGCATCCACGATGTCTTTGCTGAAGTCGCGCGGATGAGAAGTTGTAAAGCGCACACGACGAATGCCGGGCACTTCCCCCACCGCCGCCAGCAATTCGGCGAAGCTCTTCTTCCCTGCCGGATCGCGATACGAATTTACGTTCTGCCCGAGCAGTTGAATCTCCGTGAATCCGCTGTCGGCCATGCGCTGCGCTTCGTTCAGCACCGACTGCGAAGTGCGGCTGCGCTCCTTGCCGCGGGTGTACGGCACCACGCAGTAGGCGCAGAACTTGTCGCAGCCTTCGATGATGGTGATGTAGCCGCGATGCGGATTGGTGCGCGCGGTGAACTCGGTCTCAAAGGTCTGGTCGGTCTGGCGGTCGTCGAGCCCGGTGACGCGGCCAGCGCCCGACTCAATCCGCACTAGCATCTCGGGTAGGTTGCGGTAGGAAGCCGAGCCCGCCACCAGCGAGACGTGCGGCGCGCGCTCGAAGATCTTCTCCCCCTCCTGCTGGGCGACGCAGCCAAGCACTGCAAAGCGCTTCCCTTTCGCCTTCAGCGATTTGAAATCGGCCAGCCGGTGGAAGACCTTCTGCTCCGCCTTGTCGCGAATCGAGCAGGTGTTGTAGAGGATAAGGTCGGCGTCCTCCTCGCGCTCGACCTGCGCGTACCCCTCGGAGATGAGGGTCCCCACGACCTTCTCCGAGTCGTGGAAGTTCATCTGGCAGCCGAAGGTCTCGATGTAGAACGTCTTTTGCGCGGAGCTCACAGATTCCCCAGTGAAATTCAGTATATCGCGAGACGGAATGGCAGCAGGCTTCGCCGCGCTCAATCCATCTTGCATTCAAACTATTCCAGAGAGAATAATTGTCGCCAACGCTGCTGGTGTCCCTTCCGCCATTTGGGGATCCACAAAGAGGAGACTTTCGAGTGAGTTCCGACATCGTTCCGGCGCACATGAAAGCACGCCCTCGCACCTTCACCTTCGCATTCTTTCTGCTCACCATCGTAATGACCATGATTGCCGTTCAGCGCTTGCAGGGACAGACCTTGAAGGTACTCCACGCTTTTACCGGCGACCAGGACGGAGGACAACCTTTCGCCGGGCTGGTGTTCGATCAACATGGCAACCTCTACGGTACGACCCTTTCCGGTTATTTCGGCTACGGCATGGTTTTCCGGTTGAGACCCTCCAATGGTGGTCTGTGGATTTTCCAAATGCTGCACACATTCCGCGGTGGCCCGAATGATGGGGCTGGCCCCTCGGGCGGAGTAACCTTTGGCCCGAACGGCACGATCTATGTCCTTACTTACGCAGGTGGAAGTTATAACTGCGGCGGAAGTGGATGCGGTACGGTTTACAATGTGCGGCCGCCACAGACGGCTTGCAAAACGGCTCTATGCGACTGGTCGGGAGGCGTCCTGTATTCCTTCAACGGTGGATCCGATGGTGAGGGGCCGAGCGACAAGCCTCTGTTCGACAGCGCCGGCAATCTTTACGGAACGACCTCTTACGGTGGGACTGCCAATGATGGAACCATATTCGAGCTGACCCGCACGAGCAATGGCTGGACGGAGAGCGTCATTCACAGCTTCAGTGGACCCGATGGCGTCGGACCTGACGGCCTTGCCTGGGATGCTGCAGGTAATCTGTACGGCTCTGCTGGGGCCGGGGGCAATCTGAACGGCGGCACTGTGTACCAGCTAGTTCCCTCCGGAGGCGGTTGGACTGAGAACACTCTTTACAGGTTCGCCAGCCTAGACGTAGGTTTGCCCGGGCCGGTCACTCTCGATCCGGCGGGAAACATCTACGGCTCGACCACTAACGGCCAGGGCACAATTTGGGAGTTGTCACCCTCCGGCGGTCAGTGGATCTACAATCTGCTGGAAAGCTTCAGTTCCAGCCAACTGACCATAGATGCCGCAGGAAATCTTTACGGCATAACCTGGGCCGGCGGTAGTCATCAGTTCGGTTCGATTTTTAGGCTGACGCCCTCCAACGGCGGCTGGACCTTCACTGACCTTTACGATTTCCAGGACAAGGACGACGGGGCGCTCCCAGTGGGCAAGCTCCTGCTGGACAGCGACGGCAATATTTATGGCGTCGCCTCAACCGGCGGCGCGTACGGATGGGGAACAGTGTGGGAGTTTACACCGTAAGAGTTGCTCCGGCGAGTCAGCGCAACCCAGTTCATTCCCCACGAGGCGCCCGAAAAGACTATCGCTCCAGCGCCTGGAATTCCGGTTTGCATAAAGTGGTGGTTGTGACTCAATGCCATCGTCAACCCCTGGTCTTCCATTTGGCTGCGAAGATGCGGGATGAACTGAGCGCTGGCTGCTACCTCAGCAGTTCCTCGATCTGCGACGCAATCGCCGACGGTGGCGTCATCGGTGCAAATCGCTCGACGACTCTTCCCTTCTGGTCCACCAGGAACTTGGTAAAGTTCCACTTGATGTTCTCCCGGAAGTAGCGTCAGCGGCGCTCGCGCAGCGGTGGCGTGTGCGTCAGCTCGTAGCTGGCCGCGATCGCCTCGAGCAAGGGTTGGTATTGTCGCTGTCGTGCGGGCCGGTAGTGCTGGATCGACTTTTCGAGCTGCACGGCTGCCCGCTGGATGATGGCCAGAGCCCGCTGTTCTTGCTGGAAGTCTTCGGCCCGGTCGGAGTCCGAGAAGGCGCGGCGGTGGCGACGTCCCTGGGCGTCGCGCCAATCTGCGTAGTAGCGAGTGTAGTGTGACTCGATGCGCCTGAACATGGAGTCTCCTCTTTGTCGGTTCAACGTCGCTAGCCTGCCATGCTGCGAAAAGCATGTGTCTCGCTTCACACGTCATGGCAATTCATAACAATTCGCAAGGACCCTGTGCTCTCCGTGCCGCAGCCTGCGCTGAGCGGAGCCGAAGCGTGGTGAAAGCTTACTTCCCCAACAATCTTTCAATCTGCGCCTCGATCGCCGACGGCGGCGTCATTGGCGCGAATCGCTCGACCACACTTCCCTTCTGGTCCAGCAGGAACTTCGTAAAGTTCCACTTGATGCTGTCGCCCAGCAGGCCGCCTTTCTTGCTCTTCAGGAACTTGAACACCGGATGCGTGTCCGGCCCGTTGACCTCGATCTTGGAAAACAACGGAAAGCTGACGCCGTAGTTAAGCTGGCAAAACTCCTTGATCTCTGCATCCGAACCTGGCTCCTGATGGCCAAACTGATCGCAGGGAAAGCCGAGCACCTCGAAGCCGCGGTCTTTGTACTTTGCGTAGAGCGATTGCAGGCCTTCATATTGCGGCGTGAATCCGCACTTGCTGGCGGTGTTCACGATGAGCAAAACTTTGCCCTTGTAGTCAGCCAGCTTCTTGTTGCGGCCGTTGTTCAGCTTGGCAGTCAAGTCGTACAGGGTCATGATGCTCCTAAAGTCATTTCACCACGGAGGACACTGAGCGCAAAGAGGAAAACGAACCACAGAGGCACAGAAACACAGAGCAATACGAGATCAAAACAATTCGTCTTGAAAACTCTTTTCCTTATAGTTCTTTGTGGCTCTGTGTCCCTCTGGTGAAAATACAACCCCGTGCCCCCCGTGTTCTCCGTGGTTAATAGGCTTTCGCAATCACCACTCGGCGCTCCACCGGCTCCCCGGTGATGATGCACTTCCCTGCTCCATCGTACTCATCAACCAGCGGAATGCAGCGCACCGTGGCCTTGAAGTTCTTCATGCGCTGATCGCACTCGGGATCGTCCTTCACGTGCGCCATCACAAATTTGCCTCCGCCCTTTTCGGCAGTCACGTCGCTCAGGATTGCTTCGACTTCTTCGATCGAGTTCGCCAGAACAGTGTTGGCCTTCAATCGCTGCTTTGCGGTGTCGTACAGGTTCTCCTGAAGCTCGCCCAGCACAGCGTTCAACCTCGCTCCAACCTGATCCTGCGGCAGAGGCTCTTTCGCTCCGGTGTCACGGCGCTTCAGCACGATGTTTCCTGACGCCAGATCGCGCGGCCCGAGCTCTAGCACTACCGGCACGCCGCGCCGCTCCCAGTGGAAGAACTTCGCGCCCGGACTTTGCGCCTCGCGATCGTCAACCTTCGCGCCAACATCCTTCGCGATGCGATGCGCCGCCTCCAGCACCTTGCCCTTCTCATCGTCCTTGCGATAGATGGGCACCAGCACCGCCTTCACCGGCGCCAGCTTGGGCGGTAGCACCAGGCCCTTGTCGTCGGAATGGCTCATGATGAGGCCGCCAATGAGGCGCGTGCTCACACCCCAACTGGTTTGCCAGACGTAGTCGAGCTGGCCTTCGCTGTTCTGGAACTGCACGTCGAAGGCCTTGCCGAAGTTCTGCCCCAGGTCATGGCTGGTGCCGGCCTGCAACGCGAAGCCGTTTTGCATCATCGCTTCGATCGAGTAGCTGCGCACCGCGCCGGCAAACTTCTCCGCGCGCGTCTTCATGCCTTTGATGACCGGCATCGCCATCACGTTTTCCGCCACGTCGGCGTAGATATCGAGGATGCGCAGCACCTCTTCCAGCGCTTCGTCGTGGTTGGAGTGCGCAGTGTGGCCCTCCTGCCAAAGGAATTCCGTGGTGCGCAGAAACATGCGCGTGCGCAGCTCCCAGCGCATCACGTTGGCCCACTGGTTGAGCAGCATGGGCAAGTCGCGCCAGCTCTTGATCCATTTGCCGAAAAAGTGCCCAATGATGGTCTCAGAGGTCGGGCGGATCACGTACGGCTCCTCCAGTTGCTTGCCGCCGGCAATGGTGACCACGGCCAGCTCGGGCGAGAAGCCCTCGACGTGCTCAGCTTCTTTGTGCAGAAAGCTTTGCGGGATGAGCAGCGGAAAGTAAACGTTCTGATGGCCGCTGGCCTTGAAACGGTCGTCAAATTCGCGCTGCAGCAGTTCCCACACCGCGTAGCCGTTGGCCTTGATGACCATGCAGCCCTTGACGATCTCGGCCGGCTCGGCCATGTCGCCCTGCAGAACTATGTCCTGGTACCAGGTTGCAAAATCCTGACTGCGCGCAGTGATCGGAGATTCGGCCATGAGTCTGCTTTCGTTTGGAGATGAATGGACAGCTACTTAGATTATGACAGGCAGATGTACTTGAACACGACAGGGCCCATCGCGACGCCCACGTCGAAGGCGTTTTAGCCTTTACATGAGTGATATCATGGTGCCCGTTGTGGGCCCCGATTCCTGATCGGGAGTCTCTTCAGGAGGCCACGATGAAAGCCACCTCTCCTCTCGTTTTCGAGAAAAACCTGACATGCCTTGCGCGAGCGGCAGTGACCACCTTGTTATTAGGCATGGCCCAGAACCTTGCAATCCTTGCAACCGCACCGGCCAATGCGCAAACCTACACGGTCATTCACGCCTTCAGTGGCGGAGGGGATGGAGCATATCCGCAAGCCGGATTGACCATGGATGCTTCGGGAAACTTCTACGGAACTACGGCCGGCGGGTTTAACGTCGGTAACGGCAACGTCTTCAGGCTTAAACGCTCCGGCTCTAGCTGGCTTTTGGTGCCGCTCTACAGCTTTGCCGCTAACAATGATGGTACTGAGCCATACGGCCGGGTTACGGTGGCGACCGATGGTACCCTCTACGGCACGACTTATGCGACGGGAGACGGGGGCTGTTGCGGCACCGTTTTCCATCTCAAACCGTTGCCCGCAGCCCCAAAATCAGCGCTCGCTCCCTGGGCTGAAACCATCCTTTATCGCTTCGCGGGCCCCCCGAACGATGGAAGGGAACCTCAAGGCGACCTCACGGTCGACAGTTCCGGAAATATTTATGGTACGACGGTCTACGGAGGCGGCGCCGATGCCGGGACTATTTACGAGTTGACGCCCTCGGGCGGCGGATGGTCCGAAACCGTGCTCTATTCCGCCCACAATGACAGCACCGGAGGTAACCCCTGGGGTGGTGTCGTTTTCGACAAATCTGGCAACCTCTTCGGCGTGTTCAACACTACTGGTCTGGGCGGCGCCGGTGCAGTCTACAAGTTGTCACCTTCTGGATCGAGTTGGACGGAGCAAGTCGTCCATGCCTTCCAATTCAGCGATGGAGAGAATCCACAAGGAGGGCTGATTCTAAATCCTTCGGGAAATCTCTATGGAACTACAACGTTGTTTGGTCCTGGTGGCGGCGGTACAGTCTTCGAACTCATGCCTGCCAATGACGGGTTCACCTTCAGCACGCTTTACGGTCTCGGCTCACCTGGCGGCGGGCCGATGGAGAAGCTAACCATGGATGCTGCAGGAAACCTGTATGGGACAACTTACGCCGGAGGTAATTATTTTTACGGGTCCGTGTTCAAGCTGACCCCCTCGAGTGGCGGTTGGACCTACACCTCGCTTCACGATTTTTGCAAAGGCGGCTTACCCTGTAGCGATGGGGCCCACCCTATAAGCGGCATCGTTATCGATGCTAATGGCAATCTATATGGCACCACATCGCGGGGCGGCAGCAACGGATGCTTCGGTTATGGCTGCGGAGTGGTCTTTGAGATTACGCCGTAAGCAGATTTCGCCAAGCCAGCTTATCTCGCCCCGCTCATGACAAGCTTCAGCGACTCAGGGTGAACGGGGGCGTCGTCCGACAGTTCGGGTGGAACGCTGCCATCACACTTCCCTTCCGCACCAGGACCGGATCGTCGCCTGGCAAGAATTGCCACTCCGGGATCGACCCGCTTGATGCGCGCATTTTTCGTCACTAATTTAGAGATCCTTTGCAGGACCCATTGCCACAGAAATCATCGCACCCTCAACCAAAAACTAAATGGGGAGCGGCTGTTTAGCGCACTCCCCTCTCTCCGATCAGGTTTGCAATTGCGTACAGAGTAACCGCAGGCTGCGCCCGTGACAACGAAAAACTGGCCGCCGAGTGTTAAAAGTCTGTGAACGTCAGTAGCCGTGATATGCAGGGCTGTACTACCACACAGTGAGACATCTGACGCTGTCGAGGTGTCGAAGGTGTGCAGAACCTACGTCCCACAATGTGAGATATACCACGCTGTCAGCATTACTTGCCCTCCGCGGCCGCTGCGAACGCACTGGCGAACTCCGCCAGCGAGCGCACGGCCACTCCTGAAGGGCCCTTGGCGATCCACGGCTTGGCATCTTCCATCCAGGCCACGCCCGCGATGTCCAGGTGAATCCATGGCGTGCTGCCGCTCACGAACTCCTTCAGAAACATGGCGGCTGTCACGGCGCCGCCCCATCGGCCGCCGCTGTTGACAATGTCGGCAATGTTCGACTTGATCATCTCTTTGTATTCGTCATCTACCGGCAGGCGCCACATCTTCTCGCCCGACTTTTGCAGCGCCTTGCTGAAGCTCTTGTAGAAGTCGTCATTGTTGGCGAAGATGCCGGCGTTCACCATGCCGAGGGCGACCACGCAGGCGCCAGTCAGGGTGGCAGCGTCAATCAGGTGCGTGCAGCCCAGTTGCTGGGCGTAATGCAGACCATCGGCCAGTACCAGCCGGCCTTCGGCGTCGGTGTTGATGATCTCGATGGACTTGCCCGACATCGCAATCTGCACATCGCCCGGCTTCTGCGCCTTGCCTGACGGCATATTTTCGGTGGCGCACACGATTCCAATGACGCGCACATTGGGTTTGAGCTGGGCTATGGCGCGCATGGCGCCGATCATGGCCGCGCCTCCCGCCATGTCGTACTTCATTTTCTCCATGCCGTCGGCGGGTTTGATGGAGATGCCTCCGGTGTCGAAGGTGATTCCCTTGCCCACCAGGCCCAGCACCCGCTTCTTGGGGGCGCGGGCCGGCTCGTAGCGCATCACAATGAGCCGGGGCTCCTCGTCAGAGCCTTGCGCGACGCTCCAGAAAGCGCCCATCTTCAGCTCCTTGATTTTGTCCGGCCCGTAGATCTCACACTGTAGTCCCACTTCGTCGCACATGGCCTGGGCGCGGTCGGCGAGGATCGTCGGCGTCATGCGATTGCCCGGCTCATTGACCAGGTCGCGGGTAAAGTTCTGCGCCTCACCGATCATGCGGCCCTGCTCCATCGCGGCCTTCAGAGATTTCTCATTACCCTTGGCGGCAACGATGACCAGTTCGTCAATCTTCTGCTCTTTGCGGTCGCTCTTGTAGTAGTCCGGCTCGAAGTTGCCGACGAATGCACCTTCGACGATGGACTTTGCGGCGTCCTCAGGGCCACTGCGCAAAGCCGGAGCGACCAAGGCGAAGTTCTTCAGGTCCTTCGCTTTCAGATTGCGCACTGCAGCTCCCGCCAGCTTGCGCAATTCCGCCGAAGAAAAGCCCTTCGCCTTGCCACCGCCAATCAGCAGCAGACGCCTGGCTTTCAGGCCTGAAGGCTTGTGCAGCAGCGTGGTCTCCACCATTTTGCCGGTGACTTCTCCGGACGCGATGAGGTCAGCGGCCGCAGCGATCACCGCTTTGTCGTTCGTTTGAAGCTGTGGAGCGGGCTTGGCTTGTTTGTCGCCGTTGTTGTTGTTCCCGGCAGTATCGAGGACTGCGACAACCAGGCACTCGGTTTCAATTTGTGAGGGTGATGCACTAATAAGAGTCGTTTTCATGTTTATTCCATCTTGAATCGCGAACCTGACGGTCCGCTCGACTTGTGTCGTCCCTGAAGGGACCCCTTATCTCAAACTTTCCTGCTCCTTGCCATCGCCTCGCGCGCTTCCTTGTCGGCGGTGCGGCGACGCTCCGTTTCGCGCTTGTCCCAGGTCTGCTTGCCCTTGGCCAGCGCCATTTCCACTTTGACCCGGCCATTGCGAAAGTACAGCCTGGTCGGGATCAATGTCAGGCCTCTTTGCTGCGTTTTTCCAAACAGCTTGTTCAATTCGCTGCGGTGCACCAGCAGCTTCCGGGTACGCAAAGGTTCGTGGTTGAAGATGTTCCCATGCTCGTAAGGACCGATGTGCGCATTCACCAGCCACAACTCACCGTCCTTCACCAGACCGTAGGCGTCCTTGAGGTTGGCCCTCCCGCCACGAACCGACTTGACCTCCGTTCCCCGCAGCGCAATCCCGGCCTCAAACTTCTCCAATAGGAAGTAGTTATGCGCGGCGGCGCGATTGACTGATGCATCGCGCTCCCCGCTGGCCACCGGATCGCGCCGGACCTTCTTCTCTTTCTGTGGACGATCACTTGCCGGCGACGAACGGGCCATAACAATCGTAGTTTCCAGAGGCGCTCGAGGTTACTCCATGTGCGCCATGGCGCAGGGTGGGAGTGACGATCACGATCTTGCGCATCACGCGAATCTCAAATGCTAACACACGAGGAATGCAACGACTTACGCCGGAGTCGGGATGTTATAATCGGCCCGACAACAGCAAATTCAATCGCGCCTTCGGCTCGGGCCGATGTACGCGACGCAATCATGCTCACTTTTGATGTGGGCATGAGTCTTACAATTTCCGGTAACCCTTACGCTCTGATCGCGCCGTTCGGGGTGCCCCGCAAGTACTCAGGGTCTTTAGGCAACGTGATGAAACGGTTTACCCGCGTCCTGGCGATGGTCCTCATTGTGGCCATTCTGCCCGCCATGGCCTCATCCGACAAGGCGGCCAAGGCACTCTATGAAAAAGGAAAAGCTGCCGAGGCCCGCGAGGACTACATCGCGGCGTACAACTTTTACCATCAGGCGTGGGACCTGAAGCCGACTGACCTCCGATATCGCACCGCCGCCGAGTTCGTGCGTTTCCTGGCGTCCGCTTCGTATGTTCATCAGGGTGAGATCCTGATGAACGCGGGCAAACTGCAGGAGGCCTTGACGGACTTCGAGCAGGCAATTGCCATCGACCCCTCCAGCTTCATCGCCCAGCAACAGGCCAACAAGGTGCGTCAACTTCTGCTCAAGGGCCAAAAGCTGGCGCCTCCAGCCCCGCCGACTCCTGAGTCTGCTCTCAGCCGGCGCGTGGAAGAAGCCACCGGTCCGGTTGAACTGGCGCCGATTTCCCAGACGCCTATCACCCTGAAGTTGAGCGAAGATACCAAGACCATCTACGAGAGTATCGGGAAGCTGGCCGGCATCAACGTACTGTTTGATCCCGATTACAATTCGCGCCGCGTCCGCGTGGACCTGAACGGTGTGACCCTGGAGGAAGCGCTGCAGATTACGGCTCTAGAGTCGAAGACGTTCTGGCGCCCGGTCACGCCCAACACTATTTTCGTTGCCGCCGACACTCCCGCCAAGCGTAAGGAAGTTGAGCAGAGCGTCATCCGCACCTTCTACCTGAGTAACCTCTCGCAACCGAACGAGCTGCAGGACCTAGTGAACATCCTTCGCACCTTGCTGGACACCCAGCGGCTGCAGCAATTCCCTTCGCAGCAGGCGATTGTTGTGCGCGGCACTCCGGACCAGATCGCCATGGCCGAGAAGCTGATCGAAGATCTGGACAAGTCGCGGCCTGAGGTGGTGGTGGAAGTGGCCATCATGCAGGTCAATCGCGACAAGCTGCGCAATCTGGGCATCCAGCCACCGGCCAGCGTGACCGTTGCTCTGCAGAGCAACACAAGCACTACCACTTCGACCTCCGGACAAAACGTCGGCACGGGCAACGGGACCATTACTACCACCACCGGCGCCAGTACGGGCACCATTACGCTGAACGAGCTAGCGCACATCAACGCTACGAATTTCGCTGTGACCATTCCGGCGACCACGGCCAACTTCCTGTTGAGCGATAGCAGCAGCAAGCTGATTCAGCAGCCGCAAATCCGGGCTTCGGACGGCCAGAAGGCTTCGCTGAAAATCGGTGAGCGCGTTCCCGTCGCCACGGGATCGTTTCAGCCCGGTATCGGCGGTGTTGGTATCAACCCGCTAGTCAACACGCAATTCAACTATATCGACGTCGGTGTCAACATCGACATTACGCCGCACGTACACGGCCTCGATGAGATCACGCTGAAGCTCTCCATGGACATCTCGGCGGTAGATTCGTATCAGAACATCGGCGGCATTCAGCAACCGGTCATCGGGCAGCGCAAGATCGAGCAGGATATTCGCCTGAGGGAAGGCGAAGTAAACATTCTGGGCGGGATCCTGGAGAACACGCAGACCAAGTCCTTGTCAGGAATTCCGGGGCTGGCGCAGATTCCCTTCTTCCGATATTTCTTCTCGTCAGAACAGAAAGAGGTCAAGGACAACGAGATTGTTTTCGTGCTGATCCCGCACATTGTGCGTGCCCAGGACGTCACTGCCGCTAACCTGAAAGCCATCGACGTGGGCACCGCCAACACGATTTCTCTGCGTCGCGACAGCGGGCAGTCATCGCAGCCCAACAATGGTGCGCCGGCCGGTCCGGGAGCAGCGCAGAACTATCCGCAAACTCCTGGCGGTCAGGCTATGCCGCCGGGGCCGGGGCCTTCACCGGCTGCGGGGATGCAGCCTCCGACCGCTTCGGCCCCGGCGGGAAGTGCCATCGTGAGCTTTGATCCGCCAACCCTCGATCAGGCCGTGGGCGCCACATTTACGGTGAACGTGAACCTGGCCGGTGGACAGAACGTTTACGCCGTGCCGGTGCAGGTGCTTTACAACCCACGTGTGCTGCAGGTGCTCAACGTGTCCAACGGTCCCCTGCTCTCCAAGGATGGCCAGACAGTCGCCCTGGTTGACCGTAATGACAGCATGGCAGGAATCCTGCAGCTCACCGCGTCGCGCCCGCCCGGCAGCGGTGGAATCACCGGTGACGGGGCGGTGTTCACTCTCACTTTCCAGGCCCTCGCACCGGGACAGGCAACCTTAAGCATCAATCGCGCCATGGTCAGAAATGCCTCCATGCAGAATGTGCCGGCGAGCGGCTCGCAAGCGATTGTGACCGTCCACTAGACGCAGTTGTCAGTAGCCAGTAGTCAGTTGAACGCCTCTGCGTCGGCCGCTATATCTGCTGCCCGCCGGCAACTGTTCACGTCTAATCACGTAGAAGTCTCAGGGTAATACACGGTGTTGGCGCCGCAAGACGTTCCCGCTGGCTACTGACGACCGGCATTTGGGACTAGAATAAGAGCAGTGCATCTCACGCGTTTCCATCCCGCATTTGCTGACGATGGCAGACCTGTCTCGCGCCCCGTCCGGCGCAGGAATGGCTTCACCATGGCCGAACTGCTGGTCGCGATGACCATCCTGATGATCCTCACCGCAGTCGTCATGCCGGTTGCGCGGGTCACCGTCCAACGCGGCAAGGAGCGCGAGTTGCGCCGCGACCTGTGGGAAATGCGTGACGCCATCGACCGCTACAAGGATGCCGCTGACCGGGGCGCCTTCCAGGTAAAGCTTGACAGCCAGGGTTATCCCCCTGATCTGGAGACGCTGGTAAAAGGCGTGGATTCCAATGGCAAGAAGCTGCGCTTCCTGCGCCGCATCCCGGTTGATCCCATGACTGGCAAGACCGAATGGGGGCTGCGCTCCATGCAGGACGACCCCGATTCCGATTCCTGGGGCGGGCAAAGCGTCTTCGATGTTTACACCAAGTCGGAGGGTACCGGACTGGACGGGACCAAGTACAAAACATGGTAGGCCGCATCTTTGACGGCCTGCTCCGCTGCTAGAAAACCGCGGAACCTTCATTCATGAAAAGGCGCTTCCAACGCGGCTTTACTCTGATCGAGCTGATGGTGGTCATCAGTATCATCATCATCCTGCTCTCGCTGGCCATGCCGCGTTACTCCAAGTCCATTGTGCATGCACAGGAGACGGCGCTGCGCGAGGACTTGTACACGCTGCGTTCAGTGATTGACCAGTACACTCTGGACAAGCAAAAGGCGCCGCAGTCCCTGCAGGACCTGGTAGATGCCGGTTATCTCAAGCAGCTTCCCGTGGACCCATTCACTAAATCGCGCGAGAGTTGGGTGCCGGTCACCGATGACAGCCTGATGTCTCCCGACCAGACCCAGCCGGGCATCGTTGACGTGCACAGTGGAAGCGATATGACCTCTTCGGAAGGTACTGCCTACAGCACGTGGTGACGACCGCGAAGACGACCGGCGGGCTTACCTCACCAGCGCCAGCAGCCGAACCGGGCCGCCAGAGCCGTTTTCCAGCTTGATGGGGGCCACGACCACCGTGGCTCCGGATAGCGGCGCCAGCCCGAGGTTGGCGACGTTCTCCAGATGGTAAACGCTCTCTTTCGCGGTGAACTGGTGAACCGGATAGGTGGTGGTGGCGCCGATGTCCACGCTCATCGTATCAATCCCAAGCCCCACCACGTCGCGCGTCTTCACCAGGAATTTCGCAGTCTCCAGCGAGTAGCCGGGATAGTGCGGCAGGTGATCGCTCCCCAGATTCTGGAAGTCCTTCTGCGAATTCCAGCGCGCGTCCCAACCGGTGTAGGCCATGACCACCGCGCCGCTGGGCAGCGGGCCATGCGCGATCTCCCAATCCGCCACGTCCTGAACGCTGACTTCGTAGTCGGGATTGCTCTTCACCTTGGCGCGCACATCGAGCACTACCAGCGGACGCACCAGTCGCTCGGACGGAATCTGCTCCACCGTCCACATGCCTTTGGCAAAGTGGGCCGGCGCGTCAAGATGTGTACCGTAATGCTCCTGGGTGGTGAAGATGCGCGAATAGTACCCATCGCGGTCGATGTTGCCTAACTCATGCGCCTCAAACGGAGACTTCTCCGTGCCTTCCCAGTTGGGCGAGTGATCGTTCAGGTTATGGGTCAGATCAATGACCTCGTGATAGGCATTTGGACTGGGCACGGGAGGCTTGTGCGCAAACAGAAACAGCGCCAGCGCCAGACTACAACCGATCGTAAATGTCTTCCAGTGGGACATACCGTTCCTGTCCGCCGGGACCTTTCAGGCAAGACGGTCCCATCGCGGCAGAGAAATCACCATCCTGTTGGACGCATTTGAGGAAGGATTTGTTTCCGGGAAATCGTTGCTGGTGCGTTAAGCCTGTGTAAACAAAATCACGACAGCGTAGACCCGGGCGCGAAACCTGGCCGATCAGAGATGCGAGCACAGGGCACTCCACGGGAAGGTGCGCAGAACCACAAACACGTGCAGAACGAAAAAGATCCAGGGCACGCCCACTTCGACATGGGTGACCGGCTTGTACAGTTTGGGATTTCTACCTTCTCCCATGGCAGCCCATTCCGCGGCGAAGGGCCGCAGCGGCAGGCGCGTCTCAATCGCCTGGATCACGAGGAATTTGGCGCTATTGAGGTCGCGGTACGAGCGCACAATGCGATACCACAGATAGGACAGCGACATGCCTGCCAGACCAAGCAGCCATAGATACGAGCTCACATCTTTTGGGATGGCGTATCCGATGAACGCCAGCAACGCGCTGTTGACCGCGAGAAAGTAGGAGTTCGCAGCCTGCCGGCGGTCGCTGATTTTGTCCGCGGTAGCCACATACACCTTGTACTGGTCGATGAGATGCGCCTGATAAGGATCGTCCTTCGACGGGTAGGCGTGACCTTCGGGGAACGACGAAAATAACCTCTCATCGGACACGACAGGCTGGTCTGGCATCTCATGCCCTCCGGTACCCAACGGGCTTAATCGGGTTTCACCGTGCTGCCAGCCCTCTGCCCCGTTGTAGTGCCCGGACGCTCGGCGTCTCCGGCCGAAAGCCGGTTAGGCTGACCCGCCGCCGGCAGCGCATTGCCAGCCTCCGGCTCGGCTGCACTTTGAACGGCAGCAAGCAGCTCCGGGTGTCGTTGCAGGTAAATGCGCTGAAACTCGCTGGCCCCGTACTGCATGATTTCCGCCGTAATCTGCGGATATTTCAGCAACGAGGATTGGCCGTCCGGGCTTGCCAGGAAGCGCGCAAACTGGATCAGCTCTCCTTCGGTGTAGTACTTCACCATAGCCTCCAGCAGGACCTGCTCCAGCCGGCCCTTTCCGAAGGCCTCCTCATAGATGCTGCGCGTCTCTGCGGCATCGGCATCGTCGGACTGCATCAGCGCCAGCATCTGCTCCAAAGACTGCTCCGTCATATATGAGAAGAACCCCTGAGGAACCAGGGCCAGGTAGTGGCGCGCAGCGATCGTCCGGTCGCGGGAAACCGCAACCTGACGTTGGACTAGCCGGCTGGCGTTCTCAGGGTCGCCGACCTGCCGGAAGAACTCTGCCGCTACCGAGAGAATGGAAGGGTCGGTCGTTCCCTCGGTGGCTTGAGCGAAGAGAATTCGTGCATCCTGGAGGCGGCCGTTGCGGGCGGCGTCCACCGCAGCACGAGCCAGCGCCATCTCCTTCTGGTTGGCGGTAACCAGGCTCAGGTCGGGTTCTGCCGCTGCTCCCGCTTCGTTGCCCGCTTCTCCCCAAGCTTTGTCGGTGAGATTGATCGCCGGTGTTTCCTCTTCACCACTCTGCAAAGCGCCACGCGCAAACAGGCGTAGATGTTCGTTTACTTTGCCGCCAAAATCCGCCTCGTCATTGAACATCTTGAACAGGGTCCGGCGCCCCTGCTCCAGTTCTTTACGGAAGGCCAGAACTCTTGCCAGCTCAGGGCCGGGATCGGCCACGGAAGCGCTGTCCACGCTTTTAAAGAAAACCAGTACGGTTGGGGCTTTCTTCTTGTCCCACAGCTCCATGGCCAGACGAAACTCTTCCTCGGTGTACGAGGTGGCCTTGGAATCCGGCGCCGGCTGTCCCCACCGGCGATGCAAGGCCAGAATGAAAACGTCGGACTTCTTGATCTCCTGATTGATGACGTCTTGCGGGCGGTATCCTGTTTCCGCCGGCACATCTTCCCAGCCCAGCGCAACGAACTTCACTCCCGCGCCATCGCCGAAGCCGGCATTGAGATCTTCAATCATGGTCCTTAAGAGCTTGCGTTCAGGCGCCAAGTCGCCCGGCGAAGCCATGAACACCGATATTTCGCGTGGCGCGTCTTTCTTCACAACCTGCCTCCTGGGCAAACAGCGCCGGTCCAGACCTTTATCGCAGCGAAGCCGCCATACTTCGCGCTAATGCGCAGGCGATCGGTCCGGCAGAATTCGGCTCGATTGTAACGCCTGCCGCCGACTGCAACAACGAGTCACTCAGGCTGGGCGTGAAAAACTGAAACCTGAGCTCTACTTCGATCTCGCCATCGCAAACCCGAACCACAGCGAGTTCGAGCCGTTGTAGTCCACCCCGGATTTCTGCTGCCCTGCGAAGGCCATACGCTCAGCCTTGACTGAGCAGCCGTTGCACGGATTCTCCAGCACAAATTCGTAGCGGCCATCCTTCTGCGAGGTTGCCGTTCCCAAAACCTTCCCGCCCGCGTCGGATAGCGTGACGGATGCTCGCGGCAGCGGCCAGCCGGAGTCGTCGGTTACCACGCCCTGGATTTTGCCGCGAACTGGCAAGCCTTCGGCATTGTAGTCGCGCATGATGTATCCCGGTCCCCGCAAGGGACGCCCGCCAACCTGGCCGGTCACTTTATCGTGCTCCAGCGAAAGCACGCCGTTCACGAAGACATACTCCAATCCCACCGACGGCCGGTTGGGATCGTCGAACGTCGCCGTGTCGCGCACCCTCTCCGGATCGAAGATAGTGATGTCGGCGAAGTAGTCGCTGCGTAGTAGCCCGCGATGGTCCAACTTCTCGCGCTGTGCCGGCAGAGATGTGAATTTGCGGATGGCATCCTCCAGCGGCAGATTGTGCTCCTCGCGCACATATTTGCCGAGAATACGCGTGAAGCTTCCGTAGGCCCGCGGGTGCGATTTCGACTCGCCCAGCGGTCCCGTAGGACTGATCGCTGCGTAGTCGGTGCCGACGCTAACCCACGGCTGGCGCATGGCCAGCTTCACGTCGTCTTCGCTCATCAGGAAGTACACCGCACCTGTGTTGTCGCGGTCGGCGATGACCACATCCATCAACGCATCCAGCGGGTCTTTGTTGTCCATCTTGCCGATCTGGGCCGCAGTCTTGCCTTCATACTTCCGCAACGCGGGATCCAGCACCGCGATGACCAGCACGCCATCCGCGCCGCCGGCGCCCAGCCATAGGTTTTCGAACGACGTGCTCGGAGCCATCACCTCCTTGCGAATTTGCGCCCGGATGGCCGGGTCCCTCAGCCGCTTGACGAATTCGTCAGGGCCGCCGGCGTGATACTTCGGAGGAATCACCGCCCCCAGCGACGTTGCCGCCCCGATGTAGGGATACTGGTCGGCAGTCACATCAACCCCACTGGCGCGTGCCTGCTCAATGGCGGCAATGACTTGCGGCATCCTGCCCCAATTCTGCTTGCCTGCGCACTTCAGGTGAAAGATCTCCACCGGGATGTTCGCCTCGCGCCCAAGGCGAAAGGCTTCATTCAGCGCATCCATCTCGGCATCGCCTTCATTGCGGATGTGCGACGCGTAAACGCCGCCCTTCTTCGCCGCCACCTTCGCCAGCGCAATCAGTTCATCGGTTTTGGCGTACGAACCGGGCGAGTAGATGAGCGCACTGGAGATCCCCATGGCGCCGTCACTCATGGCATCGTCCACCATGATCTCCATCTGCTTGAGTTCTTCGGCGGTGGGTGCGCGATCGCCAGTGCCGATCACCACGTGCCGCACCTGCGCTGCGCCGACATAGGTCGCCAGGTTGATGCCGCTTCCCTGTTTGGTCAGGCGCTGGAAGTATTCGTCCAGCGATTGCCAGTCAACGGTGAGCTTGTAGTGCTCGAGAAAATCGGCATGTTCCTGGTTCAGCGCATCGTTGGTAGGCGCGATGGAGTCGCCCTCACCGGTGATCTCGGTCGTGATGCCCTGCGTCAGCTTGCTGACGGCCTGCTTGTCGATAAGCAGGGTCGTCTCCGACTGGCCGAGCATGTCAATGAATCCAGGCGCGACGATGAAGCCGGTGGCATCGATCGTCCGCCTGGCGGTGATCTTCGGGTCCGCTCTGCCGACGAACGCAATGCGGTCTCCGATGATGCCGACATCAGCGTAAATCCAGGGGTTTCCGCTGCCATCCACCACGCGGCCGTTGCGAATCAGGGTGTCGTATTGCTGGGCAGCGAGGGAGGTTGTGAGAGCGAGGATGAGGGCGGCGAGGAGAGGTCGGCGTCGCAGCAAGGTCGGCTCCGAGGTGTACGAGCTTAACAAGCTACCACGGCGGCCACTGCGATAGAGAGAGAATTCACCACAGAGGTACAGGTCAGCGAGAAAAAGCTCCCGTATAACTCCGTGCCCTCTGCGGCGAACCGTTTCTCGCTCCACCAGCGGCTACCGGCCAATTCTCTCCACCGCTATGGCTGCCACCAGCGCCAGGTCAGCGGCAAAAACGTTGCTCACAAAATTAACCGAATCGTTCCCCATCCTTCCCGAGTTCTCCCAGGTTGCGCCCAGAACGCTGTCAAGGAACATCCCTGCGACCCCGGCGAGGGCGACGATGGGAGTTCGCTGCCACGCTACCAGGCCGGCGAAGGAACTTACCCAGGCCACGATGGAAGCGGCGATACAACCGCTCAGAGTACCTTCGACGCTAATAGCACCGTTGGTTCCGATTGCGGCCGGGTGAAGGTCGGTAATCATGTACGCAGTGTCCGCAGTTGCCTGCCCCACTTCGCTGGAAACGGTATCCGCCGCCGCCTCCGCCAGGGCAGCCATCGCAGCCAGCAACAGGACCTCGTTGTATTGCGGAAGCCACGCCACGGGCAGAGCACAGAGGGCCGCGACTGACAGGTTGGCGAGAATCTGCGAGGCGTTACGGCCGCGCCTGCGCTCCGCCACGCCCAGTCGCTGTTTGCGCGTGTAACCCCAGCGCGTGGTTATCGCAGTGAGCAAAAACACGGCGGCTAGGGGAAGGAATCCGGCCAGACCGCCGGCAAGCATCAGCACAAATGCCACAAGCGCGCCTGCCATGGCCCCGCCGTCGGTCACCGCGCCCATGGCGCGGCCCAGCACGGCAAAGCCGATGGCCACGACGGCAGCGGGCAAACCCCTGGTATGGATGAGATTTGTCACGCGTAACGCCAGTATCGCATGACGGGGAAATTGTCGCCGCGAAGCATGAGGCATCACGCGCCATGATGCAGCGCATCCCACAAATCAAGCGGATCGAACAGCTTGGCAATATTGGGTCTTGACAACTGCAACCCGTGTGGACAATCCTGTGCCGGGGCATTTGCACAACTTCTTGGGCGGAATGGTGAACCATGGCATCTTCGGTTTGGTCAGGCTATCTGACTTTCGGACTCATTTCCATGCCGGTACGGCTGTTCTCCGGCGCGCGCGGCAACCACATTTCCTTTCACATGCTGCACCGCGACGACAACACCCGCATCAAGCAGCAGCTCTGGTGCCCGCATGACGAGCGGGTGGTGGAGCGCAGCGAGATCGTGAAGGGGTACGAGTTTCGCAAGGGCGAGTATGTCATCATTGAACCGGAGGAGATCAAAAAGATTGAGCCGAAAACGGCCAAGGCCATGGAGATCCTCGAGTTCGTGAAAGCTGACGAAGTGGATCCCATCTACTTCGAGGCTTCCTATTTCCTGGTGCCCGAGGAGGCTGGCCGCAAGCCCTACGCGCTGCTCTGCCGCGCACTGGAAGAAACCGAATACGTCGCCATCGCCAAGCTCACCATGCACAACCGCGAATACACGGTTTTCCTCCGCCCTTACGAAGGCGGGATGATGCTGCACACCATGTACTACAGCGAGGAAGTGCGCAAGCTGGAGAATTTCGGCCGGCCCGATGTGGAGTTGAAAGACGCCGAAGTCAAGATTGCCCATCAACTCATCGAAGCGCTGGCCGGCAAGTTCGAACCGGAGAAATTTCACGACAGCTTTGAGGAAAACCTTAAGACCCTCATCAAGGCGCGCATGGAAGGCGAGGACGTCACCTCGGTGGAGAAGCCACGCAAGCCTGCGCCGGTAGTTGATTTAATGGCCGCGCTGAAAGAAAGCCTGGCGCAATTGCCCAAGAAACCTCCGCAGCGCGTGGAGGATGCGCACAGGGAATCGGCAGTGAAGATCGTGCGCAAGGGCGGCAAGACTTCCGGCCGAAAGAGCGCCGCCTGAGCCGTGGCTCATCGATCGATTGATCGCTTGAGACCTTGCAAAGGCTTGATGTTTCTGCTTCCGCGAATTCGAGACCGTTGGGGCGTTCCGCGGCTGCTGAATGCAAGCGTCTTATAGCACTTTAGGCGTAGTACTATATCCACTAACATAGGATATGCTATCGGCAGGGCTAGATAGCCGATGAAGCAGGCAGCCAAGAAATCGAAAGCCAATCGGCGGCCGGCGAGGACTCGCAAGAGCAGGGAGCCAATCCGCATTGCCGTTCTGGAAGCCGATCCGTTACGCCTGGTCGGCTTTCGTGCTCTGTTCGGTCCCGCGGGCGAGTTCAGCATACGCGCCTCGACCGTGCCTGGGATCCTGAAGGCGCTGAACGACGATGTCGTCCTCATGACCGTCAGCCGCGGGACCGCGTTCTACTCCGCCATGGCATCTTTGAAGGCTGTACGACCCGGCGTGCGCATTATTGTGACCGGTTCCAGCCGGTCTGACGAGGACATTTTGCGGGCGCTGGCAGCCGGAGCCAAAGGCTACGTCCCGGAGGACGCTACCCCGGAACACTATCGGTCGGCGATCCGTTTGGTGCACCAAGGCCAGGTGTGGGCGCCGAGGAGAGTGCTGGCCACATTCATCGAGCGAGTAACCGCCACTACTGCCGTTCGCCAGATCAAACCCAACAACGGCCAGATGATCAGCCAGCGGCAGCGTCAGGTTCTGGGATTGCTGGCAGTTGGCAGTTCTAACCGCGAGATCGCAGGGCAGCTGGGCCTTACCGAACGCACCGTCAAAGCACACGTCGCCGGGCTACTGCGCAAGATCGGCGCTCCCAACCGCATCGCGCTATCCGTGCATCCTGTCACTCACACATTGCTCGCGATCGGCCGCTAATTGTGGGAATTGTTGTGAAATGCGACAGTCTTTATACCATATAAGTGCTATGTTGAAAATGTTAACATCCCCTCGTGTCAAGCCCCACAAAGGTGTGTAATTGTGTATAATATTAACAAAATAAAAGCGAAATAAATATTAAAAATGTGTGTACAAATCTAGCTCTAAAATGCTATAATATAGCTAGTAGAGTCGGATAAGGCGACAGCCTGTTCCGGCTCTTTTTGTTTTTCGGCTTGGTTCAGCCGGGTTCCTACTGGGCAACCAGTTAGGCCTAATGGGATGGGAAGCCCTAGCCTCGGGGTGCGCCGAGCTCGCGCGCCTGCGGCTGACGGAAGACCTGAATCCACCCTCACCGTGGCGAGCTCACACGCGAGGGTGGAGAACCCCGTCGCTGACGCGCTGAGTTGACACGTGTTCGCCAAGCCGTTCAAACAAAACAGGCTGGCCCAGTGCCCACGCCTGACGCGCTCTTTGACAACTGAAACACCCTTGCGCAAGGTCTTGGTGCGCGCGGGCGCAGCGGCAGGGGACACCAGGACCTTGCCATTCTTGCGCCTACAGGCTCTGCTACACTCGACTGCCGTGCCTGACTTGTACAACCGCATCGCCGGGCAAAGCGTGGAGCGGCTGGCCGCGCTTAGCGACGGCGTGTTCGCGGTCGCGATGACCATCCTGGTGCTCGACCTTCGAGTTCCCGCGGCCGAAGCCGTGCATAACGAACGCGATCTATGGGGCGCCCTAGTCGCCATCGCCCCCCGGCTGGTGATGTACATGATGAGCTTTGTGACGCTGGGCATTTTCTGGATTGGTCAGCAGACTCAGCTTAATCATCTGGCGCGCTCCGACCGCAGCCTTTCCTGGATCCACATCGCGTTCCTGTTTGCCGTCACCCTGACGCCATTCTCAACCACACTGCTGGCTGAGTTTCCTGCCTACCGTCTGGCGTTGGTGGTCTATTGGCTGAACATTCTCCTGCTGGGCGGCATTCTGTTTCTCACATGGACATGTGCCTTGGAGAACCGACTCGTCAAGCACGACATGCCGCCTGAGGTTCCGATGGCCATTCGGCGCCGCATCGTCGTTGCCCAGGCTCTCTATGCGTGCGGCGCCCTGCTCTGCGTCTTCAGCACCTACCTGAGCGTTGCGTTCATCGTGTTGGTGCAGCTCAATTACGTGATTGCGCCGCAACTTTCAGGGCGGACTCGCAAGTGATTTGCCACGGACACTAGCTTCGCTGCCGGCGATAGCGGTTGAACTGATGATCGGTGACCCGCCGGCAGCTCAACCAGGTCCAACGCGTGATGTGGTCCCGGGTGAATCCCGGGCCGACAAAAACCGTCGGACGCACCAGCACGGCAACTTTCTGCTCGGAGGGCAGGCGTTCCTGTTGCGGCGGCGCCATCTGTCCCACTTCGACTGGCGACACAGTCATGAACTTCTCATCCACCACATCGGCCCGCGCCAGATTGCCGTAGAGTGTCGGCCCGCCTTCACATAGCAGGTATTCGACACCGAGTTCGGCGCGTAATCTCCGGATCGCCAGCGGCAGGTCCAATGCTTCCCCTTCCCCCGCGCCTATGACCGCAACGTGCGGATGACCGTCCTGAGCGCACAGGCGAGCCGCTCCTGCCGGCGAGGTCACAACCGCCGAGTCGACCACATCGCCATCGAACACCTTGTAGCGGGAGAGATCGAGATCCGCGGCGCGCGTAACGAAGATATTTCGCTCGCGCCCCTTGCCCAGCCGTTGGCGCAGCTCGCGCAACTTCGGGTCGGCAACCTGGAAAACAATCCCCCGGCTTTCGGGCCCGCGGCTGCGCTGCTCCTCCAGCATGGTATTCATGCCCATCAGCAGGCCGTCGGCATGGGCCCGCAACAGGTCCATCAGCCAGCGGTCCTCGCGGGACTGCGAAATCTCGCCGCCGGAAGCGTGCTTTCCCAACAGGGTCGTGATGCCGTCGAGCGATTGCACGAAGTTGGAGTAAATCCACGGACGATCCGGAGGGGGTGGCGGGAAGCCCAGATTGCCATAGGGCGCGTAAGCCTCGTCGTCCAGCGAACTCGGCTCGGCGCGATCGAACAGTATCTCAAACGGGCGGATTGGGCTGGGATGTTCCATTTGAGAAGACTGAGGCGATTCTATAGCAGTCAGCAACTAGCAATTAGCACTTAGCAATCAGCATTGGCGCTTGGCGCCGGGCCGTTGGCTTATCGCATGTAACCAGCTCTAACCTCAACTGAATGCGAATTGCTAACTGCTAGTTGCTAACTGCCAATTGCTTACGCACGAACTCCACCAGCTCCGGCGTAACGTACTCGGGTGGGCGGATGCGGAATATGGCTTTGCCGGAGACCGGTTTCAGCGAGACGTTGGCCCACGCGGTTGCATCGCTCCCATCGTGCAAAACCACAGCGTCGGCGCGGTCGAGGAACTCCTGGGCCGAGACTTTGAAGTCGGCGGTGACGGGGTCGAGCACGGTGATGTACAGATCAGGGCGCAGGAACCGCATGACCGAGTTCGACTCCAGGATGGCGTTCTCCGCTGTGGCCAGTTCCTGGCGAAGACGGGGCACGGCTTCCGCCAGCATTCCCTGGCGGGTGCGTAGCCAGAGCGCACGGGCTGCGCCCGCAACCAGAAAGCGCGAGCTGTCACTCTCAGCGCTGCGGTCGCGCTCCTCAGTCATGGCCCAGGAGTGATCGTCGGTCGCGCAGTCGCATGGCGCACCGTCCGCCGAGCAGATGCCGTGTCCGTATTGGGTAATCTTGACGGCAGTCCAGTGAAGCTCAGGCAGTGCTGCAATCAGACCGGCGACCACGCTGGTTTTGCCCACGCTGCGTGAATGTCCGCCAACAACAACCAGGGCCATGAAGGAATATTCTAGACGCGTCGCCGGTTCAAAGCCGGGTCAGACAATGTCCGATTTCCGGGCAGGACGCCCCCGTTGATCATCCATCGCTCTTCCGCGCCAGGCGCGCCAGCACCGCCAGCCCTTTCAAGTATTCACGGATCGGACGCGCCGGTGTCCCCCAGAAGATGACTCCCTTCCCGCGAATGGTCTTGTTCGAAGGCACACCACATTGCGATCCGAGGATGGCGCCTGCTTCGACGGTAACGTGATCGCCCAGACCGACCTGCCCGCCGACGACCACATCGTCGCCGATGTTGACGCTGCCGGAAATGCCTGTCTGGGCGGCGATCACAACATTGGCTCCCGCGCTGCAGTTGTGACCGATGTGCACGAGGTTGTCAAGCTTTGTGCCTGGGCCGATAACCGTCTGGTCCAGGGCGCCGCGATCAATGGTGCAGTTGGCGCCGATCTCGACGTAATCGCCGATCACCAGCTCGCCAATCTGGGGAAACTTCTGATAGCGGCCGTACACCTCGTCGCGCACAAAGCCAAAGCCGTCGGAGCCCAGCACTGCTCCGGCATGGACCACGACGCGCCGCCCCAGGATGGTACCCGGATAAACGACCACCCGAGGATAGAGGTCGCAGTCGTCGCCGATTACCGCGCCTTCTCCGATGCAGCATCCCGCCCCGATATGGGCGCGCTGTCCGACAACCGCATCGCGTTCGATAACCGCATAGGCGTCAACGCTGGCGGTGATTGCAATCGTTGCCGAAGAGTGAATAACCGCGGTCTCATGAATTCCTGGAGTGTGGGTCATCGGGGGATACAGCAGCGCTCCAGCTCGGGCAAAGGCGAGACGGGGATTGTCAGCGATCAACAGGGGTTTCCGTCCGGCGGTGGAGGCGGCGAATTCGCCGGCAATGACGGCGCTGGCCGCCGAGCCCAGAGCCTGCTTCAGGTACTTCTCGTCCTGCACGAATACCAGATCACCGGGCCGGGCCTGGCCCAGGCTCGCAACGCCGGTGATTTCGACGCTGCCGTCACCAATGAGACGGGCGGCCGTGAACTCGGCCAGCGCGCGCAGGCTTTGGGGCATAGGGGAGTTATAGCAGCGGGGAGGGGCCACGGGCTAGGGGATTCATGACTATTCACGGGCAAACATTTCCGTCAGTGTTGTGGACACTGCCGCCGCGGCTCTCACGGAAACCCTTCCCAGTTTTCGCACCAGAAGCTGCCTGTCCACGGCGCGGATTTGGTCCAAAACCACCTGCCCGCGTTTGCCCTGGAAGGTCAGGCCGACTCGAGTGGGGTATGGCCGTTCGGCTGTGGTCATGGGGGCGATAATGGTGGTTCGCAAGTGCCGGTTCATTTCATCGGGTGAGATGATGAGACAAGGACGGGTCTTCCGAATCTCGGCGCCTGACGTAGGATCGAGAGCCACCAGCCATACCTCGTCCAGGCGTGGCGAAGGGCTCACCACTGCCATTCCTCACGGTCAAACCTGTTGGCCGGAAGCGATTCCAGCAGGAGCTTATCGCCTTCTGCCGTGCCCGCCGCATGGAAAGCTTCGTCCCATCCCTGGCGCGGCGCACGATGCGGGAATATGAGCAGGCGATCCTGTTCGATGCGCAACTCGACCGTGTCGCCCAAGCGGCATTGTTCTATGATGGGCTTGGGGATGCGGATGCCGCGTGAATTACCAATACGCACCAATTCAGCTTTCACGGCAGTTCCTCGTCGGGTAATTACATTGTAATAATACTACTGTCGTGGGCTTTCTCTTCAACGCTTATCTGAATGCAGTTTGGCCGCTGCTCTACTGGTTGTAGCGCTGTTTGTAGAACTCAATCTGTTGCTGGATCTGCTCTGGTGTCAGCCCCTGCGTCCACTTGTGGTAGTCGCTCTTCATGACATCGGCGGTCACTCCCGGCATCAGCTTTTCCGCCTCGGGAATGAATTCGGTGTAGAAGG
>Ga0335082_10001087_pt1 | contig 28856 bp, 18 predicted proteins | sample Lox_Sample_41_FD_206718 | JGI IMG/M metagenome (GOLD analysis project Ga0335082, IMG submission 206718) | Soil microbial communities from Loxahatchee National Wildlife Refuge, Florida, United States - Lox_Sample_4.1 | ecosystem: Environmental > Terrestrial > Soil > Wetlands | place: USA... | reverse complement strand
GGCGCTCCTTCACTTCGTGCACGCATCCGGCGGAAAACAGCTGTCCGGTAAAGTTGAGGTACACATAGCACTCGTCGGAGACGACATAGATCCCGCGATCGTGGGCCAATCTCAATACCGCTGCCATATGCTCGGGCTTCATCACGGCACCCGAAGGATTGCTGGGCGAGTTCAGCACGATGACCTTGGTGCGCGGTGTGATCGCGCGCTCGACCATTTCGTCCGTCAGATCAAAGTCATGCCGCTCGTCGGTCGCGATGTAAACCGGCTCACCTCCGGCAAAGCGGACGATGTCCTTGAACGAAACCCAGTACGGAACGGGAAGGATGACCTCGTCGCCGTGGTCCACCAGCACCTGGATCGCATTGAATAGCGCGTGCTTGCCCCCGACTGAGGCAATGCAGTCTTCGCGCTTGTAGTCGGAGCCGAAATCGGAAGCGTGGCGCTTGACGATGGCGTCGCGCAGCTCCGCCGTCCCGCCCACCGCCGTGTACTTGGTGAAGTTGTTGTTAATAGCCGCAATCGCGGCCTCTTTGATGTGCTGCGGTGTGGCGAAGTGCGGCTCGCCCGCGCCGAAATCCACCACATCAACACCGCTGGCGCGCAGCTTGTCGGCCTCGGCCACCACCGCCATCGTGGCTGAGACTTCGATGCGCTGGATGCGATTGGTCAGGAACGAGGAGAGCTGGGTTCCGGCAGCAGTCATGATTTCGCCCTTCGTTTGAGATGCATTGCTGTAACGTTCGACTGTTTCTGTGCGATCTTGCGGCGCACCCGTTCCTCCACCAACTCCGGCACCAGCCCGGTGAGCGGACCGCCGAGCTTGGCGATCTCCCGCACGATGCGCGAGCTCAGATACGAGTACTTTTCGGCCGGCATCATGAACACGGTTTCCACCCGCGGCTCCATCTTGCGGTTCATCAGCGCCATCTGCAACTCGAACTCGTAGTCGCTGACGGCGCGAATCCCACGCAGCACCGCGTTGGCGTTCTTCCGGATGCAGTAATGCACCAGCAGTCCATCGAATATATCAACACTCACGTTGTCAAGCTCTGCGGTCATCGCGTCCAGCATCTCTTTACGCTCGTCCATGTCGAAGAGCGGCTCGGCCTTGTCCATGTTGCTGGCAATCGCCACGATGAGGCGATCAAACAGCTTGCTGCCGCGATGAATCAGGTCCATATGGCCGTTCGTGACCGGATCGAACGAACCGGGATAGATGGCAACGATGTCCTTCAAGCGGCCTCGGAGGAGAGGATTTACGCGGTTGATTTTATTCTGGCTCGCGGCTGGAGGCAATCGCGGAAAAACGAGGCTACATGGCTCCGCACATCACCTCACTTAGGGAACCTCAACGGGACCCCCCGCAGAAGAGAGGTCCCATCGCGTCACAGGAAATTCCACTCCTATTTTCGCGCGGCCGGCTTGGGCGCCGGATGCGGCGGGGCCTCGGCGTTGGCGGCGGCAGCCTGTGCCTTCTCGGCGGCGGATATCAAGCCCATCGCCTTGCGCACCTCGGCTTCGATCCTCGCCGCAATGTCCTTGTTGTCCTTCAGGAACTGCTTGGCGTTCTCGCGGCCCTGGCCGATGCGCTCGCCCTTGTAGCTGAACCACGCTCCCGACTTCTCCAGCAAGTTCATGTTGGCGGCCAGGTCGAGCAGGTCGCCTTCCTTCGAGATGCCTTCGCCGTACATCATGTCGAACTCGGCCTCGCGGAAGGGTGCAGCGGTCTTGTTCTTTACGATTTTCACGCGGGTGCGCGAGCCAATCACAGCATCGCCGTCCTTGATGGCGCCGATACGCCGAATGTCAATGCGCACCGACGAATAGAACTTCAGCGCGCGCCCGCCCGTGGTGGTCTCAGGATTGCCGAACATGACGCCAATCTTCTCGCGGATCTGGTTGATGAACACCAGGCAGGTATTCGACTTGGCCACGATGCCGGTGAGCTTGCGCAGCGCCTGCGACATGAGGCGCGCCTGCAGGCCGACATGGCTATCGCCCATCTCGCCGTCAAGTTCCGCCTTGGGAACCAGCGCGGCCACTGAGTCCACCACCAGCACATCAATCGCGCCCGAGCGCACCAGGGCTTCGGCAATCTCCAGCGCCTGCTCGCCGTAGTCGGGCTGCGAGACCAGCAGGTTGTCAACATCCACACCGAGCTTGGAGGCGTAGATGGGATCGAGTGCGTGCTCGGCGTCCACAAAGGCCGCCATGCCGCCTGTTTGCTGCGCCTGTGCAATCACCTGCAGCGCAATCGTTGTTTTGCCGGACGACTCCGGGCCGAAGATCTCCACCACGCGTCCGCGCGGGAAGCCGCCCACGCCGAGGGCAGCATCGAACGAGATGGCTCCGGTGGAAATGACGGAGATGGGAACCACCGCGCCTTTGCTCCCCAATTTCATGATGGAGCCTTTGCCGAACTGCTTCTCGATTTGCGTCATGGCCAGGTCAATGGCCCGTCCTTTTTCCGTTCTCTCATCTGCCATAAGTGCCGCTCCTTGCGTGCTCCGTCGCGGCAACGATGACTCTCCGGACGGGCTGCTGAAATATGAATTGCGCTGGGTCAGACCACCGCTGCTATAAGCGAGGCGCATGTTTTGAGAACATCGCATTATACATCCAATCACTCAACAAAAGCGAACAAATAGCGAACATACGAGATGAGGGCTTGGTCCACTGCCAGCTTGCTTCGAGAACCCTCTGGCTCGCATACCCTACCCCGTTTGTGCCACATTAAGAATCAATAACTTAGGGAAAAATTATCTGCAAGATACAGAACTGCAAACACTTACGCGTTCATAGTATATCCAAAAGATTCTAAATGGCTTAGCGGAGCTATAGCAAATCTCTGCCATTTTGCGTGCCGGTCCGAAATGCAAGCCTCGCCCGAACATGAACCCGACCGGGCATAGCCCACTTGTTGCCAGCTACTGGTTCGTCGAGGACCCTCCAAACTACGTTCCCGCCGTCCGGCGGGTGCGGGGCACAATACGCCCTACTCCACCATAGGCCCAAAGCGGGAAGTGTCAAGATTACGAAAGTACAGGGTAGGTAACTGTACTTTCGTAACAATTTAGGAGAAGGGTAACCTGTGGATGGCGGTAGAAAATTCCCATTCCCCGCACGACCAACATTTTCATGCTAGCATTCGCCGGACGCCGCAGGTAGATGACACGGGCTTCTGAGAGTGGAGATTTCCAAGACACATAGAGCAGGTGACGATGGACGCACAGGTTACTACGAGGCCCAGCAACAAGGCGCTATGGGTTCTTAACCCCAGGGATCACAGCCCGCTGAAGGAACGTGTGGAATCGTTTGTTGTAACTCACAAAGCCAGTGAGAAGTTCATCAATTGCATTCAGGACGAGCGCAAGGCGGGATACGGCTTTATTCCAATTATCGGAGCCGGGTTTTCAGCCCCGTCAGGAGCGCCGCTGGTTTGGGACCTGGGACCCTATCTTCAGCGATGCATTTGGCTTGCCCTCGGCAACGACGGGCCTGATGGACATCGCTGGCACCCGCGCACCGATCAATGGCCTCCTTTTCTGGACCGTAGGCAAACCGTGCAAGTGTCAAATTATCGGCAGAAGCTCCAACGCCTGTTAGCGGAAGAGGAAAAATCAACTAAGAAGGAGAAACCCAAACTTCCCGTCTTGATCCAGGCAATTGGCGCCACGGCCGAGTGGCGTACTTCGTTACTTTTTCTTTCAAGACTGAAGCATGAACCGCGAAATCGTAACAACAAATTCTGCGCGGCTTCGTTGGGAGCGTCTCGACCAGAGATCATCGACTCATGTTTGCGGCATGTTCTAAAGGGCAAGAACCCCTCTTTGAACCACGTGGTGCTAGGTGTCCTGGCGGGTGCACTGCGCTTAAATCTGATCCTAACCACCAACTTTGACGATCTGCTGGAAAGGGCTTTTGCGGAAACCAGAAATCCGCTTCAGGTCTTTGAAGTGCACCTCGGCGACCATCTTCCGCATTGGTCCGCGGTATCCGACGTTCGCTCCCTGGTCAAGTTTCACGGAAATCGTCACTCCCTACGGGCTGATTACTCTCTGGATGCCGAGCCTTCCGGGACCGACAAGGCCAGGTTCCTGGAATATCTGTTGGCGGGGAGGAACCCCGGCGATGCAAAGGTCGGGGCGCAACTGCCATTTCAAAATCACGTACTCATGATCGGGGTGGGAGGTGATGAACGGACGTTAGAGCTCATCCGACATGCAGGAAGCCGTCTAAGCAAAGGCTTCAAGGTATTTTGGCTGTGCTATAGCGATGATGACATCGCCCGTGTCAGGAAGCTCGCCGACAGCTGCTCTGAAGAATACGGAAGCAGCGGATGCCCGCAGTTCATTGTCCTAAAGCACACTAACCAGGGGTTGTTGCTCCTGCAGCTTTATCAGGTCATCCGGCAAAGCCTGCCTCCCTTCGGAGGGTTATTTCCGTCGGTGTCACGGGTAACCGTTCCTCCGTTACGACAGGTATTGAAAGAAATTCCCGGCCGCAGCTTCTGCCAGGAAGTAGATAAGCGCCTTCAAGAGATGGAGCGGACGCTGAAGCGGAAGCCAAGATTGCTTTTTATTACAGCGAACAAAACGTTACGAGGGATGACGTCAGCGTGCATAGAGGTCTTCTGTCATCTGGAAGCCAGCCATGTCTGCCTGTGGCTGGACATGAACGACATTTCCAGCGCCGACAATCTCTTTGAGGTGCTGCTGGAGGCAGTCTACTTCCGTTTGGGACAGGAGAACTGGGTTCCCACCTATCGTGAAACCGACATCCCCCAGCGTACCAAGGAAATCGCACATGTCATGAGTTCCGCCGGCAAACCGTGGATCATTTTCCTGAATGCCCGGGAAACTCCGGGAGCGAATACGCCAAAGGCGAACGTTTTCGATCAGCCGCACGGATGGTTGGACCAAGGTAGTGACAAGGACGACCGTTCGAGCTGCGCGCGTGCTTTTGTTGAACTCATTACCCGCTTGTGCAAGAGTGGCCCAGTTTCTGTGGTGCTGATGTGCCGGAACCGGAAAAGGGGCCTTCGTTCGGGGCTGATGGCTGAGCTGGCGCGCAGAGAACTATTCGATCATCACCACCACATGCCTTTGCGAAAGGGCATGCGCGAGATTCGCCCTTTTTCAGAGGCTACCGTCGTCGCCGAGGCGATTAGATGGACCAAGGGTAATCCGCGTAAGCTCAGGTTTCTCTATGCTCTGGTCTTAATGCAACGACCTCGACTCCTGGCAACGATCTGGAGTGGCGCAGTACTGCACGGACGAGCGAACAGCCGGCTGCGGTTAAAAGCCAAAAGCAACCAGCGGCAAGAGTGGCTCGAGGAGCTTGAGAAAGCAGGCCTCGTTCGCCGAAAGGCGGGAGGGTTCATCTGGCTGCATTCGCGCTGTCGCGAACTTATCCGCCAGGTCTTCCGAGACCCGGGGGAACTGCGGGGGCGGCAGTACGAGGATGCTCGTAAGATCCTCAAGAGGTGGAAGAAGAGGAGAAGGTTCGAGCCGGAAATTCATACCCGTCTCGCCCGATGGTACGAGAAAGTCCTGGACGCTTCGGGTTCGCCTGCCGCTGTGTTTGAAGCTGTGTACCACCAATGCCGGGCGGCAGACGGACACTTGGAGCTGGCGAAGGATTCAGAGGACGGGATCGAAAAGGCATGCCAGCGTCTCGATGCCGCAACCGCTCTTCTGAAGGTCAACAGCTTCCTTCTTCAGACTCAAGGCTACCCCAGAGGAAGCTGGCGCCGCCTTGCTTACACGCGCGACGACCTTTGCGTCACCTTAGCTGGCCGACAGAATCACGCCGAACTGGCATCAGCGGCTCAGCGGCTGCGAGTGACTTGCACCGAAGTCATGCGTGCGATTGCGCAAGAAGTGGGAGAAGACAAGCAAGCCTACTCGCAACATCAGCAGTTTGGAATTCTGCATACTCAGACAACTGTGACGAAGCTCCAGCAGGGAAGCAAGCATGTTGCTGGCAAGGGAAATATCTCGAGAGCCCTTCTTGCGGCCTTTCAGAGCACCGGTGACGAAACGTCCACGCTCCCCGTCATACTACGGGGGAGCGTCGCCGCCGACGAGAGAGCGAGAAGCGCAGAATGGGTTCGCTGGTGGCGATGGAGCGGGATGTTGGCCACCTCAACTCGCTCCTACGGATCCGCTCTATCCGCATTCAGGAGGGCCCTGCACTGCGTAGCTTTTCCGCTGTCTTACGAGTCACCGCAAGACATCGCCATCTGGCCGCTCGAGGACGATAAGGAGACGAAAAAGAAGGTGGAGGCTTCGTCACCCGCACTGAAAATCGAGGCCCTTCGTACGTTGGAACAGTACGTCGAGCTGGAGCTCATCATGTATGGCCTGGACGAGCGCCTCGGTGTTTTCAAGGGAGGGGGAGACTCAAAGGAGCGCGAAAGGACGCTCAATGAAATCGAACTGCAGATTGCTCGTGGCCGCGACTTGGCCTCGAATATTCGAGGCGGTAATGATCCGCATGATCCGCGACATACGGTTGAGGCCAACTGGTGTGAGAGCCGGCTGCTGATGCACCGCAGCGTATGCCTTTCGCGCCGGCGCCAGCTGGAGACCAGCGAGGAGATCTACCGGCCGCTGGGCTTCCTCTCCGATGCGGAGGCCATCCTCCGGATATCAGATCCCCGCCGCCATTCTTCAGACATTGCAATCGTCGAACTGCATCGCGCACAGGGCAGGTTGTGGGCAGCGGAGGTGGTATCGATACGGACGTCTCGTCGCGAGGAACGAGAAACATTCGGCCAATTGTGCCGATCCTTGGACGACCAACTTACTAACGCTTCGCGTCCTCAACTTGCGCGATTACGAAGACGCTATGCCAGCAAAGATGCCGTGGCGGGCATCCGGAGGGCAAAGTCTTTGGTTGCGGATGGAATCCACTTTTTGGACCGGGTCGAGCCCATGCTTCGCGAGCGGCGGCGCAATGTCTGGTGGACCGGCTGGTTTTTTGAGCGATATCTGCGATCCATTGCAATGTCAGTTTGGGCCTCAGTCTTCGAAGAGGCTAGTGCTATTCCATTCCTGGGCCTGGAAGCCGCCGCGTCCGGCACGGCGACCTTGGCTGACGAGCTTTTGTTCGACGCGAGTCGCATGATCAGTGTGGATACTTTTCGAATGGCGACGATCATTGACGCCTATGCCTCGTCTGCCAGAGCCTTGCAGATCAGGCTGATGTTTGATGAGACGTGCCCGCGTCTTGATAGCCGCCTGGGCACTATGCGCGAGAAGGTAAGGGAGGCACTCAAGGAGTTGACGGAGGTCGAGAGACGCCGGGACGACGCCGCTTCCTCGCGCAGGGACAAGAAGACCAAGCCGGATCACCGGATTGAAGAATACATACGGCTAACGCGACAGCAGAGCCAGCGGATTTGTGACGGTCTGGAGCTTCAAGGCCGCATTGATCCTTGACGCCAATCGCAACCTCTACGGCACAACGACGGGCGGTGGCGCCAGCGGCAAAGGTGTCGTCTTCGAGATCACGTTTCCCTAATCCAGATTCTCGCACTTAGCGCAGCCGGCATCGGTTTCGGTGCCGGCCTTGCTTTCTGCATATGCATCAGCGTTTCAGCAAGTCCACCGGCTCGCGCACGTCGGTGACGCGGAAGTACGTGGCCAGAGCGGGGTAGCGCTGGGCAACGGCTTCGTACATGGCGTAAGCCACGTTGCGGTAGGAGAAGTGGCCGGCGGCGCCGGTACGCAGCTCGCTGATGTAGATGGCCTCGGACAAATCCATCTTGAAGAGCGTACGTTTGCGGAAGGCCAGCGGGATGGCATACTGCGCCTGCTCTTCGGCTTCGGGCGCGTTGCGCGCTGCCAGCTTGGCAACGGCGCCGCGGGCGGCATCCATGACCGAGTCATAGCGGATGGCCAGCCCGGCGGAGTGGATCTCCGGCGGCATTTCGTAGCCGTGGGCGGCGGTGTAGCCCTGCACGATCTGTACGCAACGGCGGTGGCGATGCATGTCGCGGAAGCCGCCGATGTCCATGAGAATGTCGAAGCGAAATTTCTGCCCGGCGCAGAAGGCGCGCGTCACCTCGTCGTGACGGCCGCGATGGCGCAGCCCCAGGTCGATGAGCTTATGGCGCTGCAACTCGGGAAGGCCGGCTACGACCTCGCGTATCTGGCGGTAGGGATGGTGCGAGTACTGGTACAGCAGGGTGCTTGCCAGCTCGATGTCCAGCGGATCGTCGTCGAGCAGGTCAACCAGCGGGGCGAACTGGATGGCGACGTCACTCAGCAATTCCGCGGCCGCAGCCGTGAGCTCGCGGCGAGTCTCGATCTCGTACGAGCTGGGTTCAGCATATTTCATCAAAGTCGGCGCGACTCGGACATCGCGGAGCAGAAACTCGCCGGCGCGATCGGAGAGCGACGGCGCATCCTGCTGGATTTGCTGCAACAGCTTACGCGCGGTGTCACTTCCCACATTGTAGGATGGCTCGCGGGCGGCCTGCTTCAGCAGTTCGCCCAGGCGGCGCACCTCAGCGTGAGTGTGCGACAGCAGCCGCGAGACCTGCGACTCCAGGGTGCGCGCGCTGACAATCTGGCCGAGCGACGTGTTGGTGGCCAGTGGCAGCAGATAACGCGAGAGGTCGAAGGCGCGGGCACGCAGGGTGCGCTCGTACGCCTCCTGCTTCATCTCCTCCGGCCTTGGCGTGCGGTCGCGAAGATAAACGAACATCTCCTCCGAGAAGTGACGGTATTCGGCGAACAGCAGCTCGACGGTCTCGCGATACACCGCGCGGGCAGCCTCGTCGGCGCCAAAGTCGGGAACGAAGTAGCCGCTCTTCTGGAAATCCTGATAGCGGGTGGAGCGCTCCTGGCCGTCCCAGCGCGGCTCATCCACGACCACGGTGGCGGCAAGAATGGACAGGCGTTCAATGGCGAAGGCGAGGTGTGCCAGATCGGCGATGCTGCGGTGGCCATACTGGAAGTAGAAGGTGTTGAGGAACTTTTCGGCCTTCTGCTCATTAATCTCGGCCAGTGACTCGCGCATGGAGAGCGCGGAGCGGGAATACTTGGCCATGCCGTAGGCTTGCACCTCGGGATCGGCGCCATGAACGGCGTAAACCTCAGTACTGGGCTCGTGACCGGAAGGGGCGGCGGCAGCAGAGTCGGCGTCGGGTTTGGCAATGGATGACATTGGGCTGAATCATATGCGGTATGCAAACGGTGGGCAACCGCGGGGCCTGTGGGAAACCCGGGATGTAATACCGGCGCCGGGTGTCACGCGTCACAGCGTAGCCGGCAAGTTGCGACGTACAATTCCAGGATCGATGGCGTAAGGCGAGAAAGCCGGCGCAAGTCACGTGCCCACTCACACGGAACCAGCCAATCATTTTGAGCCAGAGAGCCGTACCCGCTGGGTGGGCGCCGATTCGATTCTGTTCGCTACCGCGCATCGTCCGTGGCCGGCGCCGATGTCGCCCTGGATCATGACACAGCGCTGGAACGACCTGCTCTTCCTGCACTACGCGCTGCCGCCCGAAGTGCTCCGGCCGCTGGTGCCCGACGTGCTCACCCTCGATACCTACCGGCAACGCGCGTGGGTGTCGGTGACGCCCTTCTGGATCAGCCATCTGCGTCCGCCGGGAGTGCCGCCGCTGCCGTGGTTATCCCATTTCGCGGAAGTCAACGTGCGCACCTATGTCACGCGCGACGGCAAACCCGGGGTGTATTTCTTCAGCCTGGACGCCAGCAATCTGTCGGCGGTGTGGGGCGCCCGCGTGTTCTATCGTCTGCCTTATTGGCAGGCGCGCATGAAGCTCAAGGGGAGACACGGGCCCAGGATTGACTACATTTCCAAACGGCAACACGGGCCCCGGCCCGCCGAGCTTCGCTGCTCCTATGGTCCGGCGTCGAGGGCGTTCCAGGCCGGCGCGGGCTCATTGGAGCAATTCTTGTGCGAGCGCTACTGCCTCTATTCCTACAACCGGAAGCGGCTCTACCGGGGCGAAATCCATCATCTGCCGTGGCAATTGCAGGAGGCGAAGGTGGAGCTGGCCGAGAATTCGATGGCGCAGCCTGCCGGAATCACGCTGCCACCTCAACCTGAACTCGCATTCTTCGCACGCGAGCTGAAGGTACTTTTCTGGGCGCCGGAACGGCTGCTGTAAGGATGTAAGCCGCGGATTTCTCGCCGATAAAGACGGATTCTTTTGGCCACGAGAAGTCCATGCAAGCGCGCCTGGCTTGTCCCAACCCGGACTTTGAGAGAGCGCTATTTATAATCCTGCTTTGGCAGCAAGCGGAGGGCTTCATGGCAGGAGTGGAAGGCCGGATCGCGCTGGTCACGGGAGCGTCGCAAGGGATTGGGCGGGCGTGCGCCCTGGTGCTGGCCGAAGCAGGAGCCAAGGTTGCCGCGTGTGCCCGCAATCGCGAGAAGCTGGAGCAGTTGGCCTCCGAGATCAACGGCAAAGGCGGCGAAGCGGCAGCGTTCAAGATGGACGTTTGCAACGAAGAGGAGATCAAGGCGGGAGTGAAGGCCGCGATCGCACGCTTCGGCAAGATTGACATTCTGGTGAACAACGCCGGCATCACGCGCGACCAGTTGGTCATGCGCATGAAGCGCACGGACTGGGACGAGGTCATCAATACCAATCTGACCGGCCCCTATCTGATGATCCAGGCGGTGATCGGCTCCATGCTCAAGCAACGCTGGGGACGGATCATCAATATCACCAGCATCTTCGGCCAGATCGGGCAGGTGGGGCAGGCAAACTATTCGTCATCGAAGGCGGGGCTTATCGGCCTGACCATGGCTGTGGCCCGGGAAGTGGGATCGCGCAACATTACGGTGAATGCGGTTGCACCCGGTTTGATCACGACCGCCATGACCGACGTCCTGGCGGCGGAATTGAAGGACGGGATGATCAAGAACATCCCTCTGGGCCGGGCGGGAACGGACCTCGACGTGGCGCATGCTGTGAAGTTCCTCGCCTCCGACGAGGCGGGATACATTACCGGCGAGGTGCTCAAGGTCAACGGCGGAATTCTGATGGGGTGAAAAGAAAACTGACCACGGATCCACCCCCAGCGGAGGCGCTGCTACCCTCCGCGGGTTCACAATGTCCGTGATTGATCCCAGGTTACTGAATGTCCCCCGGATTGACGGTGCAGCTTGAGCCAGATTGTGGAAGCGGTAAGCAAGGAGCAGATCGAGCAGGTCCGTCAACTGTTTCGCGAATACCACGCTGAACTGGTGCCGCAATACCGCCCTTCGTCGCCTGAGGCCGAACTCTCGGCTTTGCCCGGGGTTTACGCTCCGCCCAGGGGCAAGTTGCTGCTGGCAAAGGTATTAGGGCAGCCTATCGGCTGCGTAGGCTTGCGTCCTTTTCCCGCGGAAGGCGCCTGCGAGATGAAGCGGCTTTACGTGCGGCCAACGTTTCGCGGTGGCAAGGCCGGCCGTGAGCTGGTAGAGCGCGCAATTCAGGAGGCGCGGGCCCTGGGCTATTCGCGGCTTCGGCTGGACACCCATCCGCCGACGATGCAGGCAGCCGTTGCCATGTACCGCAGCTTCGGCTTCCTGGAAGTGGAGCCCGGAGCAGTTGAGCCGGTGACTGGGCTTCTGTATATGGAGCTGCTGTTAACAGCGGAGCCAACTCTCCAAGCAAAAGAGCTTCGCCGAAACCGATAGACGGTCGCGCTTGCCCAGGGTCGTGAAATCAACAACCTGCGCTGGGCCGATGGGCACCTTTTAGCCATCTCATAATCCACACTTTAGTAACTTAATAGTAATTAATCTCTGCACTGCTTTAGAGGCAATTCATAAGCATCGCGAAACGTGCGCAAAATTTCTCTTGCCACGATGCACCGCTATGATTACTATGTCGTTACCCCCATGGCCACCGCCTTCCAGGACGCGAACACCTATGAACATAGGCGAAACCATCCGCACCTACCGTCTGCAAAAAGGCATGTCGCAGGGCGACATCGAGAAGCGCACTGGTTTGCTGCGCTGTTATCTGTCGCGAGTTGAGAACGGACATACCATTCCTTCGCTCGACACACTGTCGAAGATTGCCACGGCCATGGAAGTGCCGCTGGCGCATTTCTTTGGCGACGCGCACCAGAATGGAAGCAAAGCCACGCCACGCCTCAGCGAGGACGAGGTCCGCTTCCTCACACAGATTCGCCGCTATTCACCCAACCTTAACGAAAGTGACCGCAAGCTGATCCTGGCGATGGTGAAGAAGATGGCGTCGAGCGCCAAATAAGCCGCTCCGAGGAGCAAGTGGGCCGCGGATTTCGTTTTCGCCGAGCCCGTGCGTCCATCACCGACGCATGGATACGGCTATGCTATATTCCGCTTTTTGTCGTGGACCGATTTCGCGATTTCCACCGACAAATCATTTCTTCAAGAGGGATTCATGAGCAGAGTTCAACGGGCAATCTTGAGCGTGACAGACAAGACCGGGCTGGTGGAATTCGCGCGCAGGCTCGCCGGCATGGGCGTGGAGCTTATCTCCACCGGAGGCACGGCCAAACTGCTGCGCGATTCGGGCATCGAGGTGAAGGACATCTCGGAGCTTACCGGATTTCCCGAGATGCTGGATGGCCGCGTCAAGACTCTTCATCCCAAGGTGCACGGCGGGATCCTGCACGTTCGCAGTAATGAAAAGCATCGCGCCGCAGTCGCCGAGCACCGCATTCAGCCAATCGACATGATCGTTGTCAATCTTTACGCCTTCGAGAAGACGGCTGCAAAGCCAGGTGTGGAGTTCGCGGACATCATCGAAAACATTGACATCGGCGGGCCCTCGATGGTGCGCTCGGCGGCCAAGAACTTTCAAGACGTCGCCATTGTGACTGCGCCGGACGATTACGAGGCGATTGCCACGGAGATGGAGACCTCCAGCGGCGAACTGTCGCTCGCAACCAAGTGGCGGCTGGCGCAGAAGGCATTCGCGACCACGGCGGCGTATGACTCAGCCATTGCGTCAACCCTGGAGCGAATCGGTGCTCCCGGCGCTGGCGGCAAATTTGAATTCGCACCCGAAGCGGGCTTTCCCCGGACCCTGCGGCTCAGCTTTCACAAGGCCTTCGATCTGCGTTACGGCGAGAATCCCCACCAGAAGGCGGCACTGTACTCCGATGGCTCGGGCAAGGGCATTGCCAACGGAAAGCAGCTTCAGGGCAAGGAGCTCAGCTACAACAACATCGTTGACCTGCAGGCAGCGTGGGACCTGGCCCAGGAGTTCGAGGAGCCGGTTTGTGCCATCATTAAGCACACCAATCCCTGCGGAACCGCCGTGGGCGCGACTCTGGCCGAGGCCTACAAGCGCGCGCTGGAGTGCGATCCGGTGTCGGCGTTCGGAGGGGTGATTGGGGTGAATCGTCCCGTCGATCGCGACACGGCAGTCGAGATGGCGAAGCTGTTTGTGGAGGCCATTGCTGCACGGACATTCGATCCGGCGGCGCGCGAGATTTTTGCCGCCAAGAAGAACCTGCGCCTGGTGGAAGTGGTCCCCATGCAGCAGAAATGGGTACTCAAGAACGTTTCCGGCGGCGTACTGCTGCAGGACAACGACGTGCGCCCGCTAAGCGACGCCGATCTCAACGTCGTGACCGAACGCCAGCCCACGGAACAGGAGATGCGCGATCTGCTGTTTGCCTGGAGAGTGTGCAAGCACGTTAAGTCGAATGCGATTCTGTACGCGCGCAATGGCCAGACCACGGGCGTCGGCGCCGGCCAGATGAGCCGCGTGGATTCGGCGAAGATTGGTGCCATGAAGTCCGTACTCGGCATCAAAGGCTCGGTCGCCGCGTCGGATGCTTTCTTCCCCTTTGCCGACGGAGTGGAGGAAATTGCCAAGGCTGGGGCGACCGCCATCATTCAGCCGGGCGGATCAGTCCGCGACCAGGAAGTCATTGACGCGGCCAACAAGCTGGGGCTGGCGATGCTGCTCACAGGCGTGAGGCATTTCCGGCACTGAGACTACCCTGGCTGCTTGCACCCGAGCACGACGCGGGGAATGCCCTGTAGATCGGGTACTATGCAAATGTTATCCCACATTGTGGGATCGAGGAGGCTGACCACGGAATCGCGCATCGAGTAGCCAATCTCCAGCGCCAGCCAGCCGCCGGGTTTCAGCACAGCGTGCGCTTGTTCCACCAGGGGACGAATCACATCCAGGCCATGCTCTCCCGCGAAGACCGCCATCCGAGGCTCAAACTCGAACACTGATTTCTGCACCTTGTCGGCCTCGCTGAAGGCGACATAAGGCGGATTGCTGACCACGAAGTCGAAGTCGCGGAACTGTATGGCGGAGGTAGGGGTCCCTCGACTCGGACTAAAGTCCTCGCTCGGCATGACAGGGGCGGAGCCTGGGGTAACAGGGGGGCGTTCGCCCAGCACCGACTTGAGAACATCGCACCGCAGGAACCTCACGCGCTGCTCCAATTGCAGCCGCGCTGCATTGGCGCGTGCGATCTCCAGCGCTTCGGCTGAGAGATCGACGGCATAGACTTCCGCGTCCCTAAGCTCGTGAGCCAAAGCCAGAGCGACGCATCCTGAGCCTGTGCCGACGTCAACCAGCCTGGGACGCGGCACGCCACGCGCCAGGTCCAGTACCGCTTCCACGAGATGTTCGGTCTCCGGACGTGGAATCAGCACGGCCGGGGAAACAATGAAATCCAGGCCCCAGAACTCCTGGTGCCCGGTGACGTATTGCGATGGCACGCCGGAGGCGCGCTGGGCCAGCACTTCGTCGTAGCGAGCTTCTTCTTCGGGCGTGAGTTCGCGCTCGGGATGTGCATAAACGTAGGCGCGATTGACCCCGAGGACGAACATCAGCAGGACCTCGGCGTTCATGCGCGGCGAGCCGGCAGCGGCTGCGTCCAAACGCTCCACCGCCGCCGTAAGAGCTTGCTTCAGTTGCACGGTTTCTGCCGAATCAGGCCACGACCTCTGACTCCTGCTTCAACTTCTCGGCCTGGAAGTGGGTGATGAGTGCGTCGATCATAGGCTGGATACGGCCATCCATAAATTCGGGAAGCTGATGCATGGTCAGGCCGATGCGATGGTCGGTCACGCGGTTCTGAGGGAAGTTGTAGGTGCGAATCTTTTCGCTGCGGTCGCCCGAGCCGACCATGGCCTTGCGCTCCCTGGCCAGCGCCTCCTGCTGCTTCTGCTGCTCCATCTCGTAGAGCCGGGCACGCAGCACGCGCATACCCTTCTCGCGGTTCTTGATCTGCGACTTCTCGTCCTGGCAACTCACCACGGTGTTGGTGGGCAGGTGCGTGATGCGCACCGCCGAATACGTCGTATTCACCGATTGTCCCCCGGGCCCCGATGAGCAGAAGGTGTCAATGCGAAGGTCTTTGGGCTCGAGCTTGATGTCCACGTCTTCGGCCTCAGGCAGCACCGCGACCGTTACCGCCGATGTATGCACCCGGCCCTGAGTCTCCGTCTGCGGAACGCGCTGCACACGATGCACGCCGCTCTCGTACTTCAGGCGTGAGTACACGCCCTGGCCCTCGATGATGGCGATGACTTCCTTCAGTCCGCCGACGCCAGACTCCGAGGTCGAAAGCACCTCTACCTTCCAGCGCTGCGACTCGGCGTAGCGGGTGTACATGCGGAAGACCTCCGCCGCGAACAGTGTCGCTTCATCGCCGCCCGTGCCAGCACGAATTTCGAGAATGACGTTCTTCTCGTCATTGGGGTCTTTGGGCAACAACAGCAGCTTCAATTCTTCTTCCACCCGCTGGACGCGTTCCTCGAGCTGGGTCAGTTCCTCCTGCGCGTAGGCCAGCATGTCGGCGTCGCCTTCCTCAGCCAGCAAGGCCTTGCTCTCCTGAATGCCACGAGTGAGGTCTCTGTATTCGCGATACTTCGCCACCACCGGCGCCAGCTCGCTGTGCGCCTTGGCGGTCTTCTGGTAACGCGCCGAATCGGAGACGATTTCCGGCGAGGCGAGGGCGAGGTTCAACTCCTCATACTTCGATTCGATTTGTTCCAGGCGTTCAAACATGAGTTTCAAACTTATTGTACGCAAAGCCAGCTGAATCCGGGCTTCTGCCTTGGGACGGCGGGGGCTGAGGGAGATATCTGCAGAGCTACACCGGTCTTCTTTATAGATGCCGGACACGGCCGGAAGGTCCGAGCGCGGCTCATCTGCGCGTGGAGACCAACAACAAGGCCGGCTTCCTTGCGGGGGCCGGCCCTGGTTGCGGAGGGAGCGAGGCTCCCGCTAGAAAGTTGTGAGCGCGGTCCCGGAGTCGCGCCAGGTGTAAGAGCCCAGCATCTTCAGATAGTTACCGCGCAGAAACGCCCTCGGGTCTTCAATGTTTACCAGGCTCATCGCGCCGCGCATCTGTTTGATGGAGACATATTCGTGCTCGGTCATCCAGGCTTCCATGCCGGCCAGCACGACACCAATGTGCTCGATACCGTACTTCAGCAGCGCTGAGGTCATCATGGAAACATGGGCGCCCGCCATCATGGACTTCAGTACATCGGTGGCGTCGTGTACGCCGCCGGTGATGGCGATGTAGGTTTCGACCTGATGATAGAGGATGGCCGCCCAGTGCAGCCTCAGCCGCAGTTCATGCGGGCTGCTGAGCACCAGGTTGGGAACGACTTCCATGTTCTCCAAGTCAAAATCGGGCTGATAGAAGCGATTGAAGATGACGATGCCGTCGGCGCCCGCCTCCGACAACTTGCGGGCGAAGTTCGCGCACGAGGTGAAGTAAGGGCCAAGTTTCACCGCAATAGGAATCCTCACGTTCTTGCGGATGGCGCGCACGAGATCACAATAGCGGTTCTCGAGCTCCTCCGCCGTCATGTCAGGATCGGTGGGCACGTCGAAGATGTTCAGCTCCAGCGCGTCAGCGCCCGCTTCCTGCATGTATTCGGAGTAGCGCACCCATCCACCCGGCGAGCTGCCATTCAGGCTGGCAATCACGGGGATGCTGACCGACGCTTTGCCCTTGCGCAGCAGGTCAAGATAGCGGTCGGGCCCTACGTGGTACTTCGGCATATCGGGCAGGTACGAAGTGGACTCGGCGTAGCTGTTGGCGCCGTACTCCAGCGCACTGTCAATGTTCTCGCTCTCCGCCTCGATCTGCTCCTCGAACAGCGAGTACATCACGATGGCCGACGCCCCGGCATCTTCCATGCGGGCGAAGTTCTCCAACTTCTCCGTCAGCGGCCCGGCCGAAACCACAACCGGATTCTTCAGCTTCAGGCCCAGATAATTGGTTGTCAGGTCAATCATGATTCGTCCTCGTCGGTTACTTCTTTATCAAGTGACGCTTTCGCGCCGGATTCCGGGTTCGCCTGCGCAAGCTGGATGTCGTTCAACATCTCGGTCAGCTCTGCAGGATACGGTTCTTTTTTCAGCAGCTTTCTACCGCTGGCGGTCGGCATTGCCGCAATCAGGATCGCCTCGATGCGGTCCAGATCCTTCTTGTCGGCGGCAAAGGCAGAGAAGTAGTTCCAATGGCGGAAGTAATGAGATTGTGGAACACGGGCGTGGGCTGCAAGGCTCGACCGCAGGTCTTCCGTCTGCCCGACGTAGTAGGGCACGCCGTCCATGTAGAGTACATAAACGCCAGGTTGTGCCAGCAGGTCCATGGTCTTATATAGCCATTGCGTGCTTGCCGGCGGATTCTTCTTCGAACCCACCACCGCTTTTGGTTTGGGCAGCCGGCGATAGAACACCTCTCTGGGCCACATCCGCGCGTATCTGAAAGGAACCTTCAGCTCCCCTTCTTTTTCCGCCATGATATCCCTCGCTCCTATTTCTGCTCAAAACTCATCGACGCCATGTGCTGATACAGCTTCCAGCGCTCGTTCACGTTCTCCTGCGCCTGTTTCAGCAGCTTCTTGGCCTCGTCCGGATTAGCGTTCACCAGCATGGTGTAGCGCGTCTCGTTGTAGATGTACTTCTCCAGTGGAATACTGGGCGCGCGCGAATCCAGCACGAACGGGTTCTTGCCTTCCCTGGCCAGCATCGGGTTGTAGCGGAAGAGCGGCCAGTGTCCGGAGTTCACTGCGGCCTTCTGCTGCTCGATGCCGTACACCATGTCGTAGCCGTGTGCGATGCAGTGGCTGTAGGCGATGATCAGCGACGGCCCATCGTAGGCCTCAGCTTCGAGGAACGCCTTCATGGTCTGCGTATCACTGCCGCCCATGGCCACGTGCGCCACGTACGCCCGGCCGTAGTTGATGGCCATCATCGCGATATCCTTCTTCGGCGTGTGCTTGCCGCCTGCCGCGAACTTTGCTACCGCGCCCAGCGGTGTGGCCTTCGACATCTGGCCGCCGGTGTTGGAGTACACCTCGGTGTCTAGCAGCAGAATGTTGACGTTTGCGGTGGACGCCAGCACGTGGTCGAGTCCGCCGTAACCAATGTCGTAGCCCCAACCGTCGCCGCCGATGATCCATACGCTCTTCTTCACCAGCATGTCGGCGATGGCGAGCAGGTCTCGCCCCGCCGGTGATTTGTTGCCGGCCAGCTTTTCCTTCAGCGCCTTCACCCTTTCGCGCTGCGCGAAGATGCCTTCCTCGGCGGACTGGTCGGCGCTTAGGATCTCCACCGCGAGCTGGTCGCCGATGGTTGAGGCCATCTGCTGCACCAGCACCTTGGCGTAGTCATGCTGCTTGTCGATGGCCAGGCGCATTCCCATGCCGAACTCAGCCGTGTCTTCGAAGAGCGAGTTGTTCCAGGCTGGCCCGCGTCCTTCGGCGTTTACACTGTAGGGCGTGGTCGGCAAGTTACCGCCATAGATCGAGGAGCAACCCGTGGCGTTGGCGATGATGGCGCGGTCGCCAAACAGCCGCGTCATGGTCGAAATGTACGGCGTTTCGCCGCAGCCGGAGCACGCGCCCGAGAACTCAAACAGCGGCTGCAACAGTTGCTGGTCCTTCACTTGCCCGTGCGAAAGCTTCTCGCGCGAGAACTCGGGGATCTTCGTGAAGTAGTCCCACCATTCGTTATACTTCTCGCGCAGCGGCGGTTGCGGCTCCATGTTGATGGCGCGGTGCTTGGCCTCGCTCTTGCTCTTCGCCGGGCAAACGGCAACGCACAGGCCGCATCCCGTGCAATCTTCCGGCGCCACCTGCAGCGTGTATTTCAGCTCGGAGAATTCACGCCACTTCGGAACCGCCGTCTGGAAGCCCTCAGGCTGGTGATTGACCGCGGAGGGATCGTAGATTTTGGCGCGGATGACCGAGTGCGGGCAGACCATGACGCACTTGCCGCACTGGATGCATAGCTCCTCGTCCCACACAGGAATTTCCAGCGCGATGTTGCGCTTCTCCCACTGTGTGGTAGCCGTGGGGAAAGTGCCATCCACGGGCAGCGCGCTGACCGGGACCGCATCGCCCTCTCCGTTGATAATCAACGCTTCCACGTTGCGCACAAAGTCGGGAGCATTGGCGGGGACCGCCGGCCGGATGTCGAACTTCGAACTGACTACTTCCGGTACCTTCACTTCGTGCAGGTGCTCGAGCGCGGAATCCACCGCAGCGAAGTTCTTGCGGACGATGGACTCGCCGCGCTTGCCGTAGGTCTTCTCGACGGAGTGCTTGATGGCGGCGATGGCCTCGTCACGCGGCAGCACTCCGCTGATGGCGAAGAAGCAAGTCTGCATCACGGTGTTGATTCGGCCGCCCATGCCCGCTGCTTTCGCCACCTCGACCGCGTCAATCACATAGAACTTGAGCTTCTTCTGGACGATCTGCTGCTGCGCCGTGCGCGGGAGGTTGTCCCAGACGTCATCCGGACCAAACGGGCTGTTGAGCAGGAATACCGCGCCCGGGTCAGCGGCCTTCAGCACATCCAGCCGCTCCATGAAGCTGAACTGGTGGCAGCCCACGAAGTTCGCCCGTGAAATGAGATAAGTGGAATGAATCGGCTTTTTGCTGAAGCGCAGGTGCGAAATCGTGACCGCGCCCGACTTCTTCGAGTCATACACGAAGTAGCCCTGCACCTTCAGGTCGGTCTCTTCGCCGATGATCTTGATGGTGTTCTTGTTCGCGCCCACCGTGCCGTCGGCGCCGAGTCCGTAGAACATGGCGCGTACCGTGTCCGGTTCCTCGGTTGAGAACGCCGGATCGTAGGTCAAGCTGGTGTGGGTAACGTCGTCGGTGATGCCGATGGTGAAATGGTTCTGCGGATTGGGTTTCTTCAGCTCGTCGAAAATCCGCGCCACCATCGCCGGCGTGAACTCCTTCGATGACAGCCCGTAGCGCCCGCCGATGACCTTGGGGAAGGCTGCAAACGGCGCTTTGCCGGAGCTGCATGCTTCCGCCAGCGCGGTGACCACATCCTGGTACAGCGGCTCGCCGATGGCGCCGGGTTCTTTCGTGCGATCCAGAACGGCGATACCTTTCACCGTCGCCGGCAGCGCCGCCAGGAAATGCTCGATGGAAAACGGACGCATCAGCCGAACCTTCAGCACGCCGACTTTGCCGCTCTTGGCGGTCAGGTAATCCACCGTCTCCTGGGCCGCTTCCGCCCCCGAGCCCATCATGATGATGACCTGCTCGGCGTCGCTCGCGCCTTCGTATTGGAAGAGCTTGTACTGACGGCCGACGATTTTCGCGAACTTGTCCATCACGTTCTGCACGATGGTCGGGCAGGCCAGGTAGTACGGATTTACCGTCTCGCGCGCCTGGAAATAAATGTCGGGATTTTGCGCTGAGCCGCGCAGCACGGGACGATCGGGTGACAGGGCGCGGGCGCGATGGGCGCGCACCAGGTCGTCATCAATCATGGCGCGCATGTCGTCCAGGCTCAGCTCTTCCACCTTGGAAACCTCATGCGAGGTGCGGAAGCCGTCGAAAAAATGCAGGAAGGGAATGCGCGATTCCAGCGTGGCCGCATGCGCAATCAGCGCCAGGTCCATGGCCTCCTGCACCGAGTTCGACGATAGCAGCGCGAAGCCGGTGGGGCGCACGGCCATCGCGTCCTGATGGTCGCCGAAGATGGACAGCGCATGGCTGGCAATGGAACGCGCGGCCACGTGAATGACCGTGCTGGTCAGTTCGCCCGCAATCTTGTACATGTTGGGGATCATCAGCAGCAGGCCCTGCGCTGAGGTGAAGGTGGTGCCCAACGCTCCCGTCTGAATCACGCCGTGGAGGGCGCCGGCCGCGCCGGCCTCGCTCTGCATCTCCACCACCTGCGGCACCACCCCCCAGATGTTCTTGTCGCCTATGGCGGACCAGGCGTCGGAGGACTCGCCCATCGGCGAGGAGGGCGTAATGGGATAAATTGCTGCCACTTCACTCACGTGATAGGCCACGTAGGCGACGGCCTCGTTGCCGTCGAGCGTCACTTTGTTTCTCGGCATACTGCCTCCACCAGGACCCTCGCCGTCGGGCGAGGTCCGTACATCATCTTCGCCGGCCACCGATGAATTCGCAGGAATGGTGGCGGCCGGCGAAGCGTAGGAATCCGTTGTTTTCACGTCGTTATCGTTTCCCCAGATCGGCTCGTGCGCGTTCTGTCATCTGCCCAGGAAATTGATACCCCCACGATAATCGGCGTAGTGGTTGTGGGCTGTGACGGGTGTACTAACAACTCGGTGACGGGCGTCACATACAGAGGGTTGAGGGTGTGGATGGCCCGAACACGATCAATGTTTCGCGCAGGGTTTGCCACTTGCACTTCGCCTCCGTTTTGCTATTGTTTAGGCGTGTTTCCAGTTCACGGATCGCTTTGTGTCAGGGCACGTCTTTAAACGTGCCGTAACCGGTTCATAAGAACCGTGGCTTTAGCCCCTGCCCTCAGCGGCTAAAGCCGTCATCTTATCTGCGCAGTTCCGGCACGACTCGAAGTCGTGCCCTGACACAAGTCTCCTCTTGCTTACCATCGAAACACGCTGCAAGGAGCGAGCCATGCCCTACGATCCCGATCACCTTCCTGCGGGAGAAACCCACGCTCACCATTTCTGCGGTAGTCTCTTTGGCTGCGGCGAGGAAAACGGCACCGGCATCTTTCGCGAAGACATTAAGAGCGCTGCATTCACCAAACGCGCCGCGGACCGTCTGCTGCACATGGACGAACTCAACCTGGAACAGCTCGACGGCTTTGTGACTGCGCGCGGCTTGTCGCGCCGTCGGCTGCTGCGCGCCAGCAGCTTTATGAGCCTGCTGGCGGCCACCGGGCCATGGTTTACCAAGCTCGCGCATGCGGCCGATTCATTCGGGACAACAGACGGTGGCGGCACTCCGGGCGGAGCAGGGAAGAAAAAAGATGAGGGCGGCCCGGTCCACGTGGTCGAGTCCAATGACAAGACCGTGCATCTGGGCGTTTACGACACAACACTGGAGCCCATCCTCAAAATCGATTCCGGTGACATCGTCAGCTACGTCAACACTTGGTCGCATTTCATGAACCAGATGCAGCCCGGTGTGCCTGTCGAAACGCTGGCCAAGATCCGTCTCGCCAATCCCGGCAAGGGCCCGCATTCCATCATCGGCCCCATCTACGTCAACGGTGCCGAGCCCGGCGATGTGCTGGAGATTCGCTACAAGAAGATTCGCCCCTTCAACTGGGCAGGGGTGTTCAACAATCCCGGTTCCATCGGCACTGGCCTGCTGGCCAAGGATTTTTCCGATGGGCAAGTCAAATATCTCAACCTTGATCTGACCAAGATGACCACCGAGTTCGCCACCGACATTCACGTCCCCCTCCGACCCTTCCAGGGAACGCTCGGCGTCGCCCCGCCCGACGGCTTCTATCCTCCCCTGAGTCCGGGAGTCACCAGCTCCGTCCCGCCGGGGCCGCACGCCGGCAATGTTGACCTCAGCGAGATGACGGAAGGCACGACCATGTTCATCCCGGTGTGGAAGGCCGGAGCTCTCATCTTCACCGGCGACTCGCACGCCGTGCAGGGCGACGGCGAGATCTGCCTGACCGCGCTGGAGACTCGCATGCAGGAGTTGCGCATCCAGGTCATTCTCCACAAGCAGAAGAACTTCGCCTGGCCAATCGCCGAGACCGAGACGCACTGGATCACGCTGGGTCTCGACAAAGATCTGAACATAGCCATGACGCTGGCAGCTCGCAACGCCATCGACTTCCTCTCCAGCCGCGCCCGCATGACGAAGCTTGACGCCTACGCGCTGTGCAGCATCGCTGTCAGCTTCCGCGTGACACAGGTGGTGGACATCGTGCGCGGCGTGCATGCCCTGATTCCCAAGAGCCTCTTCGCGGGCGCACTGCGGAACCGGATTGCCGTGGTCTAAGAAGACGAACGATGACGAACCGGAAGATCTTCGTTGGGAGTTCTCACGAGGCAGAACGCCTGGCTAACGAAGTCGTAGGCCAGCTGATTACAAGGGCCGGGATGGAGCTGGTGCCGTGGAGGACCGTTCTCCGGACCGGTGAGTATCTGCTTGAGGCCTTTGAGAAAAACGTTGTGCAACAGGTGAGCGGAGCTATTCTGCTCGCGACTCCGGATGTATTCGGTACCCGGGCGGACCTCAGTTTCAGCTCCCCGGTGGCAAACGTTATCTTGGAGTATGGGTACCTGGCCGCGCGTCTTGGTCGCGAACGTGTAGCGATTTGTGAGTTCGATGATGTGAGCCTTCCAACAGATCTTGCCGGTCTGAAAAATGTGAAGGCTGGGAAATACGCGAGGAGCCAGCCCTCCTTGCCTGAGAATACCGAGACGGAACTACTGGGCTGGTTCAGGACTCTACCGCCCTTGGCGAACGAGATCCCACCTCTGCGGCAGCTTCACGGGTATTCCGGGAAGTGGATGGTGCACTCCGATTTCACGCTCTGGGCCGGCAAACCAGTAAAGCGCAATGAGGTGGTCTTTAATGGCTTCGCTGTGCTTTGTCTCGAGGCCACGGGTACAAGAGGCTTCGGGATGCAACAGGGCATTCTTTCGGTTGACTTGGCCGGCTACCAGGACAGTTTCGACGTTTGCAACGAGGTTGTCCACGCGTTGATTCATGAGGTGGACGGAGAGGTCACGCTCACGCTCGAAGTCCGGGTCCTCTATCGTGAGCGTCGTGGGGCTCCTGAAGGCACGCCCCCTCACGCAAGAAGAGACTGGCTTAAACAACCGGAACGCGCTCCCGCTTTTTACATACACTTAAAGCCCGACCCCAATAAACCCAAGGCCTTGACTGGCTTCCATGAGTTCGCACCCGCAGGTCTTTATCAAAAAGCTGACGAGTGGTGGACGTATGAAGTATGAAGATGAGCGATCCATTCCCTGTTCCACTCATCTCTTTGTCTGGATTGCCGTTCTGACTGGCAGCGACCCCATTCGCTCACCGGCGGGGCGGCCCCGCTGTAGCGTTCCCACCACAGCGCAGTGCCATTAATCATCGCGGCTGCTCTTCCCCCTGCCCCTTGCTGGCAGCTGGTGGTGCGGGCTCTGCGGTGGCGGCTCTGCTACTCACTTGGTTGCAAAGTGACCAGCAGACGTACGCTGCCCCGGGTAACGGACTCCAGGAGTAGGCGGATATAAAACCCCACCCAAGCAGCAGCTCGGATGGGGCTCTATGAAGCAGATTACCTGGGGTTGCAGTTAGTCGCGCAGGCGATTCCTAGTACCCCATAACCAGGTTGTAAGCGTTGACGCTGCCAATTCCCGATCCGAAATCCCAACCGGTGGTGGTGGGATAAGCCGGCTTATAGGAATTGTTATCGGTGGAAAGCACACCGACCACGCCCGAAGGCAGGTAGCAGTTGTACTTGGTCCCGCCGCTATGCGCCTGGCAATTCGCGTCATTATCGCCCATCGTGACATCGTAGAAGATGCAAGAGCTGCCGACGCCATTGCCGAGAGCCGAGTTGCAGGTCGCGCTACCGCCCGCGCCGTACTCAGCTGCCGCCAGGGCGTAGTAACGGACGTTGGGATTTCCCTGCAAGCTGCCCTTGTGCTGCACGACCAGAGACTGGATGGCAGCCATGATTGGCGAGGAGACCGACGTTCCACCGTAGCCTGGCCAGTTAATGGGCTGCCCCACGCAGGGAGTTCCGCCATTGGCTATGCCACTGGAGGTCGTATCCGAGTAGCAAATCAGATAGTAATGTCCCCACAAGCCGTTGGCGGCCATCAGGGAGACGTCGGGCGTATCCCGAACGCCATCGTTGACCAAACCAGCCATGCTGCCTATGTAGTTGCTTTGGTAGCTGGGCTTGGAGTACCCCTTGCAGGTACCGCCAGCGACGCCAGACACCGCCGGCGTTCCGGTGGCACAGGCGCTGGGGCCGCCGCTGCCACCTACCGCCAAAAGAAAGCCGTGACCGGTGGCAGTGTTGCAGAAGCCGGTGGAACCGTAGGTAACGGTTGAACCAGTATAAAAGTTCGCGATCAGCGTACTGGCGCAGGAGTCATTCCACGGCTGCTCCATGATGTACGACTTGGCGGAGCCATACCAGACGTTGTTGGTGGCATTCCAGTAGCTGCCGGTTACCCCGAGGTAGGAATCGGCAAAGTCCAGACCACCCACCGAAACATCGTACTGGGAGGACATCCAGCCGCTGATGGTAATTCCATCTTTGGCGCAGTCTCCTCCTACCCCTCCGCTGCAGCCTGACCCACCGCCGTCAGAGCTGGCAGCATCCTCATCGCCGGAAGAAACGAAGATACCGATGCCTGCCGTTACGGCTTGCTGGAAAGTGTTGTTGAAGGAGGCGTTGAGAGCCGCGCCGGTCAATTCCTCCGACTCGCCGTAGCTCATGCTTATAACGTCCACATTGTCGGCGTTGGGGTGGTTGAGGATGTTCTGAATAGCGGTCAGCCCGCCAAATCCTCCGGCTGGGTTGGCACAGGCGGCATTGATAATGGAGGCGCTGGGTGCGGCCGCCGTGGCCCACTCAATGTCGATCGCTGCCTCAACGTCATCAGCATTGATGCCAGAACCGGCTGGGTACCCGCGTCCGGTCCTTGGCGTATTGCAGCTGTTGGTCGTCAGCGGTCCGGGGTTTTCCTGCGACAGATTGCCCGCCGTGTACTTGCCCAGCCCGAACGTGTTGCGGAAAACGGCCCAGTCACTGGTGGAACTGCACGGTCCGGGAGTGTTCGTACTGTTGCAGTTCCAGAGATTAGTATCCTCCACCACCACGACTTTCATGCCCTGCCCGGAAATTCCCGCGCTGTAGAGCGGGGCGATATTGTAGATTTTCTCCAGATCCCACGGTACCAGGCTATGGCACGGCACGCTGGGAAGCACGGAGGTACATGGGGCGGTCGTGTAATCGGGATTCGCTCCGCTCGGAGAGCTGACCTGTCCTCCCTTGACTTGTTCATGCATGGCGCGCGGCTGGAAGTTGTTGAGATACACGGGACCGACCACGGCATTGGCCAGCGCGCTTGGGATCTTGGGATTGCTGGCGTTGGCAATGTACGTCTCGCCATCCACAGCGTAATAATGGAACTCTGCGTGGAAGGCGCTCTCAAACTGGCTCGCCGTGCCTGAAAAATCGATCACCATATGGTTTAGATAAACGTATTCAACTCTCAAACCATGGTTCTCCAGCCAGCCTGTGATCTTGCTGATGTCTGAGTCCACCAGTCCATATCTCAGCCCGAATTCCTTGGCGCCCAGCCACTGGTGGAAGCTCGGTGACTTGGGGTTGTGCTGGTCTTCGATGAACTGTTCGAGCTCCTTCTCCGACTCAGGAGACCGCCGAAGCATCAGAAGCATGTGATCAAACTGAAGATCGGCGGAGACCGGTCCGCGATCGTTAAGGGCGTTGGCTTCGGGCCGTTTGTTGCCCGTCAGGGTGGTCAGCTGGGATTCGTCAATCTTTTGCGTGACTAGGGCACGCCGGGCTTCTGCATTGGAAGCAAGATTGAAGGTGGAAACGAATGCAACTACAGCAAACACAAACAGAACAACTCTAAATCGGCCAGTCATTTCCTCTCCTTCCGGAGCTCCTGGCACGGCCTAGCCGCGCCAGGGATCGATCTCCGGTAGACGAAGTTAAACTTGGGGCGCAACTCGCCTTGAGCGCCCATCTGGTTCGGGGGAACCGCTCCCGACCTCTAAACGCCGGTCTTTAGGCGCAACAGTCCGGCGCCACTGAGCAATCCCGAACACACAATCAGCAATGAACTCGGCTCTGGGATGACGTTGTACGAGAGGTCATCGACGGTCTCGTTATCCGGATTCCCCCCATTGTCGCTGATGGTGATGTAGGCGATGCCCCCGCCTGACTCGGATAAGCTGAATTCCAGGCTTGAGCCAATCACCCCTGCACCATTAAAGCTGCTGAGCAGGACTCCCTTGCTGTTGTAGGCATTCACCGTAACGCCGTTTGGATCGGTATACCACCCACTCACCTTATCGGCTCCAGACAGCGTGGTGAAGTTGACCTGAATGGGATCGTTGGGATCGTTGGTGATGACCCCATTCCCGGAGTGCGGTGGGTAGTCGAAGTAGTCGTAGCCAGGGGCGACGAGCTGCAGGGAGTTGCTGAACGTCACAAATTGCGCGGCGTACTGGTTGGTTATTTGTGTGTACTCTGGATATTGTTCGAAGTTGATGGAGAAGCTCTCTGATCCGGCAAAAGCAAATGCAGAGAATGCAAAGACGAGGAGGGGCAATAGCGCTTTCTTCATTCTTGTCCTTTCGGCCAATGAAGTGTTAGCTGCGCCGGACGAAGTGCAGCAAGGGTTCCTAACTCTGTGGAATCCGGGGAGAGGCGGCTGCAATTTTATGCCCACGGCTGGGCAAGCCGTCCCACTTAGGTCGCAGCAGCGGTCTACGTACGAAGGATCAGCCGTTGAATCTAAAATGAAATTAAAGTTGCAACTGTACTTGTAACAACTTCGTTCTAATGTAGTTTGAAACAAGGACTAGAGCGTAAACTGCGCAAGAGTTTACGTAATTCTTGGCGCAAAGAGGAAAATAGTTATCTGCGCTAAGTGTCAAGATGAGCTTTTTATCCTCGGGCATTTTGAGTTATATACTGGCTGGCCGGTCAAGTACAATCCCGGAAGAAGCTTGAGCGCAGGGTAACTTGAAATTGGCGATCCAGTGAGGACAAACGGAAAGCTAAGCTAATAGAGCCAGGCTTGCACATAGCTAAAAACGGCGCCTGATTCCCAATAGGCACTAAAGGGACGTCTTTCTAATCTGGCCCGAACGTAAGTATGCGGAAAGCTCGCGAATAGAGTCACGACAAAGAGGGTGATTTTACGCCTCTACCCTGACACGTAGCATCTTTTTCCCCGCGCGCAGCGTGAATTCGGATCCCAGCTTCACAACAACCACTAGGTCGGTCTTGAGTTCGCCATCAAGCTTGACAGCGTTCTGTTTTAGCTTGCGCAGACCGTCGGTGACGCTGCTAGCCAGGCCGGTGTGGGCAAGGAGCTTATCCAGTTTCACTTGCACATTCCCACCCCGAGCCGATGCATTCGGCGCAGCAACCTCTTCGAGGCGTACTGACACCACCTGCAACTCTTCCGGCACTTCGTCCTTCTGGAACATGCGCGACCAATCCCGCGCCGCCTGCTCGGCGGCCGGCGCTGAATGGAAATCTGCGACGATGCGTTTGCCCAGTTCCTCCTTCAGCTTCATTGGATGTGCCTGGCCAACGGCGATCTGTCCCTTCATGCGCTCGATATCAGTCATGCTGACGTCCGTGACCAGCTCGTAATAACGCCACATCAGTTCATCGGAAATGGACATGACCTTGCCGAAGATTTCCCGCGGCGGCTCGGTGATGCCGATGTAGTTGCCGTAGGACTTCGACATCTTCTGCACACCGTCTGTACCTTCCAGCAGCGGAGTAGTCAGCACAATCTGCGGCAGTTGCCCGTAGTGGCGTTGCAGTTCACGGCCCATCAGCAGGTTGAACTTCTGGTCAGTGCCGCCGAGCTCGACGTCGGCTT
>Ga0335082_10001086_pt1 | contig 28860 bp, 27 predicted proteins | sample Lox_Sample_41_FD_206718 | JGI IMG/M metagenome (GOLD analysis project Ga0335082, IMG submission 206718) | Soil microbial communities from Loxahatchee National Wildlife Refuge, Florida, United States - Lox_Sample_4.1 | ecosystem: Environmental > Terrestrial > Soil > Wetlands | place: USA... | reverse complement strand
GGTCTGCGTGCTCGGATGAAAATCGCAGCCTATAATCATCATCGCGCCGACTCCTTCCTCCCGAGCCTTGGTCGTTTTAGCGCAACCAATTTACTCCGCGGCGGGAGTCGGCGTTGTCATGCAATCACATCTGCCAAACGAAGGCAAATATGGGCCACCTGTCGAGGGGCAGGATATGCCAAGGACCTTTGATCTAGTGCAGGGAGATCAGGGTCATCTTGCGAAGTGCGCCTAATTGGATCGAAGCAAGACTATCGGGTCGGTTCGACCCACTCTAGGACATCCACCACCGCAACGCGCCCTAACTCGCTGTCGCCACTCGCCAGTCCTGCGCGAACCGGTGCGATCTCTTCCGGCAAATACATGACTGACAACCTTTCGGGAAACGTCTGCGCAAGGTCGTAGGCCCCGCCGCCCTTTTCCTCCACCTTAAACTGCGCATTTATGGCCGATTGAAGCACAGCCTTCGCTCCGAGTTCTCCCGACTGTTCACTCGACAGGTGGTATTTCATAGCCGTTGCCGAACGAGTCTCGCGAATCACGTAGTAGCGATTGTTGGGCTTGAATTCCATTTTAGTAAGGTACGGCTTCAGCACTGCGTCCATATCTCCATCCGTTGTCGATTCACGTATCGGTTCGCTCATCTCGAATTCAACCGCCCGGACGCGGCCCGCCGCAGCCTCGGCACCCCATGATTCCATGTTGAGTACGCGCGCTAACACACTCATCTTCGTTTCGATGGTATGGACTGTGCTCACGCCTGGCTCGCGTCCTTGGCTCGAGGCGGGGAGTAGCCTGTCTACGATGTAACGCCTCTGTTCATTGTCGATGCGAAAGATCGTTCCCGGCGGCTCCAGGTTGTTGGGTCGAGGATAGAATTGCCAACCGCGAGGCAGCATGCTGTCGGGCTGCTTTTGCTGCTTGCGCAAGAATGAAAACGCCATCGCTGACCTCCTGAACTACCTGATCCTCATTAGCATGTTCACCGACTTGTTGATGGGCTCAAAATTCATCATGAACAGCTTAGGTCCTTGCCTTGCCTCGATATCCCGGATCCAGCCCGTAGAGCAGCCCATGTACGCAATCTTTACCGCCGTATCCATGCAGATACATAGCAGGCTGTAGCGTTGCAGACACTCCGAGAGCCACCATTCGCTTCGCGCGATCGCATCGTCGGCAATTGTGGCAGGTTGAACCTCGGTATGTATACTTCGCTTCTCGGGCGGCAGGTCGAACCACATCGTCTGCGACCGCATGATCGCCTCAGTTGCTAACGCCGCCCGCAGCAGCGTGAACCGGTGATGGGTGCCGAATAGCGACGCCGCGTTCACGTAGCGTTGGCGATCCTCCATCATCAATAGCTGGAACTGCGACTGCGAGAGTGCCACCAATCCGATAGCCTGCATGAACGCGTCCAGATCGCGGTACCACATGTACAGGCTGACCGAGAATATGCCGCACACCAGCAAATACAGGCTTCTCTGTCTTTCGTCATCGTTACTGCCGCCGAGCTTCGTCAGGTATTCGGCCATCAGGCGGTTGGCAACATCGTCGGCTTCAGCTTCGTTCCGAAAAAACACCTCCTCCCGATCGTAGAGGTTCTTATTTCGGTCCTGGAATTGCTTGGCAACACGTCGCTGTTCGCTGTCGGTTTTTTCGACTTGCTTAAACCCAGGCAGGCTGAACTTGTACTTCGCAAATTCGTCGACGTGTCGGCATAGTCGCACGACAGCTGCGTCGATTCGGCGCTCGACAGGAAGGTGCGGATCGACGAACGTACTGAACTGCCCGATCGCATGTCCGCCCACCAGGTGTCCAAACTCGTGGGCTAGGAAGAACAACGCCACCATGGTCATTTCCTGCCGAATCGCTTCTTCCTGATCCATCATGGCGCCGGGATTCTGTGGATATTGCCGCAGACGCCTCAAGGTCCGCTTGAAATCCTCGGCGGTTCGTCGCACGAGCCCGAACAGTTGCTGATCTTCCCGCAAGTAAGGCGACTTCAGCAGCGAAGCCGACTGTGCGAACGACCGTACCGCCATCTCCACACTCAGCAGGAATCGCTCGTTCACTATGATCGCCTTCCGGTTCCGCATCGCCAGCAGATTATCTGTGTAGTATTCGCTTGCGAGAAGTTCACGGGACGCCACATCAGGGTTAATCACGAACAGGTGCAGTTCGTCCAGGGTCGCCATCGCCTCACTTTGGGTGATCGCTGTCCACGCCCGTTGCAGAACGTCGTTAGCTACCGCATCCGATGACGAATAGGCCTCCAGCTCCTGCCCGACCGAATTCTGTATCTGCATTACGACCTCGCCTTTCTCGATAACGCCGGGAAGTTCTTGGCCATCCAGGTGGTGGTGCTCGTCTTAGGATGCGCCGCTTTATAGCGCTTTCCGAGGCGGGCCACGAACTGTCTGGTTGCGTCCTTGCGCTGCGGGTCCATGCTTCTGAAAAAACGTGAACAAAGTTCGCGTGCATTCGCCATCGACTCCTCCAGGTCATCGTTCGTGAACTCCATGATCTGGAGCAGCCCCAGCCTGGTCTGCATCTCCGTGTTGTCAAAAGGAGCTTTTTTCAGGTATTCCAGGCTCGTCTTCAGCATGGCGCGCGCCTTTAGCATGTCGCCGTCATCGGCGAAGATGCCCGACAGATTCGTGTTGGCGGAAGCTGCATTGGCGTATTCCTCCCGGCGCAGGAATGTATCGAGCGCCTCACGGAAGCATTTTCCCGCCTCTATCTTGTTTCCTAGAGCCATCTGAGCATTCCCGACTTCGAGAAGGTCTTGCGCCGTTAAACTGTCCAGAGCCAGTGTGCGGTCCAGGTCCACAGCCTCTTGCGCGGCCATGACACCCAAGTCAGGAAAGCCGCACATATCGAATAGCGCCGCAAGTGCCGAAAGCTCATCGCGGCGCGCGCGATCGTTGACGATGTCGTCTGCGTAACCAAGTGCACTGTTGAAAAGCTGGCTGGCTTCGTCGTTTCGGCCGTCCTTAATTGCACTGATGCCTTGATTTGCTGCCGCTCGTGACTGCTCGATGTTTTGCTGGTCCATGGGAGTCCGCTCCTTGAGTACGAGATAGAGGGCGGCCGGGCTGCGAGGGTGGGCTAATCAGATTGGCATTAACCACCCAAGGTTCCCTAGTCAGACTCTATCTCAAGGAGTCTCTGTCGCGGTTGCTAAATCGTCGTGGAGCATGATAGTTCCGTTTTCGGAACAAGGTTGCGAGAATCACCGGCGGCACGTAGAAATAACGCAGGGTTGCATCGGGCGTCGCCCCAGCAAGACTCCCCACCCACCGCCGCAACCCCTTCATCACACCCCAGTGCGACCCGCGTCCTTTCGGCCCCACTTTCTTTTCCCATAACCTCCCACAAAGCGAGGGAAGGGAGTTGTTTACCCTGCTCTTTCACCTCGCCTTGCTTGTATGGAAAGTATGGAAATCGAGTGCATGAATTGTATGGAAAGCATGGATCGGTCAGAAGCCGTGTAAGCCATACAAAACAAATAGGTTGCTATGGACTCGCTGGTTCACGCCAGCGTTTTCGCACAAACCGGGGGGAGGGGGTACACTCATGCCAAAAGCCGACAGAATCCTGCTGCAGGTTCGCCTTTCCCTTGCCGACAAGCAGCGCATTAAGTCCCTTGCCGCCCGCTACGGCTTCACTCTGGAGAAAGCCGTGCCCGAAGCCTTCGCCGCCTGGTCCGAGAAAATGCGCAACCAGCCTCACGTCCCCCGCCGCACCCGAGCCGGCCAGCCCCAACCACCCGCCCAGCCTGAGCTTGGTCCTTTGCTGTCAGCCGCCTCGTCGGCATGGTTTGACTATGCCATCAAATTGGACTGGTCGAAATGTCCGGAGGTCGAACTTCTGGACGACGGCGAAAACCGCCTGTGGTTGTTCTGCGCCTCAGATGCGCCGTTGAAAGTCGTGCTGCAGGCCGTCGCCGACGGATTTCCACTGACCGAGATCTCCGAAACTTTTGAACTCGAACTGCCCCGCCTGGCAAAGGTCTTGGAATTTGCCGGAGCTATTCAGTAGCTTGATTGCGCCCAGCACTGCGCACGCCAAAAAGCGAATGGCGGATGGCAAAAAGCGAAGAGCGGCTTTTCTTATTCCATCCTCAGCAGCAGCACCGGCTCAACCATAAACGCATTATCGTTAATTTTCTCGACCGCCCGCCGAACTGACCGTTCCGAAACCGGTTCTACCGCAAAGAACAACGACAGGCGCTCTTTGGGCGAGTGCGGTTCCTGCTGCACCGAGTCGATGTTCATGTCTTCGCGGGCGAGGGTGTCGGCGACTCGGGCGATGATGCCGGGCTCGTCGTTGACGGTGAGGCGCAAATACCATCCGCCGGGTTTGGGCTCGGGGGCAAGTTCGAGCTCGCGCGACTCGAGGAAGCCGACCACGTTCTTGGCGCTGCTCTTGGCGCTGAGGCGTCCGGCGGCGAGGTCATCGCCTCTTCTCGAAGCAGGAGATCAAAGGTCGGGTGCCCTGGCAAAGTCTCACACCCACAGCCCCGCGGTACCCCCGACCCACTCCATCTCGCGGTTGTGGTCGACGCCCATCATCATGCCGCGTCCCATGCGGATGAGCGGCAGCACCGCGGTCAGCTCGCCGCCTTCGGGCCAGACATACATGATGCGGGTTTCCATCTGCGTCATCCCGTACGGAGTGGCAACGACCGGCTCGAAGCGCATGCGCTCCTGCAGGATGTAGTTATGGCGTTCGCCCGCGGGAATGGCGTCGATGTCGGTCTCCGTGGGAGCGAACTTGATGCCGGACCCGGCGAAGGAGTAGAGGGGCTTGAGGATGTAGTTGTGGTTGTCCTCGGGCACGGTCGGGTTCTCGTCGAGAAACCATGTGTTGGGCACGCAGCGATGGTTCAGATACGGAATGGAGAACTTGCTGATGCGGAAGTACCAGTTGGGATGCCCCGCCCACTCGACGTCGAGTTCGTCGCGAATGTCGAAGGGCAGCTTGATGCCCTTTTGCTCCAGCTCATCCACGATGCAGCGGTTGTAGATGCGCTGCACTGCGATCTCGCGGCCGTCTTTCGTGTAGTAGAGCTTGTTTCCGCGTTTCCTGAGCGACAGGATATCGACAATGGCGATCCCCAGTTGCTTTTGGGTGACGAGGAAGTCGGGCAGCGTTTTCTGATGCTGGGGATCGATCTCCAGCAGGATGACGTTTTCGGGATGGTGGGCGGCGACGATCAGATCCTTCATCAATTGCTTGTAAGAGTCGTGATTGTAGTCGCCGAGATAAATCCCGAGATCGCGGCGCAACCCGTAAGTATCGATGTACTGCTGGGCTGACACGCCCTGGTATCCGTACAGGGAAGGGAAGGCCTGCAACTCGACCAGCTTGGGATCGAGGCCGCCCTTGGCGTTCCGCACCAGCCCGAAGTCCACCTGCACGAACATCGGGCGCGGCGCCTCATTGGGGACGTTGTACTGCGGCGGCACAGTCTTGTCAGAGATGCGCAGATACTTCGGGTCGGTCAACAGTTGCATGACCAGTTCACGGCCATATTGCACCATCTGGTCAAGCAACGGCTTGGGCAGGAAGCAGGGAGTTTCCGAAACGCGAAAGGCGATGGGCGTGCCGCACACGTTCGCCAGCGAGTCCAGGAACGCCTGGTACTTCTGGGGCGTGTAGTTGCGGTTGAATTCCTCGCGCAGTGCGGGGATCATCTTATGCCTCGATCAGGAAGCGGCCTTTCTCCATGATTTGCCGGCCGTCCACCCAAATGTCGAACCGCGTACCCACCACATCGATGTGGGTGCTGGAGTACCACGGCGCGCCGGTATGGTGTCCGTAGGGATTGCCGAAGGCAATGTGCAGGCCAGGGAATTTCTCGTCCTGCAGGATGTTGCCGATCACTCGTTTCAACTCGAGATTGGTGCCGATGGCGAATTCACCCACCAGGTCGCTGTTCTCGTCGGTATGCGTGTAGTCCCAGAACTCCTGCTCCAGCGCTTTGTTTTCGCTGTGAACCTCGGTAATGCGGTTGCCCTTCATATGGATGGTCAGCGGCTGGCGCTGCAGGTCAGGATACTTCTCGCACAGGTAGTCGCCTACCACGCCGTCCACCACGTACGTTCCATTCACTTCGCCGGGCGTGGTGAAGATCTCACCGCCGGGAAGGTTGCCCCACTTGTCGGGGCTGATGATGCCGCTGGTCTTGATCCACCTGTAGTCCGGGCTGAGATCAGCCGTCAAATCGCTGCCCGCCGGGTTCTTGGCGCGCACCTGCTTCGCCTGGGTCACGATGTCCAGCATCTTCTTGCTGAGCGCGTCCACCCGGTTGTAATCCGCGCGCATGCCTTCCAGCATGATCTCTCGTGTGATGTTGACCATGTGCGCATGACGCATGCGCCGCCGGTTGACGATGTCGGTCATTTCCATGCGCGACTTCAACTCATTCTGCTGCACGCGCACGGCGAAGATGCTGACCTGGCTGGTCTCCATGTCGTCGGCGATCTCGCGCGGCAGGGCGGTCAGGGGACGGTCGGCAATCTCCTCCAAAACGAAGCCCTTGAACGGCGAGCCGACTTTGACTAACTCTGCGGCGATGCTGGCGGCGATCTCCCGGCTGGCGAGGTCGGTGATGACAGTGACCTTCTCTTCCGGTTGGATGCGCAGACAAGTATTCACCGCGTTGTACGCGCCCGGCGATAGCTCGGGATCGAACGAAGTGGTGGTCAGGTCAGTGAGAATTGGCGGTGTCAATCAACGTCCTTTCTGTAAGTCATCTCATAACCCGGCTTTGAAAGGGCACGGCTTCCGCCGTTCCGCAAGCGCTGCCTAAGAATCGGGCTTCAGCCCCGCAGGGAGCTCGCTTTTGGCCGCTCCGAAATGCACGAGAGGGATCCTAATCATTCCGGTGAATTACCCAAAACCCTAGCGACGCGCGGGAGCGGTGTCGAACACGCCGACCCGCGTTTCTTCCACGATGTAGTCCACAACCTTCTTCAAGTCCCCAGTGTCGTGATAGATCTTGAGTTGGCGATCAGCGCCGCTGCCCATCTTGAGCATCTCGTAGACGTACTCGATTTCGTCCCGCGATCCCAACTCGTCCACCACGTCGTCAATCAAGTGGAGATACTCGTGCATCAGCTTCCTGAGCGGCACTTCTTCTTCCTTGCCGAAGTCGATGAGCTTGCCGTCCAACCCATAGCGCGAGGCGCGAAATTTGTTTTCGCTGATCAGCGCCCGCCCGTAAATGCGGTAGCTCTTGTTGGAGGCGTGCAGCCTCCACAGCATCGCCGCTGTCGCCTGAATCAGCGCCGCGATGGCCAGAGTCTCGTCGAGCCGCATGGGCAGGTCGCAAACCCGCACCTCGATGGTCTCGAAGAAGGGGTGGGGGCGAATGTCCCACCAAATCTTCTTGCCGTTGTCGATGCAGTTCGTCTTAACCAGCAGGTTGATGAATGTCTCGTAATCGGCCCAGTTGGAGAATACGTCAGGAATGCCGGTGCGGGGAAAGCGTTCGAATACTTTGCAACGGTACGATTTGAATCCGGTCTCCATGCCCAGCCAAAACGGCGAATTGGTGGACAGCGCCAGGATATGAGGAAGGAAGTACCGCATCGAATTCATAATGTGGATAGCGGTGTTGCGGTCCTCGATGCCGACGTGCACATGCAGTCCGAAGACAAGGTTGGCGCGCGCCACCAGCTGCATGTCTTCCACCACCTGGCGGTAACGCTCGTCGGGGTATATCTCCTGTTCTTTCCAGTCGGCAAACGGATGCGTGCTGGCTGCGCCCAGAAGCAGACCGTTCTCGCTCGCGAGGGTGATCATCTCGCGCCGCAGGTTACGCATGTCCTCACGCGCTTCCTTGATGTCGCGGCAAATCTTCGAGCCGACCTCGACCACCGCTTGATGCATCTCCGGCTTCACCCGTTCGGCCACTCTTAGCTTCGCCTTGGGCAGGATCTCCATCTGGATGTGCGAGCGGAGATCCCGCGTTTCCGGATCAATGGTCTGATACTCCTCTTCGATTCCGATCGTGAGGCTTGGCCGCTTCATGTCATCACCCCTTGGTAGCTGTCTTCGGAGCTTTAACCGCCTTGGTTGGCTTCGCGGAGGCTGCTTCCGGCTCGCCCCCACTCAGAAATGTGCTCCAGCGGTAGTCCGGCACTTTGCCAGTGTGCTCTTTGGCCTTGCGGACTGCGAGTTCCGCGACTGTATCCACGATCCAGTGAAAATTATCTTCACCTACCGAGTGAATGTCCGCGTCGGGGGCAGGATTCATGAAGTCGATAGCGTAAGGAATCCCGTCCTCACAAGCGAACTCAACGGTATTGAGATCGTAGCCCAAGGCGCGGCAGAGCGTGATGGCGTCACGCTCCACTCGTTCCAGCAATTTGGGGTCAACCGGCGCCGGGTTCTTGACATACCGCTCGTGAAAAGGCGCCGACGGGTCGTACTGCATAATGTGCACTTTTTCCTGGCCGACCACATAACATCTGAAGTATTCCTTGAACTTCACGCCGCGCTGCAGGGTCATACACAGGTCGCGGCTCTGGTCGTAGGCGTGAAAGAATTCTTCCGGATTGCTGACCTTGTACACGTCCTTCCAGCCGCCGCCGTCGAAGGGCTTAAGAAACGCCGGAAAGCCAACGTAGCGGAAGATGCTGTCCCAGGGCAGCGGGAACTGCAGGTTGCGCATGGAGCGGTCGGTGGTTCCCGGCGGATGCTGCTTGTGCGGCAGCAGCACGGTCTTCGGAATCGCCACACCCAGCTTTTCGCCCAGCGCGAAGTTGAAGAACTTGTCATCGGCGCTCCACCAGAATGGATTGTTGATGATGGTTGCGCCCGACAGTGCGGCGTTCTTGAGATATCCGCGGTAGAAGGGTATGTCGTGGGAAATGCGATCGACGATGACGTGATAGGGCGACGGCTCGGCCATGCGAACTTCGCCCACCGTAGCCAGTTCGGCCTCGATCCCGGGCTCGTTCATGTAGTTGATCTTGTCCACCAGCGCGGGAGGAAACGTGGTCTCCATTCCGAAAATGACGCCGATTTTCTTCACAGGTGCTCCTTAGGCAATGACACAACTGCCCAGCCGTCTCCGTCGCATAAATGCTTTGGATTCTTCCGGGGAACCGGCGCTGGGTGCGCCCAGTAATAGGCTTATTTTACGGGATAGACCGCGTGTTTGGCATGCAAAATCGGCCCGGCGCGATTGGCACTGGGCCCTCGCAAGTTCTGAACTCTCTCAGACACCAAGGTTCACAGATACATGCGCGCCATCGGCCGCCACCACGGCCAGTCGTGATAGCTGTGGTCGCCCCACACATAAAGCTCGTGACGGATGCCGCGGCCTCGCAGAATGGCCGCAAACTCTTCGTTGCGCTGCCAGCACATGTCCCACTCGCCGGTAGCCAGCACGGTTCGGATGTGGTTATACCGCCAGCCGTCGGTGCAGTTAGCGAGGTAGTCGGGCGGGTTGTTGAAATAGACGTCCTCGCTGTACCAGCCATCCATGAAATTCTTGATGTCGAACGCGCCCCCCATGCTGACGCAGGCATTCACCATGTCTGGATGCCGGAACGCAAAATTGACCGCGTGATACGCCCCGAAGCTGCATCCCGTTACGGCCGTGTGAGGTGTCCAGTTCTTGTTCCACATCAGCGGGAAGACATCGTTGATGAGGTATCGCTCATACTGCAGATGCCGCTGCACGCGCCAGTACGGGTGCGCCCATCGGTTGTACCAGCTCTCGGAGTCGACGCTGTCCACGCAGTAGATCTGCAGCTCGCCGTTGTCGAGCTTGTCGCCGACCGCAGCGATCATCTTGTTGTCTTCATACTCGTAGAAACGGCCTTGCGATGAGGGAAAGACCAGGACCTTGCGGCCGCCATGACCGAAACAGAGAAGCTCCATGTCTCTCTGCAGGTCTTTTGACCACCACTTGTGATATTCGCGATGCACGATGTTGTGCCCTCTAAAAAAAGAATTTGCTGGAACGAAAACTGAATTGCTACTCTAAGGAACCACTTCGCGTAACCGGCGGGATCGAAGCTGGGGTTTCCTCCTGGGTTGGCGTGTGGTCACTCAATATTACAAGAATGTCCACTGAACCGGTCATTGCACCTGATGCCAACATTCCGGCCCCAGTCATGAAATCAACCTCCGGGGCGAGCAGCCTGCCATCGCGGCTGTACAAGCACACCCAGTTCACCTCCCAGCTTACGGACGAGAAGCATGACTTCATCGTCTACGTCCCTCAGGTCTTCCGCGACGACCCCAACCGCTTCTTTCCGGTTCTTTATCTTCACGACGGCCAGAACCTGTTTGATCCGGACACTTCGTTCATCAAGGGCAACTATTGGAAGGTAGGCGAGACCGCCGACACCGTGATCGAAGCCGGAGAGGTGGAGCCTCTGGTGATCGTCGGCATCTACAACGCCGGGGTCAAACGCATCAACGAGTACACGCCGTTGGAGGACCGGCGGCTGGGTGGGGGACAGGCCGACGCCTATGGCCAGATGATCGTCGACGAGTTGCGTCCCTTTGTCGCCCACCAATACCGGACCCTGGCGGGTCCGCAAAATTGCGGCATGGGCGGTTCGTCGCTGGGAGGATTAGTGTCGCTGTACCTCGGGATGCGCTATTCCAATGTCTTCGGCAAGCTGGCGATCCTTTCGCCATCGGTGTGGTGGCACAACCGCGCGATCCTGCGCACCGTCGAGCAATTGCGATACAAGACCGGTCAGAGCATTTGGTTGGATATCGGCACCAGCGAGGGACGTCGCGCCTTGACCGACGTGCGCTCGCTGAAGCGCCTGCTTCTCAAGAAAGGATGGAGGCAGGGCCGCGACCTCGAGTACCACGAGATCGAGGGCGGCAAGCACAGCGAATACGCCTGGGCCGAACGCGTGGGCCCGCTGCTGAAGTTTCTGTTTCCGCGACGGCGCTAATACCGAGCTGCAGAACCAGCCATTGGAGGTACACCGCATCCTCGTCTGGTTCCGCTGAGAAACCAGCCCCCTCAACCACCTATGGCAGCACGGGGAATCTTAAGGCTCAGTTGTAGAACTTCGTCAGTGGCCACAGCTCTGCAATCGGCCGCTTTATGCCCCGGCAGAGGGTGATCGGAATGTCGTACTCAGACGGATACATCCAGGGCGCTTGCAGCGTTGCTTGCAGTGAGCAGGTACGATACACCTCGCTCACCGAGTCGCAGTTGGCCCCCACGCAGATGAGAACGTCTCCGGTGTAACCGCGCGGACCCCAGAGAAAATATTGATTGTGTCCGCTGATGACCGGCAGCTTGGGTTGGCTCAGGAACTCGATCGCAGCTGCTTCGCTGTAGTTCTGCGCCATAACCACTGCCTGCGTCTGATCCGCGGGTGGAAGTTCCTTGTAAACCCGACTCACGATCGCCGTCAGCTCTGTCCAGCCATGCATGCTCGCGAAGTCGCCTGGTAAGTCAGCCGGAACTCGATGTTCGGTTTCGATAGTTCCTCTCGAAGTATGCAAGAGGGAGTGCAGTTCTGTGTAGTAGCTCGCGAGCCATGATTCCGGAAGCACTGGCATCACGACGGGAAAGTAAACCAGGCCCAACACGACGGTAGCCGCTGCGATCGCCGTTCGCAGGCGGCGACGTTCGCCCGTCCAGCGCTCTATCGACACACATCCGGCTGCAATGAGATATGGATATACGTCAGCCGGGTAGTAATGCTTGCCATGCAGCGCAATCATCATCGCAATCAGGAGTACATAGGCATAGGCCAGGAAGCAAAACCTCGGCCGCCAAAACAGCCAGACCAGTCCGATGATCCAGAAAGGCGCGAGCAAGCCGCTGATCCAGAGTTGTTGACCGAGGTATGCAACCGGCCCGACTATTACGTTCTTGCCGTGCTGCACCGCGCGCAGCAATTCGAGCATCGGATATCCGTAGTGGACCTGCCACAGGAACGAAGGCAGCGCCATCGCAGCGGCAATCAATACTCCGGCGATGATCCACCGCGAATACAGGATCCGCCTCTCCGGCGTGAACCATAACCCCATAAGCAATGCGACCGCAAAAAACAGAACACTGTACTTGCTCAGGATGGAAACCCCCAGCAGCAGGCCGATTGCTACCCACCTCCGCGGGTTCTCTCCTTTCGTCAAACGCACGATCCACAAAGTTATAAGGGGCCAGGACCACAGGCCGACCATGTCGGTGTGGAGCTTCATCCCGAAATCGGTCAAGACCGGAAGGAAGAGGACCACGATTGCCGTGAGCACCTGGGCATAGGCCTCCCCGCCAAACTCGGTGACAAGCAGGCAGGTCACGTAGATGCCTGCACCCGCGAAGAGTGCCGGCACTGCCCGCAACAACACCAGCGAAGGACCGAAGATCTGCGAAGCCGCAGCTAAAAGGGGTGCAATGGGTGGCTGATCCACGTAGTTCCACGCGGGATGCTGCCCGCAGATAATGAAATACAACTCATCGCCGTGGAATCCGTAATGCGGATTGCAAATGAGGTGAATGAGAAAAGCAGTGCCTGCGGCAAGGAGTGGAATGCGATTGCGGCCGGATATGCTTTGCAGCATGAAACAGTAGCCTCCATGCCCACATCTCCGCAGTTATCAGTGTAAGCCATGTTCAAAACGAGGCAAAGCGCGAAGACTACTGCCGAGCTTGCAAGACAGACCCTGCACGAGGCCAGTTCGTATGGAGCGAAGCGCAACCCTGAACTTGCCCGTGTGCCGGGGTTTACCTGGCCGCAAAAACATACTAGATTGCCAGCAGCCCCTGCTGTGGCCATCCGGTGCGCATCCCAGGCGGCGAGGTTGAGGTGGGAGGTCCCATGAAGCTGGATTGGTTCGTGAAGTTGTTGCTGGTCGTCATCGCGATATTGCTGGGGTTCGTTGCCTTTCGCCCGGTCGTGCATCCGGCTCCGGTCCTGGCCCAGAACGGCTCGCCGTACCCGTTTCACATCGAGCAGGGCACGGTTTCGCTGCGTAAGCCGGACGGAAACACGACCTGGGGAAAGGTTGTCGTCGACATGCGGAATGGCGACGTCTGGGGCTTTCCCATGAAGGCGCAGAATACGCCCTACCCGGTTTACGGCCCTGGAGACAACGCAAAAGTGTCGCGTCCGATGTACTTGGGGAGGATGGCCTTTGAGGAAGCTACGCGACAGTAGACCAGCGCGGTTGGGAACCACCTCCACGCGCCTGGGTTAGAATTCTGCAGGAGTGGAACGGAACGATGATACGAGTTCGCTTGATGCTTGCCGTCTTTCTCGGGCTGACGGTTCTGGGCCTCGCGAATCCGTGTTTTTCGCTGCCCGCCGCGGCCGCCAACCAGGCTGCCACGGCAAAGAGTCTCGATTTGACCATCAACGGCGACAATCCGCTGATTGACACCGGGATGGACGTCAATGCCGGCGACAAGCTGCACATCACCGCCAAGGGAACGGTGGATTTCAAAGACAAGCCGGGAGTCGGTCCCGCGGGTGCGGCGCGCGGCTGGGCCGACACACTCCGTGCGCTGACCGTCTCCAGTGCAGGCCGGGGCGCGCTGGTCGGCCAGATCGGTAACGACCGGGCCGCGACCCCATTCCTGATTGGGGCCGACGGCACGATAACCTGCTCCACCACTGGGCGCCTCTATTTGGGTGTGAATCAGGACCAATTTTCCAAGCCCACCGGCGGCAAGTTCGAGGTGCACATCGACCGCACTCCGGCCACCGCAACCGCGGCAAATCCAGGCAATTACGATTTCAAGCCTCTGTTCGCGATTCTCGATAAGCAGTTGCCCTACCGCGTCACCGATAAGCCTACTCCGGGCGGAAACGAAGGCGATCTGGTGAACTTTGTGCTGGTCGGCAGTGAGAAGCAGGTGGCCGACGCATTCAAGGCGGCGGGCTGGATCCTGCCCGACAAGACCAACCAGGACGCAGTGGTCAGTGCGGTTCTGGCAACCCTGCAAAAGCAGGCCTATGTCGCGGTTCCCATGAGCACGCTGTATCTTTTTGGCCGTGGACAGGACTTTGGTTACGCCCGCGCCGAGGCCGTCATGGTAATCGGCGAACGCGACCACTTCCGCATCTGGCAAACGCCCTTCAGAGGCCCGAATGGAGAGACGCTGTGGGCGGGCGCCGGCACCCACGACATCGGCATCGAAAAAGACCAGCGTAAGGAGAACGCCATCACCCACAAGATCGATCCGAATGTGGATGGCGAACGCGACTTCATTGCGCAGACCCTGCAGCAGGCCGGACAAGTGCAGGCGACCGGTTACATGGATCGTCCCAAGCAGGTGAAGCAGACGAAGACGGCGACCGGCGGAGAGATCAAGACTGACGGAAGGACGCTGGTCATCGTGCTGAAGCCGTAACTTCTGGTGCCTCGGCGAGTTCGACCGCGAAGGACAATCGCATCGTAACAATGGCCGGAGTCCCATCGGGAGTCCGGCCATCCTTACATCAGACGAAGTTACAACCCTAGAACGTCGGCAACGCCGTACCTGTGTCCCCGAATTTGTACGAGCCCAACATCTTGAGGTAGTTCCCGCGCAGGAATGCCGTCGGGTTCTCAATGTTCACCATGCTCATGCTGCCGCGCATCTGCTTGATGGACTGATACTCGTGCTCCTCCATCCAGCGCTCGATGCCCGCCAGCACCACCCCGACATGCTCGATGCCGTACTTGAGCAGCGCGGACGTCATCATGGCCACGTGTGCGCCGGCCATCATGGACTTCAGCACGTCGCTGGCATCGTGGACGCCGCCGGTGATGGCGATGTAGGTTTCGACCTGGTGGTAGAGAATCGCCGCCCAGTGCAGCCGCAGACGAAGCTCATGCGGGCTGCTGAGCACCAAGTTGGGCGTGACTTCCAGTTGCTCGAGGTCGAAGTCGGGCTGATAGAAGCGGTTGAAGATAACGATGCCATCGGCGCCGGCTTCGGAGAGGCACTTGGCAAAGTTGGCCATCGAGGTGAAGTACGGGCCCACCTTTACGGAGATCGGAATCTTCACAGCCTTGCGCACCGCACGCACCAGTTCGCAGTAGCCGCGTTCCAGTTGCTCCGACGTGATCGACGGGTCAGTCGGGACATTGAAGATATTCAGCTCAAGCGCATCCGCCCCGGCCTCCTCCATGTACTCGGCGTAGCGAGTCCAGCCGCCGCGCGAGTTGCCGTTCAGGCTGGCGATGACGGGAATGTCCACCGCCTTCTTCGCTTTCTGCAGCAGGTCGATGTAGCGATCGGGCCCGATCTGGTATTTGGGCATATCGGGCAGATAGGTAGTGGATTCGGCGTAGCTCTCGGACCCGTATTGCATCGCTGCATCAAGGTTTTCGCTTTCGGCTTCGATTTGTTCCTCAAAGAGCGAATACATGACGATAGCGGAGGCGCCGGCATCGCGCAGCCGCTCGAAGTTCTCAAGTTTTTCGGTAAGCGGCGAGGCTGAAACCACGACGGGGTTTTTCAGCTTCAGTCCCAGATAATTGGTGGTCAGGTCGATCATCGATTTGTCTCCTCGCTACTTCTCGAAGCTCATTGCGGCCATGTGTTGGTACAGCTTCCAGCGTTCGTTGACGTTTTCCTGCGCCTCGTGGAGCAGTTTCTTGGCCTCCTCGGGGTCGCTGTTGACCAGCATGGTGTAGCGCGTTTCGTTGTAGATGTACTTCTCCAGCGGGATGCTGGGCGCGCGGGAATCCAACTGGAATGGGTTCTTGCCTTGTTTGGCCAGCACTGGGTTGTAGCGGAACAGCGGCCAGTGGCCGGAGAGTACGGCATTCTTCTGCTGGTCGATGCCATACACCATGTCATAACCGTGCGCGATGCAGTGGCTGTAAGCGATGATCAGCGACGGCCCGTCATGTGCCTCGGCCTCTGCAAAAGCCTTCATGGTCTGACCATCGTTGCCGCCCATAGCGACGTGAGCGACATAGGCGCGACCATAGTTCATCGCCATCATGGCGATATCCTTCTTGGGCATGCGCTTGCCGCCGGCCGCAAACTTCGCAACTGCGCCGAGAGGTGTTGCCTTGGACATCTGCCCGCCGGTGTTGGAGTACACCTCGGTGTCGAGCAGCAGAATATTGACGTTGGCGTCGGAGGCCAGCACATGGTCCAGGCCGCCATATCCGATGTCGTAACCCCAGCCGTCTCCGCCGATGATCCATACGCTCTTTTTGACCAACTCGTCGGCTACGGCGAGCAGGTCACGGGCAGCGGGTGACTTGTCGTTGGCCAGTTTGGCCTTGAGTGCCTTCACCCGCTCGCGCTGGGCGAAGATGCCTTCCTCGGTGGATTGGTCAGCGCTCAGGATTCCTACCGCGAGCTCTTCACCAAGGAGCGACGCCATCCGCTCGACCAGGCCCTCGGCGAACTCCTTTTGCTTGTCGATGGCCAGGCGCATGCCCATACCGAATTCCGCGTTGTCTTCGAACAGTGAGTTCGACCAGGCCGGACCGCGGCCTTCTTTGTTCACGCTATAAGGCGTAGTCGGCAGGTTGCCGCCGTAGATCGAGGAGCAACCGGTGGCATTGGCGATCAGCGCGCGGTCACCGAACATCTGGGTCATCACCTTGATGTAAGGCGTCTCTCCGCAACCTGCGCAGGCCCCGGAGAACTCGAACAGCGGCTCGAGCAACTGCGCGTCCTTCACCTGGGTGTGCGAGAGCTTCTCCCGTGACAGCTCGGGAATGGACAAGAAGTAATCCCAGTACTGGTTGTACCTTTCGCGCAATGGTGGCTGAGGTTCCATGTTGATGGCGCGGTGCTTGGCCTCGCTCTTGCTCTTGGCCGGGCAAACTGCCACGCAGAGTCCGCAGCCGGTGCAGTCTTCCGGAGCCACCTGCAACGTGTACTTCAGGTCGGTGAATTCGCGCCACTTCGGCACGGCTGTCTGGAACCCATCCGGCGCGTGGTTGATGGACTTCGCATCGTACACTTTGGCGCGAATGACAGCGTGTGGGCACACCAGCACGCATTTGCCGCACTGGATGCAAAGCCCCTCGTCCCACACAGGAATTTCCAGGGCGATGTTGCGCTTCTCCCACTGCGTGGTGGCGGTGGGGAAGGTTCCATCGGCCGGCATGCCGCTAACGGGAACCTGGTCGCCCTCGCCTGCCATCATCAGGGCCTCGACCCGACGCACAAATTCGGGCGCCTCCGCCGGCACCACCGGGCGGACTTCGAACTTGGAAGTAATCGCATCCGGTACCTTCACTTGGTGCAGGTTCTCGAGCGTCGAATCAACCGCAGCGAAATTCTTGCGCACAATCGACTCGCCACGCTTGCCGTATGTTTTCTCGATGGAGCGCTTGATGCTGGCGATGGCCTCCTCGCGCGGCAAAATGCCGCTGATCGCGAAGAAGCAAGTCTGCATGACGGTGTTGATGCGTCCGCCCATGCCGGCAGCTTTGGCCACCTCGACGGCGTCCACTACGTAAAACTTCAGTTTCTTTTCGACAATGGCCCTTTGTGCGGAGCGCGGCAGGTTGTCCCAGACGTCCTCCGGTCCGAAGGGGCTGTTGAGCAGGAACACGGAGCCGGGATCGGCGCATTTCAGCACGTCCAGCCGCTCCATGAAGCTGAATTGGTGGCAGGCGACGAAATTGGCGCTGGAGATCAGGTAGGTCGAGCGGATCGGCTTCTTGCTGAAGCGCAGGTGAGACGTGGTGACCGCACCTGACTTCTTGGAGTCGTACACGAAGTAGCCTTGCACGTTCAGGTCGGTCTCTTCCCCGATGATCTTGATGGTGTTTTTGTTGGCACCCACCGTGCCGTCGGCGCCCAGCCCATAGAACATGGCGCGAACGGTTGAGGCGTCCTCCGTCGAGAAGGATGGATCATAGTCGAGGCTGGTGTGAGTTACGTCGTCGTGAATGCCGATGGTGAAATGGTTCTGTGGCGCTGGCTTGGTCAACTCTTCGAAGATCCGGGCGACCATCGCCGGGGTGAATTCCTTCGACGACAGTCCGTAGCGGCCTCCGACAACCTTGGGGAACGTAGCCAGGGGCGCCTTCGCCGAGGTGAAACCTTCCATCAGCGCGGTCACGATGTCCTGATACAGCGGCTCGCCGATGCTCCCCGGCTCTTTGGTTCGGTCGAGGACAGCGATGTTCTTCGCTGTCTTCGGCAGCGCCTTGAGGAAGTGGTCAACCGAGAACGGCCGGAACAGGCGAACCTTAATCGCGCCGACCTTCTTACCTTGGGCCGCTAAATATTCGACCGTCTCATGAACAGCTTCAGCACCCGAGCCCATGATGATGATAATGTGCTCGGCGTCAGGAGCTCCGACGTAGTCAAACAGGCTGTAGCGGCGGCCGACAACTTGTGCGAACCTGTCCATCACGTTCTGCACGATGGTCGGACCTGCGAGGTAGTAGGGGTTGACCGTCTCCCGGCCTTGGAAATACACGTCCGGGTTCTGTGCCGAGCCGCGCAGTACGGGATGGTCGGGCGACAACGCCCTTTCGCGATGGGCGTGCACCAGCGTGTCGTCGATCATGGCGCGCATGTCGTCCAGGCTGAGCTGCTCGATCTTGGCCACTTCGTGCGAGGTGCGGAAGCCGTCAAAGAAGTGCAGAAAAGGGATTCTTGATTCGAGGGTTGCGGCGTGCGCGATCAGTGCCAGGTCCATGGCTTCCTGTACCGAGTTGGACGAAAGCAGCGCAAAGCCCGTCTGGCGCGTCGCCATGGCGTCCTGGTGGTCGCCGAAAATCGACAGTGCCTGCGCCGCGACGGAGCGCGCGGCTACGTGGATGACCGTGCTGGTGAGCTCACCGGCGATCTTATACATGTTGGGGATCATCAACAGCAGGCCCTGCGACGAGGTGAACGTCGTGCCCAATGCTCCGGCCTGCAACGCGCCGTGCAATGCGCCCGACGCGCCGCCTTCGCTCTGCATCTCGATGACCCTGGGCACCGCACCCCAGATGTTTTTCTCTCCCACCGAAGACCAGGCGTCGGAGGACTCTCCCATGGGAGACGAGGGCGTGATTGGATAAATGGCGGCAACCTCACTTACGTGGTAGGCCACGTACGCGACGGCTTCGTTGCCATCGACGGTTACTTTTTCTCTGGACATCTTTCCTCCCGGAGGATGCTCGCTTGGTTGCGAGCTTTGCAATGAACCGGCATCGTCCGAAGGGTGAGCATTGGAGTGCGCAGGGGCGGACGGTGCTTCGGGGTATTCGGTAATCTTCACGTTGTGTCCCCAGATCGAGCTATGTGCGCGGTCCGATAAGCGGTTAGGAATCTTGTACTGTTAAAGATAACGGCCCATGGACGAGCTATCTGTGACCGCCGTCCTCACCACTCTGTGACGCGCGTCACATACGGGTGGCTCAGCAAAGTGGAGCAAACGCCGTGCCCGACCAGCATACTCCCGAACGGACCGAAGGCGAAGTCGGGCAGAGGGCTGATTCTTAAGGCGAAAGCATGGAAGGAATAAACCGGCCCCGCGCCAATGCGGCTAGGCGTTGGGCTGTCGCACTTGCCGGGAAAGGGCATCGAGACCGGCATCCTATGGAGAGAGTTTCAGGAGCTTCGGGACGCGAGGATCGCCAACCTGGCCGGGGACAGCTCGAGGATCGCAGAAGATTGAGCCGGCACTGAACAGCAAATCTGTTCCCGGAGGCGCCGGCGCCATAGCCTGCGTGTTCCGCGTGCGACAGGGATTGTCGCACCGGGATCACCGCTCGCATCACAAACGCTTGCATGCTGCGTCACAGAACTAGCTTCACTGGTTTTTCTATAATCCTTTTTCCAAGTCAACAGCAGGGTGGGGGCGAGATGACATTCTTCCGGTTCGCGGGAAGGGCGCATGGGTCGTAACAACGCGGTGGCGATAACCGTCGGATTGTTGCTGCTCATGATGGCCTGCGGCTCGGCCATCTGCCAGCAGGCGCCGGCGGCGCCTGTAGTGTTAAAGGGGCCGACCATGGGAGCGGTCAGGTTTCCCCATGCCGCGCACACCCGCGTCGCCGGCAAATGCGAGGTCTGCCACCACCCCTCCAACCCCGAGAAGCCGTTGAAGGCGCCTCAGGAAGCGTGTACCGACTGCCACACCAAGCCTCCCACCCCGCCTGTCACCGTCGGCCTTCCCGCCGCGTTCCATAACGCCGCCGCCAGCGCGGGCCTCTGTATCACCTGCCACAAAACCGAAAATAAGGAAGGCAGAGCGGCTCCTGTGAAATGCGCGGAGTGTCACAAGAAAGACAGTTCATGATCGGCGAAGGGTCGCGGCCCCGGTTCAGTGAGGGCTGATTGCTGCCTTCGCGTTGCGCGCCATCTCAACGTAAAACTGATTGACCCCATTGAACATGATCTGAATTCCGATGCAGACCACGAGGAAGGCCGACAGCCGAATCAGGATGCTGGTACCGGTGGGCCCCAACAGCCGCTCCAGGTCATTGGAAAAGCGATAGCAGAGAAAAATCGTGATCCCGATGAAGGCAATTCCCACGGTCGCGACCAGCGCGCTCACAATCAATTGCAGGTGCGTTTCGGAATGCACATTACTACCCAGCGTTATTGCTACCGCGATAGATCCTGGTCCGACCGTCAGCGGCATGGTGAGCGGGTAAAACGCCTGCGACAGGATCGCGTCATCGCTGGGATGCGTGTCCAGATGACGGTCCGAGACGTTGCTCTGCTGGTTCAAGATGCGCCAACCTGCAATCGTGACCAGCAGGCCGCCTCCCAGTTGCACCGCCGCGATACTCAAGCCAAAGAATTCCAGGACATACGATCCGACGAACAGAGACGCTATCAAAAGCACCATGCAATTCACCGCCACTCGCATGGCTGTCAAGCGGCGAACTTTGTCGTCGTACCCGAATGTCATCGAAGCAAAAATCGGCGCCATTCCGAACGGATTCACAATCGGCAGCAGGGCCGCGTAAACCAGCAGCATGTTGCGGACAATCGCGTACATATGAGGCTACAGAATAACCGAATCGTAGTGATGGTGCCCTGTCCGCGGGGTTGACCAACTCCTGATTTCTCGGTTGAATGAAGAAACCGGCCGTGTCAGAACGGCCCCCGCGTCGGACGCAGCAATGGCAATTCCTCCCCGCACTTACGGCGCAATGCAAATGAGGCTGCGTGAGTCGTTAATCACGCGCGCCCTGGTGCTGCCCATTCAGGAATTCATTCACATCCAGGGCGTCAGCAGCATCGTGCTGCTCGGCGCGGCGATTGCGGCACTGATCTGGGCCAATTCGCCCTGGCATGATTCCTACCACCACGTCTGGGAGTTGCAGTTGACGCTTTCCCAGATCCAGCTTCCCATCCACGAATGGATCAACGACGCGCTGATGGCGATTTTCTTCTTTCTCGTGGGGATGGAGATCAAACACGAGATCGTGCATGGAGAGCTGGCAGACATTCGCAAGGCCTCGCTTCCGATTGTGGGAGCGCTCGGCGGAATGGTCGTGCCGGCGCTGCTGTTTGTCGCTCTCAACCACGGCGGACCCGGACAGCATGGCTGGGGCGTGCCCATGGCGACCGATATCGCATTCTCTCTCGGTGTGCTCGGGATGGTGAAAGGCATTCCGCCGGAACTCAAGGTTTTCCTGCTGACCCTGGCCATTGCCGACGACATTGGCGCCATCATCGTCATTGCGTTTTTCTATACCGGAACGTTGCACGTGCAGGCGTTGTTCGTTGGCCTTTTCTTCCTGTTGGTCATGTTGGGCTTGCGCCGCATCGGCATTTCACGAGCGATCATATTCGTGGTCCTCGGCATTTTCTTCTGGGTTGCGATTCTGCAATCCGGTATCCACGCGACCATTGCGGGAGTGATCCTGGGGTTCATGGTTCCAACCACTCCACGCCTCTCGCTCCGGCAGTTCGAGGAAATCGGCACCGACATGATTCACCGCTTTCGGGCCGCCCGGGCGGAAGGTGACCTTGCAGCCGCGACTCGTTTGCTCGGCAGTTTCGAACAATTGGTGAACGCCACCGAGGCCGACTCTGAGCGCTTCACCCGCAAGCTGAATGACTGGGTGTCATTTCTCGTGCTGCCCTTGTTCGCCTTGTCAAACGCTGGGGTTACATTTTCCGGAGGGGCTGCGCAAGGACTTTTGACCAGCCGTATCGGCTGGGGCATTGTTGCTGGCCTCGTGATCGGGAAGCCGATAGGCATTGTGGGGTTCAGCAAGCTGGCGGTGAAAATGGGCTGGGCGAGCCTGCCTCGCGGAGTTACCTGGTTGCAGATGGCTGCGGTGGGGGCCCTGGCGGGGATTGGCTTTACAGTTTCGATTTTCATCAGCTCGCTGGCTTTTGCCGACGCTGAACACCTGATGGAGGCCAAGGCAGCCGTGCTGGGTGCGTCACTGATCGCCGGAGTGGCGGGATATTTTGCGCTTCGCCATGAAGCAAACGTTGAAGCCGTGACTGAAATGAAGGGGGCCAGCGAGTAAAGCCTGAGTCTGTCCAGTGGCCGGCCCCAGGGCGGAGGGCACAAGCTGGGTTTTCGTTTCGAGTTGGACGATTCGGCTGCTAATCTAGTAGGTGCGGGAACGTACATCCTCCGAGTACCGAACCGCCCGCAATCAACGGAGGTCCTCAGTCCAAGCAGATTTCGCACCAAGGAGAAGGTTATGCGTTCTCGAATCGCGCTAATCCTGTTCGGCGCATGGCTCGTAATGAGTCTGGCAGGATGCAGCAAGAAAGAGCAGGCGACCCAGACGCCTCCCGCGTCCACCGAACAACCAAGCCAACCGAGTCAAACCGCGCCGGCGGCGACGCCTCCGGCAGAGTCGAACCAGCCAGCATCCGCACAACCTGCGGCTTCTACTTCAGCTCCAGCGTCGGCGCCCGCAGCGGCTCCTGTAGCTGAGGCCCCGCCACCTCCGCCTCCGCCCATCGTAATTCCGGCGGGAAGAACCGTAACCGTTCGTTTGGGTGAAACACTTTCGTCCAAGACCGCCCAGGATGGGCAGACCTTTACCGGTGTCTTGGCGAACGGCATAGCCTCGCACGGCAAGGTGGTCATCCCTGCGGGTGCGGGCGTTACCGGCGTCGTCTCCGAAGCCAAATCGGCAGGCAAATTCAAGGGCGAAGGGATCATTGCCATTCGGCTGGTTTCCGTCAACATCAAAGGTGTGCCGCATGAGGTGAGCACCGACGAATATGTAGTTACACAAAAGGGCAAAGGCAAGCGTTCGGCCGTGATGATTGGTGGCGGCACAGGCGCCGGCGCACTCATCGGCGGAATCGCCGGCGGCGGTAAAGGCGCTCTCATTGGAGGCTTGGTGGGCGCTGGCGCCGGCACCGCAGGGGCAGCGTTCACCGGCAACAAGGAGCTCACTATCCCGGCAGAGTCGGCCGTCACCTTCACGACAAAATCGTCGATCACGATTCAGCCCGAGTCGTAATGGCGATGTGAACGGACTTGGGTCAGAAACCGAGCGGGCAAAAAGAAAGGGGAGGTTCCCGAGCCTCCCTTTTCCTGGCCTGTCATCCTGAGAGGAGACGAGCGTAATCCAATCGCCCTTTTTCCTCCACATCGGCGGGCTCACGGCTTTTTGCTATTCTTCAGGTTCGCGCGTTTCTCGGCCGCCCAATTGGCCTTGTTCACCTGCCGTCCGCGCGCAATCGCCAGCGCATTAGCAGGCACATCCTCAGTGATGCAGGAAGATGCTCCGATATAAGAACCGCTTCCCAACTTCACAGGAGCCACCAGCGTAGTATCGCTTCCAACAAAAACACCATCCTCGATCTGAGTCTGGTATTTGCTCACGCCGTCGTAATTGCATGTAATGGTCCCGGCACCGATGTTCACGCCTTCGCCGATAACGGCGTCGCCTAGATAGGAAAGATGGTTGGCCTTGGAACGCTTACCGATCCTGGTTTTCTTGGCCTCGACGAAGTTGCCCAGGTGCGCTTCCTCACCAATGTCACACCCGGGCCGGAGATGCGAATAGGGCCCGAGCTGAGCACCGTCGCGCAGAGTGGAGTCTTCCAAGATGCAGCCGGGCTGGATGAGAACCTTGTCGCCAATCTGGCAGTTGGTGATGACGGAGAACGAGCGAATACGGCAGTCAGCGCCAATTCTGGTCTGGCCGATGAGCTGCACGAACGGCTCAATCACCGTGTCTGTGCCGATTTCCACGTCCGCGTCGATATCACAGGTCTCGGGACGAAAGATGGTGGTGCCCGCTTCCATCAACGCACGTGCCTTTTTCGCACGAAGCCTGGCGTCTAGTTCGGCCAACTCCATGCGGGTGTTCACCCCGAGGACTTCATTCGAGTCGCTGGCCCGCAGCGCCAGCACCTTGGCGCCGGCCTTGCCGAGGATGGCCGCCATATCGGTCAGGTAAAACTCGCCTGCGGAATTGTCGGTGGTGAGCCGGTCAATATGGTCGTAAAGCGGAGCCACAGCAAAGGCATAGATGCCGGAGTTGATCTCGCGCTGTTGGCCTTCATGGTCCCGCAGCGATTTTTGCTCGACGATACGATCGACCTCGTCGGTCAGTCCGCGATTTCCGAACTTGCGGAAGACGCGTCCATAACCAGCAGGGTCGGGCGGCTCAGCGGTCAGGACGGTCATCGCGGATTCATTGGCGAGATGAAAGTCGAGCACCCGTTCGATGGTCTCAGGATGGATCAGCGGCACGTCGCCCGACAGCACGAGCACATGGGTGAAGTGCCGCAGTTCCTCACGGGCGGCCATCAGCGCATGCCCCGTGCCGCGCTGTTCACGCTGCAGCACGAACTGAATCCCAGACGACTGCAGCGCCTCGCGCACCAGTTCGGCCTCGTGGCCGATGATGGCGAAGATGTTGGCCGCCGGAACGACCTGGCTTGCCGCAGCCACCACGTGACCGAGCAGTGTCTTGCCGGCAATCTGATGCAATACCTTAGGGTGCCGCGACTTGAGTCGCGTGCCCTTGCCGGCGGCAAGAATCGCAATGGCAAATTCAGCCGGAGTCTGAACGGCGGAGTTGGCAGCGGAAGACGTAGTCATCACTTATCAGGGTATCAAGAGAAGGTTACTGCTTGCGTCCCGCGGCTGCGACCGCGGCCTCGCCGGTTTCCAGCATCAGGCGTAAAAGGTCATGGGCAACGTGATGGGTCTCGTGACGGGCGATAAGGCCCTCCACCGGGTGGACCTCCTCGCCGAGGTAATCGCCCAGGACCGGCTTCACGCCCAACGCCTCGATCCGATCGGCGTCCACCACGATTTGCGACTGGTGTTTCTCGGCGTACTTCTTGACCATCGTCTTCGACGCCGGAGTCTGGTTTACCAGAGCGAAGTCGAAGAACTGGTGGCGGGCGTGCGTGTAGATCGCCTGAATGTGCTGCGATGCGGTCAGGTTCAAGCTCTCATTGGCCTGCGTCATTAGATTACAAACGAAGACTTTGACGGCACGGGACTCCTTAATGGCTTTGGACAAACCGCGAACCAGCAGGTTGGGCACAAGACTGGTGAATAATGACCCCGGACCGATGGTGATCAGGTCGGCGTTCTCGATAGCTTGCAGGGCCGCCGGAGCGGGCTTGGCATTAACCGGCGCCATACGCAGTTCGGTGATGCGGCGATTGCTGGCGGTAATGTTGGTTTCGCCGCGCACTACGGACCCGTCGTCCATGATGGCGTAGAGCTGAGCGTTGCTGGTGGTAGCCGGGAAAATGTTGCCGCGTGTGGCCAGGATCGCAGCAGCGTGCTTCACTGCCGCGCTGAAATCACCCGTAATGTCGGTCATAGCCGAAAGAAAAAGGTTGCCGAAGCTGTGTCCTTCAAGACCCTCACCGGCCTTGAAGCGATACTGAAAGAGGCGCGAAAGCAAGGCCTCCTTCTCCGCGAGTGCAACGATACAGTTGCGGATATCACCGGGCGGCGGAACATTGAGTTCTTTCCGCAGCCGGCCACTGGATCCTCCGTCATCGCTGACCGTGACGATGGCGGACAATTCCGAGATGAACGGAAGTACGCGATCGAACGATTCTTCGTCCGACAGTGCCACGTGCAGCTTCAGCCCGTGCAGCAGGGTGGAGAGTCCGGTTCCACCGCCCATCGCGACTACACGAAGGGGGCGCACTTCGGCGGCATTGGATCGACTTCGCATTGCCAGCAACGACGCGGCTAGAAGTGCCACTTTTGGGCGTCGGGCTCCACTTCAGCGCTCATATCAGGATATAGCAGTTCCGTAAACCGTGGGTCATCGGCGAGGCTCTTAAAATCAGAGTCGTTCCGCGCCTGGAACCGGTTTGCAGGATTCAAGCGAATCGCCTCATTCAAGCCAGCGATGGCGTCGGGGAAATGGCCCATCAGGCAATTGAGGGCGGCGGCTCCATACCACACGAAGTCCAATTTGGGGTGCTTGCGGGTGAGGTCGTCGAAGATCTCCCGGGCGCTTACGTAATCACCCATATTCATGAGAGAGACAGCATAGTCGTATCGTTCGTCCGGTGATTGAAACGTGGTGGCGTCGCGATTGATTTGCTGGACACAGGTACTCAGATGCACCGCCGCCCGGTCGGCCAGCTCGGGACTCGGACCGGCAACTACCTTTTCGAAAAGCGCCTTGGCGCGATCATACTTGTGAGACTGCAGTGCCGCTAACCCGGCCTCGTAGTTTTGCACAGCCTGTGAAAATCTTGGGTCGTCGCTGATGCGGAGCGGCTTGACCATTCGTTCACGACTGTCCGGCAGGGTGCTCGACCTCTTTACATCCATTGTTTTCTTGAGCTTCGACTCGGTTTCCTGAACGTTTTCTGCCTCTTTTTTCTTCATCTGTAGAAATCCTTTGGCTCGTAAACGGCAGGCAACGCAATAGGGTTGTGGAAAACCCACATGTCACAGGCTGTTTGTCGTGTGTTATACCCGCATCCTCAAACCGCGTCAACTGGGCCTTGATGCCCATCGCAATCGCGCTAGTACATGCTGATGGCAGCTTCCAGATCAACCGATTTCCACTCGCCCTTAATGATTCCGTCGCGTATCTGAGGGGGCGTTTTCTTCAGCTTAGTCTGCTGGTATGCGTAGAAGACCTCTTTCATGCAAATGCCGCAGTGCGCGCCATGGTCGGATTCAAAGCAGGTGTGCAGGCTCTTGTGTCCGATGCGCTCACAGTAACAGTAGCAGGGAAGCTGGTTGATTACCCCCGGGATCTTGGATGCGAGTTCGTACGCGTGCACCTGGTAAGGGTATCGGAAGTTCTCCCCCACGCGCTGGTCGGGAGGCAGGATCGGCAACAATTCTCCGGGGAGCGGCGGTCGCAAGTTGTAGGCAGGAACGTGGTCCCCCTGGGCGAAGGCGATTAACGCCAGCGAGAATACCAGCGCCAGCACAGCGAACTTGTTCATAGTGGAAACCTCGGCGCCTATTCTAGCCGAGAAGCGAGTGGCCGCCCAAACCGGGCACCTCATGACATCTACGCTCCCGGACGATATTCGGCCCGGCGGAGTTCACTATAATAGCGAAAGCGACCTACGCATGGAATGAACTTCTTGACCGACAACAACGACAATCGTTCACATTCGTACCCGGCCACGGGAACACAAGGGCAGTCCATGGGACCCTCGACAGGAGGGGCGCCCAAGGGTCGTGCCAAGCGGGTACTCGCCCGGTGGATCCGGGACATCTTGATTTCCCTGGCGGTTTCGGCGTTCTTCATTATCTTTCTCTACCAGCCGGTCAAGGTGGAGGGCACGAGCATGATGCCTACCCTGGAGGACCAGGAACGCGTCTTCATCAACAAGTTTGTCTATCGGTTGGAGCCGATCCAGCGGGGCGACGTCGTGGTGTTTCGCTACCCGCGCGATACCTCGAAAAGCTACATTAAGCGGGTCATCGCGGTCCCGGGTGATCGTGTCCGGATCGAAGACGGACTGGTGTACGTCAATAATCGCAAGCTCGACGAAGACTACGTGACCCAGAAATACGAGGACGTTCGCTCGTTCGCCGAAACGGTCGTGCCTCCGCACTCGTACTTTGTGCTGGGTGACCACCGCAATCTCTCCAACGACAGCCGCGACTTTGGCCCCGTCGATGCGAGCTACATCTATGGCAAGGCGGTCTTTGGCTATTGGCCGTTCGCCAAGCTCGGCAAACTGCATTAGCACCACACATCACCTCCAGAGGCAGCGATGAACTCGATTCTGCGGAACCTTTTGTGCGTTCTCATCCTCGCAACCCTGAGCGTTGCTGCGCACCGCAACCCCGCGATCCTGATGGACGCCGAGCATGCCTTCGCCAAAGCTACCGCCGAACGGGGCATCGACGGCTGGATGGAGTTCATGGCGCCCAACGCGGTCGAGCTTTCCGCCGAGCCGCTGGTGGGTCTCGACCAAATCCGGGCCGGCATGACCAAGCAGTTCAAGCTGCCGGGATTCAAGATTACCTGGGAGCCCACCAAGGCCGAGTTTCTGGGCGAGGGAGACGTCGGCTACGCCGTCGGCCGCTATGAAGTTCGCTTCATCGGCGAAGATGGCAAACCTGTGGTGAGGACGGGCACTTACCTGACGACCTGGCAGCAGCAAAATGACGGCTCTTGGAAGGTCGTCTCCGACATCGGCAGCCCCGATCCGCCCGCGCACTGAGCCGGGACTGATTCTGGCTGCTCCTTTCCGTATTTTTCACATGCCGCCACTTATGCGTCCGCTCATTCCCTGATAAAATCGGTAAAATCCACTCCTCGGAGTCTCGATGCAAGCAATCCTTGCGCTGGAAGACGGCAGGATCTTCCACGGCAAAGGCTTCGGCGCCAAAGGCGAATGCTACGGCGAAGTCGTTTTTAATACTTCCATTACCGGCTATCAGGAAATCTTCACCGACCCCTCTTACGCCGGCCAGATCGTAATTCTTACCAACCCCCAGATTGGCAATTACGGCACCAACTCCGACGACAACGAGGCGACCCGCCCCTACATTGAGG
>Ga0335082_10001085_pt1 | contig 28870 bp, 27 predicted proteins | sample Lox_Sample_41_FD_206718 | JGI IMG/M metagenome (GOLD analysis project Ga0335082, IMG submission 206718) | Soil microbial communities from Loxahatchee National Wildlife Refuge, Florida, United States - Lox_Sample_4.1 | ecosystem: Environmental > Terrestrial > Soil > Wetlands | place: USA... | reverse complement strand
GGCCGAGAGTACGCGGGCGAAGTCGACCAGACCGGTTTTATCGGTGACGCTCAGGAGCGCGCGCTGAATGCGGGACATGAACGGGATCCTCTGAAATTCGTGCGACGAATGGTGACCGGAGATTTTATCAGTTGGGAACTATTGGCGTGGATTTGTGGGGAGGAAAATGCTCGACGCCACCGGCGGCGGCGCTCTTCCACAACCCCCGCTCTGGCAAAGGAGGCCAGAAGTGGGGCACCCGGCACCCGGAGGTGCGAAAGAAATCAGGCCGCGAAATAATCCGCGGCCTGGAAAGGTGAGAAAGCAAAAAACTCTACGGAATTGTGCCCCAGGCCGCTGCGGCCGGGGTGTTGGTGGTGAACGAGAACCAGCCCTCCAGGCCCACGTTGCCGGAGATGTTGGCCAGGTTCGACGCGTCGAAGACGCCCGTAAAGTCGTCTGCTTCGCCGTCGGCCGAGGACGCCACGATCCAATACTGAACGCCCTGGGCGATGGCGGTTGGAGTGATCGGAACGTTGACCGTCTGGCAGCAGGTGCCGAACTCGGGAGCATTCTTGCCGGTGCCGCCGGCAATCAGGCTTCCTACGGTGCCACCGCTGTCGCTATAGAGCCCGACATTGAACTGGTTCCTGCCGGAGATCCATTGCACAGCGACCTGCAGAACGGAGACGGTCGCATTCATCTTTGGAACAAAGGGAACGCCGATCGCTTGTTCGGGCAAGAACACGGAGTTGGTTGCGCCGAGAACGTAATAACCTGTCGTGGCGTTGTAAGCGTTGGAAGGGGAGGGGCCGAGATTGCTCCAGATGATTCGTTGTGAGGTGGGCTGTTTGTTTTTCGTGATGGGTCCCTGTTTGTTGGTGTGAGCAACTTTGGGTCCCGCCTGAGCCAGCACCAACCCGGAGGCAAGCGTCATGACGAACAGGCCACTGAGAGCGCGCTTCAATACCATTTCTTTCCTCCAAATGTGTTTGAGTTACGGGCCTCGGCCAAGATCGGGGACCCGTGCGCCGAGCCTCCTGATCATGGTTCGAGCAGGCCTGAGACACGACCGCACACGTTTGCTACGGAATGGAATGCGGAGAGCCCCAGAACTGCGGGGACATAATCATCCCGTGTGTGTTAGCTGTCAACGGGAGAAAGACCAGAGGTCGAAAGGCTCTAGTGGCCCTGGAACGGGCTGGCAGTGCGCGGATGCGCAGGGTCTATGTCTTGGCTTTGGCCTTGAGCTTGACGTGCCCTTCGTTGATTTCGACCGAGTATTCGACGTTTTCGCAGTGATACTGCTTGCGGATCTGCTCAGTCTTCTTCTGCACAAAAGCGGTAAAGGAATCGATTGTGCCGGTGACGTTTTCGCCAGCTTTCTTCTTTGCTGCCACGAGGGTGTTGTAGAGGCGTTCTACCTGCTCATGTTCAGTCTGGTCCACGCGGTGAAGGGTGAAGGGCTGGGACGACCCGGCGTCGGCGCCGGCTGCAGCGGCATGGCTCAGGCCATAGGCCTGGTGATGCGGCGGCTTGTGCTCTTCCCCGTCGACGCGGACTCCCTGCACTGAGAGGAGGGCATCCTGCGGCCGGCGGTAGCCTTCTTCGCGGATGCGGCACTTCTTGCGCCAGAGATCGCTGTAGATGGCGTAACGCTGCGCCATTTCGTTGTAGCGGTAGCGTTGGGAGAAGTTCATGCGCCCACCGTCGGAGAACTTCCGCAGCAGGGCGAGCACTTTCCATTCAATGTCGGTCGGGGGACGCTTGGAAGGGTTGCTGAAGAAAATCTCGTACTCAATCTTCAAACGGCGCAATTGCGAGTCGAGATGATTCAGTTCCTCGTCGGTCGTCACAGGTGTCTCCCACGCCTAGTGTAGGGCCGGAGACGAAAGACTGAGCGGTCACCGAAGACATGGTACGAAAGTAAGCTGTCAGCGGTACTCCGTCAGCATCCAGTTCTATTTCGAGGAATTCGAGGCCATCTTCTTAACCATGGCTAGGACGAGCTTGCGGTCGCTGTCGTTGAGGCTGGTCGAGTAACGGCGGATCTGGCTGAGGAAGCGGACTTCGTCATCGGAGAGCTGGGGCAAGCCCTTGGAGCCGTTGCTGTGATTCGGATCGGAGAAGAATTGCGAAAGTGGCAATTCCATGGCGCCGGCGATTTTGGAAAGCGTGTCGAGGGATGGGATGGTGTGGCCATTTTCGACGCGGGACAGATAGCAGCGCAGGAGGCCGGTTCGCTTCTCGATGTCGCCTTGAGACATACCTTTTTGGAGCCGGTAGTTGCGGATGGTCTCGCCGATATTCATGGTTGGGAGCATTTCAGGATGGCACATGGTAACCAGAGCGGCAACTTCTGGCAAGGGGAAATTTGTGCCACAAGTAGACCGTTCGTGCCATGTGGAAAAATGATGACGCGGCGCCCGTTTTGTGAGCAGTATCACGTTACTTATACGCCGTATAAGTAATTGCGGGGATCACGAATGGGTCATCTTTCGGGGCGATTGCCAGTTACTTCTTCAGATTAGCGGAGAGGAAATCAAGCGTACGCTTCCGTGCGTCGGCAGCATCGCTTTCGCGATAGCCCGCCTTGTTGTTGGGATTCTCGAAGGCGTGTCCGGCATCGTCGTAGATCTTGATATCGATCTTCTTTCCCATCTGCCGCAGAGTTTCCTCGAATTTGCGCACGTCGGCAACGGGAATGCCACGGTCCTGCGCGCCGAAGAGTCCAAGGATTGGAGCGTTGATCTTCTTGAGAGCATCGGAGTCCGTGGCGAGATGGCCATAGTTAATCACGCTGGCTGCAAGCGCCGGTTCCAGCAAGGCGACATCGAGGGAATAGCCTCCGCCCATGCACCAGCCGATGGCTCCGATGCGATCTTTCTTCACGTTCGATTGCGATGCGAGATAGTCGAAAGCGGCGTGCAGGTCGCGCTTGGCGCGGTCTTCCGGGACGCCGCGCATGATCTCGTGGGCTTCGTCGGGTGTGGTGGCGACCTTGCCACGGTAGAGATCCACAGCGAGCGCTGCGTAACCCTCATCGGCGAACTTTGAGGCTTGTTCTTTCACCCAGTCGTTCAATCCCCACCACTCGTGGATCACGATAATCGCGGGGAACGGGCCTTTCCCTTGGGGCGTGTAGAGAACCCCCTGCACGGTTTCGTCACCGCTTTTGTAGGAGACAGTTTTGCTGTCGGCGGCGAAGGCAGAAGTAACGAGAAGCGCAAGACACAGCACATAAAAGGTCTTCATGAGTTTTCACTCGATCGAATGTATATCCCCAAGGCGACGACCCCGAGCACGAAATCTATCACGAGTCCCCGAGCCCCGAAATTGAAAAGACGACCCTGCCGTTTGCCGTCTCCGGGCTGGACCTGGAAAGAATGGTGGCGGCGGTTGGACTCGAACCAACGACCTACGGATTATGAGACCGTCGCTCTAACCACCTGAGCTACACCGCCACTTGCCTGGACACAGGAAGGATGCGAAAGGAACAACCGCTGCAGAATCAGCGCCTCCGCGGCATGAAAGCAACGCGGTCTCTGTGCGTTTACTTCCAATCTCCGATTTTAGAGGCGCCTCGAAGATAGGTCAAACCACTCGATACCGTTCTTGTTCCCTCTTTACCTTCCCGCGGTATACTTTGCCGCATGATTCTCGGCGCACATTTTTTGCTGTACAGCATCGACGCCGACGCTGATCGCGCATTCTTTCGCGATGTCCTCGGATTCCGCTATGTCGACGTCGGGCACGGCTGGCTGATCTTCGGCATGTCGCCCGCTGAGGCGGCGATTCATCCCGGAGAAGACAAACCTTCTCAATCCGACCCAAAAGGCCTGATGGGCGCGGAACTCTATCTCATGTGCGATGACCTTAGCGCCGTGATGGCCGAGCTCAAAGCGAAGAAGGTCGAGTGTTCCGAAGTGCAAACCGCTCCCTGGGGCATCACGACCACAATTTCGCTGCCCAGTGGAGGACGCGTCGGACTCTATCAGCCGCGTCACCAGACGGCGCTCAATCTCAGCCTGAAATGAATCATCGGGCTCGCGCGATCGCTGTCATACCGGCACGGCTCGCCTCCACACGCCTGCCGCGTAAGATGCTGCGAGAAATTTTCGGCAAGCCGCTGATTTGCTTCGTGTACGAAGCAGTTCGCTCTTCACCGCTGCTGGCGGATGTCATCGTTGCAACGGACTCCGAAGAAATCATGGCTGTTTGCCGCGAGCACCACTGCAACGTGCAGATGACTTCTGCGACGCACAAGAGCGGAACCGAGCGCGTCCATGAGATTTCCTGCCGTGAATCGGCCGATGTCTATATCAACGTGCAAGGCGATGAACCGCTGGTCCGCGCCGAACAAGTTGCTTGCCTGCTGCGCGTGATGGAAAATCCGGACGCGCAGGTCGGCACTCTGATGACACCGGCCGATGCGATCGACGTTCCCAACCCGAATGCGGTAAAGGTTGTTACCGGTTTGTCCGACCGCGCGTTGTATTTTTCGCGCGCGACTGTTCCTTTCGACCGCGATAAAACCGGACCGCGCTACTTCAAGCATCTCGGCCTGTACGCCTATCGAAAAGCGGCGCTTGACCGTTTTGTGAGCCTGCCGGAATCGTCGCTCGAAAAGGCTGAGCGACTGGAGCAACTCCGCTTCCTGGAAAATGGAATTTCTATCTTCTGTGGAGAAACGCCGTATGACAGCATTGGTGTGGATACAGAAGACGATCTACAGAGGGTCATCGAGCTGCTCAAGAAATGAAGTGCTCAGATATGCGGGTGCGCGTTCTGCTCCTGTCCCCACTGCTCCGCCGCCGCCAGGCGCCGTGAGATCGACGGATGCGAGTGGAAAAACCATTCAACCCACTTTGAAGGAGTTCGCTCCGCCAGATTCTGCTCGGCCAGCTTGTTCATCGATGACACGAATGGCGCGATGTTGTGGATGGACTCGAATGCATAGCGGTCCGCCTGTCGCTCATTGAAGCGGGAGTAGGCGTTGAGCGCCGGCATAAGCACGAACGACAGGACGACGGAAACCAGGGCCAAGAGCGGCAAGTTCGCGAAATCGGATAACTGCTCGAACATGTGATGATCGACCGCGTAGTGCAGGGTCCAATTGGCCGCCCAGAACCCGAGAAACGTGATTGCGGTCTGCACGAAGATGCTCTTCAGAATATGGCGATGCACATGGTGCCCAAGTTCATGCGCGAGAACTGCTTCAATCTCATCGGGTGTGTAGTTGTCGAGCAGAGTGTCGGCGAGAATGATTCGGCGCGTGGCGCCCAGACCGGTTAAGGCCGCGTTCGCCTTCTTGCTCTTCTCCGAAAGTTTCCAGCGATAGACGCCGCGCACCCGCGTGCCCGCCCGTTGGCTCAGCATCACCAGCCGTCGCCGCAATTCTTCATCTTCCAGGGGCTCGAACTTGTAGAAGATTGGAAACAGAAGCACGGGCGCCAGCTGCGCCAGCAAAATGAACAAGCCCATAAAGATGGCCCAAGCCAGAAGCCACCAGTTCTGCGGCCATTGCCGGATCGTGAAATACAACAACTCGACGACAATGCTTCCCAGAACGAGGCTGACGAGAAATCCTTTGCACTCATCCCACAGCCACGCGCCGAGTTTCTGGTTCGAGAGCTTGAACCGGCGTTCCAGGCGAAAGCCGTAATAATCCAACCCAAGGCCCAGGAGCTTGCTGATACCTAACAGCAACACCACATACATGAAGAGCGACAGGGTATAGCCCTGGAACCCCAGGCGGTACGCCAGGTCGCGCAAAGAATCGGACCAACGCGTTGCCAGCAAGAGAACCAGAAATACCAGGCCCACAGCAAAATCCGTGACCCCAAGCCAGCGCCGGATCCGGTTGTAACGCCGGGCTTCCGGAGTATCCGCTTGCGTCGAAATTGAGTCTTCCGCCATTACAGATTCACTACCCACTGTTTCTCACAAAATGTTCACCCGCAGCGAGCAACTCACTCACTAGTTCAGGCGAAGCTGCCTCGGTGTAAAACCGTAGCAGCGGTTCGGTCCCCGAAGCGCGAAAGAGAGCCCAGGCTTCGGCCCCCTTTCCATTCGTCGGAGCATCCAGAAAAAACTTTACGCCATCCATTTGCTCTTTTCTGAGAACCTTATACTTCCCCAGACTCTGCGTACTGTCAGAGCGTGCCCGCTGGATCGCGTTCCGCTTCATCTCTTCGGGAATGTGCAGATCCCTCCGTCCGTAATAATGAGGACCAAACTCGCGCTGTAGATCGGCCACCAATTGGCCTAACGGCTTGCCTTCTTCCGCCATAGCGTTGGCGAGCAAAAGACTATTCAGGACACCATCGCGCTCGGGAAGAAATCGCGAATATCCGATGCCGCCGGATTCTTCGCCCCCCATCATGATGTCGCGCTCCATCATCAGATCGGCGGCGTACTTGAAGCCAATTGGCGTCTCGTGAACCTTGCGTCCATATTTCGCCGCGATGCGGTCGATCATGCACGTGGTATTGAACGCCCGCGTGATATCGCCGGGCCATTGTTTGCGCTCCAGCAGCCACCGTAATAACACGCAGAAGATCTTATGCGCATCGACAAAGCTTCCGTCTTCTGCCACGGCTCCGATGCGGTCGGCGTCACCGTCTGTTGCTAATCCCGCATCGCATTTCTCGCGCACGACCGTTTGCTGCAGCATGGCCGTGTGCGGCTCGATCGGCTCCGGGTTGATTCCTGGAAACAGTGGGTTCAGTTCCTGGCGAATTGCTACGCACTGTACGCCTCGGTCGGCAAAGATGCCAGCCAAAATCCCACGCCCAGAGCCATACATGGCATCGACCGCGAACTTGAATTTGGTCCGCGCGATGAGATCCATGTCGGCAAATCCACACACCGCGCTCACGTAGTCCTTCTTGAGATCAACCTCTTCGATTGCAGCCTTGCTGCCTTTGGGAGCGGCCCCGGCTGCCAATTCGGCTTCGATCTTCTTCATGATCGCGGGTGTGGCCGAGCCGCCGAAATTTGCTTTGAACTTCACGCCGTTCCAGTTCCAGGGATTGTGGCTCGAGGTGACCATAACTCCGCCCGCCGCACCCTGTTGCTTGACCGCGTAAGAGACAGACGGTGTTGGAGCGTAATCGTTGGAGAGCCGCACCGGAATTCCGGCATTGGAAATCACTTCCGCAACAACTGTGGCCGCTGCGGGAGAGGCGAAACGGCAGTCGTATCCGACAATCACTCCGCGTTTGGGATCTTCGTCCTTTAACACGTAGCCGGCGATCGCGCCCGCAACCCGCCGAACGTTCTCAAAAGTGAAGTCGTCGGCGATGATTCCTCGCCATCCGTCAGTGCCGAATTTAATCTCTTGCACCATAAGAAAAGTTTCAAGTGTCCAGTTTCGCGTTTCGAGTGATCCGGAAAGCTGCTAAAGCTACTTACCCACACACTCGAAACCTTAAACTAGGTCAGTTTGCTCATCTTCTTTTCATCCAGGTATTTCACGACCTTACCCACATCCTGGGCGTGTTGCCGCGTTGTAATTAGCAAAGCATCCGGCGTCTCCACCACTACGACATCACTAACCCCAACCGCCGCTACGAACTTTCCTGGAGCGTGCACGTAGTTGCCGCGGGCATTCAGTACAAATGTTCCTGACGCGTCGATCAAGTTACCTTCTGGCGTCGTGTTTTTGGACGTGTGATGTTCGTGAAGCGCCGTCCAAGAGCCGAGATCATTCCATCCGAAATCGGCCGGGAGGCAGAAGATCTTGCTGCCTTGTTCGCCTTTGGCCGACCGTGGCTCAAGCACCGCATAGTCTACGCTGATGTTTTCGCATTTCGGGTAGAGCCTGCGGAATGTCGCGGCGAATTTCGACGTCCCGAAGGTCGATGCGATTTCTTCCAGAATGGGCGCAGTCTTTGGCAGATGTTCGCGCAGTGCGTCGGCTAGCGTGCGCGCGCTCCACAGGAACATTCCACTGTTCCAGAAGTAATTTCCAGCTGCGACGAATTCGGCAGCGGTCTCCGCGTTCGGCTTTTCGGTGAAACGGCGCACGCGGAGTGCGTCTCCCTGGTACAAGCCGCCGGCTTCGATATATCCGTAGCCAGTTTCGGGACGGTTGGGGCGAATGCCGAGAACAATAATGTTCGCTCCGGCCGCCGCGATTTCAATGCCTCGTTCCAGCGTCTCGCGATAGCGCTTCTCATCGGCGATGACATGATCGGAAGGAAACAGGCCGAGCACCGCATCAGGATCCGTGCGCAAAAGCAGGAACGCGGCCAGTCCGATCGCGGGAGCCGTGTTGCGTCCGACAGGTTCAGCCAGCACCTGCGCCTTCGGCAGCGCCGCAAGCTGGTTCAGGATTGCGGGGCGCAGATCGTCATTCGTGATGATCCAGAATTTCTTTGCCGGCGCCAGCGAGGCAAGGCGTGCGACCGTCTGCTGGATCATCGTCTGCTTGCCGTCAAGCGGAAGCAGTTGTTTGGCACGCTTCTTGCGGCTAAGCGGCCAGAAGCGGGTGCCACGGCCACCAGCCAGGATTACGGGATAGAAGTTCGGATTCTTTGCCATGCTTAAGATTTCAGGTTGCAGATTTCAGAGTGCGGCGACAAAACCAAGGTTTTCAATCCGCAATCTTTATTAGAGTCTCGTCTCCGGCTCCGGTAGTGCTTTTCCCGGCACATAGGCGCGGAGAAATTCGACCGACCACTGCGGACGCACACCAAAGGTAGCGACAGACGCCGGAACCACCACGGCATCACCCTTCGCCAGAGTCACCGGTTCGAATCCAGGCGCCTCAATCACACCGCATCCGTCGACGGCGACGAGAATCTGCACCGAAGTCTTTCCGGAATCATCACGCGCCGAAAGCTGCAACGAGTCTTTCGCCTCGTACATCTCGACCACGAAGTATGGAGCTGCGACAAGCGGAGCACGACGCGTCTTGCTACCGATCTGCTCGGGTGCGGGACGCAACACTTTTCCCGACTTTACGTTCTCCCTCACAGCGGCCATGCCGTCTTTCAGATGCAATTCGCGAGGACGTCCGTAGTCGTACAAACGATACGTCATGTCCGATTGCTGCTGCGTTTCCACGATCACCGATCCCGGTCCCAGCGTGTGGACCGTTCCTCCGGCGACATAGATCATGTCTCCTGCATAGACATTGATCCAGTTAAGAACCTCCTCGGCACGGTTCTGATGAATTGCCTCTTCCAACTGCGCGGCAGTGACGCCGGGCTTGAGGCCAAGGCCAATCTGCGACCCAGGCTTCGAATGCGCGACGTACCAGCACTCGGTCTTGCCCCAGGGCTGGCCAACACGCAACGCCTGTGTATCGTCGGGATGCACCTGCACTGAGAGCTTCTCGTGCGGGAAAAGAAACTTCGCCAGCAGCGGGAAGCGCTTGGGATCGCGAGCGGCATCGCCCACCAATTCGCGCTGATACTGCTCGCTGAGTTGTGCCAGCGTCTTGTCGCGGAGCGGGCCATTCGCGACCTTGCAATCATCACCGGTGAGCCATGATTCGCCGATCTTTTGTTCGAACCGGTGATTCGGATAAATCGGAGACAAATCATGCGTCCCCCACGGACGAGGATCAAATCCCGGCTGCATCAATAATGGATAAAGGTTTCCCATTTACTTCCGCCGACAAAAAAGGCCGCTCACGTACGGAACGGCCTTTGCCGAACCAATTTCATCCTCGCAACCTGCGGTGAGATCTTCACCACAGGGCACACAGAGGAAACACTGAGAAATCAGAGCGTCGCGAAGTACTTTCGCATTCTGTCCAACGCCTTGTTCAGGTTTTCCATCGATGTTGCATATGAGATGCGGATGTGATCTGTCGTGCCGAAGCCCTCGCCAGCCACAGTCGCAACGTGTGCCTGATGGAGCAATCCATGCGCGACGTCGGCCGCGCGCTTAAGTCCGCTCTTGCCAAAAAATCCAGATACGTTCGGATAGACGTAGAATGCACCCTCGGGCATGGTGCACTGCATGCCCGGAATCGATCGAACGCCTGTGACGACGTGATCGCGTAAGCGGATGTACTCGGCGCGCATATCCGCCACGCACTGCTGCGAGCCAGTCAGGGCAGCGACCGCCGCTTTTTGGACAATCGACGTTGGGTTGGACGTGGACTGGCTTTGCAACTTTGCCGCCGCTGCGATCACGGCTTTCGGACCAAGCGTGTATCCCATGCGCCAGCCTGTCATTGCGTATGTCTTTGAGAGTGAACCGATCACCAGGAAGCGTTCACGGTACTCGTTCAGCGACCCCACCGAGAAATTCTTCCCGGCATAGTTCAGATACACGTAGCACTCGTCGGAGATAACCCAGATGTCGCGCTCGTGGGCAAGTCGTATCACTGCCGTCATGTCCTCGGGATTCATCACTGCGCCAGACGGATTGGAAGGCGAATTCAGGATGATCAGCTTGGTGCGCGGCGTGATCAGCCGCTCCACCATTGCGGCGGTTACACGGAATCCCTGGGACTCGTCGGCGTTCAGCAGCACGCATTTTCCGCCCACGTAGTTCACCATGTCTTTGAACGAAACCCAGTACGGCACAGGCAGAATCACTTCGTCACCGTGATCTACCAATACGGAAATGGCATTGAAGAGCGCATGTTTGCCGCCGACGGAAGCATAGACTTCGTCGCGCTTGTAGGCCGATCCAAAGTCCTCGTTGTGCCTGCCGAGGATTGCGTCCTTTAATTCCAGCGTTCCACCCACCGCTGTATAGCGGGTAAAGTTCGCTTGAATGGCTGCAATAGCGGCATCTTTAATGTGCTGGGGGGTGGAAAAATGCGGCTCGCCGGCTGTGCAATCCACAACATCGATGCCTTGCTGGCGCAGCTTTTCCGCTTCCGCTACCGCTGCCATCGTCGCCGAAGGTTCGATCCGATTGATTCTGTCCGTCAGTTTCACTGCTTCGATAATTGCCGTGGTCATGCTTTTTTCTTCCTTCTCCTGGGCACTTCCATGAGTTGCGACTCGCCCAGCTTATAGGCTGGGTCCAGCTTCTCGCGCAACTTCTGTTCTACGAATTCTGGGACAAGATCTCTCACCTTACCGCCCGCCTGCGCCACTTCCCGCACCAGCCGCGAACTTACGTAGGAGTACTTGTCGGCCGGCATCATAAAAACCGTTTCCAGCGTGGGCTCCAGTTTCCGGTTCATCAACGCCATCTGCAGCTCGTATTCGTAGTCACTGATGGCACGAATGCCGCGCAACACACACGTCGCTTCGATGGACTTTGCGTACTCGACCATCAGGCCGTCGAATGTGTCGATTCGGATGTTGCCCAGATCCGCCGTGAGCTCACGCAGCATTTCCAACCGTTCGGCCACGCTGAACATCGGGGTTTTCTCCGAGTTCCGCAGGATAGCCACGACGAGCTCTTCAAAAATCTTGCTGCCTCGCTGAATCAGGTCGAGGTGCCCGTTGGTTGGTGGATCGAACGAACCCGGATAGATGGCGGTCCCTTTTATCAATCATCCTCAGTCGACAGCGGCCCGTCTGGCGACACGAGCAGCGTACGGTGACTTAGAGATTTTATGCGGGTGGGTGCAGTGATGGCAATGAAATGTGGGATTCGAAGATGTAGGGAGCCGCCTCGGCAGTCGTCGAGCGAAGCTCGACTCGTTGGAGAGATGGGAGACCCGGGCGCGGCTTTCGAACGTCCGCGCCCGGCGGCAACGAGAAATCTAGCGACGAGCGGCCACGATCGGAGCCTTCGGCGTTTCAGTCCCGGTCGGCATCGTAGTCACGCGAGCCGAACCGTTTGCGCCCGAAGTGGTCGCAGGCGGCGCGGCTATCAGCCCCAGCGCTTTCCGGACTTCGGTGTCCAGCTTTGCCATGACGTCCTTGTTGTCTTTCAGGAATTGGCGGGCGTTCTCGCGTCCCTGGCCGATTCGCTCACTCTTGTAGCTGTACCAGGAGCCGGATTTTTCCACGATGTTATTGTTCGTCGCCAGGTCGAGGAGATCGCCTTCGCGCGAAATGCCTTCACCATAGAGAATGTCAAATTCGGCCTCGCGGAACGGCGGCGCGACTTTGTTCTTGACGACCTTCACTTTTGTCCGCGATCCGATCACGACATCGCCTTCCTTCACCGCCGCAATGCGGCGGATATCGATGCGTACCGAGGAGTAAAACTTCAGCGCCTTGCCGCCCGTCGTGGTCTCGGGATTCCCGAACATAACTCCAATCTTTTCGCGAATCTGGTTGATGAATACGAGGCAGGTTCGCGACTTGGCCACTGTTCCAGTCAGCTTGCGCAATGCCTGCGACATCAGACGCGCCTGCAGTCCCATATGGCTGTCGCCCATCTCGCCATCGAGTTCGGCCTTGGGTACTAACGCCGCCACCGAATCGACCACTAACACATCCATGGCATTGGAACGCACGAGTGCTTCGGTAATTTCCAGCGCCTGCTCGCCATAATCAGGCTGTGAGACCAGAAGATTGTCGACATCCACACCCAGCTTCTTGGCGTAGCCGGGGTCCAGGGCGTGTTCGGCATCGACGAATCCAGCCATGCCGCCGGTCTTTTGCGCCTCAGCGATCACCTGCAATGTGATCGTGGTCTTTCCGGAAGACTCGGGGCCGAACACCTCCACCACACGCCCACGCGGGAATCCGCCCACACCGAGCGCTGCGTCGAACGAAATCGATCCCGTCGAAATCACCGAAATCGGCAGGATCGCGTCTTTCGATCCCAGCCGCATAATTGATCCCTTGCCGAACTGCTTTTCGATTTGAGATACCGCGAGATCGATTGCCTTAGCCTTGTCATCCGCCATGGAGTGGCTCCTTAATACTGCGAGAGATATGAGTGCTTTCTAAGTTTGGTCGGATTATACATAGGAATGAAAGCGAAGAAAAGGCGAATCATAAAGATAATTGTGGAAAGCGTTCCGAAATGGGCGAATGGCATGTAACATCCAGCGCATTCGGAACGCGGGGCTCTGGCCACTTGCATCAGTCGTGGTGCAGTACCTGAGGGCGAACACCGTTGGACGTGGGCTCCCATAGGGGTCTTGGGAACTACCTCGGAAGATATTCTCTACTTCAGTCAGGAGGGCAGGCGAACAGCGGTTAACGCGATTCTTGGGTCAGCGCAAATGACGTTTTTTGTCTACGTCGCCGCATGGAGTCCGGAACTGTTAAAGGTATGGCGCAGTTACCCGACCCTCACTGTGTTAGCTGTCGTCTTGATTTCCGGGCTCTTAGACCTCTCGCCACGGCCAGAGACACCAATTCAAAAGTGATTACCTCAACAGAAAGATTCACACAAGAGCGAAGGCCGTAAGATTTCGCTGCTACGGCTTTGCAAATACGGAGCGACACCTGTCGATTTCAATCGAATCAGCTAAGCGATCATGCTCGATCGGTTGGTCCTGAGCGTTTCCCTTCACTGGCTGACATTATCTCTGCAGCAAGTCCACCGGCGCCGTCACGTCATGCACTCGGAAATACTTCGCCAGCGCCGGATACTTCCGCGCCACCGCCTCATACATCGCATACGCCACATTGCGATATGAAATATGCCCGGCCGGAGTCGTCCTCAATTCCGAGATGTAAACAGCCTCGGCGAAATCCATCTTGAACAGCGCCCGTTTCTTGAACGCCAGCGGAATCGCATATTGCGAATTTTGCTCCGCCTCGGGACTCTTTCGACCTGCCAGATTCTGCACCGCACTCTGCACCAGCCGCATGGCAGCATCGAACCGTCCACGAACACCGGCGTCTTCCATATCGAGCAACATCTCGTAGCCGTGCTGCGTGGTGAATCCCTGCATCACCTGGATGCAGCGACGGTGGCGGTGCATGTCACGGAATCCGCCGGTATCCATCAGGATGTCGAAGCGGAATTGCTGCCCGGCGCGGAACCCGCGCAGCATCTCATCATGTTTGCCACGGTGTCGTAGACCCAAATCAATAATCTCGCGCCGCCTACGCTCACCGGCCACCTGAACGGCCTGCCGAATCTGACGATAGGAATGATGGCAGTGTTCATAGAGCAGCGTCGTTGCAATCTCGACTTCCAGCGGTTCGTCGTCAAGCAGATCGACGATCGCTTTCGATGGCGCGAGCGGCTCATCGGCCATCAGTTCGAGCGCGGCTTGACGCAGTTCCTTCCGCGTCTCCACTTCGTACGGATTCGGATCCGCATACTTCACCAGAGTCGGCGCCACGCGCACTTCCCGCAGCAACTCCGACTCCGCTCGCGCACCCAGTTCCGGATTCGCCGCTCGAATCTCCTCCACCAGCGCACGCAACGAATCCGAATTCACGTTGTAAGCCGCGCCTGTGGCCGCCTTCTTGAGCGACTCGCCCAGCACCCGCACCTCTTTATGCGTGTGCGACAGCAGATGCGCCACCTGCATTTCAAGCGTGCGCGCATTGACGATCTCGCCGAGCGAAGTATTAGTCGCCAGCGGCAGCAAGTAGCGGGTGATATCGAATGCCCGCGCCTTGAGCGTGCGCTCGTAGGCTTCCTGCTTCATGTCGGCGGGCTTGGCTGTGATGCTGATCAGATAGTCAGTCATCACCGCCGACATCGCGTCATATTCGGCAAACAGAAAATCGACCGTCTCGCGATACAGCTTCCGTGCGTCATCATCGCTGCCGAAATCCGGCGTGTAGTAGCCGCTCTTGCGGAAATCCTGATACCGGGTCGATCGCTCCTGCCCATCCCAGCGCTGCTCGTCGGCAAGCTCAATCGCCGCCAGAATCGACAGCCGCTCGATAGCCAGCGCAAGGTGCGCCAGATCGGCGATGGAGCGATGCCCGTACTGGAAATAGAAAGTGTTGAGAAATTTCTCCGCCTTCTGCGTGCTGATTTCCTTCAGCGATTCTTTCATCGATAAGGCCGAGCGCGAATACTTCGCCATGGCGTAAGCCTGAATCTCAGGCTCAACGCCGTACACCGCGAAGACTTCCGTCGATGGCGCCGCAGTGTTCGCGCTGTCGGCTGGAGTTTCCGGCTTCAGTAGAGGCACCGCTGACGAACGATGTGTCGAGCGATGGCCAGCCGGCGACTCGGCCGCGTTCTTGTTGGAAGGATCGGGCATGGTGATAACGTTGTTGGCTTGGGACATTAGAGTGCAGGAATGGTACGCGTCGCGCTTGTGGATTAGCAATGAAAGATTAGTAATGAATTCGTGCAAAACTACTGAATGCTTTGTCTCCACTGCTGCAAGTGGTCCTTAATTCGTTGCACTTCTGTCTCCAGCGCGGCCGCAGCCTTCATGAGTTCCGCAGTTTCCTCGGGTTTCTGGGCGCAGGCCAGGTCGATCTGCCGGCGCAGTTCCGACGCTACTTTCAACAGTTCCTGCATGGCGGCCTCAGCCTTTCGGATTTCATCGATCGGACGTTCCATAGTCTATGGGTTCCGGATGACGATCATCTCAGATTCCACCGTTAAACTGTAAGCGTGCATCCATTGCTTCTGTCCTCGGCGCATCGCCCCTGGCCCGTTCCCGATAGGCCGTGGATCATGAAACAAACGTGGCACGATTTATTGTTCGCGCATTGGCCGCACCCGGCGGACCAAGTGCGAAGCCTTGTCCCGCAAGAATTGGCGCTCGACACCTACGATGGCAAGACCTGGATCGGAGTGGTCCCCTTCTGGATGTCCGGCATTCGCGCCCGCGGACTTCCGCCCTTGCCGGGATTATCCCGGTTCCCCGAGCTCAACGTCCGCACATATGTCACCCACCAGGGCAAGCGCGGTGTTTACTTCTTCAGTCTGGACGCGGCAAATTGGCCCGCTGTCTGGTCGGCGCGAAAGTTTTTCCACCTTCCCTATTTCGAAGCATCGATGATCAGCCGCGAGCAAGACGCAGTGATTCACTACACCTCAATCCGAAAGGGAATGGCTGCCGAATTCCGAGGAAGCTATCGACCGGTCGCCCCAGTGCGCCAATCTCGGAAGGATTCTCTCGAACATTTCCTTACTGAGCGCTACTGCCTCTATACAGTTGTCGGCGGGCAAGTGCATCGTTGTGATATCCACCACCTGACGTGGCCCCTGCAAGATGCTGAGGCTCAGATCGAAACCAACACCATGGCATACGCTTCAGGAATTCATTTGCCATCTTCCAAGCCGTTACTCCATTTCGCACAGCGCCTCGACGTTCTGATTTGGCCGCTTCTCCGCGTTTGAAGCGGCAACGTCCGAAGGCATAGGATTTCGCATACTTCGGGAGGATCTATGAATCGTCGGCAGTTTGTGACCAATTCCCTGGCTGCTGCAGCGGGTGCTGCGTTTCTCCATCAAGATGCTGCAGCGACATCGCCTGGCGTTCAGAATCCTGGCGCTATCCCTTCTTCTGCAGTGAAAGAAGCGCATTTCCCCGATGGTTTTCTCTGGGGTGTAGCCACGGCTTCCTACCAAGTGGAAGGTGCGTGGAATACGGACGGCAAAGGCGAATCGATCTGGGACAGGTTCACCCATACACCGGGCAAAGTGCGCGGCGGCGTGACCGGCGATGTCGCTTGCGATCAATACCATCTTTACCCGCAGGACATCGCCCTGGCCAAGAGCCTTAACCTGAAGAGCTATCGATTCTCGATCTCCTGGCCCCGCGTTCAACCCACTGGTGTCGGCGCGCCCAACATGAAGGGAATCGATTTCTACAGCCGCTTTGTCGATGCGCTTCTCTCCGCCGGAATTCGCCCCTGGTGCACGTTGTATCACTGGGACCTTCCACAAGCGCTGGAAGATCGCGGAGGCTGGCCGAATCGTGATCTTGCCGGCTACTTCGGGGACTACGCCGGTATTCTCGCGAAGCACCTCGGCGATCGCATCACGGTTTGGGCACCTTTCAACATGCCCTGGGCCATTGCCTTTATGGGCTACGCGGCTGGTGCGTTTCCGCCGTGCCGCGCGAGCTTCCCCGACTTTATAAAGGCCGCCCATACGCTCGCACTGGCACAAGGCGAGGCACACCGTTCCCTCAAGGCCGCCTCCTCAAAGGCGACGGTAGGCAGCGCGTATGAGATGGCTCCCGCCTATCCGAAGACAGATTCCGAAGCAGATCGCGCAGCTGCCGCGCGGTATCACGCCATGAACAACGTCTTCTTTCTTGAAGCTGCCATGAAAGGCCGCTATCCGAATGCATTTGTTGGTGAGCCCCCGTACGAAGCCATGGGTTTTAGGGCGGGCGACGAGCAAATTCTTCAGGCCCCGCTGGACTGGGTAGGCTTCCATTACTACACGCGCCGCGTCGTCTCCGATGCGAGCAGTTCGCGGTCCATGGGCGGAAATTTCAGTGGAACTGAGATTGAGTCTGACTCCGGAGGCGCACGCGATCCCTACACTCGGATTCGGGCCGCCATGCCCACCGAGGGCCCGCTGACCGAAGCAGGTCTGGAGGTCTGGCCCCGCGGCATCTACGATCTCGTCACGCAAATCTCAAAGGACTACAACCATCCGATCATCGAGATCACGGAGAGCGGCTGTGGCTATCTCGACGCACCCTACGACAAAGAAGACGGCCGCGTCCCGGACGTGCGCAGAATTGAGTGGTACCGCGAGCATCTGGCCGAACTTGCTAGAGCCATAGCAGGTGGCGCGCGTGTTCGCGCCTACCATGCCTGGACCCTGCTCGACAATTTCCAGTGGGCGGAGGGCTACACGGAACGCTACGGCTTGATCTATACCGATTTTCGCAGCCTGAAACGCACCGTCAAAGATTCAGGGCGATGGTATGGCCGCGTTGCCGCCTCGAACAAACTTGATGTCTGATTAGGTAAGACCGCCGAGGGGACGCTCGCACCACCGCGTATAATTCACGGTTCACAATCACTCGATAAAACGTGGAGAACCCTCATGTCCCTATCAGGACACGTAGCCCTCGTGACCGGCGCCTCGCAAGGCATCGGACGCACCTGTGCCCTGCGCCTCGCCAAGGAAGGCGCCGCGGTGGCCGTCGCCGCACGTAATCAGGAAAAGCTCAACGAACTGGTGAACGAAATCACCGCCGCCGGCGGCAAAGCCGCCGCATTTCCCCTCGATGTCGCCGACGAAGAACAAGTGAAAGCCACCGTCAAAGCCGCGATCGCGCAGCTAGGCAAGATTGACATTCTCGTCAATAACGCTGGCATTACTCGCGACCAGCTCGTCATGCGAATGAAGCGCGCCGATTGGGACGCGGTCCTGCAAACTAATCTCACGTCCGCCTATCTTCTGACTCAACAGGTCATCACATCCATGCTCAAGCAACGCTGGGGACGCATCATCAACGTGACCAGTGTTTTCGGACAGATGGGCCAGGCCGGACAAGCTAACTACGCCGCATCGAAGGCGGGACTTATCGGCCTCACCATGGCAATCGCCCGCGAGGTTGCGTCGCGCAACATTACTTGTAACGCCGTGGCTCCGGGGTTCATCGAAACAGCTATGACAGAGGTTCTCAGCGAGGAATTCAAGCAGACCGCGGTCAAACAGATTCCGCTGGGACGCGTGGGAAAAACTGAAGACATTGCGAGTGCCGTCGCATTCCTGGCCTCGGATGACGCATCGTACATCACCGGTCACACGCTAAGCGTGAACGGCGGCATGCTGATGGGTTAGGAACTTCTCACCGCAGAGAACACAGGGGATTCATAGAGGTTCATGAAGGCCAATAAAAGAGATCTGGATGTCTCTGTGTCCTCTGTGCCCCGTGTGGTGAAGGGTATTGCTTTCACTCAAGCCGAATCCCCGACGCAGATCGCCCAGGCCCGCGGACTCTTCCTTGAATACGCGCAATCGCTGGGCTTCAGTCTCTGCTTCCAGAATTTCGATAATGAGCTCGCGAGTCTCCCCGGGGGCTATGCTCCACCTGAAGGACGATTGCTGCTGGTAGAGCATGAAGGTCAGCTAGCAGGCTGCGTCGCGCTCCACAAACTGGAAGAAGGCATCTGCGAGATGAAGCGCCTCTACCTGCGTCCGCAATTTCGCGGCAAGGGACTGGGCCGTGCGCTCGCCGACCGCATCATTGCTGAGGCCCGGCAGATTGGCTATCAGCGCATGCGTCTGGACACCGTCGAACCCGTGATGAAAGACGCCGTCGCCATGTACCGCAGGCTCGGCTTTCGCGAAATAGCCCCATACTGCGCGAACCCCATGGCAGGTGCGCTGTACATGGAATTGGAGCTATGAGCAAGAGGAGAACATGGCTTACCACTTTCCTCACTTGGCTCTTCGTGGATTCTATGACCGGTCGCCTACTTTACGATCTTGTGCGAGGAGAATTCCCAAGGTTGGCACATCGCGGTCTACTCTCGCAAAGCTTTGCCACTCCATAAACATCTTATTTCAAGACGGGCTGCACCCTGCTTTATCCTCGCCGCGAATGTAACGCTCACCGTACTATCTTCCCTTCCACTCCGCAGTCCGGATTTACAATGACCGACGTACTGCCCATCTTCACGGCCACGTGCTCCAGTCGAAGGAGAAGTTTGCATGGTTTCGTCCGATTCCATTGCTCAATCGCTACCTCAGGGGACTGATTCCGGTGCCGGGCGGCGAGGGCTCGAATTATTCTGCCTTTCATTCCTTGCTCTCTTTCTGGAGCTGATGTTTATTCGCTGGGCACCCGCAGTCGTGAGACTGATCGCGTACTACGCCAATCTGATATTGATCAGTTCCTTCCTTGGTCTGGGTGTGGGAGCGATCGTCGGAAGGAAGCGAAGGTCCCTCTTTGGATGGCTCCCATTACTACTGCTGATCAATGTTCTATGGCTGTTGATTGCCCATTTCGTCACGTTGCCGACCACCGCCGCGGAGAGCAGGTTCTACACACCTAATCCGCAGTTCGTCCGCTATCTGAGCTTGGTTGGAATTTTCATCTGCAACGCTATCGTGTTTGTGCCGCTGGGCCAGCGGATCGGATCGCTCTTCGAAGCACTGCCTCCGCTACGCGCCTACTCCTGGGACCTGGGTGGAAGCCTCGCTGGGACACTGTGCTTCGGACTTTTCTCGTTGAGATACTTTTCTCCGACGCTGGGAATGGGTTTCATAGCTTGCGCCATTGTCCTGCTTCTTCCGCGAACGCAGTGGTCGCGCGCGATCCCGCTGCTCGCTCTGTCAATGGCTGGCGTCTTCTTCTCGGTCACTTCAAGGGCGATCTGGTCGCCCTACTACTGCATAATCGTGACCGAAAAGGGAGGCAAAGTGCCCGTCCGCGAGCCCCAACCGGGGCTGCGCACAATGCAGGATCCGCCGATCTACAACGTCAGAGTAAATCACTACTTTCTTCAGTTCGACGGCACTTTCGACCCAAACCGGTATTCTCCGCAGAAGAGAGCCGAAATTCTGGACGAGCGTACGCAGTACGACCTGCCGTATGCGGTTGCGCCAGCTCACCAACGCGTGCTGATGTTGGGAGCTGGAGGCGGCACGGATACTGAGATCGCGGTGTTGAATGGCGCAGACCAGGTTGACGCCGTTGAGATCGATCCGATGTTAGTGAAGTTGTCGGGCCGATTCAACGCTTCGGGAATCTACGAGAATCCGAAGGTTCGTGTTCACGTCGAGGACGCTCGCGCCTTTCTGCGGCGATCCAGTGGCAGATATGACATGGTTGTCTTCGGCTTTCTGGATTCACAAACGCTATTCAGTTCGATGACAAATATCCGTCTGGACGGTTACATCTACACCGTGCAGAGCATGCAGTCGGCTTTCCGGCTGCTGAACGACAACGGCGTGTTGTCACTTTCTTTCATGGCGGGGCACGAGTGGCTCGCTCGCAAGCTCGTGCGCATGGTGGCAATTGCAACGGATCAGATGCCCGTCGTATATGAAAGTCAAGGACAGGTGGTCATCTGCGCATTTCGTGGTCGGCATGCCGATCCACCAGCACGATTTGGCCGTTTTGTGCGCACAGAGTTCCGCACAGGCGATGACTTGTCCGATGCTATTGCTCCTACCGACGACTGGCCTTTTCTTTATCTTTCTCACAAAACGATTCCGTCGGACTATCTGATCGTGATCGGAATTCTGCTTGTCATTACAATCCCGGCGGTTTTCGTGCTCCGTGGTAAAGGACTGGGCATGAACGATAGCCATTTTCTCTTCCTTGGCCTGGGATTTCTGTTGCTCGAAACAAAGAGCATCTCGGACTGCTCTCTCTACTTCGGCACGACGTGGTTCGTAACGCTGGTTGTGGTGACGGGAGTTCTTCTGATGGTCCTGGCTGCGAACTTTGTCGCGATGCGAATGAGCCGTTTCCGCACATGGCTGTACATACCACTGATCGCAACGCTGCTGCTGCTCTACTTCGTAAAGCGCGACGCCATTCTGGCGCTGAACTTCAACGAACGATTGCTGTGGTCGCTTCTGATTGTGCCGCTGCCGATCTTTTTTGCCGGTCTGATCTTCTCCACAACCTTCCGCCAAGGATTGAACCCATCTTCTTTCTTTGGTGCAAACCTGATCGGAGCGATGATCGGCGGATTTAGTGAGTACCTCAGCATGATTATGGGCAATCAAAACCTTATGTTCATCATCATCGGGGCTTACCTGATCAGTCTCGCGCTCCAATTGCGGCTGGGAAAAACCACCGCTATGTGAATGCCTGACTCTGCCCTTGCGCTCCGCGAGAAGATCGGAGGGGAACCTTCCCCCTTGTAGCGCCAGCAGTTAGGCCTGTGACCGCAATCACGATGGGTTACGCCGACAATCACGGTGCCCGGTCGAGGCCCCCGGCTAACCTCTAAACAGGGATTTCATGCGGATCCCCGTGTCTCTCTCATGCATCTTGTGTCGCACACCCGGCCCCCATGCCCCGAAGACTCGGTCCGAAGCTGATTCTGTCCCTCACAGTCCTGATCGTTGCGATCAGCGGCGTTAGCGGATATCTGAATTTCCGCACTCAAAAGAAGCAGCTGCTTGACACCATGATCCTGGGTGCGGATCAGCTGTCGCGCAGCATCACTAGTTCGACCTGGCACGCCATGCTCGATGACGATCGCAAGGCGGCCGACCAGATCATGGAAGTCATCGCCGACAAGCAGGGCGTGGATCGCATCCGCATGTTCAATCGCGAAGGGCGCCTCGCATTTTCGACCGATGCACGCGAACAGTCCGCCCCCGTGGGCGCCGCGGTGACAGATGAAGTCTGCGCCACGTGCCACAGTGAAGGGCCCATCAAGGACAAGCCGGCCAAGGATTCTCGCATCCGTTTCACCACTTCACCCAGCGGCGCGAAGACTTTGAGCATGGTCACCCCTATCTACAACGAGCCTTCGTGCAGCAACGCAAGCTGCCATGCGCATCAGGCGTCAACCAAGGTTCTGGGCGTCGTGGATGTGTCTCTGCGTCTTGATCCGATTCAAGTGCAGACGAGGACGATCACGTTACAGACCATCGGCTGGACGCTGCTTGAGGTCGTGATCGGAGCGGCGTTCGTCATTCTATTCACGCGCCGGTTCGTAGCGACTCCGATCGAACAGCTGATCGTAGGCACCAAAGCCGTGAGTGCGATGGACCTGGATCAACATCTCGAAATCCCGCGAACCAGCCGGGAACTCGACGAGCTGGTGGACTCGTTCAACCAAATGCGCGAGCGGCTGAAAGTTGCCGTGACCGATCTCAATGACATGCAGCAGACGCTCGAAAGCAAGGTCCAGGAGCGGACGCAACAGCTTCAAACCGCGCAAAGAAAACTCATTCAGTCGGACCGGCTGGCGTCACTTGGCCAGTTGGCGGCCAGCGTGGCGCACGAGATCAACAATCCCGTGTCGGGCGTGCTCAATCTGTCGACGCTGCTCGAGCGGCTCATGACGAACGGAGGATACCCGGCCGGACGCGAAGCCGACTTCCGCAAGTACCTCAATCTGATCTCCACGGAGACCGCGCGTGTAGGGCGCATCGTCTCCGACCTGCTGGCATTCTCCCGGCGATCAAAGCCGCAACGCGCGCCGGCGGACCTGAACAAGCTGATTCGCACGACGCTGGGGCTTGCCCAGCACAAGCTGAAGCTGATTAGCGCTGAAGTCGTTCTCGAACTCGAGGAAGGGCTGCCGCTGGTGGAATGTGATGCGTCCCAAATCCAGCAGGTGATTCTGAATCTCGTGCTGAATGGTGCGCAAGCGATGCAGCCGACTGGTGGCGGCACGCTTACGATCCGAACTCGCGCCCTGAAAGAGGACGACTGCGCCGAACTTTCCGTGCAGGATACCGGTGAAGGGATTGCGCCAGAGAATCTGTCCAAGATTTTCGATCCGTTCTTCACGACAAAGTCAGATGGTAAGGGCGTCGGACTCGGGCTAGCCGTACTGTACGGAATCGTGAAGGCGCACGACGGCGAGGTCGAGGTTACCAGCCAGCGAAACAAGGGAACTACATTCACTGTCACGCTGCCGTTGAAATCGCGGAAGGGCGACGTGGAAGTCAAACCGGAACAGGTGCAGGCCGTGTGAGCGTGCTCTACCTGGTGGCGGTCGGGAATGTGCCGGATGTCGTTTGGGAATGGATTGGCGATGCGGTCGCGGAGTGGTTTCCGCTCCCAATCGAGCGTCTGCCTCCATTGCCCGTTCCTGAGGCTGCTTACGACGCGAAGCGTGGGCAATATCAGTCGGTAGAGATCATGCGAATGCTGGTGGAACGCGTTCCGAATCACGATTCGAGGATTCTCGGCGTGACGAATGTGGATCTCGCGATTCCGATGTTGAGTTTTCTGTTTGGACAGGCGCAGTTGAATGGCCCGGTGGCTGTGGTCTCCCTTTGCAGGCTGCATCAGGAGTTCTACGGGCTCCCAGCGCAGGAAAGTGTGTTACGGGAGCGCACGGTGAAAGAGGTCCTGCACGAGATGGGACACACATTTGGACTGGTACATTGCGGCGAGCGCAAATGCGCGATGAGCTTGGCCACGCACATTGAGCTCGTGGATTCGAAATCAGAGGAGTACTGCTCGCGCTGTGGCCTTCAATTGGCCCAGCGGTTTACCACAACGGATGGAGGAGTATGAAGAAGAACTTCCCGATCTTGGTGGTCGATGACGAAGATGTGATGTGCGAATCGATGGGAGCCTGGCTGCGTGAAGACGGCTACCGCGTAGATACCGCACCCAATGGGCAGAATGCTATCGAGCTTGCGAAGGTAACCAACTATGCCATCTGTTTTATCGATCTCAAGATGCCGGGCGGAATGGACGGCATCGAGACCATGATGGAAATCCACCAGGTGCGTCCTGATGCGTCCGTCATCATCATCACCGCGTATGCCACCGTCGACACGGCCCTGCAGGCGATGAAAGAGGGTGCGCAGGAGTACATCGTGAAACCCTGCAATCCGCAGGAAATCTCGATGCTGGTGTCCCGCATCCTGAAACTGAAAAAACTTCAGAGCGAGAATGCGATCCTGCGAAAGAAGCTGACCCGCCAATACCGGCATCACGACATCATCACGAAGAATCCCCGCATGGAAGAGATTCTTGCGCTCACAAATGAAGTAGCGAGCCTGAGAAGCACTGTGCTGATCCGCGGCGAGAGCGGGACGGGTAAAGAATTGGTTGCGCGTGCCGTTCATTATTCTGGCAATCGTGCTGAGAAGCCGTTCATTGTGGTTAGTTGCGCCGCGCTCACGGAGACCCTGCTCGAGAGCGAGTTGTTCGGCTATGAGAAGGGTGCCTTCACGGGTGCAAGTGGTCAGTCTAAGGGCAAATTCGAGCTTGCTGACGGTGGCACAATCTTTCTCGACGAAATTGGCGACATTTCACCAAAACTACAGGCAGATCTGTTGCGTGTCCTGCAGGAGCGCCGCTTTTACCGCGTGGGAGGGACGAACGAAATCGAAGTGGATGTAAGAATTATCGCCGCAACCAACAAGAATCTGGCGCAGGAAGTACAGCTGGCGCATTTCCGTGAAGACTTGTACTACCGCCTGAATGTGATTGAAATTCACTTGCCGGCCCTGCGCGAGCGGCGCGAAGACGTTCCGCTGCTTGCCGAGCACTTCGTCAACCGCATCTCTTCAGAGTTAGGACGGGAGGTTCACGGGATCACTCCTGCCGCGTTGAAAGTGTTGATGTCGCATGACTGGCCGGGGAATGTTCGCGAACTGGAAAACGTCATCGAGCGCGCGATCGTGACCTGCCGTAACGGGATGCTCGATGAACAGGATTTCTCATGGCTGCAGAAGAACTCCGCACCTCAAACCTGGGATATTCCGGATGTGCCTCTCGGCGAATTGGAGCGGCGCGCGATTGTTGCCGCTCTGGAGAGGAAACACGGCAACGTTAAGGAAGCATCGGCAGCATTGGGGATCGACCGCTCTACCCTCTATGACAAGCTGAAACGCTACGAGATCACGCACTGAAGTTTGAGGCGCAGGTCAGGCTTCCAGGAACGTGTCGGCCAACACCGCATCCCAATTAGAAGTGGGCAGTGCGTCCATCAACCCGCGGATCAATACTCCACCGTCCGCTAGCGCAGGTGTTGTGTTGTGTGGCCGCAACTGCAGTTGCAGGCGCTCGAGTTCGCGGGAGACCCAACCGTGAACTTCGGGGCCCCGCAACAGGTGCCGAAATGTAAGGGGATCTTGCGGGTCAAGGCGCGGACGCAGTCGCAGGGTCCAACGATTCTCCCGATCGGCCGTTGAGATCACGGTTCCTTCGAGCGGAGCCCGCACGAGAACTTCGTGGCCGTTCTTCTTGATACGCCACATGATTTGATTGACGTCTAGTGTGTCGCCGATTTGCGGCATTCGAAACAGGTCCGGGTCGCCAATCAGATGATCCGCCAGCGCGTCGAGGCCAATTGTCACGGTGCCGTCCTCGGCCGGTTTCACCCACGTGTGCCCGCGATGATAGAAGCGATCGACGGGGTAATCGAGGCCCAAATCGTTGCCGAATCCGGTCGCGGGTAAGACGGCGAAGTGTGGATAGTTCGCGCAACTGCGGCAGTCAAATTGATGGTCACAGGTTCTGGAGATCACGCGCCCCGCCAGTTCGTGTCGGCAGCGTCGATCTGCAGCAGGCAGAGTGGAGAAATCTTCTTTCCAGCAGTATTCGAACGCGCGGTGATCGCGAAAATCTTTGGCGGTTCGCCAGGCTGCGGAGGCGACCGTCGTCATCACAGTTAAAGCCACCAGGAAGAACAACAAAAGAAATACGACATGACCGACAGTCCAGTGAAATCCATCAATGCCCGGGAACATGCGCATCGTCTCCTTTGGATTGGGCAAACAACGGCAGATAGCGGTAAGAGAGCGAAAAGACGATCACTCCGTAAGCGATAACTCCGCCAAAGCTGGCGAGCTCCTGCCAACTCGGTGTGTACTGCAGGAACTCATCGAATGGCAGCGTCGGCAGCGCCAGTGTCTGTACCGTCAGTACGAACCGGTTCATCAGGACGCCGCAGCACGCCAGGAAAGCAGCAGTCAGAAGCAAGCCACGTTGTGCGGCGGTGCGACGGAATGTGAGTAAGAACGCCGGCACGAGTCCGAAGAGCACAATCTCAGCAAACAGGATTGGCGTTCCGAACGGCTTGTACATGTAGTACTGCCATCCCGCAAAACCGCGCGATGGCGAGGTAAAGTTCAGCCAGATCAATGTGTCAATCGACTTGGCTGCAACGTAGATGCCGAGCAGAGCTCCAGAGATGAATCCAAGGCGGCGCAACACATCGTGGGGCACAAGTTTCTTCCCCGTAACTTTCTCGGCAGCAGACGTGATGAGAATCAGAAAGCTCGGCCCAGTCGCGATCGCCGACAGAATGAACAGGAAGAACGTTGAAGGCCAGATGAAGAATCCCTGCCGGAATGCAAAAGGACGCCCGCGCAATACGCCGTAGAGTCCGCCGAGCGATCCCTGATGGAAAAACGACAGAAGTGTGCCCACCGCGGCCAGCACAGGAACCAACTTGTGAAGTTGATGCTCGAACACGAGAAACGAAGGAAGTTTGCGCAGCTGGCGGTTGCGCAAAAGAATAGGGATGTACTCGAGGCACAGCACGGTGAGATAGCAGGAGATACAAAACGTAACTTCCGTCAGCATCGAGTGCGTGTTGGGATGCCAGAAGGTGAACCAGAATCGCAGCGGCTGCCCGACATCGATGCCCAAAATCGCCACCGCGCCGCTGTAGCAGATGAAACCGACAACGACCGAGGCATTCAAGATCGGGCGAAGTTCGGAGCGCTTCAGAATGTAAACGAGGAATCCAGTGAAGAAGGCCCCCGCTCCGAGCGCGATGATGCCGAGATCCAGAAAGATCCAGAGCCCGAACGCGAAGCGGTTATCCATGTTGGTCTGATTGAGCCCGTAGTAGAGGCACAATCCGGCTGCATAGACTCCCAGCGCGAGCAGGACAACCCAAGGCGCGAGCCAGAAAAGAAATTTGGAAAGCGACGTGCGCTCTTCCCCACGCGCGATCCAGCGCCTGTCGGCGAGTGCGGTGCTAGCCATGGTGTGCCTCCGACGTGCCGGAGCTGGCGCGTGAAGTGATTCCGCTGGCGGTGGAGTTCGGCTCTGCTAATGCTCTCACCCAAGCCTCCTTCGACTTGTAGTAGATCTTCGGTTCGGTGCCGATCTTGGCCAGCAAGCGGAAAGCACTCGGTGAATGCGAGTCGCGTGTGACCGGATCGCTCGGGTCTGCCAGATTTCCAAATTGAATGGCTCCCGTCGGACAAGACTCGACGCACGCCGGAACATAGTCGGCGGGATCGATCTCACGCTTGCCCGCTGCGGCTGCCTTTTCCTGTGCAGAGTGCAGACGCGCGTGGCACAGATTGCACTTCTCAACCACACCACGCATGCGAGTGGCGACTCCCGGATTCAGGCTGGCCTCCATTCCTTTGGGCCACTTCGGATCAGACCAGTTGAAATAGCGTGCGTGATACGGACATGCGGTCATGCAATATCGGCAGCCCAGGCAGCGCTGCGGCATCTGCATCACGATGCCCGTCGCCTGGTCTACTTCTACCGCCTGCTGCGGACATACATGCACGCACGGCGTCTCCTCTTCGCAATGCATGCAGAGGATGGGGATAAAGGCTTCGCGCTGCTCACTTCCTTCGCGGCCATTCGACACTCTGCGGACGAGCATCGGAGTAATTCCCGTGCGAGCAGTCGCGCGCGGCAGAGCCGGGACGTTATTTTCCGACGCACAAGCGACCATGCACGAGCCGCACCCAGTGCATCGATCCAGATCGATTACCATGCCGTAACGGGCGCTCACGCGGTCCTCCCCTGAGTCATTCCCCTCAGGTTCGACTCCTCGTAGAGCTTGGAGGCGAGTGGGGGCATGACGGGCGGCGACCATTCGATTGGAAATCCATGACCGGCTTGGGAAACAACTTCCGCGGGCCATTCCTTTAGCGAGCAGCGAAGGCTCGGACGAGTCGCGTCTCCGGTCCAGATGGCTCCTTGCGATAACTGCTCCTCGAGTTTCTCGGCGGAGGCAATCTTTACAAGTGGAGTCTCTTCGGTCGCATGCAGAGTCCCCTTTCGGTTGCGGAACAACTCGGCACAACGCGAGTGGATAATCTTGTCCGGCGTGCTCAGGCTGGGATCGACGGCTACGAGGAATTGCCAGCCGCTGTGCGTTGTATGAGACGCCTTCGCCAGCGCTGGTGCAATCGCATAGGTCTCAATGCCTGAGGTCGGCGCGGTTGGAATGTCGGTGAGTTCCTCCAGGAATCCGGGCGCGGGCAATAGCCAGTCGGCCTTGTTCGATCCACCATCCCACGCCGCGAAACGGAAGACCTCTGCGCTAGTCTCAGGAACAAATTCCCACGGTACGGTGGAATCGATCAACACGGCACGGGCCGAAGCAAACGCACCTTCAGCGGAAGCTGTACTGCGCCCCGAGGTAGATCTCTGAACAATTCCGCCGCTTGCCCCAACCGAGCCCAGCACCACGTTCAAAGCGGCCACGGACGGATTGTGATCGCTCGCGATTGCAACCACTGGAGCATG
>Ga0335082_10001084_pt1 | contig 28874 bp, 40 predicted proteins | sample Lox_Sample_41_FD_206718 | JGI IMG/M metagenome (GOLD analysis project Ga0335082, IMG submission 206718) | Soil microbial communities from Loxahatchee National Wildlife Refuge, Florida, United States - Lox_Sample_4.1 | ecosystem: Environmental > Terrestrial > Soil > Wetlands | place: USA... | reverse complement strand
TGACCTTTCTGCGCGTCGCGGCCGCATTGCGCGTCATTCCAGCCGCGTTGATACGCGGCGACGCGTTGCTGTTCGTTGAGCTGGATCATCTGGACCTCCGTCGTGTTGATGGTTTGAATTATCGACGGAGGTAAAGCGAATGTCAACACATTATTTGACGCCCGAATTGTAATTCTGCGGCGTCGCGATGCGCGTGATGCCGCCGACGAATTCTTGCGGCGTGTTCGCCTGCACGGACATCGACTGAATGTTGATCTGCTGCCCGATGCCGGCACCATTCGTGCCGCCGTATTGCGATGCGAGCTGCGTCGCGCGCGTCGCGCGCTTGGCCGCCTCGCCGACCTTGCCATTGGCTTCGAACACGTCATTGAAACGCGCGCCGATCTGCCCCGCGTCACCACTGCCCGAAATGGCTTTCATTAGCAAGCTGCGTTCATATGGGTCGGACATCATGAATTCGATCTGCTGATCGATCGTCGCCCGATCTGGCGTGATGCCGTAGCGCTTCTGGAACGCCGCGGTGCGCGGGCCGCGCCACTGGAACAGACCGCGCGCGCCCGTGCCACCGCCAGCGGGATTAACCGCGCCGGCATAGAGCGAAGATTCGCTTTCCGCGTTCGCCACCACGGCGGCCGCTTGGGGGACCGTCAAGCCGTACTGCGTGATCAGTTTGGCCATCAGGTCTTGCGGGGAAATCGACGCAGGGCCGGTGCGCGCTCCGGTCGCGCCGCGACCACCGCCGAGCTCGCCCGCGGCAACGCGCGCCGCCGCGCCCCTAGACAGTTGGGCGCCTCCACCTTCCGGGTTATGCCCGAGCGCGCCTTGCACAGCGTCATTCCACGCTTTCTTTACCCAATCGCCAATGGCCTGCACGTTAGCCTTGCCCGTGCCGCCCAAGTGCTGGAAGATCCAGTCGCTGATGGCGCTGATCGCCGAGCCAAGCTGTTTCAGACCGTACACGATGACGAGCGCGGTTTCACCGAGCCCGACGAGCGCTGTACCCAATGCTTGCAGATTTGACGCAATGCCGGGCGCTTCGTCACTCAGCACCTTCATGAAGCCATCGAGGCCGCCGCCGGCGTCAAGCACCTTGTTGACGAACTGGCCGAGATCGATAGCCGCCTGACTCGCCCACTGACCGAACTGCGCGACATATGGCTGCACCGCTGTCGCAATCGTGTTCGCAAAGGCCGTCATGGCGCCGGACACGGCCGAAATCGCATCGTTCAGCGTGTCAAGGCCCTTTTTGTTCTCCTCGGTCGACTCGGCAAACGAGCGCGTATAGGCTTCGCGCACGTCCGTTTCGGACTTGATCGCCAGAATCAGGTCGGGATTCACGCCTTGCGCTGATAGTCGGGACTCGATCTGCTTCTGTTGCGCCGGCGCGGACTGTCGGAAAATCTGTTGCGCTTGCGACAGAATATCGACCAGCGAACGACCGGGACCGGCGTTGACACCAATCTGTTGCAGCGCCTGGATTGTCGGCGCATTGCCCGTCAAGTTGAACTGCTGCTGTTCGCGCGCGAGATCAGCGATAGCGGCCGTGCCGGCCTGCGCATCCGCGCCGAGACGGCGCGCGGTCGCGCCCCACGCCTGGAGTTCGCGGTTGGACAACTGCGTGCCGACACCAACCCGGCGCAGGCCCGTTTCCATGCCCGCGAACGCCGTCAGGAGGCCCACTACGCCGCCGACAGACCCGACGCCTAATACCGTAGCCACTGTGAGCGCGAGCGTCTTGAGACCGCCCGCAAGCTCTTTCACGGACTTGAGATTGTCCTTGTTGCGCTTGATCTGTTCGGTCTCGCGCTTCTTGCGCTTCGCGTCAGCGGCCTGTGCTTTCTTTTCCGTGCCATCAACAAGCTGGACGATCACCTTGTCGGCTTTCTTGTACTGCTCTGCGTCGAGCGTCAGCTTGACGACCAGTTCATCGACCACATTCTGATTGGCTGCCACTACACACCTCCGGGCGGCAGCGCCGCAAGGTAGACCAGTCGCATAGCATAAGCTAGCTCGGGAGTGGCGTAGCTACCGATGTACCGCTTCTTGCGCGCTACATAAAAATAGGCAGCCCATTTCGGGCCGCTCCGGAAGACACTTCGATAACCAGTTGTGCCTACAGGTTTAACGGCGCGCATATTAGCGCGAGCGATGGCGCTGCGAACTTGGCCTTTATGCGCCGCGCCTATCTTCGCGCGGGTTTCGGCACTTGGGCTTACGCCTGTGCGCGGGGCGCCCGCAGTGAGCGCGAGATTCAACCGCAACGCATAGGGCAGCGCGTCAATGTACATTTGTTCTTGCATCAAAATGTCGTCTTTTGAACATTCGCACATTACAGAAAAGGTTAAGTGACCTTCGCCGTATTTGTTGAATGCGTTCTGTAGCCGTCGGTTACGATGTGCGCCCCGCCGTAGCTCAGCCAAATGGTCCCGCCAGCGTTTAACAATGTCCACTGAAGAACCGATGTAAATCTTACCCGAGGGCGTACCGATCGCGTAAATTCCACAAATCTTTGTCATGCTACGCGTATGTTGACCGAAGAACCGATATAAATTTTGCAGGACGGCGTACCGATTGCGTAGGTTCTGCTCGCCATGAATTAGCCCAGGATGAACGACTTTGCGTTGACTAGCGCCGAAGTCGCTGCCGACGCCGTGTTCGTGTACAGCTGCCCGAGTTGACTGAGCGGACCGCTTTTAGCTTCGAGCACGGACGTGTACGTTCCGAGACTCGACGGAATTTGCGGAATCTCCGTGAAGCGCAGATTCAGGTACAGGATATTCGAACCTTTATCGGGGCGCGTCTCGTAGGCGAGACCGGACAACGAATAGTCCGTCGCGATCAGTTGCGGTGAGATGAGCGTGTAGAGCTGCTGCGGGCTGTTCGCTTCCTGTTGCTGAATAGCGGCGAGCCACGCGAAGCGCGCGAGGTCTGAGCCGGTCTTGATCAGCGTAACGTTGACCTCAACCGGGCGCTTGACCTTGTTGTATGGTTGGTACGCCCCGTATTCCTGCGGGTAGTCCGACAGCTGGGTCTCATACTTTGCGCTGAAATCACCCCAACTGGACGGGATTGTGAGCGGCAAAAACGTGTCGCTGCGGACGATCGCGTAGATCGGCGTCGGCGGATTGAGCGTCGGCAGCTGTGACGCGGCAAACGACAGCGCTTGCAGCGCGGCGATCTGTGCAATGCTGCCGGCGGCCATTCGTTACACCTTGCCGAAATTGAGCTTGGCGACGCCCATTAGGACATCACCGAGCGTGCGGATTTCCCGAATCTCGTTTTCGAGCAGTGCGCGCCGCACGGCGGGATGCTTCGGATCGGGCGTGATCAGCACGTAGTCGAGCAGTTCAGAGATTAGCGCGTGCACGGCGCGCGGATCAGCGCCCTGCAACAGCTTCATGATTGTGTCGATCGGCACTTCGCCTTTCGCGACGTTCAGTTGTTCGAGCAGCGCTTCGTAGGACTCGACGCGCAGCGCGGACACCAAGCGCAGTACGAAGCCCGACAGCGTGAGCGGGTCGATCTCAACGCAATGGAATGTCTTGCCGGCGTCGCGGCCGTGTACGCCCGGTACGGCGTACGTGCGGGTATCTTCGGGCAGGTTGTGTGCGTCGATCATTGGTTCGCCTGTTGTGCGTGCCATTCGCGGATGGCGTTCACATTGAGAATTTCACACAAATTGAACACGTCCTCGGTGCTCAGAACGGTTTCCATCTCGCGATATGTCGCCATTCTATCACCGAGCACGGCTGCGATTTGCGGGGAACAGAACGTCGCGCGCACCGTGCCACTGCCGGCGAGGATGTTTTGCGCCTGGAACGTGACGGGGATTTCGAGCGACTCGCGCCCGATCAGGAAGTCGACGTGCAGCAATAGCGCGGCGTGCTGGAGGCGCTCGATGTTGCGCCAATCCTTGATGTCGCGGCGGATGTCGAGCGAGTGGCTGCGCTGCGCGTCGTCAATCACTGCCCCCTCAACGAATGGCAGGAGCGTGTCCGCGCCGAGCTTGAGCGCATCACGCGAGTGCTTGAACGCGAGCGCCGATACACCGCCGTCCGCGTCCTCGCCGAGTTTGGCCAGTATCGCGCGCGCGGCGCGGTCGGCGATCAGCGCGGGTAGCTCCGTCAACCGGATCTTTAGCCCGACGTCCCTGCCCGATAGCGTGATGGTACGGTGTTTGAGCATTTGGACCTTGCACGAAAAAAAAAAAAAACCGGGCGCGAGGCCCGGTCGAATCCCCCTCGACACGGAGACAGACATGAAGTCAGCCCGACTATAACGAAACTTCGCTAATTGTGCAAGAAACTTGCGCGTCACCCGACGACGCTCGTCGCGCCGTTGTCCTGCGGGTTGCCGTAACAGAGCACGTAGCGCGTGCCAAAACCAGTCCAGACAGGATCGGTCTGCCCTTGCAAGTCGGCGAAGAACAGCGCCTGCGGCAGGCCGAGATAGCCGGCGGAATTGATGTTTGTACGGTCCAGACACAACCGGCTCGCGGCGATCGACGCGCCGTTGTAGGCCGCCGTCATGAACAGCCCGTAGTCGGTCGTCTCAAGCTCGATCGTCGCGGATTGCCCGTCGAGAATGCACGAAAATTGCTGGTTGGCCTGCTGCTGGAGCGGAATGATGGTGTAGGCCATGTCAGGTCAATGTCACGACTGCGTTATTGCCGCTCACGTCGGCGACGTTGAGCGTGCCGGTGATCTCGCGCACCGAGCCCGCAGCGAACTGGAACACGGCAATCGCCGTCTCGCACAGCGGCACGTTGAGCGCTTCCGTGTTGAACGCGTTCTGCACGACGGCCAGATTGGGCGCTGCGCCGAGTATCTGGTCGTAACGGACGCCCTGCGACGTGTCGAAGTACACCTCGCCGCGCCAAGCCCGCGTGCGTGTTGCGACGTCCTGCGCTAAGCGCATGCCGGGGCCAGTCTGCGCAGACGCGGGCGTCGCGTCGCCTACGGTCGCAATGTTACCGTAAACATCTGTAGTTATGTCCCAAAGGGCGGTGTCGAGCGCGAGTGTGTCCATGCCCGGATATTAGCCGAAATTTGCGCTGAAATTTAGCGAACGACCGTGCTAATGACAGAATGACACCTGACGACGGTGTTTTGAAAACTCTCTACAACTACAAATGCTATATAACTAGAGGAATTAGATCACTTTTAGATCACAGAGAATAATTCATAATATATAAAGTCATGTCATTGTGTCATAGAGCGTCAGCCGGTCGATAGAAGGGCGCTATCGAAATAGCCGTGCAATTGCGTTACACTCGCGCGTATGACTGCACTGCAACCGATCAAGGCGTCGCTCATTACCGATCTCGTGGACCTCATCAACGAGAACATCGGGGCATTGTTGCGCGTCAAGGTTGTCGGTTGCCCGGATTGCGGCGGCCGCGGCACGACCGGCGGCGAAGTGCTCGCCGATGGCGTGATTCGCGACGACGGCACGCTAGCGACCTGCGCGACCTGTAACGGCGTCGGCGCGGTCGAGCGTTACGAACTGGACAACGAAAAGCTCAAGCTCCAGCGCTACGGCCGGTTGATCGAAGGCTTCGACATGAAGCATGGACAGCTGGTCCCGAAATTCCGGTCGAAGGACAAGGCTTTCGCAATGCTCGTCAAGCTGCTCGGATTCGACAAGGCCGTACTCGAAATCGCAAATTCGTCCACTTTCGCCGAAACGCTGTCCGTCGAGCAGCGCGCGACGTACGTCGAGCAGTTGAAAGAGATGGCTGGCATGGGCTTGCTGGACGGCGTAGGTGCGCAGCCATGAGCGAAGTTGTCGAGCCCGTCACAGACGTTCCTGACGCGAATGGGACCAGTTCCATTGATCCGGTCGATTTCCTGATCGACGCGGCGCGCGTCAACTTCGCTGCGTTCGTCTCCGCAGTGCATCGGCCACGCTTCCGGCACTCGGCGTTTTCCGCGGCGGTGTGCAAGCAGGTGGACAAGTTCGTCGATGATGTGATCGCCGGCAAGCGCCCTGTGCTGATGCTTACCGCGCCACCGCAGCACGGCAAATCGTCGCTTATCTCGCGCTGCTTGCCGCCGTATCTATTCGGCCGGCTGTCGGGCAAGCTCGACGCAGTGCGCATTGCATGCTCGTCCTATGCGCTGCCACTCGCGCGCCGGAACACGAAAGATGCAAACTCGATCATGGGCGAACCCGTCTACCGGGCGATCTTTCCGCACGTGTCGCTGATCGGCTACAACGGCGTGGACAACGCCGATGGTTTCGACGTGCCCGGTGGTGGCGGCCTGAAAGGCGTCGGCGTGAAAGGTTCGTTGACGGGTTTCTCGGTCGAAGTCGGCATCGTGGACGACCCGACGAAGGACGCCGAGTCCGCGCTGTCGCCCGTACAGCAGGACGCGATCGAGGCGTGGTACGAATCGGTGCTGCTCACACGCCTGCAATCGCGCTCAGGCACAGTCATCATCGGCACACCCTGGTCTGCGAACGATCTGATCGCGCGTGTGCGGCGCAAGATGCGCGACGATTCACGTTTCACGCTGCTGTCGTTCCCTGCGCTCAATCTGCCCGGCGAGACTGGCTACAACCCGGACCTGCCGGAAGGTGCGCTCGTGCCGCACCTGCACGACGAGACGAAGCTGCGTGAAATGAAAAAAAACATGAGTTCCTTTTGGTGGAGCGCCATGTTTCAACAAGTCCCTATGGCAGAGTTCGGGGCAATTTTCAAGCGCGAGCATCTCCAGCTGTATCGGCGCGCCGAGCTGCCGCAGACATTCGTGCAAATGTGCATAAGCGTCGACGCGACGTTCAAAGACGGCAACGCGTCGGACTTCGTAGCAGTTGGTGTATGGGGAAAAACGGCAGATGACCGCGTGTGGCTGGTGGATTTCCGACGCGAGCAGCTCGCGTTCATGAATACGGCACGCGCGATAATTGACCTGAAGAAGAAACACCCGCGTGTGATGCGGATTTACATCGAAGAAGCTGCGAACGGCGCGGCACTTCTGGACATGCTCAAAAAGCACATTGTGGGGTTAGTCGGTGTGCCTCCACTCGGTTCAAAAGAAGCCCGCGCACACGCCGTTGCGTGGGTGTGGGAAGCAAATAACGTGCTACTCCCACACCCCGACGAGTCGCCGGGCATCCAACCGTGGATTGACGAGATAACGAGCTTCCCGGACACCATAAGCGGGCACGACGACACTGTAGATTGTATGTCCATCGCACTACAGCAATTGTGCTTGCGGTCCCCGATTGCGGCACTCATAACGAAAGACATACTGCGCGCTGCCGGAGGTTGAACATGGTATAGTTCTACCAACTAGCGAGGTAGAACATGCTGATAAACACTTCTGGCATTTACGCGATTCAGACGCCTTCCGGCAAACGTTACATCGGCAGTGCGCAAAATCTCGCGCGCCGGCGGTCAGTTCACTTTCACAGGTTGCGAAAGGGCTTGCACCATTGCGCAGGTTTGCAGCGCGCATTTGATAAATATGGCGAGGCGCAGTTGGTATTCAGCGTTATTGAGCATTGCGCAGTCGCGCGCCTGATCGAGCGCGAGCAATACCATCTGGATTGCGCCGCGCCGCGCAGTCTGTATAACGCGCGCAAGCAGGCTGATAGCAACCTCGGTTTGCGACAATCGCCAGAGACACGCGCGAAGCTGTCGGCGGCTCACACAGGCAAAGAACACACGCAGGCGCACAAAGACAATGTGGCACGTGCAAAGCGTGCGCAGACCCCGGAGACGCGTGCAAAGATTTCCGCCGCGCTAAAGGGTCGCCCAATGAGTGACGCCGCCCGCGCAGCGCTTCTTGCCGCGAATGCTGGCCGCTCATTGACCGTTTCACACATCGAGAAGATCAGGAAAGGCAACGCAGGCAAGTCGCGATCCGCAGAAACGCGTGCAAAGATTGCCGCTGCGAGGACTGGCAAGAAACACTCGCCCGCGACACTCGATAAGCTACGAAAGCCCTGCGCGCCAGAAACGAAAGCAAAGATTGCCGCGGCACAGCGCCGCCGTCATGCTGAACGTGCTATCGTTCGGGAATTGCCCTTAGCAAATCCCTATCATGAGCCGAAAAAATCCGTACATTACGCAGACAAAGACAGCACAAACGGCTAAACCGGCCGAACCGGCGAAACCTGCGGGCATCTCGTCCATGCGCGCGCAGGCCGCCGTCGAAGCGGTAACGGACGCGCGCGGCCCATCGCTGCGCCTCGCCGAGTCGTACCGGACCGAACCGCGCAACTACACGGATCATGAGCGCGCACAAGCTCAGATGGCGATGGACTTTAACGGGACGTCGATGAACGCGCTTACGTTCGTCGAGAACACAGGATTTCCCGGCTTTCCGACGCTCGCGCTGCTCGCGCAGTTGCCCGAATACCGCGCGATGCACGAGACGCTCGCCGACGAGTGCGTACGGTGCTGGGGCAAGGTCGTGTCGGCGGGCGCGTCGGATGCAGCCAAGTTGCAGGAAATCGAAGCGGAACTGGAGCGCATCGATCTGTGCGCGATCATCCGGCAGGCAGTGATTCATGATCAGGCGTTCGGCGGCGCGCATGTATATTTCAAGCTCAGGAACGATGCCGACACGCGCAGCCTGCCGCTGCTCATGAAGCCCTATAACGTACCGAAAGGCGCGTTTCAGGGCTTGCGCGCCGTCGAGCCGTATTGGGTGACGCCGAACAATTACAACTCGATCGACCCGACTGCGGCCGATTTCTACAAGCCGTCGAGCTGGTGGATGATCGGGATCGAGACGCATGCAACGCGCATGCAGACGATCATCTCGCGCCCGGTCGCCGACATGCTCAAACCGACCTACTCTTTCCGCGGCGTCAGCATGTCGCAGCTCGCCATGCCGTACGTGGACAACTGGTTGCGCACGCGCCAGAGCGTGTCGGATACAGTCAAACAGTTCTCCATCTCGGGCGTCAAGACCGATCTGCAACAGGCGTTGCTGCCCGGCGGCACGCAGGAGCTTGCGCAGCGCGCCGCGCTCATCAACGCGTATCGGGACAATCGGAACATCCTGTTCCTCGACATGGCGACGGAAGAATTCTTCCAGGTCAACACGCCATTGTCCGGGTTGGACGCATTGCAGGCACAGGCACAGGAACAGATGTCGGCCGTCTCACACATCCCGCTCGTCAAGCTGCTCGGCGTCACGCCGACCGGGCTTAACGCATCGAGCGAAGGTGAGATTCGCGTGTTCTACGACTACGTGCGCGGCTATCAGAAAAACGTGCTCACGTCGCTCGTGATGAATGTGCTGCGCGTCGTGCAGCTGTCGTTGTTCAGCGAAGTCGATCCACACGTGATCTGGGAATGGGCGCCGCTGCTCGAGCTCACCGCACTCGAACAGGCCGACGCGCGCGCGAAGGATGCGGACACGGATGCGAAATATCTCGAAGCGGGCGTCGTCACGCCCGAGCAGGTCGCCGAAGTGCTGCACAATGACGCGCACTCACGCTATGCCGGCATTCTCGATACTGGCGAAACGCTCGAAACGACGGCGGATGACGACATTGCAGGCATCACACAGCACATTCTGAACATCGGCAGCGAAGGCGGCCCGCTGCTTGAGGGCGCGGGCGCCGAGACGATCAGTCCGTTGGAGGAAGGCTTGAACATGGTCCAGTCGGTCGGCGCGAGCGGCCCGGAGGCGCCCGCGACCACGTTGTCTGATCCGTCTATCACGGACCCTGACGCGCAGGCCGATCCGGGCGCTGTCGAGCCGTATCCCGAAGATTTGCAGAGCGGGCAGGGTCTGTAAATGGAACTTCGCGCACCGGGCAAGAAAGATGTCACGCTAGCGCCGATTGCGCCAAACGCGCAGTCGCGCCTGAAATACACACGCGCCTTGCAAAAGGCCGTCGCGAACATGAGCGCGTCATACGAGTGGTGGATCGGCGCGCGCTACCGTCGCGCACTCGAAGCGAATCAGGCCGCCGGCCGCCTCGCCGATATGGCACTCGACGCCAACACACCATCGGCGGACGCGGGCGACCTGTTTGGCGAACTCGCGCGCTTGCGCAAGTATTGGTCGAACTATTTCGACAAGTTTGCGAAGAAACTGGCCGAGCAGGCGACCGAGACGTGGTACCGCGACAATGCGAACATGTGGGAAGGCCGCTTGCGGCGCGCAGGATTCGACGTACCGATGAAGCTTACGCCGTCGCAGCGCTTGATCCTGAAAACGAAGGTGCCAGAGAATGTCGCGCTGATCAAATCGATACACGACGACTATCACAAGGACATCGAGGGCATCGTCTCCCGCAACTTCCTGAAAGGCCGCGATCTGGCCGCAATGTCCGAACAGATCAAAAAACGTGGCAAGGTAACGCAGGACCGCGCCGCGTTCATTGCGCGCGATCAGGCGAACAAAGCCACGTCGCAGATGAACGACGCCCGCCAGCGCGAGCTGGGGATTCAGTATTGCGTCTGGCAACACTCGTCGGCCGGCAAGGAGCCGCGCGAGAAGCACGTGCGCGCCGGGCGCGAGCAGTGGATATTCAAGGTAGGAACAGGCATCGACTTCGGCGATCAGTTCGGCGAAGTGCTGCCGGGCGAGGCGATCAATTGCCGCTGCACGTCGCGCTCAATCATCCCCGCGCTAGGGCGCGGCGATATCGAGTCCGACGCAGACCTCGAACCGGTGCCCGGATATCCTGGCGCGTACCGCGCGAAGAAAGGCAAGACGGCCGGCCCGAAACAGAAAATGGACGTGACGCAAACCCGCGTGCCGGCGGGTTCGCCTGTCAAATATTCGTAATTGCCCGGCGCGGTATCAGATCGCTCGGCCGCCGTCGAACTTGTTGCACCATTCGGCCAGCTTGTGCGCATCGCTGAATTGTTCGCGCTGACCGAATACAGCGCCATCATGCCCTTCCGTGACGCGGTAATCATTCTTGCCTGCGTGCCAAACAGTCCACTTACCGTTTGCGCCTGCGAACTTCCAGCCTTCTGCGCGCTGCAGAATTTGCTTTGCCATCGTCATCCCCTTCGCGTTGCGTTGTCGATGGAATGAATTCTACGCGAGTTAAAGCGATTGTCAACATAGTTTCGCACAATCGACCGGTTGAAAATTCCTATCGGGTTCGATAGTTCAATTGCAAGGCGCCGCAGGAACCGCTAAACTTTGCGGAACCTTACCGCGTCTTGACAGAATGCCCAACATTGTTTTCGCGTTTGACAAGCAATCCGCGCGCTCGATCGACGCGGATGGGCGCATGCGCGTGAAAAATTGCGTCTTGTCTACGTCGGAAATCAACCCGTATCGCGGGCAGGAAATCCCCGGCTACGAAGGGCTCGGGCTCAAACCGAATTCGGTCTACGAGCTATATCGCGACCCGGAAGAAATGCGCAAGTCGGCCGCGACGTTCGAAGGCGTGCCGCTGATGATCAAGCACATTCCGCAGACGGCCGACGAACCGCGCAAAGAGTACCAGGCAGGCGCGATTCACTCTGTCACGTTCGACGGCAAGCACCTGCGCGGCGACCTGCTCGTGTCGGACGGCTATGCGATCGAACTGATCGAGTCGGACGAACTGTCAGACCTGTCGTGCGGCTATCGATACACCCCGGACATGACATCCGGTACGCATAAAGGCTCGCGCTACGACGGCGTAATGCGCGACATTCAGGGCAATCACGTAGCGCTTGTCGACGATGGTCGGGCAACGGGCGCGCACGTCGCGGATTCTGCTTTCCGCAACCCGCAACTGCCTGACCCTTCCATGCAAGGAGATTCGAAAATGCCGTTTCCCGAAAAGGACGCCGCACCGGGCGCCGAAGGCGCGCAACCGGGCGCGGAACAGCAAGGCGCAGAACAACCGGGCGCCGCGCCCGCACCGGGCTCGCCGCAGGGCGAACAGAACGAACAGGTCAACATGGCGATGATCGGCCAGGCGCTGAAGCATATCGCCGGGTTGCTCGAAAACATCCACGCCAAGGTCGGTAGCGGCGGCATGGGCGACACGGCGGCCGTCGATTCGGACCTGAACGAGCACGATACGCTCGAGACCGAACGCGAAGGCGCGATGGACGACATGTCGCTTGAACCCGCCGTCGAAGGTGAGCACGAAGGCGCAATGGACGAAGGCGAAGAACAGCAAGGAGAGTACCCGATGCCGAAGCAGGCAGGTCAGGAAGGCACGCCCGCGCGCGGCATGGCTACGCCGCACGGCGCGATGGACCGCAAGAGCGTCAAGCTCGCGATGGACGCCGCTGTCGCCAAGGCGATCAAGCAGGAGCGCGCGCGTGCTGCCCACGTCGAAGAAGCCCGTCGCGAAGTGCGCGGCATGCTCGGCGAAGTCTACGGCATGGACAGCGCGCGTCAGATTTACCGCGAAGCGCTGCGCGTCGCTGGCGTCGATGTGAAACAGATCGAAAAGGGCACCGAACGCGCGGCATGGCAGGCGTACAAGCTCGCTGCGGGCGCCGTCGCCGGCGCGCGCCCAAAGCACGAAATGGCGCTCGACAGCAAGACGGTCGAAGCTTCGCAAAAGCACGTCCTCGGACTGCTGTCCAAGATTTCCGTGAAGGGCTAAAGCCTCGAACGGTTCAACCCTGAAACGGAAAAGGAGAGACCATGTTTCAGAATCAGGTGTACATCAACCCGGCGCAAGCGATCCCTGGTGATTTCGCCTCGTCGAATCCGATGATCTACAAGCTCGCCTCGACCGGCAAGATGGTCGCGGATGCGAGCGGCGTGAAAGTGGGGCAGTTCGTCGCGCTGAACGCCGACGGCACGTGCACGACGATCCCCGGCTCGGCACCCTCGGGCGGCCTGTCGCGCGTCGGTTTCGTGCATCGCGAGAACAACGCGCAGATCACGACGTTCCTCGCGGAATCGGGCTATACGATCCAGCCGGGTCAACCGGTCGCAGCGTTCGGCAAGGGTGATTTTTTTATCAAGGCCGACGCAATCACCGGCACGCCGACGCGCGGCGCGATCATCGCGTGGGACACGACGACGGGGTTGATCAACGTGGGTGCAACGCCGACCGCGACGCTGATCGATACGGGTTTCGTGATGCTCACCGAGTCGGTCACGGCAGGCGACACGATCATCATGTCGAATTCCGGCGCCTAAGCCAACAACACGCACCCTTTAAGGAGATTCTGAAATGCGTGATTCGCAACTTATCGCACAGTTGGCGCGTGCTGGCGTTGTCCTGCCGGCAGGTGTTACCGACGTGTCCACCCCCGCCAGCCAGTACGCGATGGACGCGGCAAGCCTGACGCCGACGCTGGTCGGCACGCCGAACGCGGGCATCCCGTCGTTCCTGACGACCTACGTTGACCCGAAGGTCATCGAAGTCCTCGTTGCGCCGATGAAGGCCGCCGAGATCGTTGGTGAGTCGAAGAAAGGCGACTGGACGACGCTGACGGCCGCGTTCATTCAGGCTGAGCCGCTGACGAAGGTCGCGACGTATGGCGACTACTCGGCAGACGGCGACAGCTCGGCGAACGTCAACTACCCGCAACGCCAGGCGTATTTCTTCCAGACGTGGACCCGTTGGGGTGAGCGCGAACTGGAAATGGCCGGCGCGGGCCGCGTGGACTGGTCGGCGCAGCTGAACTACGCTTCGGCGCTCGGCCTGGCGAAGTTCCTGAACAGTACGTATCTATTCGGCGTGTCGGGCCTGCAAAACTATGGCCTGACGAACGACCCGCGTCTGCCGACGCCGGTCGCGTCGAGTGTGAACTGGTCGACCGCCGCACCGGAAGACATCTACAACTCGATCGTCGCGATGTACAAGCTGTTGCAAACGCAATCGCAGGGCATCATCGAGCAGACCGACGAACTCAAGCTGGCGATGGCGCCGACCGCCGCAGGCGATCTGAACCGCGTCAATACGTACGGCCTGTCAGCTGCGAAGCTGATTCGCGACGCGTTCCCGAAGCTGGAAATCGTCACCGTGCCGGAATTCGACACGGCAGGCGGCCGTCTCGTGCAGATGTGGGTGCCGAAGATCGAAGGTCAGGAATCGGCAACGTGCGCGTTCACCGAGAAGATGCGCGCACACGCGATCGAGCGCTATTCCTCGTACTATCGGCAAAAAAAGAGCGCAGGGACCTGGGGAGCGGTTATCTTCCGTCCGCTTGCAATGACAGCCCTCCTCGGGGTGTAAAGGCTGAACCGCGCAGGACTGGACCACCTGTGCGGCGATGTAGAGGGAAGCCCGCTTCGGCGGGCTTTTCTTTCGCCCATAACTTGACATTCCGTTAAACTACGCCTAATGTACAGCTTGCCAGTCCCGGCACCACACGCGAGGCAAAACGAAATGTGCGCCACTGAATACATCAAGGAACGCGCCGAAGCCATCGAGCGCGACGCCCAATCAAAGATTGACGTGATCGACGACATCCTGCCGCAAATGGCGGCATTCGCCGCGCGCACGGAAGCGCTGCCGCGCGCTGGCGGCCTGCTGATGCTGTTACTGCATATACAGGCCGAACTAATGGAAGAGAAGGCCGCCGCGCTGCGCGTCATCGAATCGACGCTTGAGCTGCGCCGCACAACGGTCGATCTGACGTGAGGCGAAAAGTGAACACACAAGCTCTTATCGCGCGCCTGCGCGAGCGCGCCGCTACACAAGACGCGGCCGGTGGCTGGTCGCTCGATCGAGCGGCCGCGGACGAACTCGAACGGCTTGCAAAGGTTGAACAAGTCGCGCGCGCAGTTGTGCGCCAAGAATTCGACGGAAACGGCGTCACTAACCGCACGTTGACAACGCTCGAACAGACGCTGTACGGGCACCTATGACCATTCTCGCCTACTTCGCAGACCTGCTCTATACGGATGACACGCGCGAGGAGAAGTGGCTCACCGTTGACGAGCGCAACGATCTGATCGGCGACGACCAGATCGTCTCTGCGACATATCTGCCGCTGTGCGGCGGTGCGCGCGATGCTGCAGTAGCTTGGCTGATCAAATCCGTGCCGGGCCCATTCATCACGTGCAGCTGGCATGAAGCGCAAGCGCACTTCGTGGCTGGCATGACTGTTGATGGACTGCACTTCGCGGTGAAACTCGTGGAGACCTGACAACCTGATAGATTTACGCTAAACTCAAAGGGCGGCCGATAGTGGTCGCCCTTTTCTATTTCGGAGATTGGTCCTATGGCCCGCAAGAACATCGCATCCGGCGACACCGTCACCATCGCCTGTAAGCTCCCGCAAGGGCTGCACATCCAGATTCCCGAGCAGGGCATCGATATCAAGCTGCACGGCAGCGCATCGCCGTTCGCGATCGGCGGTCACGGCATGACGCAAGGTGTCAACGCTGCGCATTGGGCGGCCGTCGAAGCACATCCGGTGCACGGTCAGTCGAAATGGCTGGCGAGCGAAGCGGTGTTCTCGATGAACAAGCCGCAGGACGCGAGCGACAAGGCGATCGACCGGAAGGACGTGCGCGTGGGCTTCGAACCGATCGACCCGAAAGACCCGTCGAACGGCCTGCCGCAGCACATGCGCATTCAGGCGGACGGCGAAGGCGATCCGGGCCCGGCACGTTAAGGAGCTCACATGGCTGTCGTCGTTTTTGATCCAACCGCATTCAAGACGGAATACCCCGAGTTCAACACGGCGCCGAATGTCGTGTCGGATGCGCGCGCCGACAGCATGTTTCTTATCGCATCGACGACACTGCTCGACAACACGGACAACGGGCCGGTGATGGACGTCACGCAGCGCACGCAACTGTTCTATCTGCTCGTCGCGCACCTGCTGCTCCTGTACGGCACGAGCGACACGCCGATGCTGAACAACGCGCCGCCTGGCCGCATCTCCAGCGCGACGCAAGGCACAGTCACATCGCAGTTCGAATATCAGGTGCCGCAGGGCTCGGCCATGATGGCGTGGTATCTCCAGACGAAGTATGGCGCGTTGTTCTGGACAGCGACGGCGCCATTTCGTTCGGCCAAGTACTTCGGCCTGTCGTCAGGCGTCGGCTACTCGAAAGCGTACGGCGTCGCGCCCGTCAACATTCCGGGCGGCGTCTGACATGAGCGTCACGCGCCGCGGCACGAGACTGCCTGACAGCTACGAGTCGATGTCCGTCAAGGCGGGCATCCTCGAAAACGCGACATATCCCGCGCGCACGCTCAAGAACGCCGAGACGGGCGCCGAAATGCAAGACCCGCGCGCGGGCATGCACGTCGCGACGATCGCGGCCGCGCTCGAGTACGGCATGTCGCAGAATCACCCGCGCCCGTTCATGCAGGACACCGTAGCCCGCGAGAAAAAGGCGTGGACGGACGGCCTCGTCAAGCTCGTGCGCGGCGGCATGTCGGTCGAAGCCGCGCTTGCGACAATCGGCCAGGTGATGAAGGAAGACATTCAGACGACCATCAATGACTGGCCGGCGGACAATAGCGATAGCTGGGCGGCGTTCAAGGGCTTCAATAAAGGGCTGATCCATACGTCGCACCTGCTAAATTCCGTCAAATCGGCCGTCGAGGACAAAGCAACATGACCGTCAATTTCAATTTTCATAGTGTGGTCCGTGGCGCTATCGAAACGATCAATTCGGACCTCGACGGAACGGTCTATGTTTCGACCGGGCGCACGAACAATCGGGGCATCCTGACGCCGACGTTCGCGGCCGTGTCGGCGCGCTTGCAGGTTCAGGCGCAGCACCACGATCCGCTGCGGCATGAACGCTCGCTGGAATACACAAACTCGTACTTCACAATCTACGCGTACGGTAACTTCTCGGACATCGAGCGCCCAGACGGGACTGGTGGCGACGTGTGCAACTTCGGCGGGAAGTGGTACTACATCGACCAAGTATTGGAGTGGTGGAGCAGCTGGTGTTGTTTCGAAGTTGTGCGCCAGTTGAACGCAGCGGACATTGCGACGCTGCTCGCGCAACTCCAGAACGGAGCGAACCCGGTATGACCGCCGCCGTACTCTCGCCCACCGAAGACCAGATTTTTGACGCGCTATGGGGCTTCGTCGATGCCGTGTTCGGCTCGACTATTTCAGCGAACATCTTCAAGGGCTTCCAGAACATGACGAGTACGCCGACTGGCTCGTACATCGTGATCCAGCCCGCGCAGAAGGTGCGCCAGAACCAGATCCGTCGCGACTATGATTCGACCGCGGGCGTCGTCAACAACGAGCGGGATACCGTCTATTCGTATCAGGTGGATTGCTACGGCCCGAACGGCCCGGACTACGCCGATACGGTCGCGATTGCGTGGGCGACGATGTGGGCGTGCGACTACTTCGCGGGCCAGCTTGCGACGCCGACACCGGGCGCGCCGCTGCCTGTAACGCCGCTCTACGCCGACGAACCGCAACAGCTGAATATCGTCAATGGCGAACTGGCCTACGAGCAGCGTTACATGATCCGTTTATTCGCACAGGTGAATCAGGTCGTGGCGTTGCCGCAGGACTTCTTTACCGACCCGCCTGCGATCGATGTCACAGTTCCCGCGGACTATCTGCCGTAAGCGCCATAGCATAGTTTCCACCGATTGGCTATGGTGATAGAATCGGCGCAGCAATAGTGGTAGTCAATCGCGCCTTTCGGCGCTTTCGCGCATCAAGGAGAAACGCGAGCATGACAACGATTCCTATTAGTCAGATCGCCCAGGTTAATCCGGGCGTCATCGGCGCGGGCGGTCAAGCCTCGCGCCTCGTCGGCGTCGTGCTGACGCAGGACGCATCGATTCCGCCCGGCCAACCCCAGACGTTCTATCTGGCCACCGACGCCGACGACTGGTTCGGTCCGAGCACGCCGGAAACGACCGCTGCGGACAATTACTTTCCCGGCATCATCAACGGCGGCCAGCTCCCGTACTCGCTCACCTATGCGCGCTATGCCGCGACGGCGACGCCGGCGGGCTCATATGGCGCGAATCTCGGCTCGCTGACGCTCGCGCAACTCCAGGCATTGACCGGGACGCTGATCGTCACCACGGCCGCGCTGCACACGTCAAGCACGATCAACCTCTCGACTGCAACCAGCTTCGCGGATGCCGCATCGATCATGACGGCCGCGTTCACGACGCCTGACTTCGCGATCACCTACGACACGGCGCGCAATCGCTTCCTGCTGCTCACGACCGCAACCGGTCCGACCGCGACCTCGACGGACGTGAGCGGTACGCTCGCCGCTGGCGTCGGACTGGCGCAGTCGGCGGGCGCATTCATTCAGACCGCGGGCGTTGCAGCCGACACGCCCGCAAGCGCGATGAACCGCCTCGTTACGCAAACGACGAACTGGGGTAGCTTCACGCACGCATGGTCGGCAACGCTGAATGACCGGCTCGCGTTCGCGCAGTGGAATAGCGGTCAGAATTTCCAGTACTGGTATCTGGGTTGGGACGCTGACACCGCCGACCTGACGCCGAACAACGCCGCGTCGTTCGGCGCGCAGGTGCTCGCCGCGCCGTATCAGGGCACGACGCCGGTTTATGGCACGGTAGCGACCGCTGCGGCCTTCATGGGCTATGCAGCGTCGATCAACTACAACATCACGAACGGCCGAACCACGCTGGCATTCCGCCAGTTCACGGCGGGCACGCCGGCGACGGTCAGCGACCTGTCGAGCGCAAACGCGCTGCTCACGAACGGCTATACGTACATCGGTGCGTATGCAAATGCAGCGAACCAGTACACGATCGCCTACAACGGCAAGACGTCGGGCTCGTTCCTGTGGTCGGACACGTATCTCGATCAGATTTACCTGAACCGTGAGCTGCAACGCGCGAACTTCGAAGCGCTGCTCGCCTACAACTCGATCCCGTACAACTCGGACGGCTACTCGGAACTGTATCAGGCCGCTCTCGATGTGATCGACGCAGCGGTGACGAGCGGCATCATCCGCGCCGGCGTGACGTTGACGAACAGCGAAGCGCAGCAAATCAATGCCGCCGCAGGTCGCCAGATCAGCGATGTGGTGCAGTCGCGCGGCTGGTACTACCTGATCGGCGATCCGGCCAATGTCGGACAGGCGCGTCAGAACCGCACGAGCCCCGCGGCTACCTTGTGGTGGACGGACGGCGGCTCGGTCCAGCAGCTCAACGTCAACTCCATCGCGGTTATCTAAGGAGATTCGCAAATGGCAGGCACTCTTACCGTTGCGAACAGCACGCTCGCGATGACCACGGAAGCGCTCTACACGAGCGCGCAGCGCGTGCAGGGCTACGCGGCCGACGACGCATTCGACTTCGCCGAAGTTGAGAACGGCGAGTACAGCATGGGCATCGACGGCAAGCTGTCGGCGGGTTTCGTGTTTAATGCGATCCCGTTCACGATGACCTTGCAGGCGGACTCGCCGTCGCTCGCGCTGTTCGAGAATATCTGGCAGTACGAGTATTCGAACCGCACCAAGCTCACGCAGAACGTGACCGTCACGTTGCCGGCGGTCAGCAAGCGCTACGAGCTCAAGAATGGCTTCATGCAGTCATACAAGGCGCCGAGCGGCAAGAAGATTCTCCAGCCGGCGGTCGTCGTGTTCACGTTCAACACGTTGCAAGTCTCGCCAATCTGAGGACAATTGACATGACGACGAAAATTACTGTAGACGCCCATGCGGGCTGGGACGTAGCGGTTAAGGTCGCGGAAAAGCAGGACGATGGTCTGTGGGCCGTGCGTGAAGAAATTGTCCCGAAATTCACGCAACGCGATTTCTATGTGCATTCGCACATGGATATTTGGGGCATCCGCGAAGTCTCGCCTCTCTGACATGGCAAAGGCGAAATCGGCTGGCATCATCTTCTTTGCGGGCAATCGCGTCCTTCTCATGAAGCGCGATTCGCTCGCACCGGAAGGCGGCTCATGGGACTTTCCGGGCGGCGGGATGGAGCCGGACGAAACGCCAAAGCAGGCCGCCCGGCGCGAGACGCGCGAGGAAAGCGGTTTCGACTACGACGGCCCGCTGATGAAGGTCAAGAAAATGTCGAACGGCTATGTCGCGTTCGCCGCGCTGCTTGACGAGCCATTCGTACCGATATTGAATGACGAGCACACGGAATATGTCTGGGCGCCGTTCGACGATCTGCCGTCGCCATTGCACCCTGTCACCCGCAAGGAACTAAAGGAGATCGAGGACATGCCACTGATCGAAGGAAAGAGCGACAAGGCGCGCTCCGAAAACATCGCCACGGAAGTCAAGGCCGGCAAAGACCCGAAGCAGGCCGCCGCAATCGCGTATTCAGTTCAGCGTAAGGCGCAGCACGCGCAGGACGACAAGGACGCCTTCCGGCAGAATCTGGACAACCTGCATCAGTGCGCGAATGACTGCATGGCGTACGACAGCAAGCGGGCCCGCGACAGCAAGATGGCGAAGGACAAGGGCAAGAAAGGCAAACGTAAGTAAGGTTTCGCAGCACAACTGGTCCGATCATTGACTACCTGGAGCAAATCATGACTTACGTGGTATCGCAGACCCTGACCTACGTCGGCGACTCGCTGGTGACGAACACGAATGGCGACACGTCGTTGTCGGCGATCGTCACCGGCACCGATTCGGGCGCTACCCTGCTGATCGAAGGTTCGACCGACGGTTCGAACTGGAGCACGCTGAACACGATCACCACGGCCGGCACTTACCCGATCACCTACGGCGCTTATCCGCTGGTTCGCGCACGTATCAGCGTGCAAGGCTCGGGTTCGTTCCAGGTGGCGCTGTCGGCGACGCTCGCCGCGCAGGGCGTGACGGTCCTGAATTCGGTCTCGGATGTATCGGTGACGCCGACTGTCACCGCTGGCGCCTACACGGCCGGTAACGAGGTGGGCGGCCTGCTGCACTTCTCGAACGTGTTCGGCCCGTCGTTCAGCGGCACGTTGACGGATATTCTGGTCAAGTCGAAGTCAGTGCAGACGACCGGCTACAAGCTCTACCTGTTCAGCCAGAACCCGACGAACACGACCTGGACGGACAAGACGGCGCCCGCCATCAACGCGCTCGATCTGCCATATCTGCTCGGCGTGTTCACGCTCGGCGCCGCAGATTCGGGCCTCGGTACGGAGACGACCAACCAGACCGACAACATTCAGGCGGCGATTCACTCGGTGAATCAGGATCTGTATGGCGTCCTGACGGCCGTCGCGACGCCGACGTACACGAGCACGTCGGACGTCACCGTTTCGGTGCGCGTCAAGCAGAACTGATCTACTTGTTATGCAAAGAGAAAGGCCCGCGTAAGCGGGCCTTTGTCATTTTCGGTTCGCGCGGCGCCACCGCCGATACTGTTCATGGGCGCGTCCTGCCACATATCCGACGAACAATACATAAAGCACGAAGCCACCGTTGAACGTCATCGCGCGCCCCGCTTGCGTAGTTCGCTCATCACATACCACTCGCGCAGCAGATACGACCACACGAACAGGCTCACGTAAGCCCTTTGCGCGACCGCTACGCCGATCCGGCGCGAGTGCCGCCACGTCCACCTTAGCAGCTTCACCGACAGCACAGAGAGCCACGTAATGAGCCGGAAGAACAGCGCAACGCCGCGGGGCACCTGTTGCACGAGCGCATCGAGCAGGCCGAAGATCAGCCGTAGCCAGATGCCGAGCGCAGCGAGCCCGGCGAACACAACGCCCGCGATGACCGCGAGTGGGAAAAGCATCAATGTCGCCATGACTATTCCTTGTGCCCGAAGTCGAGCCAGTCACGATAGGTGAGCAGCGCGGCGCCGGGATAGCGCGCCGCCATGTGCGCCTTGTACTCCAGATAGCGCAGAAAGATTTCCATCACGCGCTGAGTGCGAGCGTCTCGAGAATCGCGACGTGCTGCGCGCGCTGCTCGGGCGTGTACGTAGTGATGTTCGCGTTCAGACCGTTGCGGAACGACTCGTTGTACCGGGCCATGCCGTGCGCCTGAATGAACGACTGGCACGCGCGCAGATGCTCGATGCTCTCGACGACACGCGGCGCTACAGGATCGCCATCTACCGGCGGGTCGGTCTGCATCGCAGCCATACCTGCGAGCGTCGCAGCAGACTGATTCGGCGCTTTGAGAATTGCCTGCGTCGCGGGCGACGCGACAGCGAACGGGTTAGCATTGTTTGAGCCAGTAGCATTTGCGGAATTTGAAGGGCTTGCCGACACAGACGGCTCGACAGACGTCGCGGTCTGTCCAGCCGCAGGGACGTTTGGGACTTTGCCCGCCGCCGAACGCTCCGCTTCGATTTCCGCCTTCGTGCGGCGCTTGCGCTTAGCGGGCGTGCCGCCGTCGGCCATCAACGGGCCGTCCTCGCCTTGTGCGGTCGTCGCGGGCTCGATAACGCCTTCAGGATTTCGAGCCAGCATGGCTGACAGTTGTGCTTGTGTTTCGGGCGGCAGGGCGTTCGGATAGCCTGCCGCCGCATATGCAGCCTCTTCTTCCGTAAGTTTCGGCAGAGATATGTCTGCTGCGATCTGGCCCGCGTCAGTCGGCGCCGTAGCGAACGCGCGGCCGATGTGCGCGGAGAACATCAGGAATTGTTCGAGTTCGTTGATGCTGTCAAATTCGAGTTTCATTACTTGGACCTTTAGTTGGACGAGTGGAAAGGGTCTTACGCCTCTTCGCGCGCGGCGCGGTTGTCGGCGCGCGTCTTTTGCATGTTTCGCTTGATCACGAGTTTTTGACGATAGTTCGCTTCGTCGCGCTTGATCTCGTTGATCAGCATGAGCACGCGCTGCTCGCTCAGGACGTTCGTGTTGCGCACCGTGTAGATAGCGCGGTCGGACGTGTTGAAAATCTCGGCGGCGCGAGCTACGCCGATAGCGTCCGTCAGGTCCTTCACGGTGAACAGTTCCAGCGGCAGCGTCTGGTAATCGACGGGTTGCACAGCGGTCATTTATTACTCCTGGTTGATCTATGAGCAAAGTGTAAATGACTTGTCACGACCCGTCAATCACATGTTAGTACGTTTTACGTACGGCGCGACTTGCGGCGTCCCACTCGGCGGGCGTGCAGTCGTCGATCGATTTACGCGTGGGCAGGATGTGGATCAGCTCGATTGCTACACTGCCTGCATCTGCGGGCGCCACGGAGCGCACCCGCCAAAACTGTTTTGCATACAACAGCACAAGTTTCTTTGAAATCGCCGCGCGCATGGCACGGCGTATTAGGGGTCTGTTACTCGTAAAGATTATCATTCGTCAAACTCCTTCATGAACCAGTCGAGCCACGCTTTCACCTTGTGGCGCTGGTCGTAGTGAAATTGATAAACGCATAGTGTGTCGGACACGGCTCCATTCGGGCAGAACGTGAACGGCGGCATGACTGCGGCCATCGGGCCACGCGAGAAATCGCCGTTGATAACACGCGGCGCGCCATGCTCACACGACCAGCCTTCCGGCACTTTGCCGATTTCCCAATCGAACGCTTTCATTAATCCTTCCTCCAGCGTTTGTTGACATAGCCGCCCGCATCGAGCGGCAAGCCCGGCGCCCACTTCGGTACAATACGCATGCGTGCGAGCAACTGTTCGAGCCGCATCTCAGCGCGTTCGTCCGGTACTTCGAGCACCAGTTGATCGTAGACGTGGTGCACGATCGGTTCGACCGGATCGACGTCGCACATAATTTCCCAGAACAGGTCGCGCGCGGCGCCCTGCGTCAGATTGTTCGACAGAATCTTGCGGTCGAGCGTCTCGACGTAACCCTCAGGCTTGTCGTAGACCGCGATCGGCACCTGCGAGCCCGGCTCAAGATGCAACCGCGCGTTGTGATAGCTGGTCCAACGGCCGGACGGCATGCGCATGCGTAGCGCACGATCGTCGCGCACGAAGATCGTTTCAGTGCACCCGCCGCGACCTGTCGGCACGGACACTTCGCGGCCTGGCGAGTCGAGCGCGACCAGCGCGGCATACTCAAGCGACGACCACCAGCGTTCGAACATCGGCCGCGCCGCGCGCCAGTTCCAGACGATATCGGCGACTTCGTTTTCGGGTAGATGCACGCCATAGTTCGCCGCCATCGAGATAAACGCACCGTCGCCACCGCCGTAGGTGAGTGCCAAGTCTGACACCTTGCCGATCTGACGCTGGTCTTTCGTGACTTCTTCGTATGGCACGTGAAAGATATTCGACGCCGATATTTTGTAGCCATCGACGCCGCTTTCGTACGCAACCAGTTTTTCTTCGTCGTTCGCGAGCCACGGCGCCATACGCGCTTCGATGCCGCTCAGGTCGGCATCGACAAGTGTGTGACCTGATAGTGTCGCGCAAAACAATGAGCGCTGCGCGTCGGCGAGCGCAGCGAGGATCGGACCGACTTCGGGGCAGCTCAGATACGCGATATCGTGCCGTCTTGCCGCTTCAAGAAACGCTTCGCAATCTTCTGCACTTCGGCCCGGTCTTGGGCGAGCGACGTTGAGCAATTGCGCGCCACCTGCTCCAGATGCGGTAGAGCGTCCCGATAGCGCCCCGTAGAATTTAGTCCCGTGTTGCACTCGTCCCTCGACATGCGCACGTAGAATCGCAGCCGATTTCTTCGGGGCACGGCTAGCGTCAAGGCGGAGAGCCAAGAGTTCGCGGATTTCGAGTGATAAGTCTTCTCGGCCTGCAATTTTCTTGAGTGCTTCGCGACCCGCATCATCAATTTCCTCGCCAAACGATTTGGCATATTCCTTGATTTTCTGGATTTCCGAAATGGCGAGGATGTCGCCGTTTGTCAGGCACGTGATCTGATAGTCGAGATACGCCTCGGCATGCAGCTTCATGTCCTCCATCGCCTGCGCAGCCTCGACATCGACGCCAAAGCCTCGCGCGTTGATCCGCATGTCGAGCTCGAACTCGCGTTGCAACTGCGGTGTGATCGGCCGCGTCGCGTGCCACAAACCGATCATCGCGTCCGTGTCGGTCACGGCGTAGCGATACGTGCGACCGAAGTGCTCGGGATGCGATTCGGGTGTCCAGTCTGGGTTCTTCGCGATTTCCATCATCCACTTGCCGCCGTCTGCGTCTTTCTGGATCGGCAGGCCCATTGCTTCGCACGCGCCCGCGAGCGAGCCCGGCAGACCGTTATAGCGGGCGCGTACGGCGCTGCAACGCGCTTGCTCGACAACCAGTTCGGGCAAGTGTTGGTAACCGTGCTGGCGGCGCAATACGGCGTTCCATATCCAGAAGTCGAACGGTGCGTTGTGCGCGGCAAACGGACTGCCGTTCAGATGCCCGACGATCTGTTTGGGCATCGGCTGCCCTTCCGTCCACAGATCGGTGCTCGCCATGCCGGGCAGGCGAAACGTCATGCAGTAGGCGCGCGTGGTGGGGTCGGCCAGATAACGACCCAGCCCATGTTCGGGCAGGTCGGTTTTGCTGGTCGTCTCGAAATCGAGAAATAACAGATGTTCGGTCATTTGTAATTGGGATCGTAGCGAAACGAGTGGAGTTGTTCATCACGCAACCAGCGCAGTTCGGTGATAAATATACCGCCGTCTGAATACTTGGTCAACGTAATGTCAATGGGTTTAGGTATCGCCTCGCGTTGCAGCAGTACGCGGTAGGGTTCAGTCGGAACCTTGCGCCCTGTCGCTTTTTCGAACAGCTTGCGCGAAAACGCGTAGAACTTGTTGTTCTCGGCCGTGCGGTCGAAATCCAGACGCAGCGAGTAGTCGCCAAATTCGGTCGTAAAAACGAATTTCAGGACCGAGTTGCCGGCGGGTTCGATGCGCTGATCGTGCACAGGCAACGTGCGCGTGACGTTGCACACGTCGTCGCGTAGGAGCACGCTGTTCTCGTCGTGAATTTCGTACGAGTCTGCGTCGCTGAACGGCGTTTTGTCCTGCGGGCCTTTGCGCTGGCGCAGCGTCAGAAAGCCCTGGCGCGGGCGGCCGCACTGTCGGCACGTCATATGCTCCGAATCGTTCAGATACCCACAGGCGGGCGCGTCAGGCTCCATCAGTCCGAGCAGCACGCGCAGATCGTGTTCGTCTTGTGCCGGGCTGTTGATCGGAAAGCGGATCGACGAGCGCTCACGTTGCGGCAGTTTCAGCACGTTGCCTTCGCTGTCGCGGCGCGGCGGCGCTTCGATCACGGCGTCGGTGCACTCCCACAACCCCGCGCGCGAATCGCCTTCGCTGACGTCCTTGTTGATCGCACCGTGACGCGCGAAATTGCCGCCGGCGTCGAGCACGAGCACATTCTCTTTACCCGGATACGGCCGCAAGCCCCGGCCAACGATTTGCCGCCACAGCACGAGCGATTTGGTCGGGCGCAGCGACACGATGCAATCGACGAACTTGGCATTGAACCCGGTCGTCAGCATAGCGACGCTGACGATATGGCGATGTTTCTTGGCCAGATATTCATCGATGCCCGCGACGCGATCGTCTTTCTCCAGCCCGCCGTGAATGATCACGGATGACTCACCAGCATCGCCGAGCGCTTCGTGAATCATGCGCGCGTGCTCGATAGTCACTGCGAACCACATGAAGTGTTTGCGATCCGGCGCGTGTTCAAGTGCTACATCGACGCATTCGCGCGTGACAGCCATCGCGCGCTTGGCGAGCTCGGCTTCGTCGTAATCGCCGCCTTTGGTCTTTACGTCTGTCAGGTCGACCTGCGGAAAGCGCAGCGCGGGCGACACGACGGGCGCAATGTGTCCTTCGCGTATCAGGCGATTGAAGTTGCGGCCGGTCGTCAGGTCATACACCTGAGCGTCAAACAGGCCACATTGTGTGAGTGGAACGACCTTGAGCCCTTTCATTACAAATGGCGTCGCGGTCAGCCCGACGAAACGCACGCGCGGATTCGCGGCGCGCAGTCCGTCCACAATCGATCGCGCCGTTTTCATGTCGATGTTGAACGTATGCACTTCATCGACGATCACAAAATCGATCTTGCCGAATCGCTTGACCTGCCGCGCGACGGACTGCGGCGAGCCGATCGTAATATGCGACATGCGATCCTTCATCCCGAGCCCGGCGCAATAGACGCCGATCTTCGCCTGCAACGCTGGCGCGAGATAGCCGAGCGCTTCATCGACGTTTTGCTTGACCAGCTCCATCGACGGCGCCAGACACATGACACGCGCCGCCGGCCAAATCTGCGCGATGCGTTCGACCAGCATGGCGTTAATCAGCGCCTTGCCGCCGCCGGTTACGATCGCGGCAATGGGGTTCACGTTCGCTGCGGTCTGCAATGCGCCGAGCACTTCGCCAACGGCTTCATCCTGATACCAACGTGGTGTGAGTCGTGCCATTTGTTATTCGGAAATAAAAAAGAGTGTAGTCCGATGTTATCAGAACTACACTCAAAATTCAACGCGCGAGTCTTGACGTTGAATGGGGATTAATCTAGCTGTTGACCCTCGGCGAGCCCGTCTGCGTAACCGTTTTCGTATCCAACCTCGCACCCACGATCGTAGCCATGGTCTTCGGAGGCTTCGATCTCGGTCTTGTCGCAACGGTCATCTGCGAACCGAGCAGCAGCTTCCGCAACAGCCGCAGCGTCTTGCGGGCTTGCAAGCAGCACGCGCCGCAATTCTTCGTTTGAGTATGTCGCGTAGATCATGCTTCCACCTGCGGTACGTGCGGTGCGGTTTCGGGGTTAGCCAGGAACACTTCGCGGATCACGGCGGCCGGATAGGCGCGCTCGTTTGGCCAACGCTGATGCGGCATCGGGCGCAGCGACCATTCGATGTTACGAATGCGGCAGACCATTGAACAGTCACGGCCTAGCTGCTGCAACAGTTTCAGATTGACGGGCTGCGCGCAGGTCAACCAGCGTGACGCTTCCTCGACGGTGAAGTGGCCGGCGACATTGATCGGCGGTGCGGCGGGCAGTGTGCTCACACGGCCTCCGAAACGGCGATGAGCTTAGCCAGTAGTGCGCACGGATCCGCTTTCTGCCAGAACTGCAAACGCGCGGCGTAGTCGGCGGCGGCGTAGTCGGCGGCGGCGGCGGCGTAGTCGGCGGCGGCGTAGTCGGCGGCGGCGGCGGCGGCGGCGGCGGCGGCGTAGTCGGCGGCGGCGTAGTCGGCGGCGGCGTAGTCGGGGGACGTTCCGTGACGGCAACGAAAGCCCTCGTACGTGCTGTCGGCGCAGGCGGTGGCGGCGGCGTAGTCGGCGGCGTCGGCGTAGTCGGCGGCGTAGGCGGCGGCGTAGGCGGCGGCGGCGAAGGCGGCGTCGCGCGCTTTTCTTGCACACACCCCTGTTCGTACGTTGCACATGTCACGCCAAGCTTCACCAAAGCCACGAGCGTCGGCAATTTCTTGGACTTGTGGCAAGACTTCCGTCCACGTCCAATCAAGTATTACTACCCGCCGTTCGGTTTCGTGTGAGCGCCCCGTGCCTGCCGCCGACGGTAACAAGCGTTTCCATTCAGCACTGTTGCGTACTTCGTGCGGCAATGCATCCTGTGTGCGAATGATCCAACGACCCAGCACCAAGGACATACAATCCGGGATTCGGTCTGTCAGTTCACCGGTCAGTGACAGGTTAATGGCAGCAATACTACAAGCCGCTTCTGCCGTGCCGAGGCCTACTGGCAGTTCGTGCGTCGCGAGCCAGTCGGCGATTTTCTGTTGTTGCTCTTGCGTGATGGTGCTCATGCGGTTTTCTCCGTGGTGAATGGACTTACAACGGATAGTAATGGTTTGCTGTCTTCACTGTCAATGAAATCTTGCGGCGGTGTGTAGAAACGCATCGTCGTCGTTCGGCCCGTCGTCCACCCGCGCGCGGTCAGCCATTTCGTATAATCGCGCGTCTTGATCGTACGGCCGCTGGGCGACATATCGAGCGCGGCGCGAATCTGCGAGCCCTTCACGCGCCCGTCAAATTGACGCACGAGATTGCGCAGCAGATCGGGGAGAATGTCGTCCATGTCGGACGCTTCCGTTCCGATGCCGCGCTTCATGTCCTGTTCGTTGTGGTCGAACACGGCGTCGGCCGCGCGCTCGATCAGGCGATCGTAGACGCCATCTTCGGAGCAAAATCGCG